>SXGU01514926.1_pt1 | contig 23819 bp, 26 predicted proteins | sample 3174531 | NCBI WGS metagenome assembly SXGU01 (sample SAMN11356863, study PRJNA531348) | freshwater metagenome | isolation source: freshwater sample F1-140 | place: China: Fuxian Lake, Yuxi | collected 2017-12-25
CAGACGTTAGGATTAACAAGCTTTAAATACCCTCAAATAACACAATAATCAGGATAAACAAATGAAAGGAAAAGTAAAGTTTTTCAATGAAACAAAAGGATTCGGATTCATATCTGGAGATGACGGAAAAGATTATTTCGTTCACGCTTCTGGATTAGTTGGAGCTTCAACACTTACAGTTGGAGAAGAAGTTTCATTTGAATTAGAACAAGGACCTAAAGGCGCAAGAGCTGTTAAAGTTACAAAGGCCTAATTCGTTTTAATTATTTTAATCAATCAATAATAATTTTTAACTAATTTTTTTCAACAATCATCTTAACTAAACATCCTGGAGAAACCCAATTTTCTTGCCGATAAACATCTTTACCAATAAAAGTTTCCCATTCATTAGCAATATTATTCAACTTATCATTATACTTTGATTTAATATTTTCATCCAAGAAATCAAAAGGACAGAATTTTTCTATTCTACTTCCACCTTTCCAAACAGCCAACTCTACCATTGCAATTTTATTTTTGAGAGTATTTCTAGGAGAAGCATCTCCAACTACCTCTCCAACACTAACATAATCTCCTTCTTTGACTTTCAAATTAAAAACATGTTCAAATGAAACAATATAGTCATGATTCGGTTGTTTAATGCTCACAGCCCAATCTTTTGTATGTTCAATATAATAAACTTCAACAGTTCCAGCAAGTGGACTTTTAACTGGTGTATTTAACGGAACATGTAACCAATATTCTATATTTCCAATAGAATCTTCAAAATATTTAGCTTTATGTCCAAAATCAACAAAAACTTTATCATTATCTACTCAACCATCATCAAAAAGCAAGTCTTTTGTAAATACTAAATCTCCAGCTTTTTTAGTTCCAGAATTATAAGCTTCAATATTAATTCCTAATCCAAAAAGCACAGGTCTATTCAGTTTTTCAACAATAGGGTTATGTCCAACTTCTCCCACATTATTAACTCCATCAGTCATAGAAGGAGAATCAAAACCATAAATATCAGCACGTCGTTCTTTCTGCCATTCATAATGATAACACCAATCATCTTCACATGCAAGGAGATAAGCAAGATACAATCCTCCAATCACAAAAATAACAATAACTAAAATAATCAAAAAAACAATATTTTTTGTTTTTTGGGTGTTCAAAGTGCTCATACTCCGAAATGTGTGGTTTTAAACAAACACTTTGACATAATTAAAATCTTTTTCATAAATTATTAAGTATTTGAGATTATTAAAACATTAACCTAAGTTAGTCGTAAACATTATTTTTATGTCCTCTTCTTACAACAATAATCCTATTTGCAGAAACAACTACATCCACAATTACACGATAGTCAGTTATTCTCAATCTCCATAACTTATATCCTTGTCTAACATTTTCAATCCCTATTTTATTGCCCCTTCACTTAATATTTCATCATCTTGATTATCAATAAGATTATGCAAATCTATTTATTCCCCGCAACCACTTCTTTGCGTAGTATTACACGACGTGCAACGAATTGCACAATTACCAATTCGTTTAGCAGGACCACCACATAAACCACAAACTAAACCCTCGCTTAAACCATTATCCTTAACAAATCCAGGATTTCTCGCACTATAAGAACCATTTTCAACAACCAAATTAGAATTATTATCCGTTTCAGTAACCGTATGTGCAAAATCATTCAAACCTTTTTGTTCTTCCTTCAAAAGAGAAGACTCAAGTTGTGGAATTTCAACTTCAACACCACCAGAACCAGTTCCAAAATTATTCAGCATGAATTGAGCAATATAATCTACAATTGAAGACGCAGTACGAATAGGCATCTGTGCTTCGTCTAATTTTCCAAGCTCTTCGTCGTTTCTTACAAAACCAGCTGGTTCAAATTTCTGATGTCTGAACATTCCAAACAATTCATTAACCGGAACACCATACTGCAAGTTCATAGACATAGACAAAGCCCACGCATCAATCAAACCACGAATAGTTGAACCTTGTTTAGCTATTGTAACAAAAACCTCTCCAGGTTTTCCATTATCATAAAGTCCAACAGTCAAATATCCTTTATGGTCACCAATCTCAAATTTATGAGTAATAGATTTTCTAGTCTGTGGAAGTGCCTGACGTTCCTGTTGTTTAACAATAACTTCTTTAATAACTTCTTTAACAATTTCCCGAGCAACAACTTCTCCTTCTGTCTTCTTAGTGTTCAAAGGTTGTGAGCGTTTAGAATTTTCACGATAAATGGCAACAGCTTTCAAACCACTTTCCCAAGATAAAATATAGGCATTCATTATTTCTTCAACAGTAGACTGCTCAGGCATATTTACCGTTTTTGAAATTGCTCCAGATATGTAGGGCTGACAAACAGCCATCATTAATACATGTCCTTTAAAATGAATAGCTCTTTTTCCATTAGCGGCTTTGAATGCACAATCAAATATCGGCAAGTGCTCTGACTTCAAATGAGGTGCACCTTCAATTGTATCTCTCTCGTTAATGTAACCAATAATATCAGAAGTATCAGCAGTTGTATATCCTAATCTTTGTAAAGCCAAAGGAACACTTCTATTTACTATTTTTAACATTCCTCCACCAGAAAGAACTTTATATTTAACTAAAGCAATGTCTGGTTCTATTCCCGTAGTGTCGCAGTCCATCATGAAAGCAATAGTTCCAGTCGGAGCTAAAACAGTCGCTTGAGAATTTCTAAATCCATATTGTTTTCCAAGTTCAAACGCATCACTCCAAGCATCCCATGCTTCATTCACAATATAGCGTAAATCATAAGGTATTTTATTCACATCAATATCTTTCACATGATCTCGATGCATTTGAATAACTTGAAGCATTGAATCTCTGTTCTCCTGATAGCGTGGAAAAGGTCCAACAATAGAAGCAATTTTAGCAGATGCCTTGTATGCTTCTCCACACATCAGCGCAGTTATTGCAGCGGCAACGGCTCTACCTTCATCAGAGTCATAAGGTAAACCAAAACTCATTAACAATGCCCCAAGATTAGCATAACCTAAACCAAGAGGTCTGAAATCATGAGAGTTTTTAGCAATCATTTCAGTCGGATACGAGCTTCCATCCACAAACAATTCCATAGAAGTAATAATTCTGTCAACAACTTTCTTGAAACTTTCAGTTTCAAACTTTCCTTCTGATGTGAAGAATTTCATTAAATTTATAGACGCTAAATTACAAGCACTATCATCTAAAAACATATACTCACTACACGGATTACTCGCATTAATTTTTCCAGACATTTTACAAGTATGATATTTGTTTATTATTGTGTCAAATTGCATTCCTGGGTCTCCACAAATATGAGTTCCTTCTGCAATTTTTTTCAAAATATCTCTGGATTTGAATGTTTCACAAACAGCTCCAGTAGTTACCATTTTAGTTTGCCATTCTTCATCATTCTTTACTGATTCCATAAATGAATCAGAAGCTCTAATTGACATATTACAATTCTGGAATGCAACAGTAGCATAAGCTTCACCATTCATACCCCCATCATATCCCTGTTCAATCAAAGCCCAAGCCTTTTTTTCTTCTTTTTGTTTTGCTTCAATAAAATCAATAACATCTGGATGTTCAACATTAAGTATTTCCATCTTAGCAGCTCTTCTTGTCTTTCCACCAGATTTTATCGCACCAGCATATGAATCATAACCTCGCATAAATGATAATGGTCCAGAAGAACGTCCTCCACCAGTCAATTTTTCCCGACTACTTCTCAATGGCGAACGATTAGTTCCAGTTCCACTTCCAGCTTTAAATAAATTAGCTTCGGAAACTTGAACAGCCATAATTGAGTCCATATTATCCTGTATACTCTGAATGAAACAAGCAGAGCATTGTGGTCTGTCCATATTTTTTTCAGATTTTTTTATAGAATCAGTTACTGAATCCCACACATAAGCAGAGACTCCTCCAGCATTTCGAGTATATTCTTGTATTCCAGTATTGAACCAAACTGGAGAATTGAAAACGGCGAGTTGATGCAGGCAAATAGAAGCAACTTCATCTCTTAAAGCATCTGCTTGTTGTTGTGAAAAGTATTTTTGAACATTTGCCTGACGACCAACAAAACGAGAAACTCTCCCAATTATTTTTTCAACAGAATCCTCTCTCTCATTTTTTGCTTGGTCTCCCCAAAAATATTTACTTGCGACAACTTTCAATGCAAGTGTTGACCAAAAATCTGGTTTGCGGACATTTTTTTGCGTAAAAACAACTTTTCCTCTATCATCGGTAACGTTAACATCTTCGTAAACCCAATTTATTGGATTCCCATACATATCATACTCAAATGGACTTCTCTGATGGGATGTGAAAAATCTCTCAACTAAACTACTTCCAATAATATTAGAATCTCCTCCATTAAAACCACTCATCCCCATTATTCCTTTTGGTTCAATAGACATTTCACTATTCAAGTTAAATTCATTAAGTTCTTTTTTATTTCCCAAATCCATTATTTAGAAATTAACTCCTTTATCTCATTTTTGAAGTCTGAAATATCCGCAAAATCTCGATAAACAGAAGCGAATCTTATGTAAGCGACTTTGTCAGTTTTTTTAAGTTCCTGCGAAACAAATTCCCCAATCAAAGAACTTTTAACAGAACTTCCCTTTTTTCTTACTTTGTCTTCAATTCTATTTACCATGTTTTCAATCACCTCATCACTCACAGGTCTCTTTTCACACGCTTTCTGTATTCCAGTCAAAATTTTAGAACGATCAAATGTCTGTCTTTCACCGTTCTTTTTTAAAACAGCAAGTCCTCCCCATTCAACCCGCTCATGAGTAGAGAATCTTTTTTCGCATTTCAAACATTCTCTTCTTCTTCGCGTTATGAATTCAACGTCTCGCTTATCATTCACCTTTGTTTCTAAGTGTGAACAAAATGGGCATTGCATGTTTATCACCTTTTAGTAACTGGTCAGATACTACAACATATTGTGTCTTCCCGTGAAAAAAACACCATCAATTGTGCATCTTGTTTCTAAAATAAAATTATCTATTTAAACTTTTATGTGCAAAATAACAACAATAATAATATTTTTAATTTATTTATAAATAAAAGTTCGTTTATCAAAAAATTCTTTATTTTGAATTTTTGGATGGTTAAATTTTCATTTATGATTTTTTCAGATATTGAAACATTAACAAACATATTTAAACAAACTTCCCGCAAAAACAATATGGGCTCAATAAATCCCCTAATCGGGGACTTATCTACAATGACTAATCTTCCAGAGTGGCTTTGGACATTGGTTCTGATTTGGTCGCTTTTCTGGAAAGGCCGAGCGATGTGGAAAGCTGCTCACAAGAACAGTCCAATTTGGTTCGTCGTGTTAATGGTCGTGACAACAGTCGGCATTCTTGAGATACTATATATTTATCTTTTTTCTGAATTAAAACTCGACGATTTAAAATCGAGAGATTCAAAAAGAAAACTTTCAAAAAGCAAAAAGCCTTTCAAACAACAGAAAGCATTTTTAGATAGTTGAAGGCAAAATGAAAATTAGATTTAAGACAAAAACTTCTGTCCAGTAGAAGCAATTTTTTTCATTTCTTCTGCTTTTTTAACATCGTCAAACATTCTAACAGCATCTTCATAAGTAATGCCATTTGTATTTTTGTAATTACACCAATCACAATATCTTCCCTTACAAGCAGGCCACTCAATCGCAGACTCAATTTCTTTAATTAAATTTAAAGTTTCTATTTTTAATTTTTCCAAGCTTTCTTCCGATCTTTGAGAAACCATCTGTAAATTGTGCGACAAGAAATGCCAAATCAAATTAACTTTGATGTCATTTCCAAAAATCTCTTTCAAACCAATATGGTAAAACGCGAGCTGTCTATCATTATCAACTTCAATTTGTTTTTTCGGATAGGCATTCGTCTTATAATCGTGAACTTCGTAAGTGCCATCACTTGCAAGATCAAGCCGGTCAATATATCCTTGTATAAAATATTTTTTTTCCACGTCAAGTGGAAATATTATTTTCCGTTCAATAGCCAGCACATTTTCCTTGAAAGGACGATGTTTCGTATAATAGTCGACAAGAAATTTCACAGCTTTATTGTAAGCATCAACCTCATCACCATTTTCAATTCGTATATTCTCACCAAATTGCGAAGTCCATCGCTCAGTGAAATACTCTATCAATTCATCAATTGTGATTTCATGATATTTGACTTGATGATAAAGCCATTCCAACGCCTCGTGAACGACGCTCCCCAAAAAAAGAGAAATATGTGTTTGCATCGGCGGAACTTTTTTAGCAATATATTTTAGTTTATAAAACTCCGGACAAGATTCATAAAGCCAAAGTCGCGAATGCGAGTAAACTTTTCCATTTTCTTTTCCACCATCATCACCAGACTTGGAAGAAACATCACTCACAGAAGTTATATTCTTCACCATAACTCATGCAGAAAGTATTATTATAAAAAGTTATATACTCCTCAGCCCATAATATCTCATGAACACTAAATTCAAACGTCATCAAAAAGTAAAACTATTATTAAGCCCGTTAGAAAAAGATATCGAGCCATACGCAGAAGAAAAACCATGTATAAAGAAAGGAATGATTGGAGAGGTGAACATGATTCTGCCGAACGGACAATATCATATTCTTATCCGCGATGAAAAGGGAACTAAGATAGCTTACGTCGTTATGGATGAGGAAGCAATGGAAGAGTCTGGACCAAAACCCAAAAAAGACCGTTGGGATTTAGACGAAGTTGACGAAGTTCTTACAGATATTCACCATTATAAAAAATAAGCTTATAATCGAAAGACATATCTCATAGATATTCTTGTTCCTAAAGCAAAGGAATGAGTTGAAGATATAACGAAGATTTTATTTATGAAGTTTACAACAAAGAAAGAGATTGTTAGGACAACACTCTAACTATTGGGCCAAACAACGAATTCAAATATTGTTTATTTTTTGATAGCCAAATTTATGATAATGTAAGACCTATTTGTAGAAAAGCATAAATTATAAGAGTTTGAAAAGGGATTTCGTAATTTAACAGCAACTACTTTCGTCTACCTTTATTAGTTTTCATTCTACGAATTAAAATCGCCTTTCTTCGTTGTCGTCTTATTATCTTTCTCATACCTACTATAGACATAATTTACTTTTAAATCTATCTCTTAATGAATTTTCTCAAAACATTCACTAAATAATCAACATCTTTTTTCAAAACATCAAAGGGCAATGAAATTCTAATTGAACTCTTTATCTGTTCTTTATTCAAACCAATAGCAATAAGAGAAGAATCTTCTTTCTCTTTCTTACTATCACAAGCACTTCCAGTTGAGAGGTAAATTCCTTTATTAGATAGTTTATACATTAAATCTTCGCCATTAAGTCCGTTAAATGAAACAAAAATATTATTAGCCAATCTCTCTTTTCCAACAGGACCAATAATTTCTCCTCCAATAATTTCTAATTTAGAAATCAGATAGTCACGAATATTAGAAACGCGAGTCCAATCGTTTTTTAAAGATAATTCGCAGGCCTTAGCAAAGCCTACAATTCCAGGAACATTTTCAGTTCCACTTCTTAAACCCTTTTCCTGTCCTCCTCCATAAATCAAAGGAGCAATCTTAATTCCATCTCTCACGTAAAGCAAACCGACCCCCTTAGGACCATTAATTTTATGAGCAGAGGCAGATAACAAGTCGATATTCCAATCATGAACAAGTATTTTCATTTTTCCAAATGATTGGGCACAATCTGTATGAAACAACACACCCTTGCTTTTACAAATATCACCAATTTTTTTCAAGTTTTGTAATGTTCCAAATATATTATTAGCATGAATAACAGAAACAAACAAAGTTTCAGAATCAATATTTTTTTCTAAGAAATTTAAATCAATAAATCCTTCTGAAGAAACAGGAATTTCAACAAGTTTATATCCCCAATTTTTGAATAAATTAGCAGTTTCCCTAATTGAAGGATGCTCAATATTACTTATCAAAATCTTTTTCTTATTTGAATTAACATGGGCAAGTCCTGAAAAAACCCAGTTATTAGATTCGGTAGTTCCAGATGTAAAATAAATTTCATGAACTTTAGCACCAATTACACGAGCAAGTTTAGTTCTTGAATCCAGCAACAACTTAGAAGCATTGTCACCAACAGCGTGAGCAGAACTAGGATTCCCATAATCAGTAAGCATAACTTTATTCATAGCAGAAATTACTTCCTTGCGAACAGGATTAGTAGCTGAGTTATCGAAATATAATTTCATAAAATAGAATGTCCAAAAGCCTTTTTATATCTTATAACCTCTAATATCTAATGAAACTTCTATCCTGGAACGTAAACGGAATAAGAGCTGTAATGAAAAATGGTTTTATGAAACAGATAGAAAATGAAAATGAAGACATAATATGTTTTCAGGAAATAAAGGCACACCCAGAACAAGTGGACAAGTTATTTGAAAATTATCTTTATCATATATGGAATCCAGCAGAAAAGAAAGGATATTCTGGAACCGCAATATTTAGTAAAATAAAACCCTTGTCAGTTAAATTAGGAAGCGAGTTATTGAATGACAAAGAAGGTCGAGTGATCGTAGCAGAATTTGAAAAGTTCTATTTAGTTAATGTTTATACTCCCAATTCTCAAAGAGGACTTACGAGATTAAAACATCGTCAAGAGTGGGATAAACATTTTTTTGAAATGTTAAAAAAATTAGAAAAACAAAAACCAGTTATTTTTTGCGGAGATTTAAATGTAGCCCACACAACAATAGACATAACCCGACCTAAAGACAACACAAAAAACGCAGGTTTCACAATAGAAGAACGTTTAGATTTTAATGAATATATAAAATACGGATTCATAGATACTTTCAGATTTCAACATCCAGAAGAAAAAGACCATTATACTTGGTGGAGTTATATGCACAATGCAAGAGAAAAGAACATAGGTTGGAGAATAGATTACTTTTGCGTTTCTCATTCACTCAAAAATAAAATAAATAAAGCTGAAATTCTTAGCAAGATTAAAGGGAGCGACCATTGTCCAGTTTCTCTTTCACTTAATCTGTAGCTACTATAAAGAGACATTTAAGCATAGGTTTAAAAAGTCATAAATTTCTTGTTTTTATGGCACAGAAAGTGTTAGTAATAAGAGACTCAGAAACTTCTTCAGTTGGAGATAATTCAGGAGTAGAAAGCATTTATATGGAAAGCGGAGCAAGGAATGCTTCAGTTTTATCAAAAATTCAAAGATATAATCTATCAGTCCGCTCAAATATAGGGATAGTAAGAGAAGAAAACCAAGATAATTTTGGGATTTATTTACCTGAACCAGCCATAATTGTTACAGATGGAATGGGAGGACATCAGTTTGGAGCTGAAGCAGCAGAATTAGTTACCAGAACAGTTGTTCGGCCTTCAAAAAAAGGAGTATTGGGATTAGGGGGAGAAAATTATTTCTCATTAAATGAAAGAATTTTAGAAGGAGATAATGCTATTAAAGAATATGTTCACACGCATACAGGAATAATTCGCGGAACTGAACCTGGAGCAGCAGTAGGAGCAGTAACTTTGAAAAACGGAATATTAAGCGCCGCTTATTTAGGAGATGTAAGAATTTATGTTTTTGATGAAAAAGGGCAACTTAAATACATGACTCCAGACGAGTCAGGAACCCAATTAGCATTATTAGATGGTAGAATTTCAGACGAAGATGAAGAGTTAATCATTAAAGGAGAAAAAATAAGCACCAGCTATATATTGAACTGTGTTGATGGTGAACCAAATAGAACTCCAAGGGTAACAAGTCAGATATTCAAAATTCAACCAAATTCTGAATTGACTCCTCGAGGTAGATTCAAGAAGAGACCAGGATTAGAGAATATAATAGAAGAAGTCAAATTGAAAAAAGGATGGAAATTTATGATTGCATCAGACGGTTTACATGAATATGTAACTCACCAATATATCTGTGACAGATTTACAGAAGGAAAAAGTCCCGCAGAATTAACAGACATTTTAGTTGATGTTGCAAAGAACCAATGTGGTGGAAAAGATAACATAACTGTAGCTATCGGAGAGTATACAAAGGAATCTAAAAAAATTAGAAACCTAAATTAATCAAAAAATCATTCAATAGAACAACCAGAAATAGAAGTTAGTTCATCAAAATTTTTGACTCCATAATGTGTTTGTGTTCCAATTTTCCAAGCAGGAACTCCCCCAGAAGGACATTCGTCAGAAGTATTACAAGAAACAATCTTCAAAAATCTGGAAGCATCTTTTCCGAATTTTTCAAGTTGTTCATCACAATCAGGACAAGTCGCTGAGCGATAAAAAATAATCTCTTTGATTGTAAGGCATTGAGCAAGTCGCAATTTTTCATCTTCGCCTAAAACATAACCCGTAGTTTTTGAAAACCAGTCAGAAAAAACATAAAGTCCAAAGATAATAAACACCAAAATCCCAAAAGTTAGTGCCGTTCTTGTAAACTGTTCCATAAATTCAAATATCTTACTCAATATAAAAACCTTACATTATCGTGAAAAGCATAATTTTCCCAACTTCATTTGTATGTTTTTCACTAATAGCCAATGCACAACGATATGACTGAGCAAAAACATTCTTAGCTATAAATTTATAAACAGGAATTCTTTAAACTATAAATGATATTCGGCATATTCTTAGGTGCAATTATCGTAATAGTAATAATGTTTATTTATTATTATAATCGTTTAGTCACGTTAAGTAACGAGATAGATAATTCTTTATCTCAAATAGATGTTCAATTGAAAAAACGTTCAGATTTAGTTCCAAACTTACTTGAATCTGTAAAAGGATATATGAAACACGAGAAAGGAATAATTACAGAAGTCACAAATGCTAGAAAAGCACTTCTCGGTGCTAAAAATATTGAGAGCAAAGTCAAAGCTGGAAACCAACTTCAAAATGCTCTTGGCTCAATATTTGCGATAGCAGAGAACTATCCTCAGTTGAAAGCAAGCGACACATTCACACATTTACAGCAAGAGTTATCCGCAATAGAGGACAAAGTAGCATATTCTCGTCAGTTTTACAATGACGCAACATTGAGTTATAACAATGCTTGTACAACTTTCCCAGGAACATTTTTTGCAGGAATTTATAATAAGAAAGCAAAAGAATTTCTTAAGATTACAGAAGCAGAAAGAAAAAACGTTCAAGTTAAATTTTAATATTTTTTAAACAAGTTTAAGTCCAAATCAGTATCTTTAAATAAAAATGAATTAATAGAAATATATGAAAAAGAGCATAGTTTCAGTAATAATCTTTTTATTATCAATATCTTTTGTTTTAGCTGTAGGTTCTTCATCAGGAGGAGTTTCAGCAGATTCACAGCAGGATAATTCAGCTAATTCAACAAATGTAACTCCTCCAGCACAAGTAAGCAAAGCAGAGGCATGTGAGAATATAAACACGATAAAAGAAAGAATTCTTTGTCGTTTTAAGTTGTCAGAATCAGAAAGAAAATATTTTAATCAAAAAAAGAATATAATCGAAGAAGCATGTCGTGGAAGTGAAAAACAAGATAAATGTAGTCAATTATACAATAGACTTGCCCCATGTTACAAAGAAAATGGAGCCGTAAATGCAAAAAAATGCATGTTAAGGGAATCTGGAATAAACATTAATCAAGGAGGAACATTCAGAGCAGCACCAACAGAAGTAAAGCGAAATTATGTAGTAGCTCAATTATATAATTTACAGGAAAGAATCGAGGCTTTACACAAAGAAGGAAAGATAACTGACGAACAAGCAACGGATTTAGTCAATTCAATTGTTGAAGTAAAAAAGATGATTATTAATGGGTCTCCAAGAGCCGACATAGTTCCTAAGATGCAAGAATTCAAGCAAAAATTCAAGGAGATAGTCTTATGAGTCCCACAATGAATTCATTAATTTGGATAATTATCGGACTGATAATATTTGGAGGAATTATTTGGGCGTTATATTCAAATGATTCTTCAAAACCTTCTGAATCTATGGAAAACAAAGATCAATTATTGGAAAACGGCAGAGTTACTGACACAGAGGAGAATATTTTGGCAGAAATAGACGAATCAATAGGTTATTTGGATTAAACATATTTATATAATAAACAAATCATTCCATAACATGGTTGAAAGAATCTCTTTTCACGACGAAATAAGGCGAAATAAGATAAAATCTTTATTTTTGGCTTTGGTAATAGTAATCATCTTTATCACAATAGGTTATGTAGTCTCGCAGATTTACAATCCAGCATCTATTTTCACATTTTTGATTTTCGCAATAATATTTTCTTTAGGATATACTTTAATTAGTTATTATAATGCGGACAAGATTGCTCTCGCATCGGTAAAAGCACATCCTGCAAATCCCTTGCACCACAAACATTTCATAAATTCGGTAGAAAATATGGCTCTGGCTTCTGGATTACCTGTTCCAAGAGCATATGTAATGCAAGGTTCACAGATAAATGCATTTGCTTCTGGTAGAGATCCAAAACACGCAGTCATTTGCGTTACGGAAGGAACTTTGACAAAATTAAATAAACAGGAATTAGAAGGAGTGATTGCTCACGAAATGTCTCACATAGCAAACTATGATATACGTTTTATGACTTTTACAGCAGTAGTGATAGGTATGATTTCAATAATCTCTGAATTATTTTTAAGAAGTTTATGGTTTTCTAATTCTGACGACAGAGATAGAAAAAACGGAATATTTCTTATAGTGGGAATAGTTTTAGCAATTTTAGCTCCTCTTTTAGCAACTCTTGTTTCTTTAGCCATATCAAGAAAAAGAGAATTTACTGCAGATGCGACAGGAGCAAAATTTACACGTTATCCCCAGGGTCTTGCAGATGCTTTGAAAAAAATAAAACACGAACATATTGCACCAAACGACAAACATCGTTTTCCAAAGGCAGTAGCCCCATTATTCATTTCAGATCCATTTAAAAATAAAATAGCGGGACTTTTTTCAACACATCCCAATATAGACGATAGAATATCAAAGTTAGAAAGGATGTAATCTTAAAGTTCTGTTAATCACATATCTCAAAAAGATAGAAAAATTTATAAACAAAAAGAGCTTATGAATCTTATGAGTAAAGAAGTGTTAGTAAATTTGAATTCTAAATATTTCCTTACTATTAAGTTTAACACAATTTAGTGTTACTTATTTAAATTTTTTCTATACCCAAATGAGCGACACTATACAAAGTTTACAGTATGAACAATCAAGAAAACATCTTAATAGGCAGTCCTGTGTGATTGCATTTAGAAAATCAAATCTTCCAATTATATTAAAATCAGAAGGAGAACAATTCATAAATCGAAATATTCTTTCAGATTGTGGGAGAATTTCTCCAAATTGTTTGAAAGCGTTTTTGATAAGTACTGCAAAAAAAATGTGTGTAATTAAATTAATTCCTCACATAAAGAATCTTTTCAAATCAGAAATAGGTTATAAAGGATATTATTTAGATGCTGGAAATCTCAGACATATTAATATGTTGAATGACTTTTATCAATCCAGATAAATCCTTTATTAAAAAGTCAGGTTTCATTTTTTCAACATCCTTTCTTGATGACCAAGCAATTTTGTTCGAGATTATCACACTATAACATTCAGATTCTCTAGCAACAGAAACATCTTTATCTTTATCGCCAACATAAACAATTTCATCCATAGATACTTTATTTTTTTTTGCCAAACGTTTTATAGCTACAATTTTATTTGTAAAATGATCAGCGCCATAAACTTCATCAAAAAATTTAATTTTCCAATGATTAAGAACTTTTTCAATAAATTCTGTAGAGTTATTTGATACAATTATTTTCAAACAGTTTATATGTTTTAAAGACTCAATATTCTTAGCAGATTTTATGTGCTCATATTCAAGAATGAAGTCATCTTCTATTGATTTAGCAACGCTTTTGACAAAATCATTCTTTATTCCAGTCAAGGAGATATAATCTTTCAAAGGAGCATTTCCAAAGACATTTATTAAACTTCCAGTCAATGAAATATTAAATTTCATAAGATGTTTTTTAATTATTCCAAGTAATAATCCTCTTGTGTCAGCGAGAGTTCCATCAAAATCAAACACAATCAGTTTAATCCTAGGTTGTTCGCGCAACGAAAATATTCTTTTAAAAAAATAACTCATCTTAATCTACTATATATCTCTCACTTTTTAAAATGGGGTATTTTTATTTATTCTCTAATTTGATAAATTCTTGGAGAAATTTTTCTTTCAGTTTTAGGAGACCTGAACTATTTATAGGCGATTGAATAAAATTATTAATGTATCTATCTTGACTCCATGGACCATTATATGTAAACGGTTTCATTATATGGTGTTCAAACCATTTACGCGTCCAAAAATACTCTGGTAAATTTTTTTTAGCTTCCAAATAAAATTTATCGTCCAAATTTTCAGAGTTTTCATTTTCCAAAAAATCTATAATTGCGTTTTTAAAGTCCTCACGATACATATTAAATTTTTTCTTGTGTTCGCTCACCAAAATGTGATAAACTTGATTTATTGCCTCATGTCTTTTAGATTGATGTCTTTGCCATGCCCTATCAAGTTTTTCAGCAATTATTTCATCTACAAGTGCGACCGTATAAAATGCAATACGCTTAGTCTTGTCTCGATAAACCATGTCTGCAATTTCGCCCTTTTGTATAGGAATTCTATGTTTTACATAATCATGTAATTTTTCAATTGAATTTTCCAAAGTGGAATCTACTTGCGAAACCACACAGTTTGCCCAATCAGCAGCACGCAAAATTACTTGATCTTTCGCAATTTGTCGATAGCTCCTCGCCAATTCATCCTTTCGAAACATTTCATCTATAGAAGAATATTTTTTTATATCTTGAGATTCTTGTATTTGAGATTTCCTATTCAAACTCTCTCGATTTTCCTCAAACGAACACGAGTTGTTTAAAATTGCTCCCATCGCGAGGGCTACCAGATATTTTTTGGAAGCCATATTTTTATAGGTTATTTGAAGTTTTAAATCTTTGGATTAAGTGAAATTATCTGTTCCTCTTACCAAAATCGTGCAAAAATCCCCCATTCTTAGCTCGGTCAATAATTCTTGTAATCTCCCACATATTTGGAAAAGATGGCGATCTTTCAGTTTTAATAGTGTTAGCTACTTTTGTCCTAATATTATCAGTCAATAATATCTTCATCATTGCATTTTGTGCAACGCGTTTAGCGGCGCTCACAACATTTCCAACACTGGTAAAATGAAATTTTCCTTTTTCTATCTCACTAATAATATCTCCATCGTGAACACCAATTCCAAAGTTAATTTTTTCCGGATGCACGTTATTATGCTCTATTAACATTGACTCAAGTCTCTTTGCTGTATGGACGGCAAGTACAGAATTCTCCGAATTTTGAGTCAATCTCGGTGAAAATAAAATTATTTTGAAATTTCCATCAACATAAATTTTAGCACCAGTTTCTTGAGCCACAGAAAGTGCACTATTAATTGTCTGTTCCGTATAATCCGAACTTCTACTCGTAATGGTGCGCAACGCAATTACTACCGCACGTTCGCGCGTACCAGTTTGAGTATCTGGAAATATATTATTTACACTCTGAGGTATCGGGCGTGAAATATCTGAAGTCTTTATAGAAGAACTGCTCGGCATTTGCTTTTGAAATGAAGTATTACCAGTCATTACAGATTTAGTTTCCGGCAAATTAACTTTTTTCAAAGGTAAATCCATATTCTTGCTCGCCATTAATGGAGTGGCAGACGGTCGATGTTGCAATCTTAATTTAACTTGTACTAAAACAAATATCAATACAAATAATATCGCAACAAGCCACCAGATTATCGGAGTTTTTATAGTGTCAATAATTCCTTCACGCAAGTCGGAAACCTTTATCACATTTCCCGTGAGAAATGTGCTTCCAAGCACTTTATATTCTCCATCGTTGATGATGGAAATGGAATAAGTCCCTTCAGGCGCCTCAAGGTTGAACTTCTTCGTCTCACCTACATCCAAAGAAATTTGCTTCACCTCTACAAATGAACCTATGGTTATTTCCAACGGTCCATTGAAATGAGAGTTTCCGATGTTAGTCACAATTAAAGTATCATTTATCAAACTCGTTTGTAGTTTCTGGACTTCAGCGACGTAAAACAGTTTGCGTTTAGTTATTTCACCTAAATTAAGCTCAATACTCCAATACCCCGGAGTGTTATTCAAATAAAAAACTATTTTCTGGTTTTCGTTTGACTTCACTATCTTTTTTATAAATGGTAAGCTTTTCGGATCCAAAACTAATATGTTTACTTCGCGCGGAATAGGATCTCCTGCCTGATCACGCGCAACTATTTGAAAAATAAACTCTTCATTGCCAGGCACAATTTCTTCGTCAACAACTCGTATTTCTACATCATTCAAAATCTGACTGATTTTAACTTCGTCAGAGAATCTGCCACTGTTCAAAACAATGCCTGATGCGCTCGAGTCATGCACTTCCACACTGATATTATGCTTTCCAGATTTAGCATTTTCAGGAACCAGTATACTGATATTAACGATTCCATTGCTGACCGTGCCAGATTTATACAAATTCAAAGACGGCACGGAAAGCTCAACAAATCCATTAAGTGGAACTCCACTTTCTTTTATTGCAACACCATCAAGATAAATCTTTTTTCCAGGTGCAAGCTCGTCAAATTCCAATTCAAGCTCAACAAAAATATTTTTCGACAGCGAAAATTCGTTGCTGTCGACTACATCGCTGCCAAAAATAGCCAACAGATAACACGAAGAAGTCAGATTATTTAAAAGCAAATTAGTCAACTGAGTAGTTATCTGTACAGGCTGTTCAAATCCAGATTGCAAATTAAAAAATTGATTGAAAATATTTAGAGTCAAGTTGGTCCCGCACTTCAAATCAACAGTATAATGCCCTGCAATCGTGGCGCTCGGAATTAGATTAGTTTTAACCGTTAAATGATCTCCATAATTATACACTTCATTTAATGGTTCAATAAAAATTCCAGCACTAACAAAAGAGACTACAAAAATGGTCATCAAAAATCCTAAAATCATCACCTTAATTCTCATACACAAAAAAGGCGTGATGTCTATATAAATCTTGTCGCAAAACAATATCTAATCTTTTTTATATATAACTTCTCGCGCATCAAATCCGCTTTTCGTTATTTCATCAAGGGAGATTTTGGGTCTTGTTTTTTTACCCAACTTATCAGCAAACAATAATTTATCTTCCTCTTTGCCTAGATACAGCATCACATGAGTATATCCTGCTCCATCTTCTTCTGCAATTTTATTATATTTACTTGTTGGATTGTAAAAGCCTACAAGCATTCCCTCTTTAAGAGAACCCATTTTAACAAGGTTTTCAAGAGTGTTTTTAGAGTCGACTTTTATCTCTTCAACATTGATATCATCTCTAATATCCCATGCGTCAGCCGCAGGATATTTAATTCCAAATAAATCTTCCGCAGCATAGCGAGCATAACGTGCACACATATTTGCAGGAACTTTAGTGTTTGAGTAAATAGGCCCTTCTTTCAGAGTCTTTTTCTTTTGAGAATTTTCTATTTGAACTATTTCTTTTTTGGGTCCTTGTTCGATAGGTTTAGTTTTATCCTTGTTCAAATCGGGAGATTGAGCATAAGCTATCGTTCCTAAAATTCCAGCAAGAAAGATAGTTTTAGCAGTTCCATATAATCTATTATTCATAATTGTATTAAAAAAACTCCCTTTTTAAATCTTTCTAATAATGTCATATTCAAGTAGTAACATTAAATATTTACTAAACGATTATCGTGTGCACATGTTAGTTTTTTGAGAGCATTTCTTAGCAAGGAAAACTCTCCATTCAAAGAGTAAATTAAATTATCAATCTCCAAATCTTTTTCTTTTTTTAGAGCTTTTACATTATCCCATCCAATCAAATTTAACAAAGTTTTCTTATTAACATCTTGATTTTTTGGTTTACCGGTATCTCTCGTATCAACAATATTATCCAAAGCATCATCAATTATTTGATATGATACTCCTGAATTTATTCCGATTCTATTCAACGCTTCAATTTCATCAGGAGATGCGCCTCCAATAATTCCTCCAATCGATAAAGATAACCCTATAAGTGCACCAGTTTTTCGTTCATACATTCTAATCACGTCCTCGCATCTGTCAAGTCCTTCTTGAGTAATATCTCTTTCCTGTCCCAAACACATTTTTGCTCCAACGTCATGAGCTCTCGCGATAATTTCCACTTTCTTTTTCATTGAGAAATCATTACCTTCAGCAATTTGGCCATATGCTTTTTGTATAAGAAAAGTATTCGCAAGACGAGCTATGTCTTCGCCAAAAGCGATATGACATGAGGATTTTCCTCTTCTCAAATCAGATTTATCGGCAATATCATCATCTATCAAACTCGCAGAGTGAATAAACTCAATTGCTGCCCCGAAAGGAAGAGCTCGTTTTATGGGAATAGAATAACCATCAGCAGCAGAAAATAACAAAAGAGGTCTATGCAATCCTCCATTTTCATTCAGAGCAACATAACGTGCTGCCTCAACAGTTTTTTGTCGTGGAACTGACATGTCAGATAGGACATTTCCCATATGAACATAAAGTTCTCTCTTAACTTCAGAGACATTCATAAAATTTAAGCTTAATTACTATTCTTAAACCTTCGCATAGCTTCATTTACGAATAATTTATAAAACACTCATTCATAAAGAGATTATGAAAATCTTGACCTTACATTGCGACTACATTCGTTTCAAAGCAAATAAAAAAGCATTCAAAGATGCCCCAGAAATTTCTGATGAAGAAAAAAAACAACACGAAGTAAAAGAATGTTTAGTTGTATTAACTTCAATAGAACAAGGCGACTCTTCTGAAACCGTCAAACAGTTAGTTGGGGCAGTAGAAAAAACAGCAAATGAAGTTAAGACCGAAAATATAGTTCTTTACCCTTATGCTCATTTATCCTCAAATTTGGCAAAACCCTTAGAGGCATTAGAACTTCTACAAGAATCAGAAAAAGAGTTAAAAAAGAAATTCAAACACACAATTAGAGCACCATTCGGATACTACAAAGAATTTGAGTTCAAATGTAAAGGGCATCCTCTTTCAGAATTAAGCAAAGAATTCAAAAATTCAGAAAAATCAGTTTCAACACCCGGAAAAGTGACTGAAGAAAAATATGATTCTTCAAAACTTTTAAGGGAAATCTCAAGAACAAAATTAGACACATCAAAACTAAAAGACAATGATCATAGAATTTTAGCACAAAAATTAGATTTATTTTCATTTAACGAAGTTGCTCCTGGAATGATTTTCTGGCACGATAACGGTTTGCAGATATATAACAAACTTACAGAAATGAAACGTTCTCTACTAAAAAAACACAATTATTTAGAGATTTCAACTCCTCAAATATTCGATTCAAAACTTTTCAAAGTTTCAGGTCATTGGGAACATTACAAAGAAAATATGTTCTTGACAAATTATGAATCTCGTCAATTCGGTGTTAAACCTATGAATTGTCCAGGAGCAATGTTAGTTTTCAAGGCAAATAATCGTTCTTACAAAGAAATGCCCTTAAGACTTGCAGAGTTTGGAATAGTTCATCGTCAGGAATTATCTGGCGTTCTGAATGGAGCATTTAGAGTTATCAGATTCACTCAAGACGATTCTCATGTATTTTGTATGGCTAATCAAATCGGACAAGAAATAACTACAATGTTAAGTATGGTAAATCACATCTATAAAGAACTCTTTGGTTTTGAGTATCATTTAGAATTATCTACAAGACCAGAAAAGTTTATGGGAGATATAAAGGACTGGAATTTTGCAGAAAAAACTTTAGAAGAAGTATTAAACAAATCAAAAATAAAATATAAGACAAACAAAGGGGACGGAGCATTCTATGGCCCAAAAATAGACATTCATATAAAAGACTCATTAGGAAGAAGTTGGCAATGTGCAACAATCCAGTTAGATATGCAGATGCCAAAACGTTTTGAAGTTTCATATATTGGCGAAGATAGTAAGGAACACACTCCAATAGTAATTCACTGTGCTGTTATGGGTTCAATAGAACGTTTCATCGGAGTCCTATTAGAACATACAAACGGGCACCTACCTTTATGGCTTTCTCCAAGACAAGTTAGAATAATTTCATTTACGGACAGAAACAACAAAGCAACAGAAAAATTAGCAAATGAATTAAAAGAATCATTTCCAGAATTAAGAATAGACACAGATATGCGTTCAGACACAGTTCAATCCAAAATACGAGATGCTGAAATGCTGAAAATAAATCACATAATTGTCATTGGTGACAAAGAAGAAGAAAATAAGACATTAGCTGTTAGACCTCGTGGTGGCAAACCTCAATTCGGCATAAAAAAAGAAATTTTCATAGAAGATTTAAGAAAAGAATTAAACTTTTAATAACAAACCCCATTATTGCACCAAGCATGTTGATTATTCATCTCAAATCTGCAATCTTTATACAGAACAGCTCCATAATTTGTAGGTAGTCCAGCAATATTACTTGAACAAACCAAATCACTAGCAATTGGATTTCCCTGACTATTAGTAGAGCACCAATCAGGAACATATAATATAGGAGGTAATCCAGTTATCGCAGGATTCGGAACGACTATACCTCCTATAGCTGGATAAGACGATTGAAAGTTTGCTCCTAATTGAAGGGTAGGATTAAAGTCTAAATCTGAACAATAACTCGTAGTAATGGCTGTAAAAAGACTCAAAGGATTATACGCTACCAACTCTACCTGTCCATTAACTATTGTAGTTTGTGTCGGTGCCGAGGTAGGCGTAACAGTTATGGTCAAAGGATAAATTCCAACAGGCGCCCCAATCAAAGAAGTAGGAAGATTCAACCCGTAGTTCGTAAGAATTCCTTGAGGCAAAGGAATATTCTGGGTATTTGTATGTATAGTCCCAGCAACATTCACTTGTGTAGTCATCGTCGCAGTATCCGGCGCAGTGCAAGTACTACTGCTACGTATTTGAACGCCCCCTCCTCCACTCCAGAAGTTAATTGCCCAAAGATTCTGCTGATAAACTTGAAAAGGTCCACCCTGAAGGCCAAAATTTACTATCGGTGGTCCAGTAGCGCAAGCAGGTACATTATAGTTCAAACTAATTGTTGCTTGCTTACCTGTTGCAGTAGTAGTTAGCGTTTGAAAGTTAATTGTCCCAACAGGCGTTGTAACGCTTTGTCCTTGATGAAGTGGGAAATCAATCATCGTTGAGGAATACAAAGGAGAGGTACAAGCAGAAACAACATTACTTACTGGATAAATAACATCACCTCCATAGAGATTAGAGTTATACAAATTATTTCCTAAACCTCCACCTTGTTCTAAATCTGTAACCCTTAATACAATACTATCAAAGAAATTTTGACAATTTTGATAAAGAGAATATTCTGGTCCGAGGGGGGTAGCAATAAGTTCAAGAGCTAAATTTGCACCATTTGGGTTTTGTATAAGAATCTCTTGGGGGCAATTGGCTGGGGCAGGATGATTAGTGCTACATAAATTATAAGTTCCACTAGCAGAAACGCTTTGCACACTTGAAGGATTTCTAAACCCTAAATCATGGACTGCTCTATGATGGCTGAATAACCCACTCCCGGTTCCCATAACATCGAGTTGGTCACCATATTCCCAAGGGGTACAAACATTAACTGGTCCATTTGCAGAACAGGGGTAATTAAACGGGTCATGTCCCTGTGCATGAGGAAGATATCCTGCAAAATAATTAAAATTCACAATAGGGTTAAATGCAGTAAGTGAATGACCCATCTCATGTTGGGTAACAAATTCAGTAAATCTATTTGGGTCTGGATAACTCGGATCAAAATTAGTTACAGCAACAACTGCTCTAAGAGGCTCATTTGTATTGGTAAAATAAGCAACTCCTGTAGAATCGTAATTTATTAATGCATATCCACTACAACAATTATTAGTAGGAATATGAATAAGCGCAAAGTCGTATTGAGTATAATTTATAGAGGGGTCTGCAACAGCGATAATATGATCAATTGAGACGTAGTTTTGAGGATCATAATTAGGAACGTTTATCGGATAAATAGTAAATGTGTAAGTTGCGGTTCCTTCGGAATTTGCCTGAAAGTATGAAGAAACATAAGGAAATTTAGCATTTAAATAAGAAACGGCATTAGTAGGTAACGGAAAATTATTGTTATATGGAACAATCACAGCGAAATTTCTATTTACTTGGTTAAAAGGAACCGGAGGAGAATAAACTTGATAACCAGTTAAAATAGATTTACCAGTAGTTGTAAGTGATTCAACATTATCCGAATCAGGACTTATAGTGGGCTCAGTTATAACTGCATAAACTTGATTATCTACTTTATAAACTTCAGAATTAAATATAGATGCTGGAGAAACTGGATAATTACGCTCATTAACAAAATTAATTTCAAGAGCCTCCTGTTCCGTTAAAGGAACAGTTGTATCAATTAACTCAAATTTTGTTTCAATTCTTTCCAATTTCCCATCAATGATTTTTTCTCCATGAGTTATTCTTACATTGTAATTATCAAGATTTAATTTTATAGGCCTCAAAGGAGAATCTGCTGGAAATTCTTCAGGGTTCTCCAAGAATCTCTTAACGACATTTAGATAATTTTCATCTGAAGAAACAGACAATTCATTTTTCAATTTAACACCATTTGTAGAAATAATATTTTTGTTATTTTTTAAATCATTTATAGCATTAGCAATTAAATTAGATTCAAGATTTGAAGAAGTTGAAACATCTCTTGGAGACAAAGAAATATATTTACCAAACAGTCCAAAAAAAGCGCCAACCAATAATAAAGCAACAAAAGAAATCATTAAAATCAATGGAACAATTACTCTTTTTTCGTAACGCATAGAAATAGATGTATTAAATATTTATAAAGACTTGTTTTTGAAAATCAATCGCTTTCAACTTTGACATCATATCTATGAAAAGAGTCATAAGGTAATGAGCCAACAGATAATATTCTATCAAAAAGTCCAGACGGGTTTGTTCTACCAGCACGAGTTAATCCAACAGCTTTAACTAAATTATCATGTTCAACAATGCCTTCAGTGGCAAAGCCAATTAGTCTTCTTTTAAAATATTTCATTTCGGTAGCAGTCAAGCCAAAATTATCTTTTGTCATCGTAGAAATGCTAAAAATCAGTATAAAAAACTATGATTTAGCCATTTATCTGCACTTAAATCCAGCTTTTTTCAAGATTAGGAAAATTGGAATATCAAATAAAATGAAAATCAAAAAAATGATGCACATTTTTTGGATGTTCGACGTGTCGTTTTAGGGAGACACGATCGACATAACAGAATTTACTAATAAATTGCCGTCATTTAATATACCATGATATCTAATTAATAAAACCAATACAATCTCAAGTAATACCAAAATTAAAATTTTAATATATTTCATATTATCTTTAATGAGGTCCGTAACCATCTCTTTCTCTTTGAGAAAAATAGTCTACAACCTTAATTCTGTAACTCTTTCCACCCTCATCAATATTATCCCAAGATTCAACAACTTTTAATTCTCTTCCATTACCTAAGTTTAATCCATCTTCAATAAATTGTTTAACATAATGGTCTCTATTAATTCCTAATCTCTGAAAAACATAATTGATTCTCGATTCCGTAACAACAGCTTC
>SXGU01217489.1_pt1 | contig 23794 bp, 26 predicted proteins | sample 3174531 | NCBI WGS metagenome assembly SXGU01 (sample SAMN11356863, study PRJNA531348) | freshwater metagenome | isolation source: freshwater sample F1-140 | place: China: Fuxian Lake, Yuxi | collected 2017-12-25
GCGCCCGCGAGGGTGAAGCCGCGGACCTCGCCCCAGAAGCGCGCCTCCAGGAGGTTGGCGCAGCTGCGGTAGGGCACGCACGGGAGGTCGATCACCAGTCCGGATTGCGACGCGACCTCGGCGATCAGCGTGGTCCAGGGACGCTCAATCTCGATCTGTCGCATCAGGTTCTCGCGTTTGAAAGCAAGTACGCTGTCGCGAGAGGACCAGCAAGAGAGAGAGACGGATCCCCCTGATTAGTATTCCAGACTACATCCTGTGCCGCTCGGCGGACGACGCGCCGACGAAGGCGTCGCGGGCGCGGCCGGGGGCCGAGGACGTCACCCTCGCCTAGAACGGCGCTTGCACCACCGGCGCCGGCACGGCGCGCCGGGTGTCGAGCGAGTAGCGCGCCCCCTCCACCAGCACGTGCACCCGCACGCCAATCATCTCGACCGGCTTGCCTTCCTCGGCGGTGGCCATGGCGGAGTGCTCGAGCGAGCCCGCGTCGACCACGGTGACTGCCCCCGAGCCCACGACCTCGACCACGTTGTCGGGGCCGATGAAGGCCGCGGTGTCTTCGTCGAGACCGAGCCCGATCTCGAAGGGGTTATAGGCGACGGCCGCGAGCAATCGACCGAAGCGGTCGCGCTGCCGGAAGTGCTGGTCGACGATCACGCGGTTGGTGAGCCCGAGCCCAGGCGCCAGAGTGACGCCCCCGGCGATGGGCGTGGCACCTTCCTTGCCGTAGGCGATCATGTGTTCACTACAGAAGGCCGCGCCGGCCGAGGTGCCGCCCACGGGCACGCCCGCGGCGTTGAGTCGACGCACCGCCTGGGCCAGCGGCGTGCCGCCGAGGATCGTGGACAGGCGAAGCTGGGTGCCGCCGGTGAAGAACACTCCGCCGGCGCCGTCGAGCGCGTGGGTGGCGGACTCGGCTTGCTCCCGCACCACGATGTCGATCACCCGAACCTCGACGCCGAGGGCACCGAAGACACCGCGGTATCGCTCGCCCGTGGTGGGGTCGAGCGAGGCGGTGGTGACGACGGCGACGGGGCCGGAGCACATCGACGCGAAGCGCCGCAAGACGGCTCGCGCCGCGATCTTGTCCTCGGCGCCGCCGATGGGGACGACGGGGCCGCGCTCGCCGCTGGGCTTACTGGGCATCGCGACGCGGCCCTAACTCGCCTCGAAGGGGCCTCGCACCACCGGGGCACCGTCCTTGACCATCCATCGACCCAGGGCGAGCACGCCGCGCACGGCGAGTGCCGGGTCGACCAGCATGAGATCGGCGTCGTGGCCGGCGGCCACGCGGCCCTTGCCGTGGAGCCGGAAGAGACGGGCCACCGTGGTGGTGCAGGTGGCGAGCGCGAGCGACAGCGGCACCCCGAGCTGGTGGGCGCGAGCCACCTCGGGGAGCAGCGTGGAGGCGCTGCCCACCTCCATCCCAAGCAATACACCGCTCGCGTCGAAGGTCGGGATACATCCGCCTGCATCGCTCGACATGGTGATACGGCTCATGTCGCGCCCGGCGTGATACCAGGTGGCGATACATTCTCCGGCCTCCGGAGTTTCACCGTCGGGCGGGAAGGCCGACACGTCGACCGTGCAGCCCTCCAGTGCCATCGCCTCGGCCCACAAGGCTCGGTTCCGATTCACATGCGTGGGGTGGAAGGTACGGGCGGGAAGCTCGGTCTCGCGCAGGGCCCGGCGCACGAGATCGAGCCCCCGCGGCCCGTCGCCGAGGTGCAGGTGCAGCAGTCCCGCCTTGCCGGTGAGCATCCCGGCCACGTGTGCGTCGGCGGCGAGGCGAACGATCTCGTCGAAGCTTGGCTGCGAGGAACGATGGTCGGAGATCGCCGTTTCCCCGATGGCGACGATGCGGTCGACGTGGACGATGTCTCCCCGGGCCGAGCCGGTGAGCGTGGTGGGGGGGACGGTGTAGCCGCCGGTGTAGCAGTAGGTCGTGAGCCCCAGGGCCTCGAGCCCTCGCGCGGCGGCGAGCAAGTCGCCCATACCGCGCGTGCTGCAGTCGGTGCCGAGCAGGCCGATGGCGGTGGTGACGCCCGCCGTGGTGAGTCGCGACAGTGGAACGGCGGGTACCCGCGTGTGTGCGCCGCCCTCGCCGCCCCCGCCGCCGAGGTGGGCGTGGGCGTCGACCAGCCCGGGGGCGAGGATGAGTCCGCTGGCATCAATGGCCTCGACCGTGACCCCGCGAAGTTCGATCCGCTCTTCAACAGCCACGATCTCGCGACCGGCCACCAGCACGTCGCGGATACCGAGGGGCTCGGGGGCGTAGACCGTGGCGCCGCGGATGAGGAGCATCGGCGCCGCTTAGCCGCTCGCCGTCCGACGTGGCTATACTCGCGCCATGGCGACCCCCGCTGTTCCCCTTTCCCGGCCCATCTTGCCGGTGGTGTACCCCGAGAGCGACGACGAGCCCATGGCCGAGAACACCGAGCAGTTCGACCTCATCGTGATGCTCAAAGGCAATCTGGACGCGCTGCTCGAGCGCGACTTCGTCGCTGGCGACCTTTTCTGGTACCCGGTGGAGGGCGACAACCGCACCCGCCTCGCGCCGGACGTCATGGTGGCGCTGGGGCGTCCCAAGGGGCACCGAGGCTCCTACTTGCAGTGGCTGGAGGCCAACCACCCGCCCGACGTCGTCTTCGAGATCTGGACGCCAGGAAACACCTTTCGTCACCAGCTCGAGAAGTTGCGCTTCTACGCACGCCACGGCGTTCGCGAGTTCATCACCTGGGATCACGAACGCTGTGATCTGCTGGTTTTCGTCCGGCAGGGCAACGACCTGGCTCCGGTCAGCACGGAGGACGGGTGGACCAGCCCGCTGCTTGGGGTGCGTTTCGCGCGGGAGGGCCGGGATCTGGCGGCCTACGGTCCCTCCGGGCGCCGATTCGAGGGCATCCCGGACGTATTCGAAGCGCGGGAGCGCGCTGAGGCCGAGCGCGACGCCGCCGCTGCCGAGCGCGACGCCGCCGCTGCCGAGCGCGACGCCGCCACTGCCGAGCGCGACGCGCTGCGCGCGAAGCTGATCGCGGCAGGGATTGATCCCGACGCCTAGCACAATGCACTTTACATTATCGGCCTAGTGAGTATACTTGGCGCACCTCAGTGAGAGTGCTCCAATGTTCAGCTTCGACTCCATCCCCGACCAGAGCGGCCGCGTGGCGATCGTCACGGGTGCAAATAGCGGAATTGGCTTTGAAACCGCGCGTATGCTGGCACAGAAGGGCGCCCACGTGGTGTTGGCCTGTCGCAGCGCCGAGCGTGGCCGCGCCGCGGTGGGGCTCATCGTCGCCCAGAATCCGCCCGGCCGGGTGGAGCTGTCGGTGCTCGACCTCTCCGACCTCGACAGCGTTGCCGCCTTCGCCGAGCGCTTCGTGGCCACGCACGAGCGCCTCGATCTGCTGGTCAACAACGCGGGCGTGATGGTGCCGCCCTTCTCGCGCACGAAGCAGGGCTTCGAGATGCAGTTCGGCACCAACCACCTCGGCCACTTTGCGCTCACCGGGCGCTTGCTCGGGATCTTGCGCAAGACCGCCGGGTCGCGCGTGGTGGTGGTTTCGAGCACAATGCACCGCTCCGGCGTCGTCGACCTCGACGACCCGAACTACGAGCGCCGCAGCTACTGGGGCTGGCCGGCCTACGGGCAGAGTAAGCTCGCCAACCTGCTCTTCGCGCGCGAGTTGCAGAAGCGCCTTGGCGCGGAGGGGCCGGTGGTCACCGCCGCCCACCCGGGCTTCACCGCCACCGAGCTGCAGCGCTCCTCGCGCTACGTGAGCATCTTCAACTTCATCGCGATGACCCCACAGGCCGGCGCGATGCCCACGCTGCGGGCGGCGACCGATCCCACGGCGAAACCGGGTAGTTACTGGGGGCCGGCCGGCGTGCTCGAGATGAACGGGGCCCCGGTCGAGGTGGGTCGCAGCGGGGCCGCGCAGGACGACGCCAAGGCCGCCGCGTTGTGGGCCCTGAGCGAGAAGCTCACCGGCGTTGCCTACGACCTCGGTGGGGCCGCCTAGTGGCTTCGCCGCCCGCCCAGCGCCGCGGCGAGATCCTCACGGCCGCCGTGGAGGTTTTCCTGCGCTACGGCTACCGCCGAACCTCGATGGACGACCTGGCGCGGGCTGCGAACATCTCGCGACCGGGTCTCTACCTCTACTTCGCGTCGAAAGAGGCCGTCTTCGAGGAGGCGGTGCGCCAACTCATGGCAAACACTGCCCTGGCGGCCCGCCAGGCCCTCGGTGGCCCGGGGTCACTCGCCGATCGCGTGACCAGTGCCTTCCTAGCCATCCATGGACACCTCGTGGGAGAAGGGGAGGGCGCCCGGCACCTCGCAGAGCTCATCGACACGGCGCGGGCGATGCTGGGCGACGATCTCGACGCCTACGAGCTGAACTTCCGCGCCGAGCTGGTGCTCGCGCTGGGCAGCGGTCGAGGCGCTGGGGGCCTGCAGGGCGAGGCGCTGGCCGAGCTCCTCGACCTCTTGTCCGTGGGCGCGAAACATCGCTCCGCGTCGCTGGACGAGTACCGAGATCGACTGGCCCGCGGGGTGGCCGCTATCCTCGGAAGTGCGCTGCCATCGGCGTGAAGTAGTAGTCTTGCCAGCCCTGCGCGTAGCGAGCGCCGTCGCCCGCTGGGATGTCGCGGTGCACGAGCGACAGGCGCGTGCCCTCGCCCTCGGGCACCAGCTGGATCTCGATCACGCTGTCGGCGTGGGCCTCGTCGAAGTCGGCGGTCCGCCAGCGCTGCACGATGCCGGCACCGGGATCCAGGTGCGTGGTGACGGCCACGATGTAGCCGTCCCAGGCCGTGAATCGTTCGCCCACCCTGCCCGAGCCCTCGGCCTCGGCCCCGGTCATCGCGCCGTGGCGCTCCGGCGAGAGCCAGGCCTCGTAGAGCACGGCCGGGGGCACGGGGAAGTAGGCGCTGAGTTCGAGGCGGTCCATCGGCGGAGCCTAGTACGTCGGCAACCTCGGATCGATCTCCTTGGCCCAGGCGGTGATCCCGCCTTCCATGTTGGTCACCCGGTAGCCGTTGGCGGCGAGCACCTGGCAGGCCTGCGAGGAGCGGCCGCCGAGCTTGCAGTGCACGAGGATCTCGCGGTCGCGGGGCACCTCGGCGAGCCGCCCGCCCACCTCGGTGTGGGGGATGAGCGCGTCGGCGCCGATGTTGACGATGTTCCACTCGCTCTGCCCGCGCACGTCGAGCACGAAGGGCTTCCAGCCGCCGTCGAGCTTCTGCTTGATCTCGGCGACGGTGAGACGGTCGAATGATCCAGACATGGTGGGGGCCTCCTCGCGGCTGCCGTCCCGCTTGGGAACGCCGCAGAACTGGTCGTAATCGATGAGGGTGGTGATCGGCTTGGCGTCGGGGTCGGGCCGAAGGCGGAGCTCGCGGAACTTCATGTTCATCGCGTCGAACAACAGGAGGCGCCCCGACAGGGTCGTGCCCTTGCCGAGGAGGATCTTGATGGTCTCGGTGGCCTGGATGGTGCCGATGAGCCCGGGGAGCACCCCGAGCACGCCGCCCTCGGCGCAGGAGGGGACCAGCCCCGGCGGGGGCGGCTCCGGGTAGAGATCCCGGTAGTCCGGTCCGCCCTGGTAGTTGAACACGCTCGCCTGTCCCTCGAACTTGAAGATCGAGCCGTAGACGTTGGGCTTTCCGAGAATGACACACGCGTCGTTGACGAGGTAGCGCGTGGGGAAGTTGTCGGTACCATCGACCACGATGTCGTAGGGCTGGCAGATGCGGAGCGCGTTGTCGCTGCTCAGTGGCTCCTCGTAGATGTCGACCTGCACGTGCGGGTTGAGATCGTGGATGCGGTCGCGCGCGGAGACCACCTTGCGCTTGCCCACGGTGGAGGTGCCGTGGATGATCTGCCGCTGCAGGTTGCTCGCGTCGACCACGTCGAAGTCGACGATGCCGATGCGCCCGACGCCGGCGGCGGCCAGGTAGAGCAAGAGCGGCGAGCCGAGGCCGCCGGTGCCCACGCACAGCACCGAGCTGTTTTTCAACTTGGTCTGTCCCTCCATCCCGACTTCTTCGAGGATGAGGTGGCGCGAGTAGCGGGCGATCTCGTCGCGGCTGAGCTCAGACACGGGCGCCTCCCGCGATGGACGGGACGATCGTGAGCGTGTCGCCATCGACCAGCGCGGTGGCGTCGCGTTCGAGGTGACGGATGTCGTCTTCGCCCTTGTACACGTTGACGAAGCTCCGCAGCTTGCCGTCGGCGGTGCGCAGGTGATTCGCGAGACCGGGGTGAGCGGCGCAGAGCGCGTCGAGCGCGGCCCCGGCGGTGCTCGCCTCCACGGACACCACGGCGGCGCCGCTCGCGTAGCCCCGCAGGGCGGTGGGGATGCTGATGTTCACGGGCATGGGTCTTCCTCCAGGATGATCTCTTCCTCGTCCATCGCGCTGCGGTCGTCGCGCAGGCGCCAGCTCTGCTGGCCGCTCACCCCCTGCGCCGTGACGGCGCCGATGAGGTAGCTCATGTTGGGCAAGGCATGGTCGCGGTCGAAGTCGGAGTAGGCCGAGGGGTGGTCGGGGTGGCTGTGGTAGTAGCCCACGACGTCGAGGCCCTCGTTGCCGAGCGCCACCTCGGCCCGGTAGAGCGCCAGCGCCGACACGTGGTAGCGATTGGCCAGGCTGTCGGCCCGCTCGTTCACCAGTGATACAACGCGATACACAGACCATGTATCACGAGAACCAGCGAGGATCCCCACGACTTCGTGGGGGTAGCCCTCGCGCATGTGCGCGTGCATGCGCTCGGCCTCGGCACGTTTGAGCCTTAGTCCCACAGGTGGTCCTCCGAGATGTATCGCTCGCCGCTATCGGGGAAGAGCGTCACCACCACCCCCGACTGTAGCCCCCGGGCCACCTCCATCGCCCCCCAGAGCGCGGCGCCCGCGCTCACCCCGGCGAGGATGCCCTCCTCGCGCGCGAGACGCTTGCGCAGCTCGATGCAGGGCTCGGTGGGCGCGCCGAGGTCGCGGTCGGCGAGGGCCGGGTCGTAGATCGCGGGCACGATCGCCGACTCCATGTGCTTGAGCCCCTCGAGGCCGTGGAAGGGGCTGTCGGGTTGCACCGAGATGCACTGGATCGCGGCGTTCTTCTTCTTGAGGCCCCGCGTGGTGCCCATGAAGCTGCCCGAGGTGCCGAGCGTGGCCACCCAGTGGGTCACGCGTCCACCCGTCTGCGCCCAGATCTCCTCGGCGGTGCCGAGCTCGTGGGCGCGCGGGTTGGCCTCGTTGCCGTACTGGTCGAGGTAGAGGTACTTACCCGGGTTGTCCGCCACCAGTTTCTTGGCCATTCGGATTGCGCCGTCGCTGCCCTCGAGCGGGTCGGTCTCGACGATCTGCACGCCGTAGGCGCGCAGGATGCGCTTACGCTCGCGATTGGCGTTCTTCGGCAGGCAAAGGGTGAGCGAGTAGCCGCGAATCGCGCAGATCATCCCGTAGGCGATGCCGGTGTTCCCGGAGGAGCTGTCGAGCAAGACCGTGTCGGGTCCGATGTGACCGGCCGTCTCCATGCTGTGGATGATGTTGTAGGCGGCGCGATCTTTCACGCTGCCACCGGGGTTGAACCATTCGAGTTTGGCCCACACCTCCACCCCGGCGGGAACCACACCCCGAGTGATGCGCTCGAGGCGTACCAGGGGCGTGTTGCCGATGCGGTCGAGGATGGACACGGTGAAGGGCCCGGAGGCTAACCACGGCGCCGGTGTGGTCACGCGCGGCGCGAGGGAAAGGTGAGGGGGGACACTGGCTCCGTGCAGGCCTGGCGCCCTGGCGGGAGGTGTGCACACAGGGGCGTAGCGCGTGGTAGGCAGCGTGGATGCCCGCCGCACCGACCGCCGGAATCGACACGACCGGTGCTCCGGTCGCGGAAGATGCGACCTGGTTGGGCTTCGTCGCCCGTCGCGACGCGGCGCTAATCGACGCGTTGCCGGTGGTTGGGATTGCACTTTTTGCCGTGCACCTGGGGCACGCGGTGGTCATCGGCCTCGGTGAAGGGGTCACCGCCGAGGGGGGATCGCCCTGGGGCCGCGGCCTGGTGGCGGTGCATGCCGCGCAGGCGGCCTGGCTCCTGGTGGTTGCCAGCGGCATCTGGTTCGGGCGTCGTGCGTCGCGAGGCGTGGACGCAACCCCTTCCCAGTCCCGGGCACTGCTTGCCCTTGCGGCGCAGTACCTGGCGATCACCGCGCTGATCAGTGGCATCGACCAGCTGAACGATCTCCCGCCCACTAGCTTCCTCATGGGCTCGGTTGCACTGGCCCTCGTGACGACGCTCACCGCGCCGCAGGCCGGGCTCCTGTACCTGCTCGGCCTGGCCGTGGCTGGAGCGGCCATCAATGGTGCCCAGGACGACAACGCCCGCCGCCTCTCGGCGCTGGTGCAGTGCCTGGGCACCGGCGGCATCGGCTTCGCCGTGACGCGGGTGACCACCCTCGCGAGGTTCCGCCACTACCGCCTCGAGCGCGAGAATGCCGCTCACGTGGCCGCACTCGGCGAGAGTAATGCCCGCTTGCGGGAGGAGATCGAGCGCCGCCGCGAGGCGGAGGCAGAGCTTCGGGAGTTGGCCGAGCGCGACCCGCTCACCCGGCTCTACAATCGCCGGGCGTTCACCCGGGCACCCGAGTTGGCGTCGACGGCGGGTCGGCGCGTGGGGCCACTCCTGGTCGACGTCGACCACTTCAAACGTGTGAACGACGACCACGGGCACCCGGCCGGCGACCGGGCCCTGGCCGCCGTGGCCGCCGCGTTGCAGGAGTCGGTCCGAACCGATGACACGGTCGCCCGCCTCGGCGGCGAGGAGTTTGGGATTGTAGTGCGGGTGGGTGGCGACGACGAGCTGCGCATGCTGGCCGAGGGGATTCGCAGCGTGATGGCGCGCACGGGGATCGAGGGCATGGACGGGCGTCTCACCGTGAGCGTGGGCGCGACCCTCCTCCGGATTCACGAGGTGCCCGACACCGCCGTGGCCCGCGCAGACGCCGCGCTGTACCAGGCCAAGAACGATGGGCGTGACCGAGTGGTGGTGGCGCCGATCCAGGGCTAGCGCGCGCCCCCTCGCGGCGGTGAGCGCCGGCGCTGCGCTCTACCCGGCCAGGCACCAAGGTCGTGACCGGGTCGTGAGGGCGCCCGTGGAGGATTGACCCGACCTACTTCGAGACGCTGGCGATCAACTCCCGGCAGTCCTTGGCCACCTCGGGCAAGAGCGCGCAGTCGAAACCGCTCAAAAGCGCCGAGAAATCGTCGTCACGTTGGTTGTTGTAGAGCGCGATGCCGAGGTTGTAGCGGGTGGCCGGTCGGAGGGTCGCGGCCTTGGCCTCCGCGAGCGCGTCGTCGAGCCGGCCGAGCTTGGTGAGTCCCTCCACCGCGATGTCGGCGCGGCCCGTGAGCGTGCGGTCAAGCGTCGCGACGATGGCGAGCGCCTCGTCGATGCGGCCGGCGCGCACCAAGAGATGCGCGTGGTACACGCGAGCCTCGGGGTCGAGCGCGGTGGCGTGAGCCAGGGCGATCCCGTCGGCCGCGGCGAGATCGGGACCATCGAGGGCGCAGCCGTACACCAGCCCGGGGCCGTCCTCGCGCGAAAAAAGCGTCGCGGCGAGTCGCGTGCCGTAGCTCGTGCACGCGGAGAACATCTTGGCGTTGCTGTAGCCCGCCACGAGGTTGTAGTGGTCGCCCGCGTCGCCGCGGGTGGCGATGGCCTCGGCCACGGCAGTGGGCATTCCGGGCGCATCGGCGAAGGCCATCCGGCCAGCCTCGTGCACCAGCGCCGCTTCCTCCGGGAATGCGCCGAGGGCGCGCTCCAGGGACTCCCACCCCGCCTTCGCGCCCCCGGTCGACTTCGCGTAGATGACAGTCGGCGCGGCGAGCGGCGCGATCCGGCCGAAGCGCGCCTCGGCCTTGCGGAGCGCCACCCCCGCCTCCTCGGTGTCGCCTTCCTCGACCAAGAGGACGACGAGTTCGGCGAAAGCACGCTGGAGGGCTCGTTCCAGGTCGCGCTCGGCCCCCTTGGTTAGCACCCCCGAGATCGCGCCTGTCTGCCACTGCGTCACCCAGGTTTCGGCCTCGTAGAGTGCCTGGAGTTGTTGCTTGGCCTTGGCATTTTGCCGGGTGTAGATGTAGGCCATGGCCAGGTTGATGCGCACGAAGGCATTCCATGGCTCGAGTTCCAGCGCCCGCTCGAGGAGATCGCGTGCCTCCGTGTACTGTTTCTCCTCGATGCGCTTCTGCGCGAGCGCCGAGAGCGCGTGAGACGACACTCCGAGGTCGGCGGCGTGTCCCAGCTCGGCGTCCTTGTCGCCTGAGTGGGCGTTGAGCGTGGCGATGGCGTCGTCGGCGATCTCCGACTTGGAGCCGCTACAGTTCGCCCGGAGAGCTTCCGCTGCGGCGAGCTGGTCCTGGTCGACGAGGATCTCGATCCGCAGGCAGTCTCGCCCCCCCTCGTCGTAGCTGGGGTACTCCGAGGCCAAGGCGAGCGCGTCGTCGTAGCGACCCAGGCGCATGTAGGCGAGGAAGGCCGATCGGGCCGCGCGCTCGTGGCTTGGGTCGAGGGCCCGGGCCTTGAGGGCGGCGTCGAGCGAGGCGTCGAAGGCCTGGGCGACGAAGGCCATCTCCGCGAGCATTGCGGGGAACTCCGGGTGTTTCGGGTAGGCCGCCATCGCCCTCGCCGCCATCTCGAGCGCGTCGTTGTCGACCAGGCGGATCCTCGCCGAGATGCCGACCACGAGGGCGCCGTTGCAGGTGGGCGAGCGCTTGAGCACCTTGTCCATGGCGGCGCGTGCACCTTTCATGTCCCCGGCGTTGTAGGCGGCGAGCGCGTCGTTGTAGGCGGCCACCACGGCACGGTCTTTGGTGTCGCAGCCAACCATGAACGGGTCGGATTCGGGCTCGCCCGCGAGGGCAAGGGCAGTCAACCAGAGCATGACTTTCTATACGACGTCGCGACGCGACGAATCAAGTGCCTGTCGCGACCGCCGCGAGAATGTCACTCGGCTCGGCCAGCCCACCCGGCCCAAAATCGCCACAGGCGAGCCGCTTCTCGGTGGGCGCGACAATGGTGAAGCGACCGAGCTCGTCGAGCCAGCGCAGGTTGCGCTGGGTCACGGGGTTGAGCCACATCTCAGTGTTCATGGCGGGGGCAATCACCACCTGCCGCCCGCGAGGGAGCGCCATCAAGGTGGTGCAGAGCGCATCGTCGGCGAGGCCGCAGGCCAGCTTGGCGAGCACGTTGGCGCTGCAAGGCGCCACCACCGCCACGTCGGCCCACTTGGCCCACTCGATGTGAGCCAGCGCGTCGGCGAAGGTGTTGGTGAGCACGGGGCTACCCGAGAGCGCCTCGAAGCTTAGCGGTCCCACGAAATGAGTGGCGTTCTGCGTCATCACCACGCGCACCGAGTGACCGGCCTTCACCGCGAGGCTCGTGAGCTCGCAGGCCCGGTAGGCGGCGATGCCGCCTGTCACGCCGAGGAGGATCTTCACTCGGGGAGCTCGGGCGAGCCGTAGCTCGCGCTCTCGAGGAAATCCCGGTACAAGGTGCGCGCATCCCTGTCGTAGTACACGGCGAAGTGGCCCTGGTCGGCGAACTGGGCGAGGCCAGCGGTGATCGTCTCGCCGTCGTAGCCCACGACGTTGTCTTCCACCGGGCGATCCTCGGCGCCGAGGCCGCGAAGGTCGAATCCGGCGGGCTCGTAGAGCATTTCGCCGGCGATGGGCAGCCGGGCGGCGGTGGCCAGGGCCTCGATGGTGCGCGGGGGCGTGTAGGTGTCTTCCAGGCCCTCGGTCATGAGCACCGGCACCGCCCGCGCGTGCCACGGTGGGGACTCGGCGATCCAGCTGGGACCGTAGTTCATCGGGTCGGTCACCTCCGACAACATCTGGACGATGCCGAGCACGGGGTGGAGCACCGACAGGTTGGCCTCGTCGATCCCGAGCGCGGCCGCGAGCAAGGGCGCGGTGGGGATGGGATCCACCTTGCTGAGCGCGGCCTCGGCGGTGCCGCCCCCGGCGGCGGAGAGCCCGACGGCGCGCACGCGCGTGGAGAGGAAACTTGCGCTGAGCGCGCCGACCATCGCACCCTGGGAATGCCCGAAGAAGCTCAGCCGGTCGTGATCGATGGCGATGGCCGCCCCGTCGAAGCTGAAGTTCGACCCGGATTCTGCGAGACGTTCCACCAGCCACACCTGGTCGGCGGCGCCCTGCCGGAAGCTGGTGCGCCCGGCGGCGGGGTTCATGTAGTTGAAGGTGTCGAGGTCGGCGCTGGTGTCGGGCGTGGCGCGGTCGTCGTGCAGGGGTTGCGCGATGCCCAGCATGGCTACGCCGCGGTCGGCCATGCCGCCGCCCTCCTCGTCGACCGTGCCGTAGGCGCAGAAGCTCAGGTGATCGCCGCCGGTGCCGTGGCTGTAGACCACCAGCGGCCAACCGTCGGCCGGTGCCTCGCCGCTCGGGACGGTGAGCCCGAACTTCACGCGCTCCCAGCCTTGCACGAGGGGGTGATCGCCGTCGAAGACAAGGCCACCCCCGGTTTCCCGGTAGGGACGCTCGCCCTGTTGCCAGATGGGGACGGTCACGTGGCCCTCGAAGACCGCGTAGTCGCCACGGTCTTCGTAGAGTGTCAGCTGCGGCTCCCAGGGGGGCACACCGATCTCGCCAGACTGGATGCTCTGGGCGAGGAGCGCCACCTCGCGCACGGGATCCTGGGTCGTGAAGGTGGTCGCGACGGCCACGCTGTCGTCGTCGAGGTCGAGCGCGAGCAGGGTTTCCCGCAGCGGCAGGTAGGCCGGGTCGTCCTGCCAGCCCTCGGGCATGGCGCCGAGCCTGGCCAGCGGCGGCCGGAGCACGAGCGCGTAGGTGGTGGAAGGGCGCAGCGGGAATCCCGCCATGGGCGCGATCGCCAGCAGGTTGTCGGCGCCGTACTGGTCGGACACCGACCAGAACTGGGTGACGACGGGGAAACGTTCGCCTCGGTGGGGGCTCCGGGCGTCGATGTCGACCAGCACGATGCTGGAATCGGCCTCGATCGAACCGGCGGGGCTAGGCAGCGCCGACTCGTCGATGGGCTCGGCGAAGCGCACGTAGGCGGGGCTGTTGGTGCCCCAGCCGTCCATCACCGGGGCGAGGGCGATGTACGCGTCGAACAAGGGCACGCTGCCGCTGCCGGGGAAGCCGTCCAGCGACGGCCGACCGTCCACGAGGCGGCTGTCGCTCGGGAAAGGGCTATCGAAGAACTCCTCGCCCGCGAGGACCGGCGTCGTTCCACGGGTATCCACCGTGTCGGCAGTGCACGCCAGGGCAAGGAGCAGGCTCATCGGCACGGAGCGTAGCCCGGCCAGCCCCGGGGCGATAGCTCCGCGGCCATGCAGCTCAACCCCGACCAGAAGCTCTACGAGGGCAAGGCCAAGCAGGTGTACGCCACCGCCTCGGCCGACGAGATCATCATCCACTACAAGGACGATGCCACCGCCTTCAACGGCGTGAAGAAGGCTCAGATCGCCGACAAGGGCGTGATCAACTGCAAGCTGAGCGCCTTCTTCATGGAGAAGGTCGCCGCGGCCGGCGTGCCCACCGCTTTCGTGCGGCAGGTGTCGCCACGCGACCAGCTCTGCAAGCGGGTGGAGATCATCCCCGTGGAGCTGGTGGTGCGCAACGTGGTGGCGGGCTCGCTGGCCAAGCGCCTGGGCATCGCCGAGGGGCAGCGGCTGTCCCGGCCCTTGCTCGAGCACTTCTATAAGTCCGACGCGCTCAACGACCCGCAGATCAACGAGGATTGCGCGGTGATCCTCGGCTACGCCCGACCCTGGGAACTCCAGGCAATGCGGGAGTACTCGCTGGTGGTCAACGAGCTCTTGCTCGGCTTCTGGGGTGAGCTCGGCGTGGATCTGGTGGACTTCAAGCTGGAGTTCGGTCGCTACCAGGGCGCGGTGGTGCTCGCCGACGAGATCACGCCGGATGGCTCACGGCTGTGGGAGCGCGGCACGGGCCGCCACCTCGACAAGGACGTTTTCCGCCGCGACCTCGGCGACCTGAGTGACACGTATCGGGAGCTGTATCAGAGGGTGTTTGGGGAGAGGCTGTAGGCCGTAGGGTTTAGGCTGCAGGGAACGAGCGTTTTCGGCGGGGTGGGCGCTCGTGGTCCCCCGTCCAGGTCCTGCGGCTGGTGGTAGTCTGGTGGGATGTTGAACGCTCTCTCTGGATTGTTTTTCTTGGCGTGCTCCACCGTCTCGGCCGACAGGGCCGGCGACTCGTCTGGCGGCGACACGGGCGACGGCGAGGTCGAGTTCTCCTGTCCCTACGAGGCGGCGCCGGACAGCAACGAGTGTGCGGAGTGCATCGACGAGAAGTGTGCCGACCTCGTGGAGCTGTGTGCCCGCGACGAGGTCTGCGCGTGCATGGTCGACTGCCTCGCCAACGAGGGCATGCCGGGCATCGACGCTTGCCTGGGGGCGCTGGGCCTCGACGACGCCCCCGCCGGATTCCCCGGGGTGGAGGAGTGTGTCGGTTACTCGTGCCCCGACGGCGACGAGTGTTCGACCCCTCGCGACTGGGCGCCGCCGGAGGCGGATCTGGAGTGCGACGGCACCGGGAGCGACGCGGTGCCCGGGGGGACGGGGGCCGACTGTGACTTCGATCCCACGTTGCCCTTTGACCCAGCGGGTGACGTGCTCCAGCTCGTGGATCTCGACGGGCGACTGTGCGCACGCATCGAGCGGCGGTCGGACGGCGCGGGGACCCTGGAGAACACCGAGTGGACGCTGGTCGACCTGTGGGTGGGGGACATCGGCGAGGTGGCCCACGTCGACGCCGACACCGACGCGTGCTGGTACTCGAGCCACCACAACTTCAACGACTGGGTGCACGCGTGGACGGGCACCCGGCACTACGACATCGCCATCAAGGAAGACGGCCACGGCGGCTCGCGACGCTACTACCTCTACGCTTTCGAGGGGCCGGAGCTCGAACCGGACAGTTGCCCGGCGTCTGCCGAGGGCGAGGCGTGTATCGAGGGGCCGGTCGCGCTCTACGGCTACGAGCCCTGATCGACGGCCCGCTGCAGCTCGTTCCCTGCAGCCTCCAGCCTAGAGCCTACACCCTCCGCAGAAACCCCTCCGGATCCCTCGCCACCTTGGCCCACACCCACGCCGGCATCACCCCGGCGCGCAGCAACACCTCGTCGGCCGGCAAGCCGAGCAGGCGCGCGGCGCGGGCGAGCGCGTCGTCGCTGAGCCGCTTGTCGCCCGACTCCACGCGACTGAGATGCGCGGCCGACACGGCGAGTTCGTCGGCCAGACCTTGCTGGCTGTAGCCCCGGAGCACCCGCTGCTCGCGGAGCCAGGGCCCGAAGGACTGCGCCTCGGCCGGGGGAGGGTGTCCCGGGTTGGCCGGGGAGGGGACGGCCGCCGCGCTGGCCGACCACTCGATCTGCGCGAAGGCCGAGTGGTTGTGGATGGACTCCTGGTGCTCCGCCGACACGCGCACCCCGGTGACGCCGGGCAGGGCCCGCAGCGCGATCACCGAGTCGCGCACGAGGTCTTCCACGAACTTGGGGTTGTCGTAGGCCAGCTCGGTGACGTATTTCTCGTCCTCGCGTTTGAGGAGCGCGAACAAGGGCGCCGAGCCGCAGGCCTCCACGGCGGCGACAATCTCCTCGATCCACACGAACTCGGTGCTCCGGAGCTCCACGTCGACCAGGCTGCGCTGGTTGTGGGCCCCGCGATCGCTGATCGCCTTGGAGCACGGACACAGGCTCTTCACCGGCACGCGGACGCAGAGCACGAAGTCGAGCTCGGTGCCCCGCATCGAGGCATCGAAACGACAGGTGTACTCCATCAAGGACTCGACCCCGCTCACCGGCGCGCGCTTGCTGATGAAGTAGGAAAACTCGGCGAGCAGGTGGGCGTCGCGGGCCTCCAGTCGCGACTGGATGTCGGCGAGGATGGAGGGCATGTTGCGGATGGTCATCTCGCCGCGCCGCGCGTTGAGCACTTCCACGAAGCGGCTCATGTGCGTGCCCTTGAACTCGTGGGGCAGGCTCACCGACAAGTTCATGCGCGCTACCGTGTGCTGCACCTGGTTCGTACGGTCGAGCACGCGGATGGGGTACACGAGGTCCTTGATGCCCACCTTGTCGATGGCCAGGGCGCGCTCGTCGCGCTCGCTTGCGTGATCGGGCAGGCGCTTGGCCTTCGAGGGACGGGGTTTGGGTTCGCGAGCTGCGGTCATGGAATGCCCAGGAGCTTGTGGGTTTGGAGTGACAGTCGCCAGCGCGGGCGCGCGTGGCAGTAGGCGACCGCGAGGCGAGTGTTGGCCTCGCGCTCGGCGCCGTCCATCGGCTGGAGAAAGTGGTGTTGGAACTCCAGCGATTCGAACGCGTCCGGTTCCAACTCCGGTTGAGGAAAGACGAGCTTCAACTCGTCTCCACGTCGAACGAGCAGATCCGAGCGGGGCTTCGGGCTCACGCATACCCAGTCGATGCCGCGGGGTAGCGGGCGAGTGCCGTTGGTCTCGATGCCCACCTCGAGGCCGAGCGCGTGACACTCGTCAACCAGCGCCACGTCGAGCTGCAGCGCCGGCTCGCCACCGGTGAAGACGACATACGGGCGACCGGCGTCGCCGGGCCAGTGCGCGCGCACGTGCTGCGCGAGGGCCGCCGCGCTCGGGAAGCGTCCCCCGCCGGGGCCGTCCTGGCCGCGGAAGTCGGTATCGCAGAAACGGCAGGCGGCGCTCTCGCGGTCCTGCTCCAGGCCCGACCACAGGTTGCACCCGGAGAAACGGCAGAAGACCGCCGCGCGCCCCGCCTGGGCGCCCTCGCCTTGCAGCGTGTAGTAGGTTTCCTTGACGGCGTAGGCCATGGCAGCGCGGAGCTACCATGGCCTGTCCCAAGTGGCAAGTCGAGCTTGTCTAGTTGGACACGGGGCCGCCTACATCGTGCAGGAGTGGCCGCTGCTTCCGTGCCCGTGGTCGTACTCGTGATCGTGCTCGTCGTCATCGGGACGATGCTGCCCGCTCGTGTAGGTCGGGCGGTCGTCCCAGCCGAACTCCACCGTGCTCTTGCGGTACGGGTCGACCGTGATCGTGGCGCGCTCGACGAGGCTGCCGTCCAGCTCGCGCACCTCGAGGGTCAAGGGCCCCACCGAGAGGCTCAGCGTGTGGTCTTGCTCCGCGTTGAGCATCGCGACGATGCGGCCGTCGGCGTACACGCGCACGCCCTCGTGGTGCTCGTTCTCCAGCTGCACCAGTCCCTCGCGGGGCGGGTCGATGGTCCAGCTCCCGCCGCGCCAGGGGTCGACGCGGATCTGCTCCTCGTCCACGCGCTCGCCGCCGGGGCGACGGGCCACGAGGTGGAAGGCGCCGACGGCGACATCCTCGTACACCACGCGCCCGCGGGACTCGACGGTGCGGGTGAGCCCGCGGTCGCAGGTGAGGGTGACGGAGAAGGGGAGCGGGTTGTAGACGACGAGATCGGCACGGGACGGCGCGAAGCCGGTGATGGTCTCCTCTTCGAAGGGGCGCAAGTACACGTGCTCGTGCTCCACGACGCGGCCGTTGGCCACGAGATCCAGCGAGGTGGAGCCGAGGGGGAGGGCCACGATGCGCGACTGGCTCGGCGCCAGCTCGGCCACCTCGCGCCCGCTGGCCACGAGCTCGGCCGGCACGCCCGTGTTGTTCACCACCTTCACCAGCGCCGTGCTGGGCGGACGGAGCTCTACGTCGGCAGTCCGGCCACCGTACACCTTCACCGTCTTGTTGCTGAGCAAGCGCGACTCGCCGAAGGCCTTGTAGGTGGCGCTGACTACCACGTAGCCGCTGTCGGCCCGGAAGCGGACGGTTTCCCAGGGGGCGAGCACGCGAGCGTCGTTGCCGTCCACGCGCACGGTGAGCGCCTCGCTCGTCTCGTTCTCGACGCGGACATAGCCGTCGTAGCGGTGACTTCGGGTGCTGCCGTGTGCGTTGGCGACCGCAGGCGCCAGGAGGCAGAGTAGGGCTACAGATCGCGAGATACCAGCGTACATGTTGTCTCCTCGGCGACTTCTGGGTGTCGCACGATGGATGGACGCGGGCCCGCCGTCGCCCATTCGCGATCGAAGAAAGATGACGAGTTTCACGTACGGCCGTTGACCCGTCAATCGGCGTGGCTAGGCTGCGCGCGGTGCTGCCATGTTGAACGTGCTGCTACTCAACGCTGACTACACGCCGATGCGCGTCATCCGCTGGGAACGCGCCGTGGAGCTTGTCTTGGACCAGAAGCTGGTCCAGGTGGCGGCGTACCCGGGTCGTTTCGTGCGTTCCATGTCACTCGCCTTGCCCTGGCCGAGTGTCGTGGCGCTGCGGAAGTACAGCCACGGTCGCGGCAAGGTGCGTTTCTCCTCGCGCAACGTGCAGGCGCGCGATGCCTACACCTGCGGGTACTGCGGCGTGCGCCCGCGGCAGCACGATGGGCGGCCCGACCGCGTGTCACTCACGCTCGACCACGTGATCCCCCGCGCTCACGCGCGGGAAGGCAAGGTTTACCTGCCCTGGTCGCGCAAGTGGGTGAACGTGTCGTGCTGGGAGAACTCGGCCACCGCCTGCCGGAGCTGCAACTCTCGCAAGGCCGACCGTACCCCCGTGCAAGCGAACATGACGCTGCGCATCTACCCGCGCGTGCCTACCCAGGCCGACGCGTTGCGGATGGCGATGTCACGCCTCGCGGTCGTGCCCGAGGAGTGGTTGCCCTGGCTCCCGCCCGACGTGCTCGAGGCGGAGGAGGTACGCGTGCCCACGCGGGTGCTGGGCGCGGGGTAACGCCGCCGTGCACGACGCGGCGCTCCTGGGCACGGCGGGCTAGAAGCGGCCCGCCGTGTCTCGTCCCCGCATCCGTTTCCTCGCCACCGGCGGCACCCTCGGGATGTTGCCGGGGAGCCCTGGGCCCCTCGCGCCGTCCGACGTGGCCGCCAACGTGCTTGCATACGTGCAGGGCATCGAGCGCGAGCTCGACGTGTCGGTGGAGTCCCTGTGGAACCTCGACAGCTCCGACATTGGGCCCACCCACTGGGACGCCCTGGCCGAGGCGGTGGCGGCGCGCCTCGGCGAGGTGGAGGGCGTGGTCGTCTTGCACGGTACTGACACCATGGCGTGGACGGCGGCGGCCCTTTCGCTCGCCCTGCGGGGTCTCGCCAAGCCCGTTGTCTTCACCGGCGCGCAGCGTCCCATCGCCAGCGTGCGCACCGACGCGCCCGAGAACGTGGTCAACGCCGCGCTCTGTGCCGCGATGGACATCCCCGAGGTGTCACTCTACTTCGGGCGCTACCTTTTCCGGGGTAACCGAAGCACCAAGACCTCGATCCAGAGCTACGAGGCCTTCGAGTCGCCGGACTGTCCGCCGCTCGTCGAGATGGGCGTGGAGGTGCGTCCGATCAAGACGCCCCTTCGCCAGGTCGGCCCGCTCCGGCTCGAGCTCGGCTTCGACCCGCGTGTGGCCATCGTGCCCGTGGTGCCCGGCGCAGGTCCAGCCCTGCTGGAAGCGGCGGTGGAGCGGGGCATGCGGGGCGTGGTCGTGCAGGGTTTCGGGGCGGGAAACGTGCCCCAGGACCTCTGGCCGGGCGCGCTCGCGGAGGCCGTCCGCGCTGGCGTGGCGGTGGTGGTGCACTCCCATTGTCACCGGGGCAAGGTCGATCTCCAGGCCTACGTGGGCGGCCGAGCGGCGCTTGCCGCGGGCGTCATGGCCAGCGGCACCATGACGATCGAGTGCGCCACGGTGAAGCTCATGCACGGGCTGGCTCGCCACGGCGGTGAAGACCTCCGCGCCTACTACAATCGAGACGTCGCGGGCGAGGGCGCGTGAGGGCGCCGTCGCTCGACCCTGACAGTCGGCGCGCCTCGCTGGTGCGCGCCGCGCGCGAAGTTTTCGCCGAGAAGGGCTACCACCCCGCCAGCGTGAGCGACATCATCGAGGCAGCGGGCGTGGCCCGGGGCACGTTCTACAACCACTTCGAGAGCAAGCGGGAGATCTTCGCGGCGGTGCTGGCGGAGCTGATGCTCGAGGTCGGCGGCGTGGTGCAGCCCATCGACGTGCGGCAAGACATCCACGAGCAGGTGCGCGCCAACCTCCATCGCCTCGCGGCGGCGATGGCGTCGCAAGGGGCGGCGGTGCGAATCCTGTTCACCGAGGCCGAGGGCATCGACAAGGACGGGGAGATCGCCCTTGCCGCGTTCTACGCGCACGTCCTGGCGCGGGTCGAGAAAGCGCTGTCCGATGGGCAGCGCCTTGGCGTGGTTCGCCCGGGGGAAGTGCGCCAGTCGGCGCGTTGTCTGCTGGGTATGCTCAAGGAGCCGGTGATGCTGGCGCGGCTGGCACGTGAGCCGCTCGACGCGCCGGCCATGGCCGAGGCGATCTACGGCTTGTTGCGGGGTGGGGTGCTGAGCGTGTAGACAGCGCGCGTGCTGCGCTCCTCGCCCTTCTTGTTCCTCGCCGCCTGCGCCAACGAGAACGATCTTGGGCGGGTGAACGCGGGGCCGCTGGTGGAGATCACCTCGCCTTCGGCGAGCGACGTGCTGCGCGAGGGCGACACGGTGGTGGCGAGCGCAGTGGGCAGCGACGACATCGACGCCATCCTCGCGGTGGAGTGGACGCTCGACGGGGAGTGGGTAGACGGCGAGGTGGTGGCCGAGGGCGAAGGCAGCGACGACGGGCGCGTAACGAGCGGCTACGTCGCGACACTTGGGCAACTGGCCCGGGGCGAGTATGCGCTCGCCATCAAGGTGGTCGACGCCGACGGAGAGGTGGCAACCGACTCGCTCGCGTTCACGGTGCTCGGCCCGCTCGGCGCGCCTACCGTGGAGATCACCCAGCCCGCAGCGGGCAGCGCCTTCGTCGAGGGCGAGCAAGTCGCCTTCACCGGCGAGGCGAGCGACTCGTCGACCGACGCCGGCGACCTGGTGTTTGACTGGACGTCGAGCCTCGACGGCGAGATCCCGGGCGCGGTGTCGGGCGATGGTGCCTCGATGGTGCTGAGCAGCCTGCTGAGCGTGGGTACGCACGTCGTGACCTTGTCCGCCACCGACCAGGACGGCGAGGTGGGTACCGATGAGGTGACGGTGGTGATCGAGCCAGCTGCGCCGCCCGAGCCCGAGGCGGGCGACCTCATCTTCACCGAGATGATGGTGAATCCCGACGCCGTGGCCGACGAGGATGGCGAGTGGGTGGAGCTCTACAACACCGCCGGTTACGCGATCGACCTCGCCGGCTACTCCTTCCACGACGATGGTAGCGACGACTGGGAGTTCGAGGACAGCATCGTGGTGGAACCCGGGGGCTACGTGGTGCTGTGCGCCAACGCCGACCCCGAGGTGAACGGTGGCGTGACGTGCGACGGCTGGTTCTATCGGAATCCGATGGGCGAGAAGCCGCCCACGGGCTCCGGGGGCGGCGTGGCCATCGCCAACAACGACGACGAGCTCTCGCTCACCAGCCCCACCGGGGTGGATATTGATCGCTTCGACTACAACGACACCGACAGCGATCCCATCGAGGCCGGCATGTCCTTCGGGCTGAGCCCCGACCACCTCGACGGCCTCGAGAACGACGACGTGGACAACTGGTGCGTGCAGACAACGGTGCTGCCCGGGGTCACCGAGCCGGGGACGCCGGGAGAGGCGAACGATCCCTGTTGATGACCCGTTGCTCCCGCGTGGGGTGGCGTGTACCATTACCAGATGGACAGTGAAATTACCATCGACGCTGCCGGTCGCCTCGTCCTGCCGGTTGACATCCGTCGTAAGCTGGGGCTGGTCGGTGGGTCCACACTTCGCGTGCGGCTCGACGGCGAGCGCGTGGTGATGGAGCCCGTCGAGGAGGTCGCCGCCGTGCAGCGCGTGGGCAGCCTGCTCGTCGCCACGGGTAGCCTGCAGGGTGAGCTCGTCGACCATCGCGCGCTCCGGGACGCTCGCTCGCGACGGATCGCGGGGCTGGAGTGAGGCGGGTCGCGCTGGATACCTCGGTGCTCGTGGCTGCACTTTGGGCTGGGCACCCGCGCCACGGCGCTGCCCGAGGAGTCGTGGAGTCGTGCCACTCGGGCGGCTTCGCCGGTATCGCGAGCGCGCATGCGCTCGGCGAGTGCTGGGCTACGCTCACGGCGCTGCCGTTGTCGGCTCGCATTCGGCCCATCGAGGCGCGAGAGATGGTCCTGGTGGCCTCTCGTCCGCTAGCCATCGTCGACCTCACGCGTGCCCTCGAAGAGGCCGCCATGGAGCGTTGCGCCCGCCTCGGGCTCCGCTCGGGCTCGGTCTACGACGCCCTGCACCTGTGCGCGGCCGAGGGTGCTGACGCCGAGGCGATCATCACCCTCAACGAGGCAGACCTCCTCCGGCTGAAACCGACCATCGGCGTCGAGCTCCCCATCTGAGCCACGCGGGAACCTCGGCCCAACCATACTGTCCCCAACGTGGTGCTCCTCCTCTTGGCCTGCGCGGCGCTCCAGGACCCGGTGGTGCTCGACCCCGGCGACACGCTCGTGCGCTGGTACGACGTCGAGGGCAGCACCGTCGCCGGGCTGCGCGAGTCCTTGCGAGCGACCTCGCCGCGAAACCCTGATGGAGAGCACGTCAACGCGCAGACGGAGTGGTCGATCACCTGGCGCTGGGACGGCGACGGCGAGCCCTGCCGGGTGACGCGGGCGGTGGTGGACACCTCCATCGTGGTGTGGATGCCCCGGTGGACCCCCGGTCGCGACACCGACCCGGGCGTCGTGGACCGTTGGCGCACTTACCTGGCGGCCTTGTTCGACCACGAGCAGGGCCACGTGGATCGGGTTCGCGACGGCGCGGCCACACTCCCGCATGCCCTCCGCGGGGCGGCCTGTGACGAGATCGACGCGGTGGGCAACGAGGCCCTCGGCGCGATCCGTTTTTTCAACGGCGAGTACGACGCGGTCACCGGCCACGGCGTCACGCAGGGTGCCCGCTTCTGGACCGACGCACAATGGGGCGCAGCGCTCGACGACACCGCGCCCTACGCGCCCTGAACCGAGTTAGGCGCGCGGGCTTCCCGCCATGTATACCTTCGACCCTGATCGTCTCGCCAAGCTCGAGGCCCTGCGCGCCGACGGCGTGAATCCCTACCCCACCGGTGAGCACCCCACGCTCAGCGCGATGCACGCGCAGCGCCTCGCGCAGGGCCGGGACGACCTCGCCGAGCTCGGCCAGGACTTCGTCTTCGCCGGTCGCCTCATGTTCAAGAACGACATGGGCAAGGCGGGCTTCGCGCGCGTGCTCGACCGCACGGGTTTGCTCCAGGTGTACGTCAAGAAGGACACCGTCGGCGAAACCGCCTTTGCCGCGTGGAAGAAGCTCGACCTCGGCGACATTGTCACCGTGAAGGGCGGCCTGATGCGCACCCGAACCGGGGAGCTCAGCCTCGCCGCCACGAGCATCCAGCTCAGCGCGAAGTGCATCCGGTCGATGCCGGACAAGTTCCATGGGATGGACGACCCGGAGCTGAAGCAGCGACAGCGCTACGTCGACCTCTTCGTCAACGAGGAAACGCGGCGCAACTTCGTCCGTCGCTCGGGCATCATCCGCTACATCCGGGACTTCTTCGAGGAACGCAACTTCCTCGAGGTGGAAACGCCGATGATGCAGCCCATTCCGGGCGGAGCGACGGCCCGGCCCTTCGTGACTCACCACAACGCCCTCGACATGGAGCTCTTCCTGCGGGTGGCGCCGGAGCTCTTCCTCAAGCGGCTGGTCGTGGGCGGTCTCGAGCGGGTTTTCGAGATCAACCGGAACTTCCGCAACGAGGGGATCGACAGCAC
>SXGU01227214.1_pt1 | contig 23790 bp, 16 predicted proteins | sample 3174531 | NCBI WGS metagenome assembly SXGU01 (sample SAMN11356863, study PRJNA531348) | freshwater metagenome | isolation source: freshwater sample F1-140 | place: China: Fuxian Lake, Yuxi | collected 2017-12-25
CGAGCATGGGGAAAAGATGGCGTTGCAAATTGTGGAAGATCGTCGTCAGGTCGAGCATGTCCAAAAATCAGCGCGACTCGTGCCACTTCACATGATCAATTGAAATCTCTCAACAAATCCGAGTTTTGAAAGAGCCTCATAGGTGTGTCCGTTGTAAAATTGTCATTTAACTCGAAGGCGGTAAAACCGGTTGGCGGCGGCGTTCTGGTTGATTGTGAATTCCTGCGTGAACCCATCTCCCGGGACATCGGAAACCAGCTCTGTCCAGCCTCTGTCGAGCAAATCAATTGCGTATTCGATCGTGTAGAACTTGTTTGGCGCGGAGAGCCAGCGCAGGACCGTGGCGTTGTGCTGAGGGCTCCAGACTGGACCGTTGAGCTGAAGTCGGGAATCCGAACGTGTCGGATCGGTGCCCGTCAGGTACTCGGAGAAATTTGAAACGCCGTCAGCGTCGGAATCCGCGTTGGGTTCTGCTTCCTGCGCACCGGTGCTCCCGAAGAAGCGGATCTTCCACTCGTCTGGAAGCGTGCTGACGCTGTGGCTCGCAGGGGTAAGGATGCCGAGGCTGGATGACACCGTTTCGACATCGTACTGGGTCTTGAGATTCGGCGAGCCATCGGCATTCAGGAAGCGGACGTGGTAGTGCTGCCCTTGCGACGCCCAGGTGGGCAACGTGACTCTCAGATGCCCCAGCAGAGTTGTTCCCTGGAGTGCAGGCTTGAACGCCGGGGAAGGAACGAGTGACCACCCACAGAGCAGATCGGAAGCTGACAATCCCGGACTCTGCAGAGGATTCGCGATACCAGGTGCGGGAATGAACTGGACTGGCGTGACTATTTCCGGCGCGGAGCCCTCGGGCTCAACGAGGATACGGAAGGCAAGCCCGGCCAGGCTGGAGCCTGGCGCAACAGTGACAGTGACGGGAACATCCAACGGAACTCCCCGATCCACTCCATCCAGCGAAGCGGCTGTGATCGTAGCCTGGCGGACCCAAATGCTTCCTGGCGCGGTCCCGGTGACGACAGTGGCGGGTGAACTGCCTTTCCCGTTGGTTGCGCCGACTTCAAGTCTCCTGGCGGTGCGGATGCCGCCTTCGCTCCAAGTCCGAATCCATCGGCTGGAATCCAAACCAAGAGAACGCATCAGAATCAACTGCCAGTCGAGGAAACGGATCAACCCGTCACCGCCGACTGCGTCCTCGCGGTCTTCCGGAAAAGCGTCCATGGCGTCGAACAGATCGGAGAACACGAAGGGCATGCGAACTCCCATCGACGCGCTAAAGGCGTTATTGACATCCGCATTGTCGAGCACTCCGTCGCCAACGCCGAGACCGGGAATGTCGGCATTGTACCAGACGCTGCGGGCTGAATCACCCGCTTCGTAGCTGACATTTTTCACGGTGATAAGACGAGGTTCCATGGGGGCCAGCGGCACCGAGGTCTGGATGCCATCAGAGGTGGCGGACGGTTTCAGAACTTCGATCCGGTAAAGGTCACCGGCCTTGGCGGTGGTTGGAATCGGAACCGAGAGCATGGCGACGACCGAGAATGCGCTGACGGAGAGATTGGAATTTGTGCCGATCATCGAAACCACCAGGCCCCGGGCGCTTCCAAGTTCGTAAGGGGAGGCATTGAAGTAATTGGTGGCAGGCGTTCCCGGATCCCGATCACTCGTCGCAACGACGATGAAGTCGTTCGTGCGGATGCTTAATGCATCGAAGGTAGGCGGTACCAAGGCGGCTCCTGGAGTCACCGGGCTTACTTCGACACGAAATTGAAGGGACTTAAGAGGAGTATTGGTGCGCAGATTGACCACGACGGGAATCGCCAGAGTCGCACCCATCCCGCCAACGACATCACGAGGGATGCCGATGACATTCTCCGAAGACGGCACTCCGCTGATCTCCTCGCTTGCTTGCGTTCCCACATATGCCTTGAGGCGAAGCGAAGTCAAATCACGGGTGGGGTGCGCCCAATGGATCGTACCGGAATTACCCACAAGCGGCACCCTCAGACTGTTGGTTGTGGGCTCGCTTCCGTCTGTTGTGTAAAAGACCGAAGTGGGCAGGAGGACGTTGGCATTCGGGTTAACCACCGTGATGCTCTGGCCGGACGGGAAGAAGCCCGAGTTGGGGCTGATAATCGGGGGGAGGACCACCAGGTCTGGCCCACCCGAGCTTCCACCCGAAAAACCGGTGCCCGTGATTTCTCGCAGAATGTGATAATAAACCTCCGTCGTGTAGAGCCTGCCGGCACTGGTCACCACGACACCCATTGGCTGGCGGGCTTCGGCGAATTCCTCGCCGGCATCGTACCAGCCAGGCAGGATGACGGGGCTGCACGAGAGACATTCCGGTCCCTCCCATTTTGTGGAATCAATTCCGTAAATGGTGCTGACCGTTCCGAAAATATCGATCTGGCGGACACGGTTATTCGCGAGATCCGCCAGGACCACGCCGCCGTTCGGCGCGCTGGCGAGTTGCATGGGCTGATTGAATCGAGCCGAGCCCGCAGGGCCATCGCGGAATCCTGCATTGCCGTTTCCAATCTGAAGGAGCACACGTCCATCCACGGGGTTGATGAAAAGAATCTGATTATTACCGGTGTCACTCACTGCAATGGCGCCAGAGTCCAACACGGCGATGCCGGCCGGATGATTGAGGCCACTCGCGAAGATGCTGGTGGAACCATTGGCACCGCTCACGCGAGTGATCGTACCGCCTTCCTCTGCCACGTAGATGTTCTTCTGGTTGTCGAGGGCGAGGGCACTGGGCGAGGAAAGCCCCGAGGCAATCAAGGTGCTGGTTCCGAACCGGTCAAACCTGGTGATGCTGCCGTCACCTCTCGTGAGAACATAAATTTCGTTCAAGGCAGGCGCTGCGACGGCAACAGGTTGCTTCAGCCCCGAGGCCAGGGTGGAGGAACGGTTGGCGGCGACATCGACGCGTCGAAGCGAGCCATTATCACGGTCGGCCACAAACAAGATCCCTGAAGGATCGACAGCGATGCCGGCAGGTGTATGAAATTGCGAGGATTGGAGGGTGTTGCCATCGATGTAGCCGAAGTCCTTTCCTGTGGCGGTCAAACGGCCTCCGCCGATCGTCCGGACTTTCACCTGTGCGGTCGTATCGACGACAACGCTGAGAATGGCCAGCCCGGTCAAAAAGCCCCGCCAGATCCCGCTTGCGGTGCGGGTCAAGCCATCGCGGGATTGGTGCCGGCGTATGGTGCCGTGTTGTTTCAGGCGGATGCGCATGGAGTGAATCGGTTTCCTTGTCCGGGGCGATTACTTCTTGTCCAGATCCTTCTTCCACTTGTTCCACGGCGCCGGCTTTCCGGAATCCCAGGCCGACTCCTCCTCTTCGCTCGTGTCATTGGGTTTGGAATGGAGAAATTCCGTTTTTGTCGCTTGAAAATCTGAATCCTCAACAATTGTCGGAGTGATAAAGATAAGCAGATTGGATTTATTGCGCAGCTTGGATTCCTTGCGGAAGGCCAGTCCGATCCCTGGCAGGTCACCCAACACGGGTACCTTGGTGTAACTCTTGGTCTTCTGGTCAGAGATCAGGCCGCCAATGACAAGTGTGTTTCCGCTTGGAACCACCACGTCCGCTTCGACGCGCCGGACGGCATAGACATTGGCTTCGTTGCGGGCGCCGTTGAGAATCTGAACATCCTTGGAGTCAATGTTCGAAACTTCCGGCACCACCTTAAGGGCGATATTGTTCTTGGCGGAAATGCGCGGTGTGACACGCAGGATGGTGCCGACGTTCGTGTAAGTGACCTGTGCACCGGCCGGACTGTTGGCGCTGCCAGGAGTAATTTGGAAGATCGGAAATGCGCGCGTGACTTCGAGTTTTGCCATTTGATTGTCCGCAGTCACAGCTCGCGGAGTGGCCACCACTTCGGTGTCACTATCCTGGTTCAGGAAGGAGAGAACCGCCGACATGCCATCCGCATTGAGGAACGCGGTCGCGGGATGAAAGCCTCGCAGCGAGTCTATTGACAGCCCTCCGTTCCCAATCGCTGTCGTCAACTCGGTTTGTGTGCTTTGACCGCCAGTGCCGGTGATGGATCGTCCGCTCGGAAGCGTGGTGGTGGTCGGGGCTCCCGGTGACGAAGTGGTGGTGGTGCCAATGGTCCTTCCGTTGCCGAACGACACCCGCTGGGCTTCCAGGGTTCCGCTCCAGTCGATGCCCTTGACTGACTTCGGGTTCTTGGCCGTTTCAAGCAGCCGGGCTTCGATGAGGACCTGCTTTGTCGGAATGTCGATCTTGGCGATAAGATTGGTAATGGCTTCAAGATCCCGCTGTGTGGTGACGATCATGAGCTGGCTGGTCCGATGGTCCGCCGTGACTTTGCTGCGATTGGGCTCGGTAAACGCTGACTTGATCATGTCCAGCATGTTGGTCGGGCTGGCGTACTGAAGTTGAACGATCGTGGTGATGAGCGGCGCGATCGTGGGCTTGCGACTGACGCGGGCGATCTTGGTGCGCGGATTCGAGATGAGAGTGAGTCCATTAACGTCCAGCACTTCCTGAAGGGCATCCTCGGCGGTGACATTTTCCCACCGGACTGAAACCATGGGAGCGGCCGGGCGTCCGTCCGTGCCAATCGCGTTGGTGAAGCTCAGGCTGGGATCAATGTGAATGTTCAAATTGGCCATGCGCGCGAGGAATTGAATGGCGGCCGGGAGCTCATGATCGAGGGTCAACGGCCCGCGATTGTCGGAGCCCTCTCCTGGAGCCTTCGTAGAGTCATCGGCTTTCGGCGCGTCGGCAACTTCAGTCGGCTTGAGCAAAGGATCCACGTTCGGTTCGGCGGCAACGCTGTCAGTTGGGACAGGTTTGGCTTGAGCTGCATCCGCAACCGGGGCGGTTGCCGGGGCGGCTGGAGCGGCAGGGGCAGCATCTTTCGCAGCACCGGCGATTGTGCCAGTGTCTTTGGCGGCCTGATCCTGGGCGGTCAGGGTGTGCAGGCCGAACCAAACCACCGAGAGAGAGACTAGGATCAATTTCATACGGAGTGGCGATGATAGTTTAATGCACATCGGCTTGGTGGCGCTCGGCGCCGGCGTTACGTAATTGCTTTTCAAAATCTTGTCTTGAGCGGCAGCTCTTTGTTTCCGGTCTCGCCGTCGACGGCGATGATGACGCTGTTCTTTCGAATTTCGATGCAGCGAACAGTCACCTTGCGGATCTCGGAACGTCCTGCCGCGCCCGGGATTACCACGGGTATGCTAAGCTGTTCTCCCGGTGCGATGGATGTCTTGTTGATCATCGCCAGCGGGCGTGTCTTGCCTGGCCACAGGCCGGTGAGCTGGAGGTGACTTGAAAGCGGACCGACAGCGATCTGGGTCTGCGCCAGCGCGGCAGCGGCGGCAGTCTCTGAAGGCTTCAGAGGGGTGCGCCGGGTCGAGTCAGGGAAAAACGGGTCGCGTCCATCTTTGACATTTGTGGAGAACGAAGATCTGCCCATCTGCGCCATCGCATCCATCTTGATCGAGCCAGCCTTGCTGGCCGCCGTATTTGCCCTGCCCTGCGCTGTCGATGCAGGCGGAGCGGGATTTTGTGCTGAAGGGCCACAGCCAGCCGCGATGATGGCGAGTGCCGCTACAAGAGAAGGCACAAGCCCTGCGTTGGTTGTCGCTCTTCTTGCATGAGGATGTGGTGTGGCGGTCACAATCACAATGGCGAGATGGGTTTGATCAGGGTGACGACCTTGAAAGTGAACAGGAGTCGCTCCCGTTTGTCGGCGTCCACGTTTGACATTGCACTGGCGCCAGCCAGGCGTTGCGCCGGGTCGATTTCCGCCCGAAGTCCCTGAATTCGCATGTAGGGAAAGTTGTTCTCGAAGTCTGAGATAAACTTGCCGAAATCATGATAAGTACTGTGCATCTTGACCCCGAATGTGGCGGCGGGGTACGGGAACTTGGGGAGAACTCCAATCTCGCCAATCTCCGGTTCACGAGAGATGTCCAACAGCGACACATTGCTGTAACCGGCCCGGAACTTTTCGACACTGTTGTAAAACCACTTGAACTTGTCCAGAGGCGACATTTGAGAGTGGACGGCATCGAGATCCTGAACCACTGCCGAGGCGTTGGCTTGGACCGTGGCACTCTGACGGATCCAGCGCGCGTTTTTATCCAGAGATTCACGGGTCCGAAAAATCTTGTCCTCCAGATCTGCGATCTGCCCACGTTGAGCGCTGATGACCATGGCGTAAAGAACAGAAACCACCAGTCCCGTCAGGACTCCGATGATCAGGAGTTTGTCCCTCTTGTCTTTGGTGATCTTATTCATTGGCGCGCGCCTTATCCTGGTACTGGCATTCGATGGCGAACGGGATGTAAGGCTTGGTGGGGAGCAGGAAATCCTGGGAGTCAAGTTCCGGCCGGATGGCCCTTTCCTTGAGCCGGATTCCTTCACCTTCTCCAGCGTGCAAGCGATCCTTGAAATAGGGAAGGCTCGCGATCGCCCGGGAAAACTCGTCCACGCGCTTTCCAGGGGGATCGTTGTAATCGCGGGCGTCGATCAGGAGGGTGACATACTCCGTGGCCGTGGCCGGCTTGATGATCTCGACGGACGCATTGATTCGCGTTGCATTCGTGTCGAAAGAGATTTTGGTGATCACCGGAGTTTTGTTGGTTGCGAACTGCGCCCGGTTGGTGATCTGCAACAATTGAGCGGCGAGAAGCGAGCTGGCGTCCAGCTCGACGGGTTTGCTCCAGAATTGCCATCGGCTGCGAGCTGGTCTTTGGAACACAATGTTCGTTTTGAAACGGGTCTCCGAATTGGTCCTGTAGGTTTGTGAGCCATCGATTGCCATGATGCGCACCCCATCGACCACGGTCTTCTGGAGTGCGTCCATGACTGGCGCCCAGAAGAAGCGGTTTGTTGCGTAACGGACCAGGCTGTCAGTCCGGCTGTTGACCTCGTTAATGCGCTGCCAGTCAGTGCGGACTTCCTTGGCGGCAGTTTCCGTCTCCTGGAGTTGAAGCTGGACGGCTTCAAGCTCGGAACGGGTGCTGGCCACTTGAAATTGGAACGAGAGGATCAGCAGAATGGTTCCCACTACAATCGCGCACGCGACAAAGATCGCACGTTTGATGGGATCCCTCCTCCGTGCTTCCTCGGCTTCCTGCTGCTCCGCCAATAAATTTATTCGTATTGGCATAGAATCACGACAATCCCGCGATGGCTGCGCCGACTGCCGCCCCCAACAGCGGCACCGTCAATTGCAAGGCTTCCAGGGCCTGCACGTCAGTGATGCCGATTTGAATAGGGGCGAGCGGGTTCCAGATTTGACAGGGAACCATCATTTCCGACTGCAACGCCTCCACTATAAAAGCCGAACGTGCGGTGCCTCCGGAGATGTACACCTGTGTGACGGCACGGTCCTGCTGATGCTCGAAGAAATCAATGGATGCCCTTAATTCCCGCCCTAAGGGCATCAACAGCGGCAAAATGGCGGACTGGACCTCATCCGGCATGCCTATCTTGATGCCTTCGGCTTCCGGGTAGCTGATGTTCATCGATTCGGACAGGCCTGTGGTGAGCCGATCGCCGCCGATTGAAACCACGCGACTGAGGCTCAACTCGCCGTTGAGTATCAGGGTGATGGTCGAGGTTTTGAAACCGATATCCACGAGCGCCACCGGGCCTTGAGCGAACTCCTGGGGCTGGGCCAGTTCAAAGGCATTCACCGCGCCGATCGGATTGAGTGTCACAAGGTCTGGAATGAGGCCGCAGCTCTTCACAGCGCTTTGGATGCCTTCTAAAAGTGGCCGTTTGATCCCGGCAACCAGGGTTCGGAGTTTCACCGGGAGCTTTGCTGCTTCCGCTTGCGACTTGTCTGGAGACGACGCGAGCAGGTGGCAATCGAACGAATAATCCGGAAAATCCTGCTGAAAGTATGCTTTGGAATTGTATTTCAGGACCTGGCGCATCTCCGACGTGCTCATTTGCGGCAACTCCGCCGTGCGCAACATTGCATCGTTAACCCCGATGGCGACGGATACGTGTTTGGTTCTGCCACCACCGGTTTGAGTCAACTGTTTGAGGTGCTCTGCGAGCAGTTCAACGGAAGGGGACTTTTCGGAGATGGGAGCATCTTGAACGGCGTAGTGTGTCAGTTCAAACCCCGCGTCCTTTTTTTGCAGCCACACTGCCTTGCTCGTGCGCGTTCCAATGTCGATGGCGACAATTTGACCTCGCTTTCGACTAAGAGTCGATGATGCCGAAAGAAACATGTGTTGGCGAACTCAGCAGTTGAGATGCCACGGGGAGGCTGCTTGAGCGCTGGCCTACGGTAAAACGGCCATTCACAGCTTGCTGGCGCTGCCCGCGCGAACACTGCTTTGGCAATCCGTCCCCAGCGGACTGTCCAATAGAATTACACGGCGTAGTGAAATCGAGACGAGAATTGAAATCAAGCAATCTGGGCATCCGTTGCACTTACGATTAGGAGGTGCAGTCAGGATGATTGTGTCTGGGACGGAAGACAGCCCAACTGTCCCTTTCTTGGATTGCTGATCGGACCGTCGGAAATCCGAAGAATTTCGGAGCGTACCGCGGCTCCCCGCCGGATTTCCCGAGCAACGGATGAACACGTCCATGAATAAGTGTGAACATCAGGCAACAGACAGCAGTCAGCAGCAAACAGGACGACACGAAGCTGTGATTGAGTTTCCGGAAGGCCATGAGGGTCAGATCAGGCGTTCCTTGCAACTTTGACGAAGACAAAGATCGCACCATTTCATTCCGCGCAAGGTTTCCATTTTCAAATGGAATGGCCTTGGTTTCGCGTTCGGGCGGACGGCGACGGGAACATTCGAATTCACCCAGAGGTTGCTTTGACCGCCGATCACATTCGGCTATGATGCCATTCGTCGTTCGGGTTCCAGAGCAACGACTATTTGAAAATGAACGCATCTCCCGCGAATTTGGCCATCCGGTTGAGAAGGCTCCTCCTGACGTCAGTGGCTGCGCTGGTGTGTTGCTCGTGGACCATCAAGCCTCGAGCGGCAAATGTTGCGACGAATCTGGCGGCACACCTTCCTGCTGTTTCGACCGAGCGCGGCTACGTCTCGTCACAGCAATGCGCTGAATGCCACACAAAGGAGCACGCAAGCTGGGACCGTTCCTACCATCGCACGATGACCCAGGCGGCTTTGCCGGAAAATGTGCTGGCGCCGTTTGACGGTTCGACGGTGCACTCAGACGGGCTGGCCTACCGGGTGTTTCGCGAAGGTGATGCGTTTTGGGCCGAGATGCCCGATCCGGACGTGATGATGTAGATCGTTCAGGGAGGGAGGAAACTGGCCTTTGACAAAGTGCCGCGCGTTCGCCAGCGCGTCGTGATGACGACCGGATCGCACCATTATCAGACGTACTGGGTGAACAGCCCGAGGTACCCGGGACTTCTTCAAACGCTGCCGCTCGTCTATTTGATCGAGGATAAACGCTGGATTCCCCGGGAAACCGCCTTCATGCGGGGCCCGGACGACGTGGGCCGATTCGTCACGCAATGGAATCATCATTGCATCCGTTGCCACAGCACGGGCGGCAACCCCGGTTTGGATGAGAAGAGTGGGAAGCTCGAAACACGCGTCGGCGAGCTGGGCATTTCTTGCGAAGCCTGCCACGGCCCGGCGCAGCAGCATGTGGAACTGCAACGCGCGCTGTTGAAGAATCCTGGTCTGGTCGGACGCCATGATCCGATCACGAACCCCAAAAAGCTCGATCATCGCAAGTCGAGTGAAACATGCGGCCAATGCCACGGAGTGTTTATTTTTCGAGACGAATTTGCCATGCAATCGGCACGCGAGGGACCGCTCTTCAAGCCGGGTGAGGATCTGCACCGGGCCCGCTATTACATTCAGCATCCGACGGAAACTTCACCGCCCGACCGTCAGGAGGATTTGCGGCGCAATCCGAAGTTCTTCGAGGAACGCTGGTGGGAGGATGGGACCATTCTCGCCGGAGGACGGGAGTTCACCGCGCTTTCTGCGTCGGCGTGCTACACGCGGGGTGAGGTTTCATGCCTGTCCTGCCATTCGATGCACAATAGCGATCCGAATGACCAGTTGAAGAGATTCGCCAGTGACAACGCGCAATGCACCCAATGCCACACCGGGGCGAAGTTCAACTCGGAATTATCCAGACACACGTTTCATCGAGGTGAATCCTCCGGGAGCAACTGCCTTAACTGCCACATGCCGCACACCACCTATGCGCTTTTCAAAGGCATCCGCAGCCACCAGATCACCTCGCCAGGCATCACCGCCAGCGCGCGTCACGGTGTTCCCAACGCGTGCAATCTTTGTCACCTGGACAAGACGCTCGATTGGACGCAGCGGCATTTGAAGGAGCGATACGCCCGCGTGGAAATTCCATTGAGCGAGGAGCAGAAGACCATTTCCGCCGCCCTCCTCTGGTCGATCAAGGGACATGCGGCGAAACGGGCCATTGCCGCGTGGCACTTCGGATGGCAACCGGCACAGGAAGCCTCCGGCAAGGACTGGATTGCTCCCTTTGCCGCATCACTGCTCGAGGATCCGTACGGAGTGGTTCGGTATGTGACGGCTCGAAGTCTGAGAACGCTCCCTGATTACGCGAAGTTCGATTACGACTTCCTGGGAAAACCGGACACCCTCAAGCGACAGGCTCAAGCGGTGATCACGCTCTGGAGTGCTAATCAATCGACGAATGCCACGAAGGGAGCTTCCGCGATTCTCATGGATGCTCAGGGGCGGCTGCAGCATGATGTCCTGGCACGGCTGCTCTCCGGGCGCGACAACCGTTCGGTGACGATCAAGGAGTGACGGGACTCTCGCTGAAAAGGAAACTGCTGAAGTCTTCGGCAACTCTGAACCGCCAGTCGAACGATGGCGGTCATGCGCCCGGGCCTGATGGCGTCGGGAACTTCATCCAGCTTAATCTCTCTCGTAATCTTTATCACTGCCACTTCGCGATGTGAATCAGGGTTCAGAGCATGAGCATGACTGCACTCAAAATTGGCCACACTTGACAATCACAGCCGATTTTCAACACTCGCGCCCCTATGTCATCAATACCGACGCAATTCTCAAACGTCACAGCCGTGGCGAAGGCCAATGTTTATTTCGAAGGAAAAGTAGTCAGCCACAGCATCCTCTTCCCGGATGGCAGCAAGAAGACGCTCGGGCTGATTTACCCCGGCGAGTTTCATTTCGGCACGGAGAAGGCCGAGCGGATGGAAATTGTCGCTGGTGCATGCTCCGTGAAGATCGACGGGCAGACAGGGACTGCGACCTATCCAGCCGGAGAATCCTTTGAAGTGCCCGCGAAGTCTGGATTCGACATCGAGGTTAATGGGGGCATCTGCGAATACATCTGCTCATTCATCGGGTAAATCGTTCGGATCGGGGGCGCTTCCTTCAGATCTCAGACATTGGCCACAACCCTCTCGGGCATGACTTTCTTACGGGGCGAATCAGACTCACTCGTTGCGGGGAGGTAAACCCGGAACTCTGATCCACGTCCGGGCTCACTGCTGACCTCGACCCGGCCTTGATGCGCCTCGACAATGGCTTTCACGAGGCTCAAGCCGAGGCCCAACCCGCGTTGGGAACGGCTCTTGTCTCCCCGGAACAGGCGATTCCAGATGCGGTCCAGCTCATGGGATGGGATTCCCATGCCATCATCGCGGAACACGATCAGCGTCTCCGGTCCTGCCGGTCGAACCGCCAGCGTCACCGCTCCTCCTGGCTCGGTGTACTTCAATGCGTTATCGAGGAGATTGGCGAAGGCTTGCCGTATCCGTATCGGGTCAAGCACCGCTTCGCGGGATCGATCCAGATCCGTCGTCATGACGATTCGTTTTTCCTCCGCGACGCAGGAATACAATTCCACCACTTCCTCGATCATTGCGGCGAGATTCACCCTCTCCCGCGCCAGCCGGATCATTCCCGCCTCGGCTTCCGCCACATCCATCAGCGTCTTTAGAATTGTCAGCACTCGATCGGATTCCTCAACGCAATCGGCAAGAGCTTCGCTCATCAAGGCGGCGTCGCGATCTGAACGGAGGGCCATTTCCGCGATCCCACGGAGACGCGTCATCGGCGTGCGCAAATCATGGGCGGCGTTGTCGAGGGACTCACGCATCTTTGAAATCAAAGTCTGGTTCTTTGAAAGCAGGTCGTTGAACAGACGGGCCATTTCGGCCAGCTCATCGTTGGACTGCCCCTCCGCGACTCGCGCGTTCAAATCCCCGGTGCGAATGATTGTTCGCGCCGTGGCCACGACTTCGCGCACGGGGCGGGTCACGCGATGAGCGAAGATCGCGCCGCCGATAAACCCAAGAATCACCACGGGCGTGATGACGATGAAGAAGATTCTCTGGAATGGCCTGAGCAGGGTCTGCCGGCTGTTCATCATCCGGCCCACCTGCAAAAGCGATCCATCAGGAAGAACCATGGAGGTAAGCACCAGATCGTGTTCCGCATCCTTTGGGATTCTCAGGGGAATGCCCGGCGTTCGTGCGATCCTTCCAAAGTCCTCGGGTGCGGTCTCGATCCAATCCGGCGGCACCGCCAGCAGTGAGATGGTATTGCGTGGCGAGATCACGCGAACGAGGAACGGTTCCCGGCTCTCCTGCGCGCTGAAGAGCCAGCGTTGGAGCGCGCGCAAGCCTCCGGTCTCGTAAATCGCGGCGTATTCCCTGGCCCGGGTTTCCACGATCTCAGCATCCTTGCGTTCGAGAGCCCGCGCCAAAAGCACATAAATCAGGACGAACAGCACAGCGGCGCTCGCCATGAAGATCGAGACGTACCAGATGTTCAACCGAAACGTTAGCGTTCGGTGGAAGCGGCTAAATTGGTTTGAGGCCATATCCGACTCCACGCATTGTATGGATGAGCTTTTTTGGAAAGTCCTTGTCTATCTTCGCGCGCACGCGATGAACCAGAACATCCACCACGTTTGTTTGCGGGTCGAAGCTGTAATCCCAAACGTGCTCCAGGATCATCGTCTTGGTTACGACCCGTCCGGCATGGCGCATCAGGTATTCCAGTAGAGCAAACTCACGGGCTTGAAGCTCGATTTTCCGGCCCCCGCGCGTGACCTCGCGGGTCAAGAGATCCAAAGAAAGATCCGCCACGCTCAGCCGGGTTGACTCCGCTGCGTTCGTCGAACGACGGATCAGCGCCTGTACTCGCGCAAGCAGCTCGGAGAAGGAGAATGGTTTGGTCAGGTAATCGTCCGCACCGGCCTGCAATCCCCGGACTCGATCATCGACGGTCGCTTTTGCGCTGAGGACGATCACCGGCGTGCGGATCTTTTCCTTCCGGATCGTTTGAATCAGTGAGAGGCCGTCCAGTTTTGGGAGCATCACATCGAAGACCGCCACGTCGTAGGAAATTGAGCGGGCAAATGCGAGACCTTCTTCACCATCCGCGCAATGATCCACGGCAAAGCCGCTCTGCTTTAGACCATTCACAATGAATGACGCGATCTTCCTGTCGTCCTCGACCACAAGTACACGCATAAATTTGACTCCTGCAAAGATATGAAGGGGCGGCCCAAACTCAACCAGAAGAAAGAAAACCCTCCCGCATCAACCCAAAGACGCGGGAGGGCGCCGTAACCACCAACCACTTTCCCCACCCAGGTTGAGCTATTTCTTTTGCTCAACCACGACGTAACGGCTCCCGCCATCACGCCAAACTTTCAACAGCGCGGTATCGTTGCGCACGTTATCGCTCAACCGGACGGCGTCATCCGCGGTTCGCACCGGCTTGCGGTTGATTTCCATGATGACGTCGCCCTCCCGCAGGCCGGCTTCGTAGGATGGACTGTCTGGATCGATCTTCACGACCACCGCGCCCCGAACGCTTCCCGGCAATCTCAGTTGCCCCCGGGCACCGCCGTCAATGTCACCAACCGTCACTCCATCCAGAAGGTCATCAAAGGCGCTGTCATCCCGACCGGACTTTCCGGCTACATTATCGTCCGGATATTCCTTGAGAGTAATTTCGAGATCCCTCGGCTCTCCTTCCCGGATTACCTTGAGAACAATCTTCGTGCCTGGAGCTGTCTGGGACACTTGCAGGCGAAGCGTTCGACTGTCCTCGACCGGCTTGTCGTTGATCGCGGCGATGACGTCGCCGCTCATGAGCCCCGCCTTCTCCGCCGGACTCTTGGGAACCACATCCGCCACGAGCGCGCCGTGATTGCGCTTCAGTTTGAACTCCCGGGCCAGCGCATCGTCCAGTTCCTGAAGTGCGGCGCCCATGTAACCCCGCACCACCCGGCCATCACGTGTGATACCCTCCGTCACGAAGCGGGCAAGATTCACCGGCACCGCGAAACCGATCCCAAGATTTCCACCAGTTCCGCTCATGATGGCGGTGTTGATGCCCACCAACCTGCCATCGGAATCCACGAGCGCTCCACCGGAATTGCCTGGATTGATGGCGGCATCTGTCTGGATAAAGTCCTCATAAGTCCCCCGGTCAACCATGCCTCTTGCCAGAGTGCGCCCCTTGGCGCTCACGATTCCCATCGTGACCGTCTGGCCGATGCCAAATGGATTCCCTATCGCCAGCACCACGTCCCCGATCTCAAGCTTGTCGCTGTCGGCAAGGGTGACATAAGGAAGGTTCTCCGCCTCCACCTTCAACACCGCGATGTCTGTCTTCGGGTCCCGACCAACCACGTTGGCGTGAAAATCCCGGCCATCATTCAGAGCCACCCGGATGTCGTCGGCATTCTCGATGACATGATTGTTCGTCAGCACGTAGCCATCCTTCGTGACGATAACGCCCGAACCCAGGCCATGCTGCGAGGGTGGCTTGAAGCTGCGACCGCCCCGGCCGTTGTCACCCTCGGATTCATCACCGAAACCGAAGAAGCGGCGCAAGAATTCATCCTGGGGCGACATGCGTTGCGATCCTGGTCGGGGTTTTGTCGAGGTGAAAACTTTCACCACGCTTGGTGAAACCTTTTTGACCACCGGCGAGAAGCTTGTCCCTGCACGGGCGTCTCTGCCGACCGGTGCATCACTGACGCTGAGGCGGACAGGTGCCGCCTTTTCATCCTTCGTCCGGTCCTTGGCTTGCAACAGATGTGAAAAAGCGGTGCTCATGAGCGCCGCCGCGATTGCCCCGCCCAGCAGCGAAACTCGCAGCCAGTCGGAGACTCTGACAATTCGGTGTTTCATTATTGGATTCATGGTCACTCTCATGTTTCGTCAACCGGATCAACCGTTCAACGAGCCACAGTCTCGTTCGTGTGATTCACCACAACATGTCGCCAGCATTACAGTTGTGTAAGGATCGCGGGAAAGCCGACGCGCTAAACAACCGGTCCTTGACGAAAACTGAATGCGGCAAGGATGAATCTCGAAAAGAAGAAAGCCGCTTCGATTCAGAAGCGGCTTCGCGAATGTTCACCCCATCCCCACACGGAGCGAAACATCCAACACAACACAACTCGCACTTGAATTATCGGCTGGTTGGAAAAAATCTTTAGCGCTTGAGACACTCTCCAGAGCAGCGATGCCAGATTGGTTTTGATGACGACTCACTTGTCCGAAAAAGTCAGGCGATTCCAGTCACCGCAACGCCTGCAAGCGCCGAAGCTGCCGGTGAGCCACGTAAGGATCGACGCGGGCGAGCAGCCAGAAGGCCCACTCCTCTTTCAGCCTGGCCCAGAAACCTCGTGACCGGCGCCAGACCTCCAACTCCACCCGGCGACTTCGCGCCAGGGCACGTGAGAAGATCGCTTCCGCTTCCATTGCCAGCGTTGGGTTGGTCAGACGGAGCATTAGCTCGTAGTTGATGAAGAGACTTCGCCGATCCAGATTTGCGGAACCGACATAGACGATGTCATCGATGATCAGGAGTTTGGCATGAAGAATCTGGGGTTCATACTCGTGAATCTCGATCCCAGCCCGAAGAAACCCGTGGTAAAACCGACGCGTCGCGAGTTGCGAAATCGGTATGTCCGACTTCCCAGCCATGATCAACTGGACGGATCCGCCACGCCGCGCCACTTCGTTCAACGCACGCCGGATCGGACGTGTGGGAATGAAATACGCCGAGATGATTTTGATGCTCCCGGCATTATTCAGGTCTTCGACCAATGTCTGCTTCAACTCGGATCGTCCCCGACCGGGTGCCATTAAGAGAAGCTGCCCTTCGGTTGTCGGCACAAGGTTCGAATGGCGGTTTTTGCGAAGCCGGATGAATCGTTGATGCTGGAAATCAGCGAGATCCCAGGAACCGTCAAACGATTCCGCCAGCGCCTTCACCAGTGGTCCGGAGAGCTTCAATCCCAGATCGTACCAACCATGCGTAACCCCGTCCCCTTCATAATCTGCGGAGATGTTGAATCCACCGACGAACGCGATCTGATTATCGCAGATGAGCAACTTGCGGTGATTGCGGATGGCGAGTCGTTGCAGCCGCAGCGGATTGAACCAGCGAAACTCGCCACCCGCGCGAGTCAGAGGTTCCCAAAAACTTCCGGACATCGTCAGCGATCCAAGGGCGTCGATCAGCACCCGGACTTTAACCTTCCGCTCCGCCGCCCGCTTCAGCGCCGCCTTGAAGCGCTCGCCCACTCCTGCCTCTTCGAAGATATACATTTCGAGACACACCGAGTGTTGCGCCTGCCCGATGGCCTTCAGCATGGAATCGAACGCATCATCGACACGATCGAACCATTGGAAGGCACCTGTCTGTCTGGCCGTCGGTAAAGCGAACATCTTCGAGTCACGTATGCCATTGGATCCAAGCAAATTCAAACCCGGAACAAGAATCCGGAACGACTGGTCTTCAAAAAAGGAATAAAGCCATGAGCATGGGATTCAACCTGATTGCAAAACAAGAAGTTGCGTCATCAGTTTCTTAAGAGAGGATCAAGGGCATGAACAAGATCAAGATTGGGTCACTCCCAGGCTCAGATGGTGGTGGAGTGCTTTCTCCTGAACTGCTGGCGCCTGCAGGTGACTGGGAATGCGCCCGCGCCGCGGTGGAGAATGGCGCGGACGCCATTTACTTCGGGCTTGAGCGGTTCAATGCTAGAATGAGGGCGCATAATTTCACGCAAGCGGATCTGCCCAATTTGATGGAGTTCCTGCACCGGCGAGGGGTGCGCGGCTACGTGACGTTCAACACCCTGGTCTTCGCGAACGAACTGGCCGAGGCGACCGATTACTTGCGCTCGATTATTGCAGCGGGTGTCGATGCGGCGATTGTGCAGGACATTGGCATCTGCCGATTGATCCGCCGGTTGTCACCGGATTTCCCGATCCACGCTTCGACGCAGATGACCATCACGAGCGCGGCGGGAGTAGAGTTCGCCCGCAATCTGGGTTGTCAGTTGGTGGTGCTGGCGCGGGAATGTTCGATCAAGGAAATCGGAGCTCTGCGAGCTCAGGAGTCCGGAAACAGGGTGCAGAATGCGGAAATCGGAGGCTCGAATACTGCGATCAAACTGCCTGACTCGTTGCCATTGGAGGTGTTTGTCCACGGGGCGTTGTGCGTGGCTTACTCGGGGCAATGTCTGACGAGTGAATCTTTGGGAGGCAGATCGGCCAATCGGGGGGAATGCGCGCAAGCGTGCCGGATGCCGTACGAACTGATCAGCGACGGGCAACTCGTTCCGCTCGGTGACCGAAAGTATTTGTTGAGCCCGCAGGATCTGGCGGGGCTCGAAGTGCTGCCGGAGTTGATTCGAGCCGGAGTGGCTTCGTTCAAGATCGAAGGGCGTCTGAAGTCGCCGGAGTACGTGGCGAATATCACGCGGATTTATCGACGGGCGATTGATCGTGTGTTGGATGAAAGCCTGGTGAAGGAAAGCGGTGGAGCTATTCGCTCAGAACTCCCCTCTCCCGGCCTTCGGCCACCCTCTCCCCGTCTGACGGGGAGAGGGTGGGGAGAGGGGCTGAGCTTGGTTACAGATGGAAACGATCAAGCGATAGCAACTCGGTCGGTCATTTCCACACAGGCCGAGATTGGCACCTGGAAAGCGGACCTGGCTGTCCCCGCTCCGGGTGCTGACGACCGCTACGACATGGAGATGGCGTTTTCGCGCGGTTTGCACACGGGCTGGTTCGGCGGAATCAATAATCAGGAGCTGGTCCATGCGCGATTTGGCAAGAAGCGGGGTGTGTTGCTGGGAACGGTAACCGAGGTGGGCAGGGATAGCGTCATGCTCACGCTGATCGCGCCGTTGAAGGCGGGAGATGGCGTGGTGTTCGACGCAGGCCGGCCAGAAGACCGCGAGGAAGGCGGGAGGATTTATGCGGTGCGCCCAGGCCGGTTGGCGGTTTCGGCAGCACCGAAGTCTTCCACGGAACGAGGTTCGGCACCTGCCAGCCGAGTATCGATAACCTTTGGGCCGGATGCGGTTGATTTCAATCGGGTGCATGTCGGGGATCAGGTCTGGAAGACGAGCGATCCGGAACTCGATCGGCGATTGCGTCTGACGTTTTCACAAGAGCAACCGCAATTCCAGCGGCCAATTCGCATCGAAGTGAATGGGTGCCTAGGCAGGCCGTTGACGGTCATTGCTTCGGACAACGACGGCAATGTGGCGCAAGCGGCCTCGCAGATGCCGCTTTCCGAGGCGCGGAAACAACCGCTCACAACTGAGCGACTGCAGGAGCAACTGGGCAGGCTTGGAGGCACGGCGTTCTGTCCCGGTGAACTTGTGAACAAGGTCGAGGGCAAGCTCATGTTGCCGATGAGCGAGTTGAACCGCTTGCGCCGCGAGGTCGTGGCGGAGCTGGATCGGCTGCGGACACAACCAAAGAGGTGGGCCCTGAGCTCCAGCGATGGCGTGACCCCGTGGATGATCACGAATCGTGGTGTCGCCGGATCGGACATGCGGGACAGCGAGGCTGCCGCCGAACTGGTGGTGCTCGTTCGTAATTTGTCTCAATTGGAGGCCGCATTGGGCGCCGGCGCGGAAACGCTCTATTGCGAATTTGAAGATCCAAAAAGGTACCGGGAAGCGGTGTCGATGGTGCGATGCTCGACCGGTTGCGAGACAGGTGCGCGTTCCATTTTTGTGGCGCCGCCGAGGATCTTCAAAATGGGGGAGGACTGGATTCTCAAGCAGGTGCGCTCCGCGGATGCGGATGGCTATCTCGTTCGCAACTACGATCATCTGAATTTCTTCAAGGACTGTCACTGTGTGGGCGATTACACCTTGAACGTGGCCAACGCGCTGACAGCGGAGTATTTCAAGACACGATTTCCGCTGGAGCATCTCACAGCCTCCTACGACTTGAACAATGTCCAGCTTGAGGCGCTGCTCCGGAGCGCGCCGCCGGAGTGGTTTGAGATCACGATTCATCAGCATATCCCGATGTTTCACATGGAGCACTGTGTGTTCTGCGCCTTCCTCTCGAAGGGCACGGATTACACGAATTGCGGTCGTCCCTGCGACACGCATGAGGTGCGTCTGCGGGACCGCGTGGGAGCCGAACATCCGCTGAAGGCCGATGCCGGGTGCCGCAACACTGTGTTCAACTCGCTTGCTCAAACTGGCGCGGAGTCCGTGGACCGGATGATGGCGCTGGGAGCGCGGCGGTTCCGGATCGAACTGCTTAACGAGACGCCGGATCAGGTGGTGCGGACGATGGGAATGTATCGCCAACTGCTTCGCAGGGAGATCACGGGCCATCAACTCTGGCAGGAGCTCAAGCTGGTGAATCAACTTGGGGTGACTCGCGGGCAAATGGAGCGGAGTTAATTCGAAATGGTTGATTCATCGCTGGAACTCGTCTGTCCGGGAACAAGGAACACATCGGTACATCCCATAATTGTTATCTTGATCCGGTGGGGTCTCAAACTTGCGTGTATTTGCTCAACCAGAAGGATCGGGAGAAAGCGTAAAAGCAGGATTACGTTGCCGATGATGCCTGTTTTTACGCCACCACCCTCCGGTTGATCTTTCCAGCGTGTCGGGTCATCATCACTCCTCAGATCCATGAAGGATACGCACTCCAACGCCGGTCGTCAGATCGCGCCCCCCGCCAGTCACAGTTTTTACGTCACAGGCGGGACGCTTCGTGCCGACGCGCCCAGCTACGTTGAACGCCAGGCGGACAAGGATCTTTACGAGAGCCTCCTTGATCACGAATTTAGCTACGTCCTCACGTCGCGGCAGATGGGAAAGAGTTCCCTGATGGTGCGCACCTCGCAGAAGCTCCGCGAAAAGGGCGCGAGGGTCATCGCTCTGGATCTCACTGCCATCGGCCAGAACCTGACAGCCGAACAGTGGTATGATGGACTGCTGCTTCGAATTGGCCGCGCGCTCGATCTTGAGGATGAGGTGGAGAATTACTGGAAGGAAAATCCGCGAGTCGGCCCCTGTCAGCGCTTGTTTGCCGCGCTTGGAGAACTTGTTTTGCCTCGTTGCAGCCAAGCCTCCTCCAGCGCGGCTCCGGCCACCGGCGCATCGTTGACAGGCAGTCTTTTCATTTTCGTCGATGAGATCGATACCGTACGCAGCCTGCCATTCTCGACGGATGAGTTTTTTGCCGCGATCCGGGAATGCTACAATCGACGCCCCGAGGAACCTCAATTCATGCGGCTGACCTTTTGCCTGCTGGGTGTCGCCACCCCCAGCGACCTGATCAGCAATGCCCGCACCACGCCCTTCAACATTGGACGCCGCATCGAGCTGACGGATTTCACCGCGAAAGAAGTCGAGCCGCTCACGCGTGGGATCAGGCATGGTGAAGATGGAATCGAGGACATGTCGCAGGAGGAGGCATGCCTTCTTCTCGAACGAATTCTCCATTGGACTGGCGGGCATCCCTACCTGACTCAGAAACTTTGCCGTGAGGTCGCGGAACGCAACGACAGTATTCACGATCAAAAAGCCAAACTGCATCATCCGAAGGCCATCGATCAGCTTTGCGCGGAACTGTTCTTCAGCGTCCGGGCGCGCGAACGTGACGACAATCTTCTCTTTGTGCGTCAACGCCTTTTGCGCAGCGATGTGGATCGGGCGGCGTTGCTGGACCTCTACCTCAAGGTGCTTCGAGGTGATCGCGTGCCGGATGACGAAACCAATGTCCATGTTGCCGTGCTGCGGCTCTCGGGACTCGTGCGAGTGGAAAAGTTCCTCGTCGTTCGCAATGCGATCTACAAACGTGTTTTTGACAGGGCATGGGTCATGGCGAACACGCCCGATGCCGAAAAGATCCGGCAACGCGAGGCGTTTCGACGCGGTCTGCGGCGCGGTGCGGCCGTGGGAGCTGTTTTCCTGGTCGCGAGCGCGCTGCTGTCGTGGACACTCAAGCAGAAGTACGAGCATTGGGACGCCGCCACGGCGGTGGACAAGATCGGTGAGCGATTTCAGTCGATCGAGACCTACGAGGACGAGTCTGAGATTCGGGAGGAACTGCAGATGCTAGGCAGGCAGGTCATCGGAAGGACCACGTTGAAGGTGGCTCTGCAAAAGCCTGACAAACTCCACATCAGTGCCAACCTTAGCGCGCCCGGCGGTGAGCTCGGAGTCGAGGTCATCCGCAACGGAACCAATCTGTGGATTTCCGTGCCTTCCTTTAACATTTACTCCAGTACCATCGTCACCAACTCGCTCTCCGAAACCTTTGCCGAGGCGTCGCGATGGATTGGGGCCGAACTTGATGAAACAAGTTATCGGCTTATTGCGAGTCGCAATCCCGAACTGCTATTCGCCCGTGAAGCACGCAACATTCAATTTCTTGGTCAGGAGCGTCTGGATGATCAGACGGCCTACCTGCTGCGCTGGCACCGCCCTCTACCTCAATCGGAGCCTCCGGCTGGCCGGCGTTCCCGTCAGCAGGTGCGCGCCACTCCGGTTACCGTGTGGGTGGACCGGCCCGAGCGGCTTGTCCGCCAGATGAGCGTGGATTTCACCGGCATCAGAACCAACACATGGATCCCCTCGGTCGAGGGGTCGGCACCTTCCCGCGTTTCCACGAAGCAGTATCTGTTGATCAGCAAACATTTCAACGTCCGCGTGAACCAGCCCATCTCGGGCGACCTGTTCCAGTTCCGCCCAACAACGGAAGCCCGGGAACTCGAGGAGATCGACACGAGTGCTTTGATGTCCCGTCCGCCCGTGCGTGGCGATCTTTCATCCCTCAAGCCTGATCCGGCGCGCCTGATCACTCTGATTCCATCGCGTGCCCCGCAAACTCCTCCTGAACTCATCGACCTTACGTCCTTCTACAACGCGGCATTGACGGAGAACTGGCACTCGGATCTTCGCGGCAACGATCTGGCGCGGCTCCCTCGAGGCCGGCAACGGTTCGGCGAAGTCGAGTTTGATGCGCGCGGCATCATCCAGCTTGCCGGAACCACTGAAGGTAATTCCCGGCACAGTTATCCGGGCAAGGTTTCCGGGATTGTAATCGGCAGGCTCGCGCGGCGGCTCCACTTCCTCCATGGCACGGGCTGGAGCGCCAAGGAAGGCGCGCAAATCGGCCAGTATCTGATCCATTACTCCGACGGGCGACGGCGCTCGGTGCCGATTTTGTATGGATATGATGTGCGCAACTGGTGGCCAGAAGCCAGGGCGTCAGACGACAGCACCACCGGCTCAATCGTCGCCTGGCGTGGGCGTAACCGCGCCACCGGAGACGTTCGGCTTTACCGAACCTCATGGGTTAACCCGCTTCCCGGGGTGGAAATCGCGAAGATTGATTTCGTTTCTTCGGTGTCGTCCAGCGCGCCGTTTCTCATCGCGATTACCGCGGAACCGTAGTGATTTGATCATCGCACCATCTGGCGTCGGTTAAACTCCACCGCGTCGGCATAGCGGATGCCAGAGCCGCCGAAGATGTCGAGTCCGGATCCGATGGTCAGATGGACTCGTCCATCGCTCATACGTGTCACGGCTTCCAAGTCATCCAGAGATCGCGCCCCACCAGCGTAGGTGGAAGGAATAGGCGAGTGGAGCGCGAGCAGCTCTACCAATTGAGCATCGATGCCGCGGCACAATCCCTCCACATCGACGGCGTGAACCAGAAACTCGTCGCAACATTCAGCCATCTTCTCCAAGGTTTCCGCGCACACCTTGAGGTCGGTGAACTTCTGCCAGCGATCGGTCACCACGAAGTAATCATCGCCGCGCTTGCGACAGCTCAGATCGAGCACCAGCCGTTCACGCCCAATCGCGACGATCAAGGAACGAAGCCGCTCCCAATCGAGTTGGCCATCGCGAAACACCCATGATGTGACAATCAGATGCGACGCTCCTGCATCCAGCCAGGAGATCGCGTTGTGAAGATTGATTCCCCCGCCGATCTGGAGCCCGCCTGGGTACGCTCTCAATGCCTCGCGAGCGGCGGTTTCATTGCCCGGCCCCAGCATGATCACGTGGCCGCCGTGCAAGCCGTCCGAGCGGTAAAGATTCGCAAACCAGGTGGCCGGAAGGTCGGCAACGAAGTTGGTGCGCAGCGCCGTTGAATTGTCATCAAGCGTGCCGCCGACGATCTGCTTCACCTTGCCTTCGTGCAGGTCGATGCATGGTCTGAACATGCGCGCAAGCTAGCCGCAACTCTCGCGACACGGCAAGCCGGGCTCGTGCCTGTTTCGAGAGAGCGGTGTCCTGATCATAATCCTGCTCACGCTCTTAATCCTTCTGGCCGGACGATTATGACTAAGGGCGGGCGAAATAATAACTTGAGCAAATGTTAGTTAACGGGGTTCGATGACATAGTTCCATTCCCCGTGGAACTTCGCTGGCGTGATATGGACGCGAGCCAGTTCATCGTCCGAGACGCTCACTCCAGTTTC
>SXGU01303405.1_pt1 | contig 23772 bp, 25 predicted proteins | sample 3174531 | NCBI WGS metagenome assembly SXGU01 (sample SAMN11356863, study PRJNA531348) | freshwater metagenome | isolation source: freshwater sample F1-140 | place: China: Fuxian Lake, Yuxi | collected 2017-12-25
GACGATCCGGTGTACGGGCTGACATGGCATCGACTGCTGCCCTGACCAGGCGAGTGGATTCCAGATTCAGTTCGTAAGCCAATTCTTCCATGCCGTAATCGGCCAGACTCACCCGGTTGGCATTGAAGGTGTTGGTTTCGATGATGTCGGAACCGGCCTCCAGATAGGCCTCGTGGATGGCCTGGATGATGTCGGGGCGGGTCAGGGACAGCAGGTCATTGTTGCCTTTGATATCCTGTGGCCAGGAGGCAAAACGTTCCCCCCGGTAATCGGCCTCCGTCAGTCCGTAACTCTGGATCATGGTGCCCATGGCACCGTCCAGGAACAGGATGCGTTCGGATAAAGCCTGTTTGAAGAGAGAGGTACGGGATTTGAAATCGATCATGGAATCCTGCAAGCGTGGCTGGGAATTAAAGGAGCTTATTCTATTGCATGATGAGCAGTGTTTGGGGATTTCTTGCCATTCGGAAACGATTGGTGTCACAATTTAGAGGGTTCGCATCTTCCGTTGCGATTGGGATCAGTTGACGGCCCTACCCGGAAAATCGGCGAGCCAGGCACCCATAAAAGTCACAAAAATCATCAAATGCAGGGAAACTTTATGTCTACAACACTTATCCGAAGGCTGGGTCTCTTGGGGCTGCTGTCAATCAGTTCACCCGTGTGGTCCGATGTCTTCATCAATAACGTCAGCGAAATTGCCGGCACCTGGCAACTCGAATCGGTTGCGGCGGCACTCAACAAGCCCAAAATAGAAGAGAAAAGAACCTGGGAATTCAAACCTGAAGGTATCATCGTGACATCCGGCTTCAACCGCCATTTCGGCACCACGGACAGGCACGAATGGAAGTTCGAGATCATCGATGGGAAGATCGTGTCCGAGAATCCCGGCCGTCCCGGCAAGCCCCTGGAATACGTGCTATATGAGAAAACCGGCGATACCATGATCCTCAAGGGCGGTATCGAAGGTTTCTATTTTTTCAAGAAATAACGAGGAGAGTAAAATGTTCAAAGAGATGTTTCAATTCCGCAAGGATGATCTGATCATGTGGGCCGGTATTGGTGCCTTCAGCCTGATAATCCTGGCTGCCCTGAGTCTGATTGGCAGTAACGGTTTCATGATCCTCAAGGATTTGCTGGGATTGGCTGTCGTCATCCTCTTGCCGGGTTATGTCATTGTCAAACTGTACCTCGACGACTTTCAGGTCAGTGAGAACATGACCAAGGACCCTGATGTCAACAAAGCCATTGACAAGGTCATCATGTCGATGGGGTGCGGTATTGCCTGCATCATCCCGCTCAACTTCCTGTGGAATTATCTGCTGACCATGGGAGGCGGTGAAGGGGCCAAGGGAAATATCTGGGGTAACGTGGATGAAGAAATGATCTACACCGGCAGTGCCACCTACCGTGCCTTGTTTACGGTCATTCTGGTGTTGGCCATCGCCATCGGTACCAAAATCTATCTGCTCAAAAAGAAGCAGTCGACGACCTGAGGTTGAGCATGCAAGGTCAGCACGAATCGCCGGATAAACCTTCATTATGGCAAGTCATCACTAGCGTTCTGGCGGCCGGTTTTGGTGTACAAAGCCAGAGTAACCGGGAACGTGACTTTAGTGGTGGCTCGGCCAGTCAATACATCATTGTCGGCATTATCGCGACATTGCTGTTCATCGCGACCCTGCTGGGAATCATCAGCCTGATTCTTTGACGGCGGCGATTCAGGATGGCAGAAGAAGAAAGTTGACCGGATCAGGCACGAACCGGATCGTCTTTCTGCCTTCTGCCTTCACGGTTTTGATCATGATGCAGGCTTTTCCCCGATTCCGGTCGGGTTCATGAATCTGTTCCAGGCCGTCAGTCCCAGATTGAGGATAACGGGGCCTGTGAACAATCCGGGAAAACCGTACTGGAGGAAACCGCCGACGATGCCCAGTACGATCAACAGAAAGGGAATGCGTACATTCTGGCTGATTACCCAGGGACGAATCAGGTTATCTATCCAGCTCACCACCAAAGCCCCCCACAAAAACAGCCCCAGTGCAGCCCAGGTCTGTCCATCCAGCAGTAGCGAAAGACTGGCCGAGAGCCAGACAACCACCACGCCGAAGGGAATCAGGCCCAGTAAAAAAGTCAACAGCCCCAACAGCAAGGGAACCTTGAGTCCGGTCGCCACATAACCCAGGGTTGCCACCAGTGCTTGTCCCGCCGCAGTCAGTACGATGCCATACACCACGGCCCGGGTCGTGGATTCCACCACAGCGCAATAATCGGATGTCTCAGGCCCCAATAACCGGGTCAGGGTTTGTTTTACCGAGGCCGCAACGGTCTGGCCATCCCGATACAGGAAAAACATGATAAACAAGGTCAACCCCCCCCTTGCCATTCCAAACCCCACGCCTTCCAGCATCGTCATGAACTGGCCACCCGCCTGTTTGAACCAGGGTACTCCGTAGTGCCGTACCAAACCCTGCATGGTTTCGAAGGGGGTGAACAGGAAGGTCAGTTGCTGTCCCAGCAGGGGAATCTCCGTCAACCAGTGGGGCACCACAAGCGGACGATCCAGCCATGCGGGGAGGTCCGCATAGAGTTGCATCCATTCCCGCTGTAACAGAAACACCCCGCTGGCCAGTGGGATCAGTAGCATCAGCAGTATACCCACTGGAATCAGCAAGGCACTCCAGCTTCTGCGTCCACCCAGCCATCGGGTCAGTCCATTATGTAACGGCCAACTGACGTAAACCAGGATGATGGCCCACAGCATCGGCTCCAGCAAGGGCCAGAGCAGATGCAGGGTCAACAGGCACAAGGCCCATGCCGCAAGCTGGACTACGGTGACCGGCATGGTCATTACGGCTTGTTCCCACCCCCGACCAAAACGGTTTGCATTTTGGTCGGGTCGATACGCCGTAGGAAAGCCTGGCGAATATCTTCATGAGTGACGGCATTGATCTTGTCGGTGTAGGTGGACAGGTAATCGAGTGGTCGCTGGTAAAACGCGATACCAGCCACCTGTTCGGTCAGTTTCTGGTTGCTGTCGAGCCGCAATACAAAACCCCCTGCGATATTTTGTTTGGCAGCATCCAGTTCCGCAGCCGTAGGGCCGCGTTTGACGAATGCCGCCAGGGTATCCAGTGCGACCTGCAAGGCTTCCCCCGCTTTTTCGTTGCGCGTTTGCAGGCCTATTTTCCAGGGGCCGACTTCTTTCTGCGGGTAAAAATAGCTATGGGCACTGTAGGACAGCCCGCGTTTTTCCCGAATCTCCTCACTGATCAGCGAGACCAGCCCGCTGCCACCCAGGATATGGTTGCCTACGTACAGGGGAAAATAATCCGGGTCGTTGACCTTCAGTCCCAGACTACCGATGAGGATGTGGGTTTGGGCGGAGGGGTAGACGGTTTTCTCGGTAGCCGCGGCTGTTTTGGCCACAGGTTGTGGCAGCGCGGGCGGTATTTCGCCGACCGGTAACTGGCCGACCAACTGATCTGCCAGACGTTCGGCATCAGTGCGGGAGACTTCACCCACCACGACGACCAGGGCATTGCGCACGGTGTAGTAGTGCTGGTGAAAGCGGATCAGGTCATCACGACTGAGGGCATTGAGGGTTTCGGTGAAGCCCTCTTCGGGATGGGCATAGGGGTGATCACCGTACAACAGCTTGTTGAAGGCGATTTCGGCCAGTTCATCGGGCGATTCACCACGTTGCTGTATGCCGATCAGGGCACGTTGCCGCTCGCGCTCGAAATCAGCCGGGTCGAAGCGGGGCTGTGCCAGAATGGAGGCCGCCGTGTCCAGGGCTACCGTCAGCTTATCCGGCAGGGTCAGGCTGCGCAGTGACAACCAGGCCATGTCACGCGACACACCCGTGCCGAGCTGGGCACCTACACCATCGAGCCGGTTGGCAATCGCATCGGCATTCCACTCACCTGCGCCGGTATCCAGCAGGGCCGAGGTCATGGTTGCCAGTCCGAACTGTTGCTCATCGCGGGCACTGCCGGCATCAAAAACCACCCGGATGTCGACCAGTGGCAGACCCCGGGTCGCCACATGGTAGACCGCAACGCCTTTGGCCGTCGTCCAGTGGTCTATGGCGGGCGCGGCCGATAACAGCGGACTGAACCAGACCAAAAACCACAGGATGATGAACGTTGAACGACTAATGAACATGAGCACCTCCGGCATTGGGGGATTCTTCAGGCAGGGACACGCCTTCCGGCAACGGTAAAGGCTCCAGATGAGCGATATTGAGATGGTCTTCGATCAGGTATTTGCGGGCGACTTCCTGCACTTGCTCGGGGGTAACGGCACTGATGCGGTTGACGTAATCGTCCACGGTTTGCCAACCCAGCCCCACGGTTTCAGCCATACCGATCTGCATGGCCTGGTAGAACATGGAATCCCGCTGGTAGACGTTCTGGGCGACTACCTGAGCCTTGACCCGCTCCAGTTCGTCACGGGATACGGCCTCCTCACGCAACTGCCTGACCTCTTCCAGCAGGGCTGTTTCGAGTTCGGCCAGATTTTTACCCTGGGCCGGGGTGCCTTCCAGGGCAAAGACGGTAGACAGCCGGGCATACAGGTCATAACCGGCTCCGGCTCCGGCGGCTATCTGACGGCCGCGCACCAGACGACTGGACAATCGGGCACCATTGCCGCCGTCAAGTACGCCAGCGGCTACTTCCAGGGCATAGGCCTCCCAGTCCGCTGCCGCCGTCTTCAGTGATGGTGTCTTGTAGGCCAGGCTGAGATAAGGCAGTTTGGCTGGAACACGCAGGCTCATGCGGCGCAACCCGTGCTGTTCCACTTCGCCCTGGGGCTTGAGGACGGGCAGGGTTGCAGGTTTGAGTGAGCCAAAATACTTTTTGGCCTGTTTTAATACTTCATCCGGTTTGACATCGCCCACCACGACCACGGTGGCATTGTTGGGGGCGTACCAGCGTTCATACCATTGTTTGAGATCAGCCAGGGTCAATCCGCCGACATCGTCCGGCCAACCGATCACCGGATTACGGTAGGGGCTGTTGGTAAACGTCACGGCTGAAAAATGCTCATCCAGCCGGGCGCGGGGCTGGTCATCGGTGCGCAGCCTGCGCTCCTCCAGCACGACCTGTTGCTCCTTGTCGAATTCGGCCTGCAACAAACGCAGGTTTCTCATGCGGTCGGCTTCCAGCTCAAGGCTGACCGGCAAACGGCTTTTCTCCAGCGTCTGGAAGTAAGCCGTGTAATCCCGCCCGGTAAAAGCGTTTTCTCGCCCCCCGTTTGCTGCGATAATGCGGGACAATTCGCCGGGCGGGTGATTGGCCGTTCCCTTGAACATCCTGTGTTCGAGCAGGTGTGAAACCCCGGTGATTCCACCGTACTCGCTGCTGGAGCCGACCTTGTACCAAACCTGCGATACGACCGCCGGGGAGCGGTGATCTTCCTGTACCAGAATTTTCAATCCGTTGCCCAGTTTGAATTCATGCAATGGGGGTTCTGCTGCCTGCAGCCCCAGGGGTATGAATAACCAGGCCATGCGGAGTCCGCGAAGTGACATTGTGACGTTCTCCCGAGTTTGAATTAAAAAGATAGTTTATAACCTAGGCACCCATCCGCGATGAATCCGAATCAATCCAACGTAGCCGCCATTCCGCCCGTATCCTGGAAAACCTATCTGGGTCTTTGCAAGCTCAAGGTCGTCGGGCATATCGTATTCACTGCCGTGATCGGCATGTTTCTCGCCGTGCCGGGCTGGCCGCCGCTGGCGGAAGCCTGGTGGGGTAGCGTCGGTATCGCTCTGGCTGCGGCCTCGGCCGCTGCCCTCAACCATCTGCTGGATCGGGAAGCCGATGCCGGGATGGCCAGAACGCAGAACCGACCACTCCCCCAGGGACAAGTTCAACCGCGTGATGTGGTCATTTTTGCCGTCATTCTGGGTGGCTTGTCCATGCTGATACTGGAATTTCTGGTGAATACCCTCACCATGATCCTGACTTTTTTATCGCTGATAGGCTATGCCGTCATCTACACCGTCTACCTGAAGCGGGCCACGCCGCAAAACATCGTCATCGGAGGAGCTGCAGGGGCCGCACCACCGGTGCTGGGCTGGTGTGCCGTGACCAATCAGATACACCCTTACGCGCTGTTATTGTTCCTGCTGATTTTTGTCTGGACTCCACCCCATTTCTGGGCTTATGCCATTGCCAAACAGGAGGACTACAGCAAGGTCAACATTCCGATGCTGCCCGTGACCCATGGCATCGAAATGACGCAACTGCACATCCTCCTGTATACCGTCCTGCTGTTTCTGGTCAGTCTTTTTCCGTACCTGACCGGTATGAGTGGTTTGATCTACCTGATGGCGGCAGCAGGTTTTGGTGCAGGTTTCCTCTACTATGCCATCCGTCTCAAGCGACACGCCGATCCCGCGCTGGCCATGCGAACCTTTGGCTATTCGCTGGTGTATCTGGTGGGCGTGTTCTCCGCCCTGTTGGTCGATCATTACTGGATCCGGTAACAACGGGCCCCCCCGTCAATGCAGCGAACCCTCCAAAACAGCCTGATGGCCCTGCTGGCCGTCAATGTTTTTCTCTATGCCGTTGTCGATGGGATCAGTGCCCTTGAAGAACTGGCCTGGCTGGGCTTGCTGCTTTTAATCGACGCCGAAGTTCACTTTCAGTCAACCGTCGCCCGGCGCAGGATTCTGCATGCGGTTCGTCTGTTGCTGGGTCTGCTGATACTGGGAACCTTTGTCTGTAATGTCTTGCGTTCAGACTGGCTCGATATCATCAATACGGTATTATGGTTTGCCATCGTGATCGGCATGGAACTGGAGATCAGGTTCCCGGGCCGTTCAGGTAAAGGCTCACTCCTGCAAACCGTTCATCATGGGGTGTTGTTACCCGGTCTGGTGTTGGTGGCCGGTCTTTGGAGTTGGCAGGGAGCCTGGCTCGATGCCTACGACGCCGTGCTATGGCTGGCGGCCTATGTCATCCTCGAACGGGACCTCGGGGTTGCGCGGGCATCGACTGAAAAAACCGGTCACACACTCAAAAATATACCGTCCCATGACCACATCCAAATCCCCGAAAGATAATCTGGACACCATTCTGTCTGATCCCGGCCTTCCCGGGATGTTTTATCAAACCGGTTGTTTGATGCTGGTCGGGGGTATCATTCTGACCTGGTTCAATCTCACCACACCCGAAGCCGGTTTGAAACCAGGTAGCCTGATTGTCATCGGCCAGGGTGTGGCCATGCTGCTGCTGACCTGGCGCAAACAGCTCAAGTGGGCGGCTACCCTGCTTTGCTGGGCAGGGGTCGTGTCGGTATTGCCGATCGCTTATACGACAACCGGTCTGCAAAGCGTGACCTGGGGAATGGCGTACATCTTCATATTGTCCGGAACCTGGTTGCTGGGCAAGCGCAGCGGTTACCTGATGGCGGGTCTCAGCCTGGTTTATGCGATCCTGCTTTATCTGCTGCACAAAAGCGGGCATGCCTTTTCCTTTGTCTATCCACACGAGAATCTGCTCATAGCCAGTGCTTCGCTGATCATCAACACCCTGATCATGGGGGTTCACATAAACGATGCCTTTCAGCGCAAATTTCGCCAATTGCATGACTCCCGATTGAAGCTGGCGGCATCCGAAGCCGAGTTGTTTTCACTCATCGACAGCACACAAGATCTGGTCTGGTCGGTCAGTGCCGATTCTTTCCGGTTAGTTAAATTCAACCGGGCGGTGAGGGATTATTTCCGGAACGAATACGGCGTGGAACTCCGTTCCGGCATGGTTCCCCCGGATTATCTACCCGGGGAGCACTTGACCCGTCTCTGGATCAATCTGTATCAGCAGGCGCAGGGCGAAGAGCCTCACAGCTTGCAGCAGGAAATTTTCGGTGACGGTCGGGTTTACCGGGTGACCTTCAATCCCCTGTTACAGGACGGGATGTTGCACGGCCTGTCAGTGTTTGCCAGCGACATCACCGAAGAAATCAACCTGCGCCGGGTTCAGGAGGAACAAAACGCATTTGAACACAAATTGATCGAATCCATCCCCGGTATTCTCTACGTATTCGATCAGCAGGGGCGTTACCTGATGTGGAATGATAATCTGCTGAGTGAACTGGGGGTAACCGCAGACAGCCTGGTTCAACTGCAACCGCTCGACACCATCGCGCCTGAACAACGTCAGTGGGTGACAAATGCCATAAGCCGGGTTTTCACCGAGGGCAGTCATTGTATCGAGGCGGAGGTATTGACCCAACGGGGACCGATACCTTACCTGCTGACCGGTTACCGGCTGGACTGGCAGGGGTCGGTCGCCTTGCTGGGTGTGGGGCTGGATATTTCCGAGCGCCGGGCAGCCGAACAGGCTCAGGCCCGTTATCAGGCCGAACTCGAACAACAGGTCGAGGACAGAACCCGTGAATTGTTGCTGGCCAAAAAAAAGGCGGATATCGCCAATCAGGCCAAAAGTGGTTTCCTCGCCAACATGAGTCACGAAATCAGAACGCCCCTGACGGCCATCATTGGCTTTTCCGAAAGCCTTCTGCAGCAGACACTCAGCGATACCGAACGGGAGCAGGCCATTCAAACCGTTATCCGTAACGGTCGGCATTTGCAGGGACTGGTCACCAATATCCTGGATTTTTCCAGAATAGAGGCCGGACGACTGGAGATTGAATCTACGGTGTTTGATCTGGATCACTTTCTGGCTGATATCGAGGTACTCGGCCAGGCCCAGGCTCAAACCCGGGACATTCGTTTTTCGATTCATCTGGTTCCGCCCTTACCGGTCAAAGTGCGCACGGATTCAACCCGCTTGCGGCAAATACTCATCAACCTCCTGGGTAATGCCATCAAATTTACAAACCCGTCCGGCCGGGTCAGACTCATTCTCAGTTATGATCCGGACCGGGATTTGCTGTTGTTTACAGTGCAGGATTCCGGTATTGGCATAAAACAGGATATCGTCCGCGAACTGTTCAAGCCATTCACCCAGGCCGATGCTTCCACGACCCGCCGGTTTGGCGGAACGGGCCTGGGGCTGAGTATTTCGCGTGAACTGACCCGATTACTGGGCGGAGATATCGAGGTACTCAGCATCGAGTCACTGGGCAGTCTGTTCATGGTCAGTCTGCCGACCGGTATCCGCGATAATGTTTACCTGAGTGAACGTCCCGAAATCAGGCCTGTTCAGACGGCTCCTGATCACCAGGTAGCGGAAATACCCCGCCTTTACGGTCATGTACTGGTCGCTGAAGATACCCCGGATACCCGGCAACTGATCAGTTTGTTGCTGCGTCGTACCGGAGTCCGAACCACCCTGGTCAGCAATGGCCAGGAAGCCCTCGGTGCTGTGCAGGTGGCCGAATTTGATCTGGTGTTGATCGACATGCAAATGCCGGTCATGGGGGGACTGGAAGCGGTGAGTCTGATCCGGTTGACCGGCTTTGCCCAGCCCATCATTATCCTGACGGCCAATGCCACCGAAGCGGGTCAGGTTGAGGCCTGGCAGGCTGGTTGTGATGATTTTTTGACCAAACCCATCGATCAGGCCGTATTCTACGCCACCTTGCAACGTTATCTGTCTCCCGGTGAACCGCGCACCCCGGCAGCATCACCACCGGAGTACCTGCTGCTCGATGATCCGGAATACCTGAGACTGAAAGCCGATTTCATGGAAGAATTACCAGGGCGTCTGGCTGACATCAGGGCCGCCGCCGGGCAACAGGACTGGTCGGGTTTACAGTCGAAGGCTCATCAGTTGAAGGGCATTGCCGGCAGCTACGGATTTCCGGAGATATCGGATATCACCGGTCAAATCGAACGGGACATCAAAAACGGAGATTACCGGCAAGCCGTGGCAGGCGTCGGTCGACTGCAAGGGTAACGGCAGGCTTGCCTTTCGCAGGCGATCCCTTCCGACCGGTGCGGGTCACCTAATCCATACATCACTTCAGGGTCACACAAAAACATCATGCGTCAAATTACAAAATACCTGCAATGTCTGGCACTTGTCCTGTTGACGGGCCTTGCGGATGTCCGGGCAGACACCACGGTCAAGGATCAGGCGATGGAAGGAAAAAACAGCTACCATGCGCTGGTGATCAGTCACGGTTGCGAAGATCCCTTGCTCGGCAAAATGATACCGGTAACGGCTCAGAGCATGATCATTCCCACACTGAAGCCCGTCATAACCCGCTCAGACACGGGAGAGTTACTGCAATGGACGGACGTGGTGGAAGACGAGGCCGGCATGGGGTTGGCCGGCAGGGTCGAATTGATTCAGGACAGGAGCATCTTCAAGGCTCAGCATCCCCTGTACGATGGCACAGGCAACAGGATTGGTTTCTACGGCACGGGGGGGAGCCTGCAAGTCGATTCCCTGGGGTTGGTACCGTTCCGGTTTTCCGCCGTGAATTTCGTTCCTGCTTCTTGCGCCAAACGCCTGCTGATCAAACTGGCTGTGGCAGATATTTGCAGTATGACATTCCCGCCCAAACCGGGTACGGCGGGGTTATGGATACCTGCCACGACCACCCGGTTCAGGAACCCCCTGCTACTGGGTAGTCCGGCAGTCCTGATCGAGAACCGCGATCTGGTCAACAATCCGCTGCCGGTGAATGCCGGTTGTAATGGGGGATTTGATGTAATCGTTACACCCTCCACCCAGGACGTGGATACCTTCCTGCCCTTCAAGGGATGGGGACGAAACCGTTGAGTTGGCGTGCGGGAACCCTCCCGGCAGGGGTAAAAACAAAGCACATCTTTGACAGTTTTTGATGTTTGCCTTTATCATTACGCAATTATGACTGGCTCATTACCCGAATTGATAGATCCACTGGAGTTTGTGGACAAGAGAAAACGGATTCACGGGAGTCTACCCCTGCACAGGATGGAACGCCTGGATGGCGTGATCCTCAATCCGGAAGGTAGCGTCACCCTGGAACTGTCTTTCGGTCGTGAAGATCGGTATTCCGTCATATCCGGGTATGTGCAGGCCGATCTGGTGCTTGAGTGCCAGTGTTGTCTGGAGCCCATGGCATGGGCGGTTTTCAGTGATCTGCGTCTCGGTATTGTATCCTCCATCGATGAGGGTAATCGTTTGCCGGACTCGCTCGAACCCTTTCTGCAGGACAGTGCTGATCCGTTGATATCCTTGCCGGAACTCGTCGAGGACGAGTTACTATTGGCCATTCCGGCCATTCCGCAGCACACCACCTGTGTCTCGGTGACCAAAGGCTCCGCGACGGGTTCGGGTTCATCCTTTTCGGTACTGGCAACGTTGCAAAACAAACCCTGAGTTTTTTACCACCTCTTTCCCTTAACTTTTTTATTTTTCAGGAGAAAATGCCCCGATGGCTGTTCAACAAAACCGCAAGACCCGTTCCAAGCGTGACATGCGCCGTTCTCATGATGCGCTGACCGCCAGTACCCTTTCCGTAGAGCAGACCAGCCAGGAAATCCACCTGCGTCATCATGTGAGTCCCGATGGTTATTACCGCGGGCGTCGTGTGATTGCCCCCAAGGATAAGGACAACGTCTGACATACCTGTTCATATATCCCTTGATATCCCGAATCCCTCCCCCGTAATCCGACCCTTGACGTTTCCTGAACTCCGGGCCTCATCCTTATAAGCTGTATGCACCAAAACCTGACGATTGCCCTGGACGCCATGGGAGGCGATCATGGTCCTGACGTGGTCATTCCTGCCGCACTGGATTGTATCGAACGCAACCCCGGTCTGAACCTGATACTGGTGGGAGATGAGGCGGCCATTCGTTCCCGCCTGGGATCACCCCGTTGGGGCGACAGGCTATCCCTGCGCCATGCTTCTCAGGTCGTGGAGATGCACGAATTACCTTCCAGGGCTCTCCGCACCAAAAAGGATTCGTCCATGCGGGTTGCCATCGATCTGGTCAAGCAAGGCGTGGCTTCGGCCTGTGTCAGTGCCGGTAACACCGGGGCACTGATGGCCACTGCCAAATTCGTGCTCAAAACAATACCTGGCATAGATCGGCCCGCCATCATTGCTACGCTACCCTCCAAGGGAGGATACACCTATGTGCTGGACCTCGGTGCCAATGTCGATTGTACTGCCGAACACCTGTATCAGTTCGCCATCATGGGTCACGAGCTGGTCTGTGCCGTGGAAGATAAAACCGCTCCCCGGCTCGGTTTGCTGAATGTCGGTGAGGAAGAAATCAAGGGGAACGAGCAGGTGAAACAGGCAGCCCGTTTGCTGGCCGCATCACACGTCAATTTCATCGGCTTCGTGGAGGGCAATGACATCTTCTCCGAATCAGTGGACATCGTCGTTACCGATGGCTTTGTCGGTAACATAGCCCTCAAAACCACAGAGGGTTTAGCCAAAATGATCGGCGGTTCGCTCAAGGCCGAATTTGAAAAGACGATCTGGTCACGATTGGCCGGTCTTGCCGCGCTGCCGATCCTCAAATCATTCAAGCGTCAATATGATCCGAGGCGTTATAACGGGGCCAGTCTGGTAGGACTGACCGGCATAGTGATCAAGAGTCATGGCAATGCTGATCGTCTTGCCTTTGCCAATGCCATCCATATCGCCGTCAAGGAGGTCGAGAAGGCCGTACCCAGCCGTATAGGTGAGCGATTGACCGAGAGACTCTCGGAAGGAAAAGTCGCGTGACTCGATACTCCAGAATTGCCGGTACCGGGGGATACCTCCCGGCAACCGTACTCACCAACGATCAGATCGCCCAAACGATTGATACCTCTGACAACTGGATCGTTGAACGCACGGGTATCAGGCAGCGACACATTGCTGCCCCTGATGAAACCGCTTCGAGCATGGCCGAGCAGGCCGCCCGCAAGGCACTTGAAGCAGCCGGTCTCGCACCTGACTCCGTCGAACTCATCATTGTGGCTACCACCACGCCAGACCGAACCTTTCCCAGTACCGCCTGTTTGCTGCAAACCCGTCTGGGTGTCAGTCACTGTCCCGCTTTTGACATTCAGGCGGCCTGTTCGGGTTTCATCTACGGTTTGAGTGTGGCTGACCAGTACATCAAGTCAGGGATGGTCAAGACGGCCCTGGTGGTTGGAAGCGAGATGTACTCCAGGGTGCTGGATTGGTCTGATCGCTCGACCTGCATTCTGTTTGGCGACGGTGCCGGGGCCGTGTTGTTGGAGGCCAGTGATGGTCCGGGCGTGTTCAGTACCCATATCCATGCGGATGGCCGCCATCAGGATCTGCTTTATCTGCCCAATCAACACGTATCCGCGATTGACTCCCCTGAAAGCCGCTATCTGAGGATGGAAGGCAATGAAGTGTTCAAAATCGCAGTGAACACCCTGGGCGGTATCGTCAGCGAGACGCTGGAAGCCAATGGTCTGCCGATGTCTGCCATAGACTGGCTGGTTCCGCATCAGGCCAACATCAGGATCATTACGGCAACGGCGAAAAAACTCAAATTACCCATGGATCGCGTCGTTGTCACCATTGATCGTCAGGGTAACACCTCGGCGGCCTCCATTCCGCTGGCTCTGGATGAAGCCGTCAGGGACGGGCGGATACAGCGGGGACAAGTCCTGCTGATGGAAGCCTTTGGTGGCGGATTTTGCTGGGGTTCTGCTTTGGTACGCTTCTAGGAACAGGGCCTCCAGGCAAGTATTCCTGTGGCAACGATTTCTGTAAGGCCATTGCGAAATTCCCGCGATTTTTCTCCTTCCCCGCGCAAGCCGTTTGCACTGAATTTAAAGAATCATTAGAACGAAACCGTCATTATCATGCCATCCACAGATCCTACATTGGCCTTTGTGTTTCCCGGACAAGGTTCTCAGTCCATCGGGATGCTGGCCGCGCTGGCAGCAGTTTATCCGGTCGTGCAGTCCACTTTTTCCTCTGCGTCGGGAGTGCTGGGGTACGACCTTTGGGATATGGTCAAAAACGGCCCCGAGAACAGCCTCAATCTGACAACTCATACCCAGCCTGCCTTGCTGGCAGCCGGTGTGGCGGCTTGGCGGGTCTGGTGCCAGGAGACCGAAACACGCCCGGCCTGGTTATCGGGTCACAGTCTGGGTGAATATACTGCCCTGGTGTGCAGTGGCATTCTTCAGTTTGAGGAGGCCATCGCCTTGGTAGCCGAGCGGGGACGGTTGATGCAGGATGCCGTGGAACCCGGACAGGGTGCCATGGCAGCCATACTGAATCTCGAGGATCAGGTTGTCATCGATGTTTGTCTCGAAGCATCAACCCCTGACCAGGTCGTCGTCGCGGCCAATTTTAACGCGCCAGGGCAGGTTGTCGTGGCGGGTCAGCGGGACGCTGTGGCGCGAGCCATCGATCTGGCCAAAGCCAGAGGAGCCAAGCGGGCGGTTCCATTACCGGTCAGTGTACCTTCCCACAGTCCCCTCATGCGTCCTGCAGCGCAAAAGTTACGCGAACGCCTGGCCATCACCCCCCTGCAAACGGGTTACGCTCCCGTCGTTCATAATGTCGATGTGGCGGTGCATACAACACCTGACGGTATTCGCCAGGCACTGGAGCAGCAATTATATGGATCAGTCCGGTGGGTCGAAGTCATACGGTATATTCAGTCCAGGGGCGTTACCCGCTATCTGGAATGTGGGCCGGGCAAAGTACTGGCTGGCTTGAACAAGCGTATAGTCCCCGAGGCCCGCACGGAAACATTGTTTGATCCTGATTCCCTCAAAAAAGCACTGGAGCTTGCCGTATGACATTGCCGATCGCCCTCGTAACCGGAGCCACTCGTGGCATAGGAAAGGCCATTGCCCTTAATCTTGCCCGAAACGGATACGAAGTCCACGGAACCGCTACCACAGCAGCGGGTGCCGAATCCATAGCGGGATTTCTTGCCGAATCCGGATTGGCGGGCAAGGGTTGGGTACTGGATGTGAGTGATCCCGTTGCCATCGAGGCCTTGATGAATGCCCTGATTGACCAACACGGTTCTCCCGCCGTACTCATCAATAATGCGGGTATTACCCGGGATAACCTGCTGTTGAGAATGAAGGACAATGAGTGGAACGATATCATCCAGACCAACCTCAATTCAGTCTTTCGACTCAGCAAGGCCTGTCTCAAAGGCATGATGAAAGCCAGACAGGGGCGGATCATCAATATTACCTCCGTCGTCGGAGCCACCGGCAATCCCGGGCAAACCAACTATGCGGCAGCCAAGGCTGGTATCATCGGCTTCACCAAATCCCTGGCCCGCGAAGTCGGATCGCGCAACATTACCGTCAATGCCGTGGCCCCCGGTTTTATCGATACCGATATGACCAGAGCCTTACCGGATGAGCAGAAAGGGCATCTGCTGGGTAATATTCCCCTCGGACGATTGGGAAGCGTGGATGAAGTCGCCGGAGCCGTGGTATTTCTGTGTTCCGATGCGGCCGCTTATATCACCGGTGAAACCCTGCATGTCAACGGTGGTATGTACATGGCGTAAATTTCAGGACGCAAATTGCTTTTAATAACTTGTAATAACCGGGTAACCCATTAAAATCACCCAACTCAACACAACCAGAGAAACACCTGAGGACATAAAAATGAGTGATGTAGCAGAGCGAGTCAAGAAAATCGTAGCCGAACAACTGGGCGTCAAGGAGGAAGTATCCAATGAATCTTCTTTCGTCGATGACCTGGGTGCGGATTCCCTTGACACGGTAGAACTGGTCATGGCACTGGAAGAAGAATTCGAGTGCGAGATACCGGACGAAGATGCAGAAAAGATTACCACGGTGCAGCAAGCCATCGACTATATCGAAAAGCATCTTTGATCCTATCCCGAAGAACTCACCCCGTTGACCGGCGAGGCGACAGGGTGGGTTTTTTGTGCGTCCGGAATATTGAGTTATGCAGGTACTTCCGACGCCCCTCCGAATCCTAATCAATAACCCGTATCCCTGACTCCTGTAAGCCCTGACTTTACCCCGGGATCTACGGGATACCCTTTTCCTGTAGGGAAATACCTTGAATACTAGAAGAGTCGTGATTACCGGAATCGGTGCTGTTTCTCCGGTGGGTCTCAGTGCAGACGAAGCCTGGCAGAACGTACTGGCCGGTAAGAGTGGCATCGGGTGGATCGATCACTTTGATGTTTCCCAGTTTTCCAGTCGCATTGGCGGCAGTGTAAGGCATTTCGACATTACCCGGTATATTCCCGAGAAGGAAGCCAGGAAGATGGATATCTTCATCCATTATGGTCTGGCCGCCGGCTGTCAGGCTTTCGAAGATTCCGGACTGGTCGTTACCGAAAAAAACGCACCTGAAATCGGTGTGGCCATTGGTGCAGGTATCGGTGGTATTACCGGTATTGAGCAGGGACACGATGCGTATCTCAAAGGGGGGCCGCGCAAAATTTCGCCCTTCTTCGTACCCAGTAATATCATCAACATGATATCGGGCAATCTTTCCATCAAATACGGTTTGAAAGGTCCGAATTTTGCGATCGTTACGGCCTGTGCCACCGGTACCCATAACATTGGTGATGCCTTTCGGTTGATTCGCTACGGTGATGCCGATGTCATGGTGGCAGGCGGTGCCGAAATGGCGACTTCACCCACTTCGCTGGGAGGATTTGCCTCCGCCCGGGCCTTGTCCAGGGACAATGACAATCCCACCACGGCCAGTCGTCCGTGGGACAAGGACAGAACCGGGTTTGTCCTGAGTGATGGAGCCGGGGTGGTGGTACTGGAGGAACTGGAACATGCGAAAGCACGGGGAGCCAACATTTACGCGGAAGTCGTCGGTTACGGTTTGAGTGGCGATGCCTGGCACATGACACAACCGCCGGAAAATGGCGAGGGAGCTGCTGCCTGTATGCGCAAAGCCCTGAAGGATGCCGGTCTCGAAGCAGGTCAGATCGACTACATCAACGCCCATGGCACCTCGACCCTGGCCGGCGACATCGCCGAGACCCGTGCGATAAAAACCGTGTTTGGCGATCATGCCTACAAGGTCGTCATCAGTTCGACCAAATCCATGACCGGCCACATGCTGGGAGCAGCCGGTGGCATTGAAGCCATTTTCGCGGCCTTGTCACTGCGGGATCAGCGAGTGGCACCGACCATCAATCTGGACAATCCGGATTCAGAGTGTGATCTGGATTACACCCCGCATACCGCCCGGAACGTTTCCATGGAATATGTCATGTCCAATTCCTTCGGCTTTGGCGGAACCAACGGTTCACTGATTTTCAAACGGTATGACTGACCCGGAAGCACGGCCATCCCGCCCATACAAGCAGGATGGCCCGGCATTGTGACTAACCTGACTTTCCCTGTCCTGATCAACGGTCTGGAGACGGATCGCCTCGATGTCAGGGACAGGGGATTTCAGTATGGCGACGGAGTTTTCACCACGCTGCCTGTCTTTGACGGACAACCGGCCTGGCTTGAGCATCATCTGGCCCGACTGGAGCGGGATTGCCATCGGCTTGTCATAAGCTGGCCGGGGCAGGCTGTATTACGCCGGGAAGTGGACGCAGTCCTCGGGCATCTTCCTGCCCGTGCGGTACTCAAGATACAACTGACCCGGGGAACCGGCGGTCGCGGTTATGCCTATGGTGTTGACAATGTGACGACCCGGGTTGTCAGTCTGCACCCGCCACCGCAGTACCCGGCATCGATTCACGTACAGGGTATTCCGGTGACCGTGTGCCAGACCCGGTTAGGCATCAATCCGGCACTGGCCGGACTCAAACATACCAACCGGCTCGAACAGATACTGGCCCGGGCGGAATTGCAGGGTACTCCCTGTCTGGAAGGGATTACCCTCGATCAGGCCGGGTATGTCACCGAGGGGACTTTTACCAATCTGTTTCTGGTCAGTAACGGGGTCATCCATACCCCGTTACTCGATCGCTGCGGTGTTTGGGGCGTCATGCGCGACATCCTGATGGAAGAATTCGAACGATCCGGTGTGAGTGTACGACAAACCCGCCTGAGCCTGGCGTCACTCTACCAGGCCGACGAAGTGTTTTTGAGTAATTCCGTGCTGGGTGTCTGGTCTGTCAGATGTTGTGACCACCGCAGTTATCCGCAGACGACCTGTGCCGGGTTGGCCCAGGCATTCCTGCAAGGGTATTACCCCTATTTTCCGGTTTGATCATGAAGCCATGGCGGGTTGTCATCCTGTGCTTGTGCCTGGTGGTTCCATTAGTCCTCCACTACAGTTACGTGACCTACGTCACTGAACCGCTTGCGCAGGATCTGGCTGGAGAGGATATAGACATACCCCGGGGAAGCGGTGTACTGGCAGTGACCCGGCAACTGAACCGCCAGGGCATTGTCACCCAACCCCACTGGTTCATATTGATGACCTTTCTCAAGGGGCAGGCCCGCTCCATCCGGTATGGAACCTACACATTGGAACCTGGCATGACCCCCGCTATCCTGCTGGACAGGTTGGTCAGTGGCAAAGTCAGGCAATACCCGGTGGTGTTGGTGGAGGGTTGGAGTCTGGCCCGGATCAGGACGGAATTGGCCCATCATCCCGAATTGAAGCAAACCCTGAAGGATCTGACCGACCAGGACATCATGCAGAAGATTGCTCCCGATTGCCAAACGGCGGATTGTCGGCAGCCGGAGGGTTGGTTGTTTCCCAGTACCTATCACGTCACCCGGGAAACGCCCGACATCGAGATACTGGAGCGGGCTTACCGGATCATGCGAACCACACTCGAATCGGCCTGGCAGGATCGCGCAGCCGGATTACCGTATACAACGCCCTATCAGGCACTGACCCTGGCCTCCATCGTCGAGAAGGAAACGGCCCGGGCTAACGAACGCCCCGCCATTGCCGGCGTTTTTGTGCGCCGTCTGCACAAGGGCATGCGACTGCAAACCGACCCCACTGTCATCTACGGTCTGGGGCCGCGCTTTGACGGCGATATCCGACGGCGTGACCTTCAAACCGACACCCCCTACAATACCTACACCCGTAGCGGCTTGCCGCCGACACCCATCGCCATGCCGGGTGCGGAATCCATCCGGGCCGTGATGCACCCCCAGGCGGGCAATAGCCTGTATTTCGTAGCCCGGGGGGATGGTACTCATCAGTTTTCCGAGACACTGGAACAACATAACGCCGCCGTCGACTCATATCAGAGAAATAACCATGCTGCCCGGTAAATTCATTACCCTGGAAGGCTCCGAGGGAGCGGGGAAAACCACCAATATTGGCTATATGCAGGAATACCTGAAGCAACGTGGCCTGTCGGTGGTCGTGACCCGGGAACCGGGTGGCACCGCCCTGGGAGAAGCCATCCGCAGCCTGATTCTGGCAGATCACCATCCCGTTGCCGAGGCGGAGTTATTGCTGCTGTTTGCGGCACGGGCGCAGCATGTCAACCAGGTCATCGCACCGGCCCTGCAAGCCGGACAGTGGGTCATCAGCGACCGTTTCACCGAAGCCACCCATGCTTATCAGGGCGGCGGACGCGGTATCGATTCAGCCATCATCGAAACCCTGGAGCATTGGGTACTCGGTACCTTGCGACCGGATCTTACCCTGTTACTGGATATGCCGCTGGAAACCAGCCTGATGCGCATCAAAAACCGGACAAAGGATCGCTTCGAACGGGAAGATCGCCTGTTCTTCGAACGGGTCAGGGCACGGTATTTATCCCGGGCCGCGTTGTCGGATGGCCGCATCAGGGTCATTGATGCCGACCGCCCGCTGGCCGAGGTTCAAGCCTGTATTGCCGCTCACCTGGATGAAATGATCAGCCGATGACGCAAGCCCATGCCCCGGAAGAGCTCCCGGCCTGGTTGCTGCCCGGCTGGGAATGGTTAAATCAGAGCCTGGCCAGCGGGCGGGTGCCAGCCGCCCTGCTGATTCAGGGGCCGCAGGGTCTGGGTAAAACCTGGCTGGCCCGGGTATGGGCGCAGAAATTACTGTGCCAGGCCTCAGTTCACGCCTTACCCTGCGGTGTTTGTCCGTCCTGTTTGTTGTTTCTGGCGGGTAATCACCCGGATTACGGGCTGGTGGAACCCGTCGAGCCCGGCAAGGTCATCGGGGTGGATGCCATACGGCAACTCATTCACAAACTGTCATTGAAGCCTCAGTATAATGGCTACCGGGTGGTGGTCATCGAACCCGCTCATCTGCTCAACATCAATGCGGCCAATGCGTTGTTGAAAACCCTGGAAGAGCCTTCGCCTTACACGCTCATCATACTCATCAGTGCAGCCCCTCATAAACTGCCGGTCACCCTTTTGAGTCGCTGTCAAAAACTCACCCTGTCCCGGCCCGATCAGCAACAAGCCCTGGACTGGCTGACTGCGAGGGGAGTGAGCCAGAACCCTCATATTCTGCTGGAACTGGCTTATGGCAGTCCCCTCACTGCCCTCGGGCTGGATGAAACCGGGCATCTGCAGAAGCGTGACAGGATCATCCGCGAACTCCTGGAAATACGCGCCGGTACCCAGGATCCCGTGCAATTGGCCGGTCAATGGGAGCCTCTGTTCAACGAGGAAGTGATCGAGTGGATCATGACCGGGGTCAATCAGTGGATCCGTCTCAAACTGGGTTTGGCTTCACCGGTGCAGGATACGGCGAGACTCACATCCCCTTCAGATTCAGGCATTGAGGCCATCTCGATAGAGGCGTTGTTCGGGTATTGGGATTTTCTGATACAAACCCGGCAAAACATCGGCCACAATATGAATACACGCCTGCTGGTCGAGGCGTTGCTGATCCGGTGGCAAGCCCTGGAATCCGGATAACTGCAACGACTAACCCTGACGATTTCGCTCGAGCCTGTACGCTGGTCAAGGTCGTGGTTGCCTGGGATATGGCCCTGATAAAGTGCCGATCGGTCAGCTATTGTCAGCCGTGCCCTTATAGGGCGATGAGCGATCACCAAACCGCTGGGCCAACAAGGTTCTGCCGCGTTCAAACTCGTGCCGGTAAACCGCTCGCAGCATGTCAGGTGTGAATGCTGCACCCTGACGGGTCTGGGCATAGTAGAAATCCATGGTTTTACCCAGACCATAGGTAATGGCGGCGGAACTCAGGCCAGCGACCGCCGAACCCCAGCCGGGTATCAGACTGGCCAGTTCATTGACAGCATAGCGAGCCATGATCCCTCCCATGCCGATGGCACTGGCCACCTCTCCCAGGCTGCGGGTGGTGAGGGTCAGTCCATAAATGGATGCAATGCTGTGCAACAGCTTGGCTTGAGCGGTCAGAACCAGCGACAGGTTAACGATGGGCACGGGAATCGCGCCCAACAAGCCGGCCACGATGGCATACCCTACGATGTGAGGATGCACTTCACGACGGTACAGGTCGTTGAGTGCCTGGCGATGGGCCAGGGTTTCCCGCATCATGCGGGCCAACCCGGCGGGAAGTACGGCTTCAAGCGTGGACCACAGTGCATCCAGCCCATAATAAACCGGCGTATAACCGTCTTCCGGCAAGGTAAAATCAATCACGACGAAACGGGCTGAAAGCCCCTCAAAGCGGGTACGCTGGGCATTCAGGGTCAGTGTCAGTGGGTGTGTTACATCCGGCCTGCCCGGTATTCCATCAACAAAAGGATAGGGCAGGGGATGTTGATACGCCTTGTCGGCATACGCTTCATGCAGGCAGGTCTGGATGATGATGATGGGCCAGTCGGGATGATCCTTGCTGATTCTGCGGGCCGTTGTCACGATTTCATCCAGTTGGTGATCGATAGCCCGCAGGGTAATGATGAGCAAACAGGAGCGTGCTTCACAGTAAGCCATGTCATCAACCGGATCGTAGCCAACTTCTCCCAGTCCGCGAGTGTCCAGAAAGCGAACGAATGCCGTGTCCTCATCCGGAAAATCGAAAATTGCGGCCGTGCGGGTACAGGCTTTGAATCCCTGTCCGATCTCGGCGCGGGTCGAACCGGTCAAGGCTTGTATGATGGAACTCTTGCCGCTTTGGGTCTTGCCCAGCAGCCACAAGACTGGCAGGGGTGAACCCTTGCGGATGTCGTTCATGGCTTCGTCGAACCGGGCCTGATCGATGCCGGGTTGCAATATCTGCCGTACCCAGTGCTGAAGGGAGATGGAAAATGACATGTTTTGCAAATGACCTCTTGCTTTCAATATCATGGCCTGCTGCCCACGACCGTCTTGCCAACAGCAGGCTGGAATCTATATGCTATCCCCGGGTTGCATCGGGACTATGTGATGCTGACTGTCCATGAATACCGACGCCCAGACCGTGGTGTCCCCGGTTTCGCTTCGCTGGATCAAGGCCTCATGACAGTATCCAGACCCGCTGCCACTTCTTTCAATAATCCAACTCAATCGACACACAATGAGTACCATCACCGTAGAACATACCCCCAGTGAAGAACGCCTCAAGGCACTGAAAGTTTCCAACTGGCCGACCTGGGAGAAGGAAATATCAGAATTTACCATCGACTTCGATGAGACCGAAGTGGCCTATGTACTGGAAGGCGAGATCATCGTGACGCCCGTAGATGGCGAACCGGTACACATCAAGCCGGGTGACCTGGTTTCTTTCCATGCCGGGCTCGACAGCCGCTGGCAGGTGGTCAAACCCCTGCGTAAACATTACAGCTACGACTTTCCGGATGGGGTGTGAGGATCGAGGCCGATGAAAATTCTTTATTTTCACGGCTGGCAATCGGTTCCGGGTGGGGTCAAGCCGACCCACCTGGAACAGGGTGGGCATACGCTCATCCAGCCACACTTGCCCGATGACGATTTCGGGGTTGCCCTGGTGCTGGCTCAAACAGCCTATGCCGAACACCAGCCTGATGTCGTGGTGGGTTCCAGTCGTGGCGGTGCCATCGCCATGAATATCGACAGTGCAGATACTCCGCTTGTGTTACTGTGTCCGGCCTGGCGACGTTGGGGAAACGCCCGGACTATCAAACCGGGAACCCGTATCCTTCACGCCTTAGCCGATGAAGTGATCCCCTGGCAGGACAGTGTCGATTTGCTGAGCCAAAGCGGCTTGGCGGAGTCGGCCCTGATTACCACAGGCCATGATCACCGCCTGTCCGATCCCGAGTCGCTGCAAGCCTTGCTGATTGCGGTAGACGGGGGGCAATAGGTCCTTACCCCGTTTCTATCCGTCGGACCCGCTGGGTAATACCGCATAACAAGGCATAAGGAATGGTAGCGGCCCAGCGGGCTACTTCTTCTACCGGCAATCCCTCTCCCCACAGGGTTACCTCATCCCCCACTTCAACGGCCGGACAGTCGGTCAGATCAAGATTGATCATGTCCATCGATACCCGACCGATAAGCGATGCCCTTTGCCCCCTGACCAGCACCGGCGTACCCGAAACGGCATGGCGTGGATAGCCATCACCATAGCCTGCGGCGGCTATGCCCATGCGGGTCGGCCGGGTACAGACCCAGTCGCCACCATAGCCTACCCGGGCTCCCGCCTGGAGTGACTTGATGGCAATGAGACGGGTACGAAAGGTCATCACCGGCTGCAGGCCTTCCATCGAACCGGTACGGTCAGTAAAGGGAGAAACCCCGTAAAGCACAATGCCGGGTCGTATCCAGCGGGTATGGGCTTCGTTCCAGGCAAGAATCCCGGCCGAGTTGGCGATGCTGCGCTCACCACTGACCCCTGCAAGCCCCGTTCTGAAAGTCTGAAGTTGTTGCGGTGTCGCCGGATTGTTGCGGTCATCGGCACTGGACAGATGGGTCATGAGGTGAACCGGCTGCTTTACGGTGGGGCAACGACTGAGCCGTCGATGCAATGCCTCGAACTCCTCCGGCAAAAAACCGAGCCGGTGCATGCCGGTATCGAGTTTCATCC
>SXGU01238252.1_pt1 | contig 23758 bp, 20 predicted proteins | sample 3174531 | NCBI WGS metagenome assembly SXGU01 (sample SAMN11356863, study PRJNA531348) | freshwater metagenome | isolation source: freshwater sample F1-140 | place: China: Fuxian Lake, Yuxi | collected 2017-12-25
CGCTTGCGTCATACCGCTGTTTTGCCAGTTGTTCAGGTGCTGTATCCAATGGGCCGTTAAGGTCATGCATTATCCTCTTCAAAAATTTTGAGAATAACGGTTCTGGACTCGTTAGCACAGGTGGCTTGGTTGAGCGCTTACCATCTTTGCCGGATTTATATGCATTGCGACGCCTGTTTCGGCTAATGATGTTCTGTTTACACCAATGGTGGAAATCGCCACAGCGAATCCTGGGGCTCCTTTAAGCGCTCTTCGTTGTAATGTCGTGAACGTATTCCATGCGCCCCGCAACGGAACCATTTCAATCATTAAAGCGGATGGCACACCCTTAGCCACAACATCATTTAATGCACTCCAGCCGAAAGAGGTGGTAAGTCTTGTAGTCGATACCTTCACCAACTCGGCACCCATCACGCTTGCCTATTGCAAGATTACCGTCCATCGCAAAAAGGGTTCGATCCGTGGTTCACTGAGCCGTACCGATGAGAAAGGTAATTCAGTCGTTGTTGTTGAAGCGAAATAACAGGATTGCAAAGCACATGTCCATTGCTCAGCCAAAGACCTTTGATATGGCTAACTACCAGCCAGCCCACTAAATTTTTTGTTACGTCTGTTTTTCTAATTTAGCGGTAAAGGCTTGTGTAGGCCGCTTCAGCTTTCGACCTAAGGTTGCTTTTTGCATGGCGTTGATAACTGTAGGGTTGGGTGAAAAATATTCCGGCGTGTTCCACTGACTCCATTTGTATTTGATAGTGTTTAAATCATCCGTAGCAATATCGGCAACATTGCTGTTTTGCTCTGCTGTGTTATACATGCCCCAGTTATTGCGGCCCACCACCTTATAAGACCAAGTTGTCCAGTGGCTGCCGGTTTCTGTAAATTGCTGAAGTCCGTAATTCCAGGATTCGGCATTTCCGAACAGCGTGAATTCCCCTATAAAATGCGGTACGTTATATTTTGAACCCCATTTTTGAGCGTCTTGTATCCACCCATCCACGGAATTTTTCATCACCGTGAAGTCTTCATTGTTTTGCCATTGGTAATAGTGCAAAGAATAGACGACGTTCTCCCAATTTTTCTCTTGGGGATTCGGAAGTGTATTCCACCACCAGATAGCTTCCATAATAATGATATGGTCGGGATCAATCGCTCTGATAGCCTGATACAGGCGGTCGTAAAGATTAACCACCTCAGGCCCCATCGCTCCGGGAAAGGTCTCGGAGGGTTCATTCAGCAGGTCATAACCGGCCACGGCGGCATTGCCTTTAAAACGTGTGGCAAGGGTTTCCCAAAGTTCTACCAGTTGATTCTGATAAAGCGGGGTGGAGTAAAGCAGAGCGCCGTTTTGCCGGCCTGAATGATGGGCTCCGTTTTGCGAACCCGGCGCGCCATGCAGATCAAGGATGGTGTAGAGCCCATATTCCAGCGCTTTGTTTACGGTCCATTCAATCCTGGATAAATCAATGGCGCCGGTATCGTCCAGTCTCCAGTTGCCCTCATCATCCATATGGTTAAGCGCATATATCGGCAAACGGATACAGTTGAGACCGGCTTCGGCGATGTTCTTGAAATCGATTTCCGTGATCCAAGAATCCCAGTAAGCGTTGTATAGCTCCCAGACAGCATCTTTACCAAAACGATCAGTAAGAATATTTCGCGCGTCCCATTCATTTGATGCTCCGGCTAATGGCGACATCCAGGGTTCATGCACCCTCCAGCCTCCCAGATTGGTGCCGTAAAGATGAACATCTTTGCCCATGCCAAAATCGTCCCTGATATCCACTCCATCCACTTTAAGAAAATCTGAAGCGGAACAACATAAAGGTAGCGATATCATCAACGTCCAGAGAAAGACGAGTATTCTAGGTAAAATTGAGAGAAAAACAGATTTCAGTTTCATAAATATCTAATGATGGTTATTTTTTCCAAAGTTCCGAAATGGTTAAAAATTCCATTTTACAACGCTTACAACGATACCCGCCTTAACCGTAACGCATTGGCAATGACCGAAACCGAGCTGAAGCTCATCGCTAACGCCGCAATCATCGGCGACAGCAAAATGCCAAAAAACGGATACAGCATGCCTGCGGCAACCGGTACGCCAAGGGCATTATAAATAAACGCAAAAAACAGGTTCTGGCGAATATTGCGCATGGTCGTCCGGCTTAAACGGCGAGCTTTCGACAATCCCAATAAATCGCCTTTCACCGGCGTGACGCCCGCGCTTTCCATCGCTATGTCGGTGCCTGTGTCCATGGCAATGCCAATTTGGGCTTGGGCCAAGGCCGGAGCATCGTTGATGCCGTCACCCGCCATCGCGACAATTCGCCCTTCAGCCTGTAACTTTTTTATGACTTCTGATTTTTGGTCCGGTAATACTTCCGCATAAACACGTTCAATACCCAAGCTTTGAGCTACAAACTCAGCAGTCGTGCGATTGTCGCCAGTCAACATCACCGCCTTAATTCCCTCTTTATGTAATTCCGTCAGTTGTTTTCTTAATAGGATCGGCGACGCCTAGCAGACCGGTGGCCTTGCCGTCAATTGCGATGATCATGACGGTTTGCCCCTGTTTGCTCAGGGCTTCAAGCGAAGCTGTCAATTGGTCTGCCGCTATGCCTGATTCCGACATCAATTGCGCATTGCCTAAGGCAATGTGCCTGCCTTCGACCTGCCCGGTAACGCCTCGACCGGTAAGCGATTGAAAATCCGTAACCTGCGTTAGCGTTAAAGCTTGATCTTCTGCGCCTTTAACAATCGCAGCGGCAAGGGAATGCTCGCTGGCGCGTTCCAGACTTGCGGCTAGGCACAACACGTTTTCTTTTTGGAAACCATTGACTACCTCGACTGTGATCAGTTTAGGTTTTCCTTTCGTTAACGTACCGGTTTTATCGACTACCAAGGTATCGATTTTTTCCATAATCTCCAGCGCTTCGGCATTTTTAATCAGGATACCCGCTGTCGCACCGCGGCCGGTTCCGACCATGATTGACATAGGGGGCGCCAATCCTAATGCGCAGGGACAAGCGATGATCAATACCGCTACGGCATTCACTACGGCATGGGCCAATCTGGGCTCAGGCCCCCACTGCCACCATAGCACAAAGGTAATGATTGCCACCATTACCACGACAGGAACAAAGTAACCTGCAACGACATCGGCCAATTTTTGTATCGGCGTCCGGCTGCGTTGCGCTTCACCGACCATGTGTATGATTTGGGAAAGTAGGGTATCGCTGCCGACGCGCTCTGCGCGCATCAACAAACTACCCGTGCTGTTTATCGTTGCGTCTATCAGCGGCATGTCGGGCGCTTTTTCGACGGGAATCGGTTCACCTGTCACCATAGATGCATCTACCGAGCTCGTGCCTTCAAGCACCACGCCATCAACCGGGATTTTCTCGCCGGGTCTTACCCGTAAAATATCGCCGATTTTTACCTGTTTCAGTGGAATATCGGTTTCACTGCCGTCGGCATGGTGGAGTCGAGCGGTTTTTGGTGCCAGTCTCAACAACATTTTAATGGCTTCGTTGGTTCGGCTTCTGGCTCGTAATTCCAGTACCTGACCCAGTAGAACCAATGAGGTGATGACTGCCGCCGCTTCAAAGTACACGGCCACCGCACCGTTTTCATCGCGCATCGGCAACGGAAAAATTCCCGGCAGGAAAGCCGCGAACACGCTGTAAATCCAGGCGACGCCAATACCCAATGCGATCAACGTAAACATATTCAGGCGGCGATTGATCACTGACGCCCAACCGCGTTGAAAAAATGGCCAGCCGCCCCACCAAACAACGGGCGTGGCTAAAGCGCATTCAAGCCATTGCAGTTTGTGAATAGTTAAGAAACCGGCAATGAATTCAGCATCAAATCGTGAGCCATTGCCATCATGAACACCGGTATCGACAGCACTGCACTGACCCACAACCTCCGGCTCATATCGATGAGTTCATGGTTTTCCAGTTTTCCTGAAATCTCGCGGGGTTTCAGCGCCATGCCGCATTTAGGGCAGGAGCCAGGCGCATTGCGGATAACTTCAGGATGCATCGGGCACACATATTCAACATCCACATCTGAAGACGTATCCGCCACGCGTTCCAGTGCCATTCCGCATTTAGGACAGTTCCCCGGCTGTTCCCGGCGAATTTCGGGGTGCATGGGGCAAATATAAAATGCTTTGTATGGTGTATTAAGAGAAGAGTTTCCGTGTAATTGCTCCATAATAACCACCTCTTTAAACATTTTTCCAAGGCTGGATGGTATACCGGTCTATCTGACCGTAACACTGTGTGAATCACTTACCCTACAGTAAATCAGTTACGTGCTCAAAGCTCTCTGATATGGCTAATTGCCGGCCAACTCACTATATGAGACAAGCCCATTTGGTTTTGCAGATGATCGATGACGCTCTCGACCCGCTCAGGCAAGTCGTAGAACTCGATGACCAGGGGCAAATCCAGGGACAAGGTTAGTAAATGGCTGGTACGAAGTGTTCCGTCCGGGCCAAACCCTATAATCCCTTGGAATACCGTGATGCCCGAGACTTTCTCTTTGTCATGCAAAAAATCGACGATGCTGCCGAGTAGATGTTCGCCCCCCCTAAGATAAATCCGCGCTACCGTAATAGATTGTGTTGTCATAACCGATTCCAAAATGATGTAGTTAAGCGAATCGCCCTCATGCCGAACGCATTGAAGGCAGCCTATAGGCTTCACATAAGGCAAGATACAAGGGTATTGAATTGATCAGTTTGGATGTCCCGCTCGCCAAAAAAGCGGTTGCCATCAGCGGAATCATAATTTCATGACTGTTGGTCATTTCCATCACAATCACAAATGACGTGAGCGGTGTTTGCAGCATGCCTGAGAAATAAGCGGTCATGCTCAGTAAAATCATCGCTGAAGCGGGCGCAATTGGAAACCAGTTGGCCAGATCGACACCAATCCCAGCCCCGGTTGCAAGTGAGGGGACAAAAATGCCACTGGGTATGCCGCTAAAGAAAGTGGCGCAAGTAGCGAGCATTTTCAGGAACGGATAAGAAGGTTCCATAGATTGAGCACTGTGTAATATGGCTTTGGTTTGTTGATAACCTGTGCCCACGGTCGCACCATTGGAGAAATAATTCACTGTAGCGATGATGCCGCCGCACGCTATAGCGATCACAACAATTGAGATGCCGGTTCGCTTGAGGAGTCGGCTGCCAAAAATAGTAATTTTGCTAAATAACCCACCCAGAAGCCCACCGATAATCCCGCATAAGGGTATAGCAAGCCAGCTTTGTCCTATTGGCATGATCAGTGATTCATCCTCAAAATAAATGTAGCTGTTTAATAACGCATAGGCGGTCACGCCGGAAAAAATAATGGCGGTTAATACCAAGCTGCTGATTTGTTCTTCCAGGGTCCGGCCCATTTCTTCAACGGCAAAAATAATTCCCGCCAACGGGGTGCTGAACATCGCGGCAAAACCGGCCGCGCTGCCCGCCAAAATTAACCCCCTCTCTAAATAATGAGGCGGGAATTTAATCACCTTACCGAGTGACAGCATCACCGATGCGCCGACATGCACGGCGGGGCCGCCGAAACCGACTGAGGCTCCGGAAAGCAAACCCATAATCGGTAGGAACATTTTTCCGACAGCAATTCTTAAGGAAATTAATTGGGCTGTTTCTTTCAAATTGTCGGCAAATTCCAGTGCGGTTTTAACCTGAGGGATGCCGCTACGTTCGCTGCCGGGAAAAAAACGAAAGGTGAGCCATGTGGTAAAGCCTAGTCCGACGGGCGGGATGACAAAATGGAACCAGGGGTATTGCAGCGCAAGAATGCGGTAGGTTTGCGCGGCCCATTCGCTGAGCATGGTCATCATCACGATAACCAGGCCGACCATGATTGCACCCAGCCAGAATACTAGGCGTTGCTTCCAGGCGATATACGAAAATAGATGAACAAGCGGTTTCAAAAGAAAAATGCTACCTCGTGGGTAAGGTTGGCCAATGTAATGTCATCACCAAGGCAAAACGAATTTACCGCGCAGTTTTACGGCCAACACGGGGAACAACAACACCGAAACCATACCCGCGCTAACCAGGATTGACGCCCTGTCCGGCGGCATTAATCCGGAGGAAACGCCGATTTCGCTAATGATAACGATCAACGGAAGACCTGTAGCCGAATAAAATAGGAAGGGTATCTTTTCCTCGGCAGTCAGCTCATTCTTGTAAAAAAACAAAGGAACGCCTCGAACCAGAACCAATAAGCCCGACAAAAGAGCGATTTGAATGGGAGCGAGGGGAGTAGACCATAGGGCGCTGAGTTCGAACTTCATGCCTGCGACGATAAAGAAGATGGGTATCAGGAAGCCATAACCGATTGCGTCCAGCTTATGCTGCAACAGCTCGCCCTCCGTTCCTTTAATGGCGAGTCTGACCACCATACCCGCAGTAAATGCGCCCAGCACGATATTCAGGCCGAAGTTAGCGGCGAGCGTGGCTAACAAGACTTGCAAGAGGATACAAATTCTCACCGGAAGCTGGCCGCTGCTCTGCATGGTGTGCGCCAGTTTATCGAGCAATGGCGAGGAACGCATGTGCAGGGCGATATTCGCACGGCCAAGGAGATGATGATAAAGGTCCCAATGAACAGCGCATGTAAAAAAGTGTCATGGGTGGTGATCAGCAATAGCGAAATGATCACCAAGGGGCCAAACTCACCGACAGCGGCGGTTGCCACAATGTACTTGCCGAAATCGGTGTTCAGTTCTCCCCGGTCGCGCAGAATGGGAGCCAGTATGCCTAAGGCCGTGGTGCATAAGGCGGTTGCGGCCAATAAAGGCGGGCTCTGGATGAGTCCGATGACATTGAAGAAAAACATACACACTATCGCCAACAGGAAGGTCATAAACCAACTGCCTACCGCCAATGACAATGGTTTACCGCGAATCTTGTCGAAATCGATTTCAAGTCCTACCAGAAACAGCAAAAAGGCCAAACCTAGCTCTCCCAGCATGGTAACCATGCCATCAGGATTGGCCAAGTGGAATGCATGTGGACCTATCAGTATCCCCAAAACGATTTCAAGCACCACAACCGGCAAGCGGAAGCCTGTGGGTATCTCGGCAAGGAGCGGAGCCAGTGTTGCAACAAAGACGATCAGTAGGAGCTCAGAAGGATAAGCTTCCATAGGTAGACTCCGGCAGAGGTTAGATTGCAGAATAGGGTAAAATTCAATTGTAACAAGTATCCCGCACAAACCACTATTTATTCGGCTTGGAGAAACAATTAAGATTTCCCGTTTGAACAGCTTCGTCTGTGCTGTGAAAGCTCGTATGGGCAATGTGCTTTAAGAAATAATTAATGAGTTTAATCATATAATCATGATAATTACACGGTAAAGGAGATTTCAATTGACCCATAAAATACGTATCGGCCTGATCGGCTACGGCAAAACGGGCAAAGCCGTTGCCAATGTGCTTAACACGGATTCGCGCTTCGAACTGTGCTGGATTGCCCGCCGTACCGTGAGTGACAACGCTCAAACGCATCCGGATACTGACATTCCCATTATTGGGATGGGAGAGCAATCATTCGAGGCATTATTCGACCGGCATCCGGTTGATGCGATAGTCGATTTTTCCTCATCGGAAGCCGTTCACCGCTACGGCGAAACGGTGCGTAAACACCGAATTATGTTGGTCAGCGCGATATCCGCTTATTCGGAAAGCGATCTGGATTATGTGCGCCGCCTTGGAATGGTGACACATGTAATGAGCTCTCCCAACATCACCTTGGGGATCAATTTCCTGATGACGGCGGCCAATCTGTTGCGCAAAATAGCGCCTTTCGCTGATGTGGAAATTCTTGAGCAACATTTCAAGGAAAAACCCGAGGTTTCAGGTACGGCATTAAAGATCGCGGAAAAATTAGGCGTGGAGGATGACCAGATCACCTCGTTGCGGCTCGGCGGAATTATCGGCGAACATGAAGTCATTTTCGGCTTCCCTCACCAAACCGTCCGCCTAACCCACTCATCAATCAGACGCGAGGCGTTCGGCACGGGTGCAGCCTTCGCTTTATCTATACTGGCAACCTGCGATATAGGTTTTTATAGCTTCGAAGATTTGCTGATGCGTTCGGCCTATACTTCGAACGGTCAATTTTTAGGTTCTTCACCGTAGCTGATCGACCATCGAAAAATACTGACTAAGGGTAATCCTGTAAAAGAGGATATATAGGTGTCCCATGAAGGTTAAAAACCTTTCCCTCTTACATATTTTTGAGCTAGTTAGGTCCTGGATTCGTAGGTTAGAATAATACTTATCACACATCAGCGACGGACTACAAAAAATCAAAACAAATTTATTTGTTCAACGTTATCTGCCATCTATACTGCCTTGGCTGGTATTGATGACCGGTCTGCTTGTTACAGGTCTTACCGGCTATGAGGAAAAGCTCGATATAGAGCGGCATGAGTACCAACAGTTTGCATTTTATTGTGACGAAATCAGCGCAAAAATAACTGCGCGGCTTAACTCGCATAAGCAAATAGTGTTGAGCAGCGCCGCCCTGTTTGATGCATCACAAGACGTGACGGGTCAGCAATGGCATGATTTTGTTCAGCGCTTACGTAGCGATGAACATTTTAACGGTATTCAAGGTTTGGGATTTTTACTGTGGATTCCGTTCGAACAACTGGCCGCGCATCAAGCGCAACTGCGTTCTAAAAGTCTCCCCAACTATGCGGTATATCCTGAAGGTCAACGTGACGCTTATGCCCCTATCGTTTTTTTGGAACCATTAAACAACCGGAATTTACGCGCTTTGGGTTATGACATGTATTCCGAACCGGTGCGCCGCGCCGCTATGGAACAAGCGCGAGACCAGAATAAAGTGACTCTGTCGGGCAAGGTGACGCTAATACAGGAAACCGATCAGAATGTACAAGCGGGTACTTTAATGTATGTGCCTGTTTATCGAAAACACCAACCTACCGATACTATTGAACAACGCCGTGCCGCGATATTCGGCTGGGTGTTCAGCCCTTTCCGCATGGACGATTTTCTTGGAAGACTGGTCGTTAATTTTAACAACAAAGCGTCAAATCCTGTACGTTTGCGTATTTATGACGGACATCTGGTGCAGGCGGATGCCTTGTTATACGACAGTGTTGCCTCTCCCGATGCCAATCGTATTATTCCCTTCTTTAGCCGGAAAATTGAGGCTACTTTTGATGGTGCGGTATGGTCATTGCTGTTTGAACAGATTGTCAATGACATTGACTACAGTAAAGTATGGATTATTTGCAGTACGGGAGGGCTGAGTAGTTTCCTGCTTTGCCTACTGTTTCGCGACTACTTTATTATGCGCCAATTAGCCCGCACCGATCCCTTAACCGGCTTATTTAACCGCCGCGTATTTCTGGAACAGTTAGAACAGGAAGAGGCGAAGGTAGCGCGTTTAGCCCATTATTCGGCAGTACTGTTAATGCTGGATTTGGATTTTTTTAAAAAGGTTAATGACACTTACGGTCATGCCACCGGCGATGCGGTGTTAAAAGCATTTGCCGAGATTGCCCGTAATAACTCGCGTACCATCGATATGCCTGCGCGCTTGGGCGGCGAAGAATTCGCCATTTTGTTATCGGGAGCTGAGCAAAGCGAGGCGCAGTTAATGGCGGAACGTTTACGTCATCAAGTTGAAAAGCTTATCATCGCTCATGAGTTCGGCCCAGTGCAAATCACCGTTAGCATCGGCGCAGCTTGTGTATTGGCGGGTGACATTAGTGGTTACGCAGTGATGCAGCGCGCAGATGCGGCTTTGTATAAAGCTAAAGACAGCGGACGTAACCAAATCTGCTGGGCTTAGGGCGATCGTTTTTATTACAGCGGTATTTCTTTAGGCGTCACGAAACCGTTCTCGTCCATATCCGTCCCCACTACCGAGCGCACGATTAATTTAACGCGCGGGTTCACTTCCTTATTAATCTGATTTTGAATAAATTTGACTTGTTTATTGGAAAAATTATTCGGTGTTTGGATTATAGCTAATAGTTCAATCGAATCTTCAAGGGCTGTGTATTGAAAATCCAGCAAAACACCGCCCTTTACATGTGCTTTAATCGCATTTTTTAATGTGTTTTCCAAGCTCTTGTGCAACGCCAGCTCTTCACTATTTAGCGCTTGCGTGACAGCGCCTTCCTGCGATTCATATAAGTAGCGGGTTGCATCGGCATCGCGCGTCAGAATCGAACGTATAACCAACCGGATATCCTTATCGATAGTCTGCAAAAGTGTTTGCATCAATTGGATTTGATTGGGCCTGATTGCAGTAGGCGTTCTGACTACGGCAATAATGGTTTTAGCGCCGTTATTGTCTTCACGCCTTACTTCATTCAAATAGGCTCCCGGTATGCTCGATAAAGACTCCTTTAATAGCCGGGTGATATCGCTTAAGAAATTTTCTTCGTCCGAATGCTGTTTGCGCTTTAGTTTTTCCTCATCCAATAAAAAAATAGTGCCGGTAATATCCGCATCCTTGGAAAGAATAGAGCGAAGAATCAGGCTGATATTGCCGCCCAAATTACTTTGAATATGCTGCTGAATCTTGTCGACATCGGCAGGCAAGAATTCTTGCGGCGTCATGACGACAGCAATAGCGTTGGTTTTTCCGTCTGTTTCTTTTTTGTAATTCACCTCCGTTAACCGTGCCCCCGTTCTTTTTTGGACTTCATTTTTGACGATGATTTCTAACTGGCGTTGGAATTGTTTTTCTTTGACCAAGTCGGCCAAGGTTTGGCTCAGATGCCAAGTAACCGCAATTAATAGAGCAATGCTGGGCAGGAAACGGCTTGAGAAAATAATGATCAGCTCTCTCTTCGAGAGGCGGTTGATCAACAATTCATTTTCTTCATGGTGGGAATAATCAAAGAATCCGTTCGCAATGAAAATAAAAACGCTGGCTAATTGAATGGCCAAAAAATTGGCAAAGAACAGTAAAAATGCGCCCAAGGCTAAATCATAGCGCGCTAATGCCAAGCAAATGCCAGTCGTAGCAAGAGGCGGAGCCAGCGAAACGGCAATGGCGATGCCCGCCAAAGCCGCATTAATACGTGGATTGATCAGGCTATACGCGCCTGCCAGCCCCGCAGCCAGCGCAACCAAAATATCATAGGGTAGCGGATGAGTGCGGGCTAAGATTTCTGGGCTTAATTCGACACCGAAAGTAAATTTACCCGCCATAAACCCCAATGCAATCGAACATAATGCACCGGCAATTTCAGCTGTTGCGGAATATCTAAATAAATGGCTATCACTGCTGACTAAAGATAATGCAATACCCACTATAGGTATCATGAGTGGTGCAACTATCATTGCGCCAATTACAACAGCGGCACTATTGGCAATCAGCCCATAGGACGCAATGATGGAAGATAAAATTACTAATATGTAAAATGAAACTTTTGGTTCTGAACCTTCTTCAATAGTCTGATAGATCAGTTGTTTTTGTTCGGCTGTAAGCGATCTTCGCATATCGTTTTTCATTCAGATATTGGATATAAGAGACGCCAACCAGACGGTTCATTGGCCATCGTCGAATTCGATCAGCGATGCGCTTGCAGCTTGTTCATCTTTATTTTGTGTTTCCTGCGGCGCTTTATCTTGTGTATTTAGTCTGGATGGGATCGACTTCGCATTATCCATATCGGCAACCCAGTCGCGCCAAATTGAGATCAGCACCGCCATTAGCGTAGGTCCCAAAAACAAGCCCAGTAGGCCGAAGTTTTCCAGTCCGCCGAAAATGCCGAGCAGCGTCCAGATGAACGGCAGTTTAACCGCGCCGCCGATGAGTCTGGGACGGACATAATTGTCAGCCAGCAAAATAACCACCACACCGAATATAAACAACGAACTTCCGGCCGCCATGTGTCCTTCGGCGACCAAAACCAGCGCGCAGGCACCGAAGATCAGTTTGGCCGCGAACGGAATCATCGCAAAAACGCCGGTCAACGCGCCAAGCATGGCCGGGTGGCTTAAGCCGGCTAACGCATAGCCGACGCCCAGCAGCAAGCCTTCGCCCAAACCGACCAGCACCAAGCCGTTGACCGTGGCGCGGATGGCCGCTGTCGCATGAATGGCGTAACTGACGCCGGTTTTACCGAACAGTTTCCGGTTGCTCGCCAGCACATATTGACTCAGTGAAGTGCCGTGTTGATAAACAAAAAACAGCACCACCAGCGTCAGCAAAAAACCGAAGAAACGGTGTAAAAGCTGACTGGCGAAATCCTTGGTATAAGTAATAGCGCCGCCGGTTCCAAGCCAATGCAACGATTCATTGGCGACAACCGGATCGCCGAGGGCTTTTATCCAAGTATCTTTGGCCCAGTGGCCGATCATGGGGATAGTTTCCAGCCACGCCGGCGGCGGGATGCCGACTTGTTGGGCCTCGGTCAGGATTTGTCCGAGCGATTGCGCCTCATCCAGCAGTCGGCTTAGGCCATAACCGAGCGGCACCAAGATAACCGCACCGATCAGTAAAGTCAGCAGCAGCGCCCCCCAAGTGACTTTGCCGTGTAATGTGCTGGAATCCAGCAGGCGTTGATAAATCGGCCAAGTGGTAATGGCAAGAACCACCGCCCACACCAGCAACGCCAGAAAACTGTGTAAAACCCAACTACCCAGCAGCAGTAAAATAAAACCGCCGATAAGACGTGCTTTGACTTCCATATTATTGGTCATAATTTTATAGTTCGGTCGACTGCATGGATGCAGGGGTAGGGCAATGCAAGCAATTGCCGAGGTTTAAAAAAGAATTCGCATGCGGCGAAACCGGGGTAAGTTGTATACCGCATTTACTTTACAGATAGTTGACGGCCCTCGCATAGCAGGGTAATCAGCAGATAAATCAGCATTAATGCTCCGGCCAGTTGCCACGATGGCCAGGTTATCGTTGTTAACAATTGCCCGTGAGCAACATACAAGCCGATACCCAGGCCGATATAAGTCATCACGCGCTTAACGTCGTAATCCACCGGATAATATTTTTGCCCCAACATATACGAGACGACAGCCATGCCGCTGTAGCAGGCCAATGTCGCCCAGGCCGAACCTACATAACCGAGCAACGGTATCCACCATACATTAAGTCCGATAGTCAGCAGCGCCCCGGCTAAAGAGACCCACGCGCCCATTAAGGTGCGATCGGTTAATTTATACCAGATGGACAGGTTAATATAAATACCCAGACACAGGTTCGCCAGCAGCAGAATCGGCACGACTTCAAGACCGGCGCGGAACTCGTCGCCGACAAAATATTTAAAGAAATCGATAAATAAAGTCACCAACAGGAAGATGAAGACGCAGAAAATGACAAAAAACTTAAGCACTCTCGCATAAATCTTGCGGGCATCGCTGTTGTCGGCATAAGCAAAGAAAAACGGCTCGGCCGCATAACGAAAGGCTTGAATAAACAAAGACATCAAGATCGACAACTTGTAACAGGCGCTGTAAACCCCCAGCATCTTCATGTTGGTTTGGGCATCGTAAGGCAGCAAGTACTTGAGCAAAGCGCGGTCGAGCATTTCGTTGATAATGCCGGCGAAACCGATCACTACCATCGGCAACGAATAACGCAGCATGCGCCCGAATAAGGCCCGGTCAAAACCCCAGGCAAGGCCCGATAGCTGGGGCGCGAGCAATAAAAACTTAAAGCCGCTGGCGGTTAAGTTGGCGATGAAAATATAGCCTATGCCTATAGCGGGGTTGTAGATAGACGCTATCCAGGATTCGGGATTGCCTGCGTAAGCCTTGGGGCAGTAGATAATAAAGAATAAGCTCAGCAGCACGGTGACGCCTATCTCCATGATCTTAATGCCGGCAAAACGGAGCGCCTTGTTTTCCGCACGCAGCCGGGCGAACGGAATGGCGGCAATAGCGTCCAGAATTAAAATCAGGCTAAAGCACAACACATATTCCGGGTGACGGGCGTAGTTCAGCGCCGCCGACAGTTGCGAGTTGATCAGCAGTATCAACGCAAAAAAGCCCAAATTAATCAGTACCACGAATAGTAATGCTGTTGAATAAGCGACATCGCGGCCCGGCCGTTGCTTGTCGCGAAAGCGAAAATAACCGGTTTCAAAGCCGAACAGCAGCAGCACCGAAAAAAATCCGGCGTAGGCATAAAACTCCGACACCACGCCGTATTCCGCTGCGGTGAAATAATAGGTATACAGCGGCACCAATAGATAATTGAGGAATCGGCCGAAAATGCTGCTAAGGCCGTAGACCGCAGTTTGAGAGGCAAGTTTTTTTATAATACTCATGGCGCGAAATTATACATGAACAGGCTGGAAGGGCGGAGTTTATGCCGGAAACCGGCAAAAAACGGAACATGCCTTTTAAATCAATAAAGTTCTTTCAATTACCAATGTTGTCCGCGAGTGGTTATAATTAGCGGCCTATAATATTGATTATAGGGGACGGGTTTTAATCCTCGACCTTAAAATGAAATACAGGCAGGTTAGGAACTCGTTTTTTACGCCCCTGGTGGGTAAACAATTCCAACTGAAGAAGAGATGTAATTATTTTGATGTTAATACTGAAGGCAGAATGCTTGAGGGGTTCCGTTCAGTTGCTTTACAGGCTAATGAAAGGACCGGGAATTCGTTTTGGGGCTAATGTCGGGTAATGAGAATGTATAAACGAGTGCTTTCACGGCTCCTGCTGCTGTATATTTTGGCAGGGTGTGTAGTAATCGGAATAGCGGTTACAACGCTGGTCAAAAAAGAGGTGCGGACCTCTACCTACCAAGCGCGTTACCTCTCGGAAATCAGTAAGCAATTGAGTTCGGAACTCAAGCAAGGCCATAGTTCGGCGATACGTTATCCCGACCACGGCCCTTACGATCAACGCTTGGGTTACACGCTGCTGTCGGAGCAAATTGCGCGCTTGGAGAAAGCAGGTTACGGCGTGACTACGCAAGCCTCTATTTCGCCGATGATGAGCAAGCTGGTCGATGATTACGGCCTGTTTCCGATCTATCAAGAGAAAACCCAAGCGGGACTGCGCATTGTCGATCAAACCAACCAAACCCTATTCAGCGCGGTCTATCCTACCCACGGTTATCCCAATTTTAACGCCATCCCTCCGGTGATATTAAACACCTTGCTGTTTATAGAAAACCGGGAATTGCTTGACGAAAATCATAAAAATATCAATCCGGCCGTGGAATGGGACCGTTTGGGCTTTGCCGCCCTGCAAATGATGGCGCGAAAACTGGGCGCGGATATCAATGTGCCCGGCGGCAGCACTTTGGCTACGCAATTGGAAAAATACCGGCATTCGCCGGACGGCTATACCGAGTCCATGCTGGAAAAGCTTCGCCAAATGGCCAGCGCGTCGATACGCGCTTATCTGCTGGGGCCGGATACGCGCGAGATGAGACGGCAAATCGCTTTGGCCTATTTGAACTCGATGCCGCTGGCTGCGACTCAGAAATTAGGCGAGGTGCACGGCTTGGGCGATGGCTTGGCGGCTTGGTTCGGCGCCGATTTTAATACGGTTAACCAGTTGCTCAGCCCCGCCGCCTTAGAGGACGTAAGGGCCTCGCTCGATCAACAAACGATCGTTCCCACCGCCATGAAAAGCGGAGACGGCTCAATCGAGACAGAACCGAAAGATATCCATTCAACCGAACGGGTCACCCGTCAGCAAGCGTTAGCCTACCGGCAGGTGCTGAGCATTCTGTTGTCGCAAAGACGGCCTTCTTATCTTTTGGGGGCCGGTTACGACGCCTTGCAAAAACTGACCGACAGCTATTTGCGCATTTTGGCGGAGCAGGGGGTTATTTCGGCCTCTTTACGGGATGCGGCTTTACAAGTCTCCACAGTGCGCACACTGAGTCCCGAGTCTCTACCGGCCAAATTTATGGTCGAACAAAAAACCCAAAACGTGCTGCGCACGCGCCTTGCCAAAACATTGGGCATGAAGTCCAACTATGAGTTGGACCGTCTCGATTTAACCGTTAAAACCACGCTCGATTACGGCATCCAACAAGCGGTAACTCAGGAATTACGTCGCTTGGGCGAACCCGATAAAGCCCGTGCCGCCGGCATAGTGGGTTTTAGAATGCTGAATGAAAATATCGATTTGGCCCCCATCGTGTATAGCTTGATGTTGTTTGAGCGTAGCGACAAGGGCAACGTGCTGCGTATCCAAACCGATAATTACGATCAGCCGCTCGATATTAATGAAGGCATTCGGCTTGATTTGGGATCAACCGCCAAGCTGCGGACAATGGTGCATTACCTGGAACTCGTTACTGAAATCTACCAGCAGTATAAAGACCGGCCGGTGAAGGAGTTGAGCCGGATAGAATTGCATCCGCGCGATTACTTATCGGCCTGGGTGATTACGCAATTGCGGGCGAATCCGAAAGTAACGCTGGAGGATTTGCTTAACCAAGCGTTGGATCGGCGCTACTCGGCCAGTCCTTATGAAAGCTTTTACACCGGCGGAGGCGTGCATAGTTTTAATAACTTTACTAAGGATGAAAATCAAAAAATCATGTCGGTGCGCGACGCCTTGCGCGATTCGGTCAATCTGGTTTTTATCCGGTTAATGCGCGACCTGGTCTACCATCACCTGTATAAGCCGGACGGCATAGCGCGATGGCTGGAAATCCCTGACGACCCCCGGCGTTTTGAATATCTGGAGCGCTTTGCGGATAAGGAAGGCCTAGTTTATTTAAGACGTTTTTACGACAAATACCACGGTAAGCCGAGCGAAGACATTATGGAATTGCTGACTCAGAGAGTGATCGCCAAGCCGTCGCGTCTGACCATGCTTTTTGAGGCGGTTTATCCGGACGCGGATGTTGCTGCGCTAAGCCGCTATTTAAAAGCGCACTTGGGCTCCGTTAGCTTAAGCGCCGAAGATATCGATCAACTTTTTTATAAATATTCCCCGGCGAATTTCGATTTGCAAGACCAGGGCTATATCACCAAAGTTCATCCTCTTGAATTGTGGCTGGTAGGCTATTTGATCCAGCATCCCGACGCCTCGCGTAGCGAGGTGATCGAAGCCAGTAGCCAACAGCGGCAGGATGTGTACCGGTGGCTGTTTAAAAGCAGCCGTAAAAACGCCCAACAGCGGCGCATTATGACCTTGCTGGAAGATGAGGCTTTTAAACAGATTCATACCGCATGGGATCGATTGGGCTATCCGTTTGGATCGTTAACGCCTTCTTACGCGACCTCCATCGGCGCTTCGGGTGACCGCCCGGCGGCACTGGCGGAACTCATGGGGATTTTACGCAATGACGGCGCCCGCTTGCCGACAGTCCGCTTTGACAGCTTGCATTATGCACAGGCGACACCTTATGAAACCGTGCTCGATAAACTGCCCGAACAGGGCCAGCAAGTGCTTGCGCCCGAGATAGCAAAAGCGGCGCGCGGCGCGCTTATCGGCGTGGTCGAGGCGGGAACGGCAGGGCGGCTTCGCGGCGTTTACAAAAGCGCCGACGGCAAACCGTTGTCGGTGGGCGGAAAAACCGGAACCGGCGATCATCGCCGGGAAAAATGGGGAGCAGGGGGGCGCTTAATTGAGTCTGTATTTATCAGTCGCGCCGCCACCTTTACGTTCTTTCTCGGAGAGCGTTTTTTTGGCGTGATTACCGCTTATGTCGCCGGGCCGGATGCCGAGCGCTATCACTTTACCAGTTCATTGCCGGTGCAAATCATCAAGTTTCTGGAGCCGACCTTGTCGCCTTTGTTGAATAAAAGCGCTGACGGCGGCACTCACGACTTGCCGGCAGAGTCAAAAATGGTAGCGTCTATCAAGGACCCCGCCGCCGTATCTCCGCCTTAGAGCGTTGAATATAGAGTCCGAAGTGAATAAAACGATAGCCGATCCTCTCCAGACTTGGCGTCGCTCTATTAATTCCGGGCTCTATATTTATTTTTAAAGAAAAGGTATTTCCAGATACGTCTTTGCAATAACCGACTGTACGTTATAAGCAAGCGGCATCCAACAAACAACCCTTTTCACCGTGACGGCTTATTTTAAATGAAACCGATTTTTTATCGCCCCGCCCAGCGCCGCGGCTTAGCCTTTCTGGGATTGTTGCTGCTGGCTTTGGCCATACTTGGCGGTATGATCTGGCGTAATGTACATCACTTTGAAACGGTTTTTTCCTATGTCAATTATTCGCACCGCATTCAAAATGTATCGGTGGGTTTACAGCAATCGTTGATTGAATACTTGACCGAAACCGTGCCGGATTCGCATCCCGAAGCCTTGACCAAAACCTTGGACGAGATGGATGCTTTAATGATGGATAACCGCTATTTATCCATGGAAACCCGAGCCGGCCTGGAAACGGTCAGAGCCATGTTGGCCGATTTATCGCTGCAAAAAAAAGAAGAAAGACATAATCGACTGCTGGCGGCCCTCAAGCTAATGAGCCAAACGCTGGATAACGAGTCGCTGCAACGTGAAGAATTACTCGAAGACATCAGTCGGGACACGCAAATCGAATTGTATGTCGCTCTGGCTGTGTTTTTGGCGATATTGTTTGTGGCGGTTTTATTTTTACGCCTTCGCATCCTGCATCCGCTGAATGATTTGAGGGAACTGCTCCAGCATTTGACCGAAGAAAATTTTACTCCGATTACCACGGATCACCTTGATCCTTTGCTGTTACCGGTATTTAACAGTTATAACGAGATGATTAAACATCTCGCGGAACTGGAAGACGCCAATCGCCTCCATGCTCAGTCTTTGCAGCATGAAGTCAGGCTGGCTACGCAAGCCTTACTGGAACAACAATACAGTCTGGCGAGGGCCGACCGCTTGGCGGCGACGGGCGAAGTGGCGGCCGAATTGGCTCATGAGATACGCAACCCATTGGCGGGCATCCAAATGGCCATCCACAATTTACGCCGAGATATTGATGATGAAGATCAGTTGGAAAGACTGGATTTGATCAATGCCGAGCTAAAACGCATGGCCAGACTGCTTAACGACATGCTCGATCAAAGCCGTCATTCGCCGGAAGTTGCGAACGCTTTTGACATGCATACGTTAATCCGGAACTTGGTCGCGTTGACGCGTTACCAGATCGCCGAAACCATACACCTGCAAATAGACGCTCCCTGCCCGTTGCCGGTGCATTTGCCCGAGAGCGGCATACGGCAAGCCTTGTTGAATTTGATCCTGAATGCCGCCGATGCCCTTGAAGGTAATGCCGGCACTATCTGCATCAAAGTTAGAGCGGACCAACAAGGATTGCGTATCGACGTGCAGGATGACGGCATCGGCTTCTCCAAGGACATGCTGGAGCATGGTATTCGGCCGTTCCGCACCAGCCGCCGGCGCGGCACCGGTTTAGGCTTGTCTATGGTACAGCGCTTCGTCAAAGACGTCGGCGGTACAATCCTGCTGACTAATCAACCACCTCATGGCGCTTGCGTCTCCTTACTGCTACCCAACGACTGTATTATCCGGGATAAATTATGATAGAAACCCTGCTCATCATTGAAGATGAAAAACTGCTTGGCTCCGAATTGTCGCGTCATTACCGGCAATCCGGTTGGGAAGTGGTGCTGGCGACCCGTTTGAGTGAAGCCAAGGATTTGTTGTTGAATAAGAAATTGGAACCGTTACTGATTCTTTCGGATATGAATTTGCCGGATGGTAATGCGCTGGATTTCATGGAAAAAATCAAAAAAAACAGTAATTCCGCCGACGCTGCCGGAGATGGCGGAAGTAGAGCATTGCCGGGAGCATTTGCCGACGACGCCAGGGATGGCGGAGGTAGAGCATTGCCGGGAGCATTTGCCGAGTGGTTGTTTTTAACCGGCTACGGCAGCGTGCCGGATTCGGTCCGGGCATTGCGGCTGGGCGCTTATGATTTCCTGGAAAAACCTTGCGATTTGGAACGCCTTGATCTGGTCGTCGCCAGCGCCGCGCGCAGTGCGTCAATCCAGCGCCGCGTCGTCGATCAGACCAAGCACCGGCATCGGCGTTATTCGCCGGATGCTTATGTCGGCCATAGCCAGCAGGCGCAGAGCATACGGCAGCTTTTGGCGAAACTGAACCAAGTGCCGTTCAGCGCGCTGATTATCGGCGGCGAGAGCGGCACCGGCAAAGGCCTTGCGGCGCGCATCTTGCATTACGGCGGCTCCCGCGCCCAGCAGCCGATGATTGAAGTGAACTGCGCGGCCTTACCCAGAGAATTGCTGGAATCGGAATTATTCGGTCATGAGCCCGGCGCCTTTACCGGAGCCGCGGGACGCCATCGCGGCCTGCTCGAACAGGCCGACGGCGGCACCTTGTTCATGGACGAAATCGGTGAAATGCCGCTGGATTTGCAGGCCAAATTGCTCAAAGTCATTGAAGACCACAAAGTCCGGCGCTTGGGCGGAGAAAAGGAAATCCAGGTCGATGTGCAAATCGTTGCCGCCAGCAACCGCGATCTGGAAAAAATGGCCCAGGACGGCAGCTTTCGCGCCGATTTATACCATCGATTAAGCGTGTTCAAACTGATCTTGCCGCCGCTGCGCGAGGCGGTAGAGGACCTGGACGAATTGGTGCCGCTGTTTGTCGCCGAATACAACGCCAAAGCCGGACGGCAGGTAAAACACATCCCCAATGCGGTGTGGGACAAACTGAAAGCGCATTATTGGCCGGGCAATGTCCGGGAATTGCGTAACGTCATTGAGCGTTGCGTGTTATTCGCCGACGGGCCGACATTTCCCGGCCAATGGCTGCAACTGCCCGGCCAGCCTTCCGTAGAAGCCTTGCAAACCGAGCAGGGCATTTGGTTGCCGTTGGACGGCAGCATGGCGTTGGACGATATGGATTGCTTTATTATTAAAACCGCTCTGGAGCGGGCGGATAACAATCTGACCGCAGCCGCCAGAGCGCTGGGCGCTACGCGGGAAACATTACGCTATCGGGTGCGGAAATATAACTTGAAAACAGCCGATTGAGGATACGGCTCTCCGTGCAATATAAAAGTCTCATCTAATTAAGCAACATCAAACGGACTAAAAAATAGAACACGGATGCCACTGATGAAACGGATTTCCCCGGATTTATAGATGCCGTCGTTAATTGATCGACATTAATTCAGTCATCCGGAGTGCAGGCTTTGCCTGCTTGCAGGCAAAGCCTGCACTCCAAACTTGCCTCGGATTGAATGGGTAGCTGTTATGTCGCTCAATTAATTCAATACGTTATAATTTTTTATCTGTGTAAACCCGTAAAAATCCGCGTCATCCGTGTTCGATTTTTTCAATGGCCAAACCGTTGCGCTTAGTAACACGCCCCCGCATTCCATTTTTACCGGATTCACCGTGTATTTTTTCACGGCAAGTTGCTTGATCTCAGTAAAACAACCAAATTCCCTCCAGTGCGCTTTTCACCGTCTGCTCCCTTATTTGCCGCCGGTTTCCGGCGAATTTCTTTTTAACCGTCTTGGCTTCCCCGTTTTTATGCACCCACGCAATAAATACAGTACCAATCGGCTTATCCGGCGTTTCGCCATCCGGTCCTGCTATACCGGTGACGGCAACGGCCACATCGGCGTCGCTGCGCGCTAAGGCGCCCGCTGCCATTTCCACCGCTGTTTCGGCGCTTACCGCACCGTAGTGCTCCAGCGTTTGCGGATTGACCCCCAACATTTGCACTTTCGCGGCATTGCTGTAAGTCACAAAGCCCCGGTCGAACCAAGCCGAACTGCCCGGCACTTCGGTAATCGCTTGAGCTATGCCGCCGCCGGTGCAGGATTCGGCGGTGGCTATGGTTTTTCTGCGGACTTTTAAAATGTGCCCGACTTGTTCGGCCAATTCAAATAATTCGGTATCCATGATGTGACCTCGTGCGACTTCGGATAAAATAGACCCATGAGTATAAAACAAAAAACCGCCGAACAGCACACCCCGATGATGCAGCAATTTATGCGCATCAAAGCCGAACACCCCGATACCCTGTTGTTTTACCGTATGGGGGACTTTTACGAACTGTTTTTCGACGACGCCAAAAAGGCTTCGCAACTGCTGGATATTACCTTGACCAGCCGGGGGCAATCGGGCGGACTACCGATTCCGATGGCGGGTATTCCTTATCACGCCGCCGAAGGCTACCTTGCCAAGCTGTTAAAACACGGCGAATCCATCGCAATCTGCGAACAAATCGGCGATCCTGCAACCTCCAAAGGTCCGGTCGAGCGTAAAGTCGTGCGTATCGTGACGCCCGGCACTGTGACCGACGAAGCTTTGCTCGAAGATCGCAAGGACAATTTATTGGTTGCTCTGTGTGCGCTGCCAAGTTCCAACTCGACTACGCAACACGGTATCGCCGGCCTGGATTTAACCAGCGGCCGTTTTGTGTTGCAGCAAGTGGAATCCATCGATCAGCTGTTAAGCGAAATCGGCCGTTTGAATCCGGCCGAACTGCTGTTTAGCGAAGATTGGCCGCTACCTGCAAGCTTAAAACAACGTAGCGGTTTATGCCGAAGGCCGCCTTGGCATTTTGACACCGAAAGCGCCAAACAATTGGTGCTAAAGCAGTTTAACATTCTCGATTTAAAAGGTTACGGCTGCGAGAACATGCCCGCCGCCATCGCTGCTGCGGGCGGCTTATTGCAATACGTGAAAGACACCCAGCAAAGCGCGTTGCCGCATATTCAAGGTATCCGCACCGAAAGCAGCGACGACAGCATTTTGTTGGACGCGTCCAGCCGCCGTAATCTGGAACTGGATTTCCATCCTTCCGGGCAATTGCAATACACCTTATTCGGAGTGCTGGATAAAACCGCAACCGCGATGGGCAGTCGTTGTTTACGGCGCTGGATCAACCGGCCTCTGCGCGATCATGATATTTTGAACAACCGTTATGCCTGTATCGACACCTTGCTTAACGTGTTGCTGTATCGCGATATTCAAAGCCAGTTGCGGCAAGTGGGCGATATTGAACGGATCAGCTCCCGTATCGCATTAAAATCGGCGCGGCCGCGCGATTTACTGGTGTTGCGCAATACCCTGGCGGTCTTGCCCGCGCTGCAACAGGCGCTGTCCGGCGGCGATAATCCGCAGCTTACGCAGTTATGCGAACAAATCGGCGAACAGCCCGAGATGCTGAATTTATTGCAGCGCGCCATTATTGACAATCCGCCGGTGCTGATTCGCGACGGCGGCGTGATTGCGCCCGGCTATCATCCCGAACTGGACGAGTTGCGCAACCTGAGCCAGAACGCCGACCAGTTTCTGATTGACATGGAAAACCGCGAAAAAGCGGCGACCGGCATCAGTACGCTGAAAGTCAATTACAACCGGGTGCACGGTTACTACATCGAAATTTCCAACCTGCATGCTGAAAAAGTCCCCGCGCATTACACCCGCAAGCAGACTTTAAAAGGTGCCGAGCGCTACATTACCGAAGAGTTGAAATTGTTTGAAGACAAAGTGCTCAGCGCCAAGGAAAAATCGCTGTCTTTCGAAAAAGCTTTATACGATGAGTTATTGAACCTCATCGGCGCGTCGTTAATTCCGTTGCAGCAATGCGCCGCCGCGCTGGCCTAGCTGGATGTACTGGTCAATTTTGCCGAACGCGCCGAAACCTTGAATTTAGCGCAACCGACGCTGGTCGATGAACCCGGCATCGAGATTGAAGCCGGTCGGCATCTGGTGGTTGAGCAGGTTTCGGATATTCCGTTTGTGCCCAATGATTTGTCGTTTTCCAGCCGGCGCCGGATGCTGATTATTAC
>SXGU01261459.1_pt1 | contig 23757 bp, 16 predicted proteins | sample 3174531 | NCBI WGS metagenome assembly SXGU01 (sample SAMN11356863, study PRJNA531348) | freshwater metagenome | isolation source: freshwater sample F1-140 | place: China: Fuxian Lake, Yuxi | collected 2017-12-25
GATGTAATCGGCGTGGAGCGCGCCGTAGCCGCGTGTTCCGGCGACGGGGTAATCGGCTGCCTCGTCCATGGTAAAATCGGCGAGGCCGGGGAAACTGGTCGGGAAAGCGCGGCGCAGTTGCTCGAGCGCCTCCCCGATGCGCAGGCTGAAAATCATCTCCAGCACATCGTCGCGGCTGATGTCGTTGGCGCGGCTGAAAGCCGGAATGGCAACAGCCTTGAGCAACATATGCATCATCAGCGTGAGTCGCAGCGCCTGGAGCACGCCGATGATACGGCGGGTGTGTTCGCGCTGGGGAGCAGGGCCGTCCTCGGGCAGCAGGGCCAGCAGGCGGTGGAGCTTGAGGGCATCGACCCGGAGGCGCGATGCCAGGCGGCGGAACGTCCCCGCGCGGTCGTCGCCGGCGAGATAGTCGGCCAGCGCCTCGCAGGCGGGCGCGATGGCGTTTTCGGTGCCGCGATATGGGCGGCTGGCCCAATAAGCCGAATTGAACAGCTCACCAAAGGCGGCCACGGTCTTGATGCTTCCGAGCGCATTGGCGGCGCGCACCAGCGCCACGATCTGCCGCCCGCGGGCGCTCTCGGCCAGCAGGCCCGCCACCTCCTCGAACTGGCCGTCGGCCGCGCTGCCGATCCCGGCGATGACATTGACCGGGTAGCCGAGCTGCTGAAGCACGGCATTGTGCGGGATGGCGCGGATCTGGCGCAGGTTCATCTCGCGGTCGGCGGCAAGGTCCGCCTGGCGGCGCGCCTTGCGGCTGCCGGTCACCGGTACCAGCCCGAGCCCGAAGGCCGTGACCGCGCGCGCATAGGTCCGGCTGGCGAGATAGCGCCGCTGGTCCTCCTTCACTGCGCGATAGAAGTCGAGGCTTAGGTCGGTGCGGCGATAGAAGGGGTCGGCATTGTCTGCGGCGGCTTCGCCTGACAGCGCGGCGGTCCGGCTCAGCGTGCAGTGGGCGATCTCGGGCGTCGCGAACCAGACGTAGCCGTCACCGCCCTGGAAGCTCGCTTCCGGTTCCAACGCGATTCCCGCCGCGGCGAAGCGGCTGCGCGCCCAGGGCGACAGAGGCCATTCCAGCCGGTCGCGGAAGGATGCGGGGTGGCCGCCGCGGCCCATGCTCTCGCCGTGGGTGTCGAATACCAGGGCCGCGACATCGGTCAGCCCGTTCTTCGCCATTGCCTCCGCCAGCCGGCCCTGCAGGCGCTCGATGGCGAGGCTGGCCGGGATTTGGCCGAGGAAACGCCCGGCATCCGAAAAACCGGTCTGGATCGCCACGCGGCCCCGCTTGCGTGCATAGGAGCGGTAGGCCTCTTCCTTGAACAGGGCGTCGAGTAGCCGCCCCCCATGTTCGAGTGCCTCCTCCGTTTCGAACAGCGGCGAGACGTCGACCCGGTCGGCAATGCCGAACAACTCGGCGAAGTAAAGCGCGACCAGCACCGTCGCAGGCTGTTCGCATTCGGCGATCAGCATGCGGATCGGGGTGTCGCCGTCAATGTGCTTCACGATCTCGGCCATCGCGAGAAACTGGCGGATCGCGGTCGAGCTCTCGATCGCCAGCGCGGCGAAATTGGCGCGCAGCGGGTCGGTACCGGCCAGCAGCGCGCGCAGGCTGGCGATCGCGCCCTTGCTGGCCATGTCGAGCCCAGCCTGGCCGGGCAGGTGCTGGCGCAGCGCGTTGTGGAGCTGGGTAGCGTTGACGCGGAAATGGACCCAGCCCATGCCGAGCCCGTCCGCTCGCATCGATGCGGCGAGCGTCTTGAGGGCAACGGCGCGCTCCCCCGGCACCTCGCTTGCTTCCCGATCGAGCGCTTCGATTAGGGGTGCCAGGCTCAGCAACTTGTGCGGATCGTTCGCGGTCAGCCGATTGGCGGCGGCGGATAGGGCGGCAGGATCCGACAGGTCGGCAGCGAAGTCCGCCGCGCGTTCGCGGGCGTAACCCGCGGCCGGGCGGAGCGCGGCGAGAAGCGGATGCGCTGGATCGATGGCTTCGAGCGAGACGACATACCGCGCCAGCCGCTCGGCCTTTTCCGCCAGCCGGAAGCCCAGCGAGGTGTGCCAGCCGATATCGGTGCGCCCGTCCATGTCGTAGCCGACCCAGGTAGCGAAGCGGAACGGCAGTGGCGCAAAGCCAGTCCATTCGTCCGGCCAGCGCGCCTGCGCTTCCCGGCAGAGATCGGCGACGATCCGGTCGCGTGCGTCCTGCGCGTTGGCGATCGCGGCCATGGCGCGCGCGTGCTCGTGCGCCAGGGTTATCGCCGGGCGATCCGCGGTGGGCTCCGCCGCCTCTCCCAACGCGCGCCGCGCGATCGCTTCATATTCGCTTTCCGACAGCAGGAAGGTCGGGTGGGCGGTAAAGACGGCATGGAGTGTGGGCCGTTCCCACCTCTCGCGAAACGCCGCGAAGCCGGGTGCAGTCTCGGACCGGTTTTCGCAGCCAAGAAGACGCGCGAGCCGTGCGGCGCGGCTGTCGAGGCTGCCGGCGTAAAGCGTATCGATCCAGCCGGCGATCGCATCGAGGCCGATGGACCCGCTTTCGAGCGCGCGGCTCAGCTCATGCGCGAGCTGGAACACCGGGTTGAACAGCGGGGTCTCAGCGGTCCGCTGCGCGAGTTCGGCGAGCCGCTCCAGCAGGTCGTCGACTGTCATCCCCGGCTCTCCACCCGTCTTGAAACGCGCCCACTATAGGGCCCGCTTTTGTGCGGTGCGGCAAGAAATTCTTGTAGTTCAGTTGCCGGTCGCTTGGCGCTCCTGCATGATCGGCGGCCCGGACGGCGCGCTCGCGGTGGCGAGCAGGCGATAGCCGTTGGCCGGCACCGTCACGCTCTCGCCGGGTTTGATCTGCACCGCGGCCCCGCTGCCAAATTCCTTGTAGCTACCCGCGGCCAGCCCGTCGGCCAGCTTGGCGGTGACCGGCGAACCGGTGAAGTTGAACAGGCCCACCACCTTGTTGCCATCCTTCTGGCGCGCCCAGGCGAAAAGCTGCTCGGGCTTGTCGGTCTCCACCTTCACCATCCGTGCACCCCATTGCCTGTTGGCGAGCGCCGGGTTGGCCTTTCGGAACGCGATCAGGTTCTTGATGAGCGTCCCGTAGGTGCAGCTTTCTCCCTGCTTCCAGTCGATGGGGTCTTTCTCGAAGAACTCCAATCGTTTCATGTTGCAGGCTTCCATGCCATTGTGGACCAGCGGAATGCCTTCGCCAGTGAAGCTCAGCACCGTCATGGCATCGAGATTGGCACCGTAGTTTTCGCGCAGCGTGCCTTCCCAGGCGTTGCTGTCGTGGTTCTCGATATAGGTCATGCGCATGGCCTCGCGCGGCCACAGGCTCTCGTTCTCGGAATAATAGCGATAGAACGCGGTCGCGTTAGCCTCGCCCTTGGCGATCCGCTTCGCGGCATTGTGCCAGTCCCAGGCGTAGCTGGCGTCGAAGGAGGCGAAGTGGTGCGCGGTCTGCTGCACCTCGCCCAGCATGAATACTGGCCGGATCGCGTCGAGCCGGGCGCGCATCACCTCCCAGAAATCGAGCGGGATGTAGCCGGCGACATCCGCCCGGTAGCCGTCCACGCCATATTCGCGCACCCAATGTTCCATGGCCTTGCCGAGATGCTCACGCACGCCGGGCTTGGACCAATCCAGGTCGATGATGTCCGACCAGTCCCACCAGGGAGTAGGCCGGAACTTCCCGTCCCATGTTTTCTCGTACCAGTCCGGGTGCTCTTTCGCGAGCGGGTGGTCCCAGGCCGTGTGATTGGCCACGAGATCGAGGATCACCTTGAACCCCTGCGCGTGAGCGGCATCGACGAAGGCCTTGAAATCGGCCTCTGTCCCGAGCTCGGGATTGACCGCGTAATAGTCCTGGACGGAATAGGGGCTGCCGAGCGTGCCCTTGCGGTTCTCCTTGCCGATCGGATGGATCGGCATCAGCCACAGGATATCGACGCCGAGCGCCTTCAGCCGCGGGAGCTGCTGCTGCGCCGCCTTGAACGTGCCCTCGGGCGTGAACTGGCGGGTGTTGATCTGGTAGAGCACCGCGTTCTGGGACCATTCGGGATGGGTCAGCGTGACCTTGCTCTTGGGCGCCCAGGCTGACTCCGCAGCGGCGGGCTCCTCGCCAGTGCCGGTCATTGCATAAGCCGCCCCGGCGGCAGCGAGGGCAAATGCGGCGACGCCCGCGAGGATCCGCTTCATGACTGTTCTCCGTTGAGGGCGCGGCGACCCAATTCGATGGCGCCGGTAATTCCGGCCTGGTCGCCCAGCGCGGGCGGAACCACGCGGGCGGTGAGGTCCCCGTCCCATTCGGCGATGTAACCCGCCAGCCTGGTGCGGGTCAGCAGCTGGACCTGTTCTATCATTCCGGGCGCCTTCGCCACGCCGCCGCCGAAGATCAGCCGCTCCGGCCGGTGCAGCAGCACCAGCGCCGCAGCGAGCTGGGCGACGTAATCAGCGATGAGCGCCACCTGCGCCTCCGCCGCACGAGAGAGGTCGTGGCCCCAGCGCGCCAGGATCGCCGGGCCGCTGGCAAGGCCTTCGAGGCAGTCGCCGTGATAGGGACACACGCCCGCGAAGGGATCACGATCCGGATCGCGGCGGACCAGCAAATGGCCGGTTTCGTAATGCGACCATCCCGACAATACCCCGCCGCCCTTGAGCACGCCGCTGCCGATGCCGGTGCCGATCGTGGTGTAGGCGAGCGAGCCGCAAGCCTGGCCGGCGCCCGCCAGCCATTCGCCCAGCGCCGCGGCATTGACGTCGGTGTCGAGCACCAGGGGCGCGTTGAAGCTAGCCAACGCTTCAATGAAACTTGCCCCGCTCCAGCCCGGCTTCGGGGTGGTCGTCAAGGCTGCATAGTCCGCACGGGCGGGATCGATTCCGATCGGGCCGAAGCTGCCGATGCCGAACGCGCCGATCGGGCCCAGGCGCGCGGCGGAGCGCTCGAACCAGGCCGTCATTTCGGCGAAGGTGTCGGCCGGCGCGCGGGTTTGGATGCGTGTCTGGTCGAGCACCGCGCCGTCGGCACGGGCGATGGCGAGGACAAATTTGGTCCCGCCCGCCTCGACCGCACCGATAGTGCTCACAGGACCGCTTTGACTCGCTGCATGGCGAGCGCTGCGACGAGCCAACTCGCCGCTGCGAAGAGCATGGTCCACACCGGCTCGCCCGGAAAGAAGGCCTGCATGATCGTGCCCATCACGGTCGCCACCAGAAGCTGCGGCACGACAATGAAGACGTTGAAAAGCCCCATGTAAATGCCGAGCTTCGCCTGTGGCAGATTGCTTGCGAGAATCGCATAGGGCATGGCGAGGATACTCGCCCATGCGATCCCGATGCCCACTTCCGCCAGCAGCAGCGTTTCCGCGTCGCGCACGAAAACGAACATCAGGAACCCTAGCGCGCCGAGCGTCAGGCAGATCGAATGGGTGGTCACCGGCCCGACCCGGCGGCTCAGCCACGGCAGCAATGCAAGTGCCGCCACGGCAGCTACGCCGTTGTAAACCGTGAACAACACATTCACCCAGCTGGCCCCGTCGTTATAGGCGGTGCTGGCGGTGTCGGTCGAGCCGAAGACATATTGCGTCACCACCGGCGTGGTGTTGATCCACATGATGAACAGCGCCGACCAGCTGAAGAACTGCACCAGCGCAAGCCGCTTCATCACCGGCGGCATGCCCGAGAAATCGCCGACGATGCTGGACAACATGTTCGCCGCGCGGCCTTGCTTGGCCATTGAGATCGCCAGCGCGCTGAGGATGCCGTACAGCGCGAGCAGCCCGGCCAGCAGATAGATTTCCTTCTGCAGCCCTAGCGGGCGCACTAGCGCGGCGGCGATTACGCCCGCACCCGCCCACAGCGCACTGGTGGCATAGGATTTGGCAGCGAGCGCGCGAAGCGGCTGCGCGGCGTCGCCCTCGCCTTGCGCGCTGCCGAAGCGGGCCATGTCCTCGGGGCTATACTCACGGGTGGTGAGGATGGTCCACATCACCGCCAGGAACAGCGCCGCGCCGCCCCCCCAGAAACTCCATTTGACGGTATCCGGCAGCGCGCCATCGGGCGCGACATTGCTGACGCCGAGCTGTTCCAGGAAAAAGGGGAAGATCGAACCGACCACGGCGCCGGCGCCGATGAAGGCGGTTTGCACGGCGTAGCCCGCGGCATGCTGGTCGGTGCGCAGCATGTCGCCGACGAATGCCCGGAACGGCTCCATTGCAACGTTGAGGCTGGCGTCGAGCACCCACAGCATGGCGGCGGCGAACAGCAGCGGCGCGGCGAAACCGGGTGCGAACGGCATCAGGAACAGCGCCAGCGCGGAAAAGATCGCCCCGGTCAGGAAGTAGGGCCGCCGTCGCCCGAGCCGGTTCCAGGTCTTGTCGGACAGATGGCCGATGATCGGCTGAACGATGAGCCCGGTTAGCGGCGCGGCTACCCACAATGCGGGCAGATCGTCGAGGCTGGAGCCGAGCGTCTGGAAGACCCGGCTCATGTTCGAATTCTGCAGCGCGAAACCGATCTGAATGCCGAAGAAGCCGAAGCTGATGTTCCACAGCCCCGCCCAGTTCTGGCGCGGCTTTGCCTGCACGGCGGCACGACCGGCGATCTGGTCCATCGGCAACCCTTTCTCCCCCAGCGGCCGGCCTTGAGCCGGTCCGCGAACCGCGATTGCTCGCACGGCGCGGCGCGCCCGGCAAGGCGCATACGAATGTATCGGGTTCAGGCCGCCCGCGTGCTCCCGCGGACGATCAGGCGCGTGGGCAAGCGGGGCTGGGGCGGTTCGCGGCCTTCGATCTGCGCCAGCACTGTTTCCACCAGGCATTCGCCGGCCCCCGAGATATCCTGCTGGATGGTCGTCAGCGGCGGGGTGGTGAGGCCGGCGGAGGGAATGTTGTCGAAGCCGATCACCGCGACATCGTCGGGAATCCGCCGCCCGGCCCCGGTGAGCGCGCGCATTGCCCCGATGGCGATAAGGTCGCTGGCGGCGAAAATCGCATCGAACGGCCGGCCGCTGGCGATCAATGCACTCGCCGCGCGGTAGCCTGCGTCCTCGTTGGTGAGCGCATCGAACTGGAGCGCGCGATCGGGCTCGATCCCCGCAGTGGCGAGTGCATCGCACAGCCCGTCGTATCGATGCGCGAATTCGGGGTAGTGCTCGTCTGCATGGCCGAGGAAGGCAATATGCCGCCGTCCGCTTTCGAGCAGATGCTCGCCCGCCAGCCGGCCCGCGCCGAAATTGTCCGATCCCACCGTCCCGCCGCTGGGGTCGGATCGGATGGAGCCCCAGCGCGCGAAATGCGTACCATGCGCCACCAGCTCCTCGATCCGGGCAGCATACAGCGCATAGTCGCCATAGCCGAGCAGGATCAGGCCGTCGGCGCGCTTGGCGTCCTGGTAGCGCATGTGCCAATCGTCCTCCATCCGCTGGAAGCTGATCAGCAGGTCGAGCCCGTGATTGGCGCAGGCGCGCGTGATCGAGCCGAGCATGGCCAGGAAGAAGGGGTTGATGAGGTTCTCGTCGGTCCCGTCCTCGAAGAACAGCAGCGCGATGGTGTTGGTGCGCTGCGAGCGCAGCGACGAGGCATTCTTGTCGACGGTGTAGTTGAGATCCTGCGCGATACGCTGGATCCGTTCGCGCGTAGCGGTGCTCACCGAACGATCTCCGCGCAGCGCGCGGCTGACCGTGGGTTGCGAAACCCCCGCCAGATAGGCGATGTCGAAGCTGGTTGGTCGTCCGCTCGGTGCCCGGCCCAATTGCGCCTCCGATAGTATGCGAAGGCTAGGTCGCCGGCACGTGCTTGGCAACTGCGCTGCGGGCGCTATGCCCCAAGTAAATGTCCGGCCCGCTTTCGCTTTCGCCCGGTGCCATGCCGGTGCTCACGCGCTTCGGCGCGGAGCGGCAGCCGCTGTTGACGATCGAAGATGCGCTGCCCGATCCAGCAGCGGTCGTCGCAATCGCGGCGCGCCACGCCTATCGGCCGATCGGGCCCTTCTACCCCGGTGTCCGCGCGCCCGTCTCCCAAGCCGCGGCGATGCCGTTGGTCGCGCCAGTGATGGATGCGCTGACGGATAGCTTCGGGCTCACCGCGGCGCCTCGCTACTTCGAATGCTATCTCTCGCTGGTCACCGCTGCGCCCGGCGCGCTCGCTCCGATCCAGCGATTGCCGCATTTCGACGGCCTGGAGTCGGACCGGATCGCGGTGCTGCTTTATCTCGATGCCAGCCAGCGAGGCGGAACCGCCTTCTATCGCCAGCGCGCGACCGGCTACGAAAGTGTCGACGAAGCGCGCTATGATTCCTATCGCGCGGCGCTGGACAGCGAAGTCGCTGCGCATGGCCTGCCGCCCTCGACCTATATCTCCGGCGACACCCCGATGTTCGAACAGGTCCACGCCGTTGCCGGGCGCTTCAACCGCATGATTGCCTATCGCGGAAACACATTGCACTGCGCCGACCTGGGCGCGGATTTCGTGCCGGTGATCGATCCTGCCAGTGGACGGTTGACGCTCAATCTCTTCTTGCGCGCGGACCCCCGCGACTGAAGCATAATTGCCACATACGGGCCTGGCACGGTTCGATCCGAGGCGCGACATACGTATGCGATATGGCGCTGCGTGCCGTCGCCGACTTATCGCTCGGAATGGGAGAAGGTAAGCCCTGCGCGTCGCGCGGGTCGCCGGATATCTTCTGACGGATTTACCTGTCACCGGGACCTATCCCCGGGGCAGCAACAGGGGATTGGATCATCATGGCCATTCGCAGCGGTCTTCGGGGCAGCATCAGCCTCGGCGCCTTCACCATCGCGCTGGGCGCCTTCGCGCTGCCGCACGCGGCTTTCGCGCAGGAGGCGTCGGTCGAGCCTGGCGACCAGACCGTCGATGAAGCCGAAGCCGGCGAGGAGCAGGGCATCGTCGTCACCGGCTTCCGTGAATCGCTGGAAACCGCGGTCAACCTGAAGCGCAATGCGCCGGTCATCGCGGAGAGCTTCAGCGCCGAAGACATCGGCAAGCTGCCGGACGTGTCGATCGCGGAAACGCTTGGCCGCCTGCCCGGCCTCGCCGTGCAGCGCATCAACGGCCGCGCGCAGAGCTTGTCGATCCGCGGCCTCGGCCCCGATTATTCGACTTCGCTGCTCAACGGCCGCGAGCTTGTTTCCTCGGGCGACAACCGCGCTGTCGAATACGACCAGTATCCCAGCGAGCTCATCAACCAGGGCATCGTCTACAAGACCCCCTACGCCGGTTTGATCGGTCAAGGCCTGGCCGGAACGGTCGATCTGCGCACAATCCGCCCGCTGTCCAGCAACGATCGCATTGTCGCCGTGTCGGCGCGTGCAGAATTCAACGAAGATGGCTCGCTGAACCCCGACATCCGCGGCTGGGGCTATCGTGGCACCGCGACTTATGTCGACCAGTTCGCCGATGACACGATCGGCCTTGCCATCGGCGTGGCCTATCAGTCGAGTCCAAGCCAGGTCGAGAAGTTCAACGCCTGGGGTTACCCGCAAATCGACGCGGGCAACGTATCTGGCGGGCAGGCACCGGCCGGCACCGCTGGGACGACGGTTCTGGGCGGCATGAAGCCGTTTGCCAAGTCAGTGCTCCTCGATCGCCTCGGCGCCTTCGGCACGCTCGAATTCGACCGGGGCGACGGCTGGAACACCTCGGTCGATGTGTTTTATGCCGACTACAAGGAAAACATCCCGACCCGCGGTATCGAATTCCCGCTCAACCCGGGCTGGGGCGCAGGCACGCGTATCACGGCCGTCAGCCAGCCGGGCGCATTTTCCGACAGCGTCACCTACGCCAATGTTCAGCCCGTGGTCCGCAACGACTACGAGCGCAAGGACACCACCACCTGGGCGCTGGGCTGGAACACCAAATACGAGAACGACGACATCCTGCTTAACCTCGACTTCTCCTATTCGAAGTCGGATCGCCGCCTGCAGCAGATCGAGAGCTATTCGGGCCTGACCTTCGGCGCCCGCCCCGGCCCTGCCGACGTGATCGTCGCCAACCGCCAGACTAGCGGCTTCCCCTATCAGTTTACGAGCCAGATTAACTACGCCGACACCAATCTCATCCAGTTGACCGATCCGCGCGGCTGGGGGGCAGACGGCATCGTCCAGGCTGGCTTCATCAACGACACCGAAACCGCAGACGAGCTGTGGTCGGGCCGTGCCGAAATCGTCGGCAAGGTGGATAATCCGCTGGTCGAGCAGCTCGTTGTCGGCGTCGCCTATGCCGACCGCACGAAGCGCCGCGACATCACGCAAAGCTTCCTGAGCTTGGCTGGCGGACCCTCGCCTTATGTCGCGAATGGCGCGGTGCTGCGCCGCGCGATCCCTGCAGATGCCTTGTTGGGCTCGATGGATGCGCTCAGCTTCATCGGCATCGGGCCGCAGGTGGCCTACGATCCCTTCGTGCTCATCAACAACGGCACTTACATCCTGACTGATGTGCAGAGTTCCAGCCTGCCCTTCCCCGGCGACTGGTCGGTCAACGAGAAGGTCTACACCGGCTATCTGCGTGCGGATCTCGACACCACGATCGGTTCTTTGCCGATGACCGGCAATATCGGCGCGCAGCTGGTATTCACCGACCAGTCGTCGGACGGTTTCAACTCCCCGGGTGGCATCGGAGCGGTGCGTACGCCGGTCACGGAAGGCGCCAAATATGCTGACTTCCTGCCGAGCGCGACCTTCAACTTCGATCTCGCCGATCGGCTGAAGCTACGCCTGGGCGCGGCGCGCACCCTGACACGTGCGCGCATGGACCAGCTCAACGCCTCGCAGAACGCCGGGATCGCCAACCAGCCCCCGGCAGCGGGAACCGGCGGCTTCAACAGCATCTTCTCGGGTGGTGGCGGCAATCCCAAGCTGCGGCCTTATCGGGCATGGAGCGCCGATGCGAGCCTCGAGTATTACTTCGGCGGCGCGGGTTACGTCGCGGTCGCAGCCTATTACAAATGGCTCGAAGATTTCGTGAACCCCAATGCGGTGGTGGTACGAGACTTCTCGTACCTGGTGCCTTCGCTGACTCCGACCCAGCGTGCTGCCTTCCTGGCAACGGGTAGCAATACGCTGGGCTTGGTTGGGGGCCCCGACAACACAGCTGAAGGCCACATTTTCGGCGTCGAGGCCACCGCGTCGATACCGTTTAGCCTGTTCTCAAGCGCGCTCGACGGGTTCGGCTTCCAGACCAGCGGCTCCTACACAGACAGCCAGCTGACCGTCTTCAACCGCGAGAACACGAACACCTTCGACGTGACGGTGCCGGGGCTTTCGGAGTGGGTGGTGAACTCGACGGTCTACTTCGAGAAGTCGGGCTTCGAAGCGCGCGTCAGCCACCGCTATCGGACCGGTTACCTTGCCGAATTCATCGGCATCTCGGCCAGCCGCGACTTCCGCCAGACTTATGACGAATCGATCTTCGATGCCCAGATCGGCTATCGCTTCCAGGCGGGCAGCGCGCTTGAAGGACTCTCCGTCACGGTGCAGGCACTCAACCTGACTGATGAACCCTTCATCAACTTCATCAACGACGATCCGGAGCAGATCATCGATTACGAGCGATACGGCCGGACCTATCTGATCGGCTTGTCCTACCGCCTGTAATTCGGCACGGCGGGGCGCGGCGCGGGGCTGCCTGGCGCGGTGCCCCGCCGCCCCTGTCACGGGGAAGCCCATGAGTGTTGAACGCCTCCAATCGATCGTCATTCTGGGTGGGGGGACCGCCGGCTGGATGACCGCAGCCGCGCTGGCTCGGTTCGCGCCTCACCTCGCCGTCACGCTCGTCGAAAGCGAAGCCATCGGCACGGTGGGCGTGGGCGAGGCGACGATCCCGCAAATCCACTTGTTCAATTCCGCGCTCGGGCTCGACGAGGCGGAATTCCTGCGTGAGACCAAGGGCAGCTTCAAGCTGGGCATCGAATTCGCAGGATGGACGCGAGAAGGCGAGAGCTACATGCACGCCTTCGGCGCAATCGGCCGCCCGGCGGGCCTGTTACCGTTCCAGCACTATTGGCTGCGCGGACAGCGGCTCGGCTTGGCCAAGCCGCTGATCCGCTATTCCGCCAACGAGCTGGCGGCCCGGACCATGCGCGTCCAGCACGGTGCGCGGGCGCAGGGCACGCCCGAACTACCCTATGCCTACCACTTCGACGCGGCGCTCTACGCGGCGTTCCTGCGCCGTTATGCCGAGGCCCGCGGTGTAAAGCGCGTCGAGGGCACAGTCGCCAACGTCGAGCGCCAGGGTGAAAGCGGCGCGATTGCCGCGCTTCGCTTGGACGGCGAGCGCCGGATCGCGGGCGACTTCTTCATCGATTGCTCCGGCTTCCGTGGCGTGCTGATCGAAGGCGAACTGGCAGCGGGCTATGACGACTGGACCCGCTGGCTCCCCTGCGATCGTGCCATGGCGGTGCCCTGCGCCGGTGGCGGCGATTTCACGCCCTATACGCGCTCCACCGCGCGGGCGGCGGGCTGGCAGTGGCGCATCCCGCTGCAGCACCGCATCGGTAACGGCTACGTCTATTCCTCCGCGCACATTTCGGACGACGAAGCCGCGGTGACGCTGCTCGCCAACCTCGACGGCCCACCCCAAGCCGATCCGCGCCCGCTGCGCTTCACCACTGGCGTGCGGCGGCGGCACTGGGTGGGAAACTGCTTAGCCGTGGGCCTGTCGGCGGGCTTCCTCGAGCCGCTCGAATCGACCAGCATCCACCTCGCCCAAAGCGCCATCAGCCGCTTCCTGGCGGTGCTGCCCACGGGAGCGCCGAAACCCGCCATCGTCGATTGGTTCAACGCCCAGGCCGAGTTCGAATGGAGCCGCGTGCGCGACTTCATCATCCTGCATTATTGGGCCAACGACCGCCGCGGCGAGCCGTTCTGGGACGAGCGGCGCTGCATGCAGCTGCCGAACACGCTTGAGGCCAAGATTGCGCAATGGCAGGCCGCAGGCTTCATCTATCGCGAGCACGAGGAGCTGTTCACCGAAGTCGGCTGGTTCCAGGTGCTCGCTGGTCAGGGGGTGGCGGCCAACAGCTACAACCCAATGGCCGATGCGCTGCCCGAGGCTGAGTTGCGCGTTATGCTCGACGACACCGAAGCTGCCATGGTCGAAACCGTGCGGAATCTGCCGCGCCATCTGGATGTGCTTGGCGCGCTGGTTGCCGAGCGGAAGGAACCCGTTGCATGAAGATTGTAGTTGCCACGGCGCTTGCCGCCCTGATGACGGGCGCGGCCTTTGCGCAGCCGGCTGCCGATTTCCGCCAGCGCGCTCCTTCGGAAGAAGTGGTCTATTTCGTCCTCCCCGATCGCTTCGCCAATGGCGATGCCAGCAACGACCGGGGCGGGATCAAGGGCGATCGGCTCAAGACCGGGTTCGACCCGGCGGCCAAGGGCTTCTTCCACGGCGGCGATCTTAAGGGTCTGCGGGACAGGTTGCCCTATCTCAAGGGCCTGGGCGTCACCGCGATCTGGTTCGCGCCGATCTTCCAGAACAAGCCCGTGCAGGGTCCGCCAGGCGACGAGAGCGCAGGCTATCACGGCTATTGGGTCACCGATTTCACCCGGCCCGACGCCCATTTCGGAACCCGTGCCGAGTTCAAGGCCTTCGTCGACGCCGCGCACGGCATGGGGATGAAGGTCTATATGGACATCATCACCAATCACACCGCCGACGTCATCCGCTATGCCGACGGTGACGCCACGAACTACGAATATCGCAGCCGCGGCGACTATCCCTATTCGACGCGCGGGAAGGCGGATGGCCCGGGCATCAACCCCGGCTTCATGGGCGACGAGGACTCGAGCGAAGCGAATTTCGCCCGGCTGACCGATCCCAACTACGCCTATCAGCCGGTCGTGCCCGCAGCAGAGAAGAACGTTAAGGTCCCGGCCTGGCTCAACGATCCGATCTATTACCACAACCGCGGCAACAGCAGCTTCACCGGGGAGGACAGCCGTTTCGGCGATTTCTCCGGCCTCGATGACCTGTTCACCGAGCATCCGCGGGTGCGCCAGGGCATGATCGATATCTTCGGCGCATGGATCGACGATTTCGGAATAGATGGCTTCCGCATCGATACCGCGCGCCATGTCGATCCCGGCTTCTGGCAGGTGTTCGTGCCCGCCATGCTCACACGCGCGCGCGCCAAGGGCATTCCGAACTTCGCCATGTTCGGCGAGGTGTTCAAGGACATACCCAATAACGGTTACATCGCCGAATACACCCGCCGCGACAAACTCCCCCAGGTGCTAGACTTCGCCTTCCAGGCCTCGGTCCGCGAGGTGCTGGGGAAGGGCAAGGGCACTGTGGTGCTGGCGCAGCTGTTCGATGGTGACGTGCTCTACGAGGGCGGCGAGGATGCGGCGCTCAACCTGCCCACGTTTCTCGGCAATCACGACATGGGCCGTTTCGCCTGGCTGGTGAAGCAGGACCGGCCCGGCATCTCGCAGGATGAGCTGCTCCAGCGCACCCTGCTGGCCCATGCGATGCTGATGACGCTACGCGGTGCTCCCGTCATCTATTATGGCGACGAGCAAGGCTTCGTGGGCTCCGGCGGCGATCAGCTAGCGCGCGAGGACATGTTCCCGAGCCGGACGGCGGTTTACAACGCGATCGATCTCATCGGCACGGACAAGACCACCGCGGCGGACAATTTCGACGCCGCGCATCCGCTGTACCGGACCATCGCCGATCTCGCCAAGATACGCGCTGCGCATCCTGCCCTGCGCCGCGGCCGGCAGATCGTGCGGCACTACGAACAGACCGAAGGCTTGTTCGCGGTCAGTCGTATCGATTCAGCCAGCGGGGATGAAGTGCTTGCCCTGTTCAACACCGCGCCTGCGCCTCGCTCCGCCAACGTCGCGTTGGGGTACGATGCCGCGCGCTTTCGCGGCGTGCAGGGTCGTTGCCCCGCCGCCGTGACCGCCCCCGGTAGCGCGCGTTTCGAGCTGCCCGCGTTCGGCTGGGCCATTTGCAAGGTCGAGAAGGCGGCGCAGTGAACCGGATGCAGCCTCTCGTATCGGCCGAAACCGCCACCCGCCCATGGTGGAAGGGCGCGGCGATCTACCAGATCTATCCCCGCAGCTTCATGGATGCGAACGGCGATGGCATCGGCGATCTGCCGGGGATCACCAGTCGGTTGGACTATGTCGCCAGCCTGGGCGTCGATGCCATCTGGATTTCCCCCTTCTTCACCAGCCCGATGAAGGATTTCGGCTACGACGTGGCCGATTACCGCGGTGTCGACCCGATCTTCGGCACGCTCGAGGATTTCGACGCGCTGGTGGCGCGCGCGCACGCGCTCGGCCTTCGCGTGCTGATCGACCAAGTCTACTCGCACACTTCGGACCAGCACGCCTGGTTCGCGGAAAGCCGCCAGGACAGGACCAATCCAAAGAACGATTGGTATGTCTGGGCGGACGCCAAGCCCGACGGGTCGCCGCCGTCGAACTGGCAGTCCGTGTTCGGAGGTCCCGCGTGGACGTGGGATGCCCGGCGCGGACAATACTACCTGCACAATTTCCTCAGCAGCCAGCCCCAGCTCAACGTGCATCTTCCCGCGGTGCAGGAGGCGCTGCTCGATGTAGCGCGCTTCTGGCTCGATCGCGGGGTCGACGGCTTCAGGATCGATGCGCTCAATTTCGCGATGCACGACCCGCAACTGCGCGACAATCCGCCCGCGCGCCCGTCGGACAAGCCGCGCAGCCGTCCGTTCGATTTCCAGCAGCGAGTGCACAACCAGAGCCACCCCGGCATCCCCGCCTTCGTTGCCCGCATCCGCGAAGTGACCGACGCCTACGACGGCGTGTTCACCGTGGCCGAGGTCGGCGGCGAAGAGGCCGAGCGCGAGATGAAGGCCTTCACCGCGGGGGAGGAGCACCTGAACTCCGCCTACGGCTTCAATTTCCTCTACGCCGAAGCTCTGCGCCCAGGGACGATCTGTGCCGCGCTGACCGAATGGCCCGACACGCCCGGCACGGGTTGGCCCAGCTGGGCGTTCGAAAACCACGACGCGCCGCGCGCGCTCAGCCGCTGGTGCAAGCCGCAGCACCGCAACGCCTTCGCACGGCTGAAGATGCTGCTGCTGATCGCCCTGCGCGGCAATATCATTCTCTATCAGGGCGAGGAACTGGGCCTGACGCAGGTCGAGATCCCCTTCGAGATGCTTCACGACCCGGAAGCAATCGCGAATTGGCCGCTCACGCTCAGCCGCGACGGCGCGCGCACGCCCATGCCCTGGCTCGCCGACGCGCAGGACGCTGGGTTCGGGGCAATTGAACCCTGGCTTCCTGTAGGGGCCGAAAACGCGGCGCGCGCGGTGGACCGGCAGGAGGCTGATCCGGTCTCGCTGCTCAATCACACGCGCGCCATGCTGGCGCTGCGCAAGGCACACCCCGCCTTGCAGCATGGCGCCGTTATCACCTGCGGGGCCGAAGGCGACCTGCTGATGTTGGAGCGCAAGAGCGGCAATGAAACGCTGCGCGTGCTGGCGAATTTTTCCGAGGAGACGATGATGGTGCAGGAAGGCGAGGGCGCACGCGTAGTGATCGCCGCGATCAATGGGGCCAGGCCCGGTATCCTGCCGCCTTTTGCTGCGCTGGTGGTGGCGCTGTGAAGGCCGCAGGTATCACCGCCGCCTCGCTGGCCCTCCTTGCTGCTCCGGCCATTGCCCAGGCCCCGGCTGCGCCCGCACCGGCAACGGCGAGCTCGCCCGACGGCACGGTCAGCGTCACGCTCGCTGTCGATGGCGATGGCCGCCCATTCTACACCGTCAGCCGCAAGGACAAGCAGATCATCTCGCCCTCGCGGCTCGGCTTCCTGCTGACCGACGTGGTCAAGATCGATCGCCGACTTGCCATTGCCGGTCAGGAGGTGCGCGACTTCGACGAAACCTGGACCCAGCCCTGGGGCGAATGGTCTCAGATCCGCAACCGCTATCGCGAACTGAAGGTCCACCTCAAGGAGACGACCGCGCTGGCGCGGGTCTTTACCGTCACCTTCCGGCTCTACGAGGATGGCGTGGGTTTCCGCTACGAATTCCCCGAGCAGCCGAACTTAGTGAAGGCCAATATCGCCGACGAGCTGACCGAATTCGCTTTCGCGCAGGATGGTACTGCCTGGTGGAAACCGGCGTTCCTGTGGAACCGCGAGGAATATCTCTACAACAAGACCCCGCTGTCCGCCGTCAGCACCGCCGATACGCCGATCACCATCAAGCTGGCCGATGGCACGCATGTCGCGCTGCACGAGGCCGCGCTGGTGGACTACTCGGGCATGGCCGTCACTCGCACCGAGGGCACCACGCTGCGCGCCAACCTCACCCCCGGCGCGGGCGAGCCCAAGGTGCAGAAGACCGGCGCCTGGACCACGCCCTGGCGCACACTGATCATCGCCGATGATGCGCCCGGTATTTATCACAGCCATCTGATGCTGAACCTCAACGAACCCAACAAGCTGGGCGACATGAGCTGGTTCAAGCCCGGCAAGTTCGCGGGCGTGTGGTGGAACCTCATCAAGGGGGAATGGAGCTGGGCGCGCGGGCCCAAGCACGGCGCCACCACCGAGAACGTCAAGCGCTACATCGATTTCGCCGCGGCCAACGGAGTCGGCCACGTGCTGGTCGAAGGCTGGAACGTCGGCTGGGACGGCGACTGGTTCGGCAATGGCCACGACATGGACTTCGACCAGCCAACGGCCGATTTCGACGTCAAGGACATCGTGGCCTATGGCAAGCGCAAGGGCGTGCGCCTGATCGGTCACCACGAAACCGGCGGCGCGGCGACGCATTACGAGAAGCAGTTCGACACGGCGTTCAAATTTGCCGCGGACAACGGCTACATGGCGGTCAAGACGGGCTATGTCACCGACGCCGGCCAGATGGAGCGCGAGGACCCCGACGGCCGCAAATATCGCGAATGGCACCAGGGGCAGTGGATGGTGAACCACCAGCTCCGCAAGGTTCAGGCGGCGGCCAAATACAAGCTCGCGATCGATGCGCACGAACCGGTCAAGGGGACCGGGCTCCACCGCACCTATCCCAACTACGCCGCGCGCGAGGGCATGCGCGGGATGGAATACAACGCCTGGGGCGGCAAGAACCCCCCCGAGCACGAGGCGAACATCGTGTTCACGCGCATGCTGGAGGGGCCGATGGATTTCACTCCCGGCGTTCTCAGCCTCAAGGGCCAGGCCGACAGCGACATTCTTTCGACCATCGCCAAGCAGCTCGCGCTTTACGTGGTGATCTATTCGCCGCTGCAGATGCTCGCCGATACGCCGGAGAATTATGCGAAGTATCCCGGTCCGCTGAAGTTCATCCGGGACGTGCCGGCCGACTGGGATGAGACGCGGGTGCTCAACGGTGAGGTCGGCGATTTCGTCACGATCGCGCGGCGGCGGCGCGGCGGCCAGGATTGGTATGTCGGCGCGGTCGGCGACGAGGAAGCGCGCAGCGTGACTGTCGATCTCGGCTTCCTGACCCCTGGCAAGCGCTATCGCGCGGAAATCTACCGGGACGGTGACGATGCCGACTACCGAACCGAAAAGCGCCATTCGATCGCCATCGAGCGCCGGACTGTGACCAGTGCAGACAGCATGACCATCCGCATCGCACCGGGCGGCGGCTTTGCCATCCGCCTTGTCCCCGCGCGGTGAGGTGACCCCGGCGCCGCCCCGGGTCGTTGTTCTGGGCGGCGGCAGCGCGGGTTGGATCACCGCCTGCCTGCTGGCAAAGGAATGGGGCGCTACCCAAGTCACCGTGATCGAAAGCCCGGAGATCGGGATCATCGGCGTCGGCGAGGGTTCCACCCCGCAGCTGAAGGCGCTTTTCGATCACCTCGGCATTGCAGAGGCGGAGTGGATGGCCGCTTGCGATGCCACGTTCAAGCTCGGCATTCGCTTCCACGGCTGGAGCGAGCGGTCGGGGTTCGAAACCTACTTCCATCCCTTCCCGGGGCCCATCGACCTTCACACCGAGCCGGGCTTCACGCGCAATTGCGCGCTGGCGCGGCGCGGCGTCCAGGTTCCGGCTCATCCGGACGGCTGGTTCCTGGCTACCCGGCTGGCCGATGAGGGCAAGCGTCCGCACCCGGCGAGCAATTTCCCCTTTCCGCCCAGCTACGGCTATCATTTCGATGCTTACAAGCTCGGCGCCTTCCTGCGCGACTGGTCGGTGGGTCAGGGGGTCACTCACTTGGCGCGCAAGGTAGAGGAGGTCGCGCTGACGCCGGAAGGCGACGTTGCCGCGCTGGTGCTCGGCGGCGGTGAGCGGATCGAAGGCGACATCTTCATCGACTGCTCGGGCTTTCGCAGCCTCATCATGCAACAGGCTCTGGGCGAGCCCTTTGTCTCCTATGCCGAGGCGCTGTTCAACGACCGCGCAGTGGTTCTTCCGACCGCTGCGACCACGGACTTTCGCCCTCAGACCGAGGCCCATGCCATGCGCGCGGGCTGGCGCTGGTCGATCCCGCTGACCGCGCGCACAGGGAATGGCTACGTCTATTCGAGCCGGTTCCTTTCGGATGCTGAGGCGGAAGCCGAACTACGCGCCGCCACGGGTGGGAGTGAGGAGGTGGCGGCGCGAGTCCTGGCGCTCAAGGTCGGACGCGTCGAGCGAAGCTGGAGCCGCAACTGTCTGGCCGCCGGGCTCGCGCAGGGCTTCGTCGAACCGCTCGAGGCGACCGCACTGCACATCGTGATCGCCACCGCGCTGGAATTCGCGCAGGCCTACACCGCGGGCGGCTTCACCGCACAGCACCGCGACAGCTTCAACTCCGCAATCGCCGCGCGTTATGACGGCATCCGCGATTACAACGTCGCGCACTACCGGATGAACCAGCGGACCGATACCGCGTACTGGCGCGAATGCGCGGGCAACCAGGCGCTCTCCAACGGCCTCAAGGGCATGATGACGGCGTGGTTCACCCATGAGGACATCGCCGCCGCCAACTACGCGCTCAATGGCGATGCCCCGGCTTATTCGGCGATGAGCTGGCACTGCCTGTTCGCCGGCTACGGGACCTTCCCGCCGGAGATCAAGACTGTCCCGCTCCCGCCCGGCATCGTAGCGGCCGATGCCGCAGCTGCTGCCGCGCAAATTGCCGCCTGCGCGCAGAATTTTCAGCGCTGAACTGCGGCGCATTGCTTTGCCGCGGACTGCCCGAGCGCGCCGACCGGTGTATGCACCGGCGAATCGCAATCGGGAGCAATCGATGGCCACCTTAATCGCGCGAGATGTCGACCCCATGGCGCTGGGATTCGATCCGATGCGCCTGGCGCGGATCGATAGCTTTCTCGCAGAGCATTACATCGAGCCGGGTAAATTGCCCGGAGTGCAGATCTTGGTCGCGCGCGAGGGACGGCCCGTTCACTTCGGCCAGGCCGGCGTGTTGCGCGCCGATGGCACACCGATGCGTGAAGACGCGCTCCTGCGGATTGCCAGCATGACCAAGCCGGTGACCTCGGCCGCTTTCATGCAATTGGTGGAGCAAGGGCTGGTCTCGCTCGACGAACCCATTGCCCGCGTCTTGCCCGAACTCGGGCAGCTCGGCGTCTATGCCGGCGGGGGCGGCGCGGTGCCCTTCGCTCCCGTCACCCCGACGCGCGCGATCCGCTTCGTCGACCTGCTGACGCATATGGCGGGCTTCACTTACGGCCTCCAGAACCGCACCAGCATTGACGCAGCCTACCGCGAGGTCGAGCTGGACTTCGGCCGCGAGCACCACACCAGCGAGGAATATCTCACGCATCTCGCGCGCTTGCCGCTGGAATTCGAGCCGGGCACCGGCTGGAACTATTCCGTGGCCACCGACGTGCTGGGGATCGCCGTGGAGCGGCTCAGCGGAATGCGGCTGGGCGAGTATTTCGAGCAGCACATCTTCGGTCCCCTCGGCATGGTCGATACCGGCTTCGGCGTCGCCTCGGGCCAGGACGAGCGGCTTGGCGACGCTTGGGGCTATCAGCGGGGCAAGCCGCCCAAGCTGGTCGAGCGCGGCGCCAGCAGCAAGCTGCTCGGCCCGGCGAAGTTTTACAGCGGCGGGGGCGGCCTCATTGGGACGATCGCCGACTACCACCGCTTCGCCGCGATGCTGCTCGGCAAGGGCGAGTTGGATGGCGCGCGCATTCTCGCGCCAAAGACTCTCGACCTGATGACCAGCAATTTCCTGCCAGGTGGAGCGGACCTCGCCAGCATCAGCCGTAGCCTGTTCTCGGAAAGCACCACCGCCGGCTCCGGCTTCGGGCTGGGCTTCGCGATGGTGATCGAGCCAGCGAAGACGCTGATCCCGGCGAGCAAGGGCGAGTTCTACTGGGGCGGTGCCTATTCGACGGCGTTCTTCGTCGATCCGGTTGAGCGCATCACAATGGTGTTCATGACGCAGCTTTATCCCAGCAGCGCCTATCCGGTACGGCGCCAGCTCAAGACGCTGATCTATTCGGCCCTGATGAAAAGCCGGGCCTGATCGCCCCCGGCGTCAGTGCACCAGCCAGAGCTTCAGGAGCCAGCTGACTACGCCAAGCAGCGCCACGCTGGCGAACCAGATCGCGGCCATCCAGGCGATCCGCTGCCATACCGGCAACAGGTCGACATCGGACGCACGGTGCATCTCTTCAGCCATCGTCATCCCGCTTCCCGATCAGTGGTACCTCTCATGGCCCACCTTGCGGCGAAAGACCCACTGGGTCCGCGCAGTGCAATCAATAATCTGCGGTATGGTTAATGCAACCCCAGCTAGCATGGACGCCTGGCAACGCCCGGGTGGAGCAGCGCCCCAAATGGGAGACGTCCGCAATTTGCGTCATGGCCGGTGGCTTGCGTGCAACGAAGGCTGGAACAAGCGGGCGTTCGTCGTCATTGGAGCGAAAATTGAATCGGCCGGAGACCTACCAATGCTCGAATACGTTCCCGCCTGGCTCGGCAAGGCGCTTCGCAACGTCCGCGCGGGGCACGGCGGGCTGGCCGTCGCAAAGTTGGGTGCCGAGGACTGTCTCCATGCCGGCGGCTTCCGGCTGATGAGCGCGGCCTTCGTCGACGGCGAGGCGCTCGACCCGATGTTCACCGCCGACGAAGAAGATGCCTGTGCCCCGCCCCTGGAATGGACCGCACCGCCGCCGGGAACCAAGGCGCTGGCTCTCATCGTCGAGGATCCCGACGCGCCCGGGCTGGAGCCCTTCGTGCACTGGCTTGGCTGGGGCATGGAGCCGCGCGCCGGCAAGCTGTTCGAAGGCGAGGAGCCGCCGGTGCTGGGGCAGAATTCCTATCTCAAGACCGCATGGCTGGCGCCCGACCCGCCGACGGGTCACGGCAAGCACGATTACGTCTTCCAGCTGTTCGCGCTCGACATCCCGCTCGAACTGGCCGCAGGCAGCGGACGCGGCGCTTTCATGGAAGAGGCCGAGGGCCACGTCCTGGCCGCGGCGGTGCTGACCGGCACTTACGAACGGCGCTAGTCGGCGAGGATCATGGCGCCGAAGCGCCAGCCGAACACCCAGCGGACTTCCGCACGCACCTTGCCGCGGTTGGGGAGGTCGGCGATCACCACGGTGTGGAGCGGCAGGCGCTCCTCGCACTCGCACATGAAGCCGCCATCGGAGACATTGCCGAGCCGCGCGGAAAGCTCGCGCCCACATCCGTCCTCGATGGCAATGTCGCAGTCGATCTCCCATCGCTCGGCGCGGTGGCGATAGACGGGGTGTGGAACTGCTGCAGCCTGAGCCATGGTTGATCCGCAATAGCGCCGGATCCTTGCGATTTCCTTGCCGCCTTCAAGCGCCCCGCAGCGCTGCAACATCGTATGGCCGGCCCAGGCGCCCCTGGGGTATCTCTAGCGCCGCCCGATCCCAGTCGAGCTCGATGGCTACCGCTTCATAGGCGCTGTGCAGGAAAGCCAGCAACGCAGCGTCTGGATCGGGCGCGGCCCGGACCGCGGCGTAGGGCAGCACCAACTCGCCGAGCTGTCCGTGCCAATACGCCGCCCCCGGCGCGATGTGGCGTTGCGCCAACCTTGGCGGGCTGGGGTAGCCATAGGCGTAAAAGGCTGCTTCATCGAGGCCATTGCCGCCCAGCCAGAAGCCGGCGCTGGCGACTTCGTGGCTGTACGCCTCGCGGGTAACACGGTCGGGCAAATTGGGAATGCCGCCGGGATGCAGCGGTGCTTGCCGGCCCGAAAACCGCGTCACCGCGAGGTCGAAGCTGCCCCAGAACAGGTGGCTCGGGCTCGACTTGCCGACAAAGCCGCTGCGAAAGAGCTCGAACAGCTGATTGGCCGAAGAGAATGCGCGGTGAATGCGCCGCACCTGGTCGTCGTCCCACAAACGGTCGCGGTGATCGTCGGCGAAGGGTACGGCGTGTTCGACTTCATTGGGCGCGCCCGCGACTTGGATCGGGCAGCCCACCTCGCTCAGCACGGCAGCCAGGCGCGAGAAGACATCAGCGACGGAGCGGCGCTTGACGTCGATCGTCTGCACTAGCCCTTGCGAGGTCTCGAGCCGGATGCAGCCGTCGAGGCAATCGAGCAGCAGCTCGCCTTCGCCGTACGCCAGCGGAACGGGATAAGTCCGGAACCCGCGCGGCACCACGCGCAGCGCCGCCTGCCAGCCATGGTTCGTCCACGGCAGACCGCGCGCCGGCAGCTTGCCGACAATCTGCAGATAGGCGTGGAGCGTCTCGATGACCGGACGGTCGGCGGCGTAATCCAACACTGGCCACCGCTCGTCCATCATCGCCTCCCCGGTATCAGTAGATCTCGAACAGCCCCGCTGCGCCCATGCC
>SXGU01335497.1_pt1 | contig 23754 bp, 19 predicted proteins | sample 3174531 | NCBI WGS metagenome assembly SXGU01 (sample SAMN11356863, study PRJNA531348) | freshwater metagenome | isolation source: freshwater sample F1-140 | place: China: Fuxian Lake, Yuxi | collected 2017-12-25
GACGCATTGCCGCCGTTGCGTATTGAATGCAAGAAATTTGAAATTGTGTCTTCGCGCCAAACCATATTTCAATGCTGTGAATTAATTCTCTCCCGTATTAATGAGGGGCATTATGAATACAACACGGATGGATTGATATTCACGCCGGCAGATTATGCCGTTGGCGCAAATCACGCGGGTGATAATGTGGCAGGACCCAAAACCCGAATCACGTGGGATTATTCCTTTAAGTGGAAGCCGCCTCAGTACAACACGATTGACTTTCTTGTAACAACCAAGAAAGGCGACAATAATATGGACTTGATTAAGTATATGTATCACGACGGCATTGACTTGTCCTCTACCAGCGGGCAAGTATCCCAATATAAAACGCTGGTTTTGCGGGTTGGATACGACGAGAAAAAGCACGGCTATTTGAACCCGTGTGCCTCCATTATTGAAGACAAAATACCGCGCATTGAAAATGTGGACAATGACGATTCCTACAAACCGGCGCCCTTTTATCCGTCTTGTCCGTATGACCCCGACGCCCATGTGTGCAACATTGTGATTCGTCCCGATGAAAGCGGGAGCGCACAAATGCTTACCGAAGAACAAGATGTAATCTATGACGAAACCATTGTGGAATTCAGATATAACCCAGAAAAACCGGTGCACTGGCGATGGGAGCCGCTTCGTGTGCGCCACGAAAAAACGGCAGAATACCGCAGTGGCTTGAAAAATTATGGAAACGCGTATCACGTCGCAAACAACAATTGGTATTCTATACACAACCCTATTACCGAGGAAATGATAACCACCGGCGAAGACATACCCGAAGAGATGTCAAATGATGATATTTATTACAATCGCGCGATTACAACCAAGGGCAAGGAGGGGGCTAAGTTGCTCACGATGACACAAAACATGCGCGATTTCCACAATTTGTATGTGAAAAAATCGCTGATTATGGGCGTATCTAAGATGGGAAACACGCTCATTGATATGGCGGCAGGAAAAGGCGGGGATTTGCCGAAATGGATTGCCGCCAAATTGTCGTTTGTGTTGGGGCTGGATGTGTCCAAAGATAATGTGGAAAACAAAATAGACGGCATATGTGCGCGGTATCTGAATTACCGCAAGAAATACACTCATATGCCCAGCGGCATATTTATTCACGCCGACAGCAGTCATGTCATTAAAACGGGGCAGGCCGCCATTACCGAACGATATAAACTCATATTACGAGCGATTTTCGGGGAAGGCGCCAAAGATGCCGATTTATTAGGTCGCGGCGTGTATAATGCGTACGGAAAGGGGGCGGACGGGTTTGACGTGTGTTCGGTGCAATTTGCGGTGCACTACTTTTTTGAGAATGTGAAAAAATTACACACCTTTTTGCGAAATGTGTGCGAATGCACAAAGGTGGGCGGGTACTTTATTGGAACTTGCTACGACGGCGAAACCATATTCAATGAACTCAAAGACAAAGAAATGGGCGAATCAATGGCTATAACACAAAAGCCGGACGGAGAAGACCCCGTCAAAATATGGTCGGTTACAAAGCAATACTATCAAGAAGAATTTGTGGATGACAGCAGTTCGCTGGGATACGGCATTGACGTGTTTCAAGACTCAATCAACAAGACTTTTCGGGAGTATTTAGTGAATTTCAATTACTTTGTTCAATTGATGGAGAATTACGGCTTCACGCTTCTGACCGAAGATGAGGCAACCCATTTGGAATCCCCGTTGCCGGATGGAACCGGCACATTTGCGCAGTTGTATCACGCAATGGAAAATGAAGTTAAGAAACACCCCGAAAAGGCAAGAGATTACGCAAACGCGTTTAATATGACACCGGAAGAAAAACAGATATCGTTTTATAACCGATACTTTATCTTTAAAAAGGTTCGCAATATTGATGCGAAAAAGTTGAGTAATAGTTTCTTGGCGTATGCCGGCATGGAAGAAAAAGGGGCAGATGAAGCGGCATTGGAAGAAGCCGAAAAACGCATTGAAAAAGCGGCCATTGCCAAAGAAGCGGTTGAAACAATGAATGAAACAAAAGAAATAAAACAATCTTCAAAAACATCAACAGCGTCATCAACAACGTCATCAACCTCGTCATCATCATCTTCAACCCCTCCTTGGATGAAAAAATCCATACTGGAAGCCATTGAAATTCGCGACAAAGAATATATGAAAGGTTATGAGAAAGAAGCCCAAGAAGCAATTGCTCGTGAAGCAAAGCCAAAACCAGAACAACCTAAAAAAACAATCATACGGCCAAAAATTACAAAAAAATTAAAAGAGAAAGAACAAGAACAGCAAGGACAACATGAAGAGTCTGCGCCGATTGAATTATTGGAAAAGAAAGTAATTAAACGCCAAAGAACTAAAAAAGTTGTAAAAGAACCATAAACGCTAAAACATAAAACAATCTAAACAAAATGTTGCTATTATTATAACTACACTACCGGCGGCCACAACCAATAGTAATAATACATATTGTGGCACCTAAGCGAGCGAAATATAACATAATTCACCTCACATCCAATGTATAGTTATAATATGTCTAATTCATCATATCAAAAAAAAGAATATATTCCTGCCGCGAACACGCCATCAGCACAATTATATTCTTCATTCATAACACCATCACCGACTACCGCCACTGCTTCATCACAACATAACAATAACAATAATGCACAGGCGCAGTCATCATTATTGACGCAATCCAATGTATATATGTTACCATTTATATCAAAGATGACAGACCTTGAAATTATTTTAATTGATTCTGCTCCATATTGTCAAACCCAAACCCAAAACCAAAACCAAACCCAAAACCAACCGTATGACTGCGACGAAGAACCATACGGACAAGAAGAAGAGCAGAAAGAAATGAATGAAATTGAACACTATCACGAAGATATATATTTGTCTATGTCTATTCCTATTCCTATGTTAAAAAATAATTCACAAAAACAACAAAAACAACAAGAACCGGTTGTATCCATGTCTATTCACAACCATATGTGTAAAATCAAATATCAAATTGAAAAATACGCGGATTTATGGAACAATGCCAAAAAATTCACAAATCCATATGAATTCATCCATACAAATGTCCCAGGACACAAAACCAGCGTCAGCAAATTCCGTCCAATTTCACGCTCATTTTATAAAATGATTGAAATAACTCAAACTGCAAAATTATTGGACCGTTATAAATCAGGACACAAGCCCGTAGTGGTTGAGCCGATTACAACCTTTCATTTGGCGGAAGGCCCGGGTGGGTTCATTGAAGCAATCTCCTATTTACGAGGCGGGGCGTGTAATTGCGGAGGTTCGCTGTGGTCCAATGTCCGTTGTTCATTGTCTTCACTTGAAAATGGTGGACTAGGTAATGGAGTTGGGGGTGGAGTTGGGAGTGGAGACCATACTCCCCCATCATTTATTCCCGGCTTCAAGCGCGTGTGCCTGCACGACAAATATTACGGAATGACGTTAATTAATGACGACCCGATATGCCCCGGCTGGAAAAAAAGCAAATCATTTTTAGAACACAATCCAAATGTAGTAATTGAGTGCGGCGAAGACGGAACCGGTAATTTGCTGTCTCTTTCAAATTACAAGCACTGTTGTTCCAAATACAAAAACAGCATGAATATTGTTACTGCGGATGGCGGATTTGACTTTTCCATTGACTTTAATAATCAGGAACATTTGGCTGTCAATTTAATCATCGCCGAAGTGTTTTATGCGTTGTCTATTCAAAAAGAAGGCGGCGATTTCATACTGAAAATATTTGATGTGTTTTTCAAACCAACCATTGACTTATTATACTTGTTGTGCTCGTGTTATGAAGAGGTGTGTATCATCAAACCGCACACCAGTCGCATCGCAAACTCGGAAAAATATGTGTTGTGTCAGCGCTTTAAATATGCGGATAGCACGCCGTTGATATCACAATTTACGAAAATATTTGACGATTTGTGTAAGAACCAGCCCATTACATCGCTGCTGGATTTTGAACACGATGTTTATTTTTTAAGTAAATTGGAAGACATGAATGTGTCGCTGGGGCAACAGCAGATTGAAAACATTTCCACCACACTGACGTTGATTTTGAATAAACACCCCGACAAATACGACACAATGAAGAAATCTAATATCCAAAAATGTATATCGTGGTGTGAAAAATACGGCATACCTCATAACAAGATGTCGCACAGCACCAATATATTTTTATCATCTTCAATGTCGTCGTCATCTTCTAGCGCATCTTTTATCACGACACATTCTAGAAAAGAACAAAAAGAACAAAAAGAAAAATAGAAATATATTACAATAACAACAATACGCAATGTATTACAATCAAAAATGCCATATAAATATATCCCACTTGTAAATAATAGCATAGTAAAAGGAATTGCCAAAGACCAACTAATGCAATCAACCGTTAGTTTATTTTTGGGAGGCATTGGTGGCGGTAAAAAAAAGAAAGAAAGATTTGATACTATTTTAGAACCATTACAGGCAATACTACAAGTAGGTTTTTTGACATACTGTCCAATTGGGACCAAGATTGCGATACACAATAATTGTTTGATTATTCAAAGTCCAGGATATACACAACAAGTTTCTCGCTGGTACAACAATGACACGAAAGAGGACTTGGTTTATTTGTTTAACGTGTTTTCTAGGTTTAGTCGTTATTACCATTTTTTATTAGATGCGGAAATAGGGTCTACGAATCAACGTCTTTATGCCCTGTTAATTAAATTGGCAAAATCGGGCATTGATAACTTGATACGCACCTACAATCAAACTGCGGAAGTTCATTTGCTTCATACACTGCAAATGTTTAAAAACATGCTTGAAAAGCCGGCGGAGCCGGTGGTGCTACAATCGCCGTCATTAGAGGCAAGAAGAGAAGTAGTAGACGATGATGCGATGCCGCCGCTTTCATTATATGGTGGCGGCGGTGGTAATAACGACGCAAAAAAGAAGAAAAAACAGCAACAAACATCATCACAGCAAACATCATCACAGCATTCGCAACAGTCGCAACAATCGCAATCATATCCACATTCCCACAATCAAGAACTACAATTACAGGAACCAACTGAAATGTCTTCCATATCAAATGATGTTGTATATGGAAACATAGATAATGTATTCATCCGCATCACGGAACTTTATTCACAAGAAGAATACAATATAATATATAACACATTGGTGCTTATTCAAAAAGATGAAGTGAATTACAAAGCGTATATGAACGGGTTAAATCAAATGATGGAACCGCTGTATGTTAAAATAAAAAAGTGGTTGGTTGATAATGTAGTGTTTTGAATATTTTGAAGTGGATGTGGACGGTGGACGTGTATTTGAATTGTATTTATTGCGCAATCAATTTGATTACACAAGGCTCACACGCATTATTTGTTAAAACGCCTTTAATCCGGCGTTCCACGCCTTCAAACAATATGTTTATTTCTTGCCGTTCCCCCGTTATGACATATTGGTTCATTTGTTTATACAACTTAACAACTGGTTCATATTTCATAGACAACTCCAATTCTTGCAATTTTTCAATAATGGGTTTTATTTCAGCGCGCCTCTGTTCAATTGTTCGTTCAACAAACATTTCTATATTTTATATATTTTATATATTGAATTGTTTTTATTATTTGATTATGTTATTCATAATATGATATTATAGTCATAACATAATCAAAACATAATTATACCTACCCCCTGGGGGGGTCTATATTTTACCACACCGCGTCATTTGACCCCCAATACATTCCATCTCTCTCCTTTATGTTATACAATTGCTTAAACCGTTTCATTCGCATCAATGGCGCGTTTGTTCTAATACGCAATTCTAAATGCGGGTTGGTCATGGATTGCACTAAATTTTCCTTTTTGTTCATAATTTGATGATTTTGAATGGCGTAATACATATAAAATGTTTCAAACGACATGTTTCGGGCAACTTCATTCACATTATTTTTATTGTGGTACGCGTCCAAGCAATCTTCGCATATACTTAATCCCGTTATGTCCGCTAAATTCTCCGACAATGAAATAAACCCATCTATTTTATAGCCATACCGTTTGGCAATCGTTTCATATTGCCGGTTTATTTCTGTTATTTTTCGGTCATATTTATTTTCATCGGCGTCCGCCCACCAGTTATAAGAATTCCCATTATGGTCATATGTGCGGCCATTCACGTGGAGAGCGTGCCCGATTTCGTGTCCAAATGTAAAACCGGCATGTGCCAATGAATATTCGTATCCCCGGGACGCGTCATCCACCAATGGCGGCATCATATATGCGGTGGGAATATATACCGAATTTGTGGAAGCCGTGTAATACGCGTTCACGATGTATGACAATGAACCGGATGTTTTCATTAGTGCCCAATCCACGCGTTCCAAGTCGTCGTTTAATTTGCCGTCAATATGATTTGCGATGTGGTTTATGCGCCATTCAGAAATACGGCACAAATTCCCCCACGGGTCTTTTTCATCATAATCAATGCCGTATGGGTCCGGCATATGATACATACATTCCCCGATATTCAGTTTTAAATACTCTAATTTTTTCATCGCCCCATCCCGGGTTTTGGGTGTAAGCCAATCATTTGACATCAATCTCTCTTTGTATGCGTTTTTAATGTCGTTATATATTGCGATTAATTGAGAGATGTATTCCTTATTTTCATATTTCTTTGTGTATTCAATTGTCAGTTTTTTGCCGTATGCGTAAGACAGCCCAATGATTGGGAAATACGCGTGAGGAAACCCCGCAGTTCGCCCCCGCACAATTATATCGTTAAAATCGTAATAAATATTGCGCCATCTCTCGCTGAATACAATGAGTTGTCGGAAATATATGTAAAACCAGTAACTCTTCCATTTATCGCTTGCCCACTCTTTTTTTAAGATTTCCATCATATATTTAAGATACCCGACTTGGGTACAAATAAAATGGGGCGGTATGTTTTCAACTGCGTACCCCAAATATTCCGCAAATTCTCTCCAATTAAATCCTGTTATACTTTTTCCTTGTTTGTCGGAAAAGGCGTTATAAGACGCGGTAAGTGCTTTCTTTTTGCCGTTTCTACTGTTATTGCCGTTACCACCATTACTTACGTTACCACCATTCATTATGCGGGCCAGCGTAAGTGCGTCCCATTTATCTCCGATGTCGTATGTATCGTCGTATTTTGAAATGCCAGTTAGAATGTCGCATTCCACATTGTAGACATTTTCTGGCGTGATGGAATAAATCTCTCTGTATCCCTTTCCCAAACACGCCGTAAACACTTTGTTGATATAGCGCAAATACTCGTCAATCATTTTGTCTTTATACATTTGAAAATGCGGGTCCACATCTCTCACCGACTGTAATTTACTGTCATTTATGTAGAGCCGGTAGTCATACAGCGAGAGATTGGGGTATGATATGTGAGACGTTAAAATGTTGGAGTTTTTTTCATCCGGATACAGTTCCCATATAATCGGCGACGCCCATGACACCATTTCATTTTTGGAAATGCACGCCAACAACTTCCATAAGTTATTTTCGCTTACAAGGTCGGCGTGCTGTGTTATGAAATCAGCAACGTGTTTCTTTGCCGCATCATGTGGCAGAGAGATGAGCGACTTGTATAAATGCTTCATATGTGTGTCGGTCTTTGTTTCATTTTCAATGATTTCTAGAATTTGCTGATAAGCCGTGTCTTGGACGAGTTTAAAATTATCTACTTGGCCCATATACTTTTTACTGGCAGGGAGTGTGCGTTTTATTTTGGAAATCCATTCTTTGTTTGCCCATAAATAATAATCGTCTTGGGGCTTGATTTTATTTTTGGTGCGGTTGGAGTTGGATGTTTTATTAGATGTCAGGTGAATGTGTTTGTATTTTCGTGTTTTTATGTGTTGTTTCGGTTTTTTTCGGTGTGTGCTTGTTTTCATTTTTCAACCAGAAGTTATATTACAATGATATAAAAAATCAATTCAAAGCACATAAATATAATTGCGTTTAACAAGTAATAACATCCATCTCCAATAAACCCATAAACAATAAAAATGCTGGAACTGAGTGATACAAATACAAATACAGATACAAATATTTTATTTTTAAAATTAGTTGGAGCGGCTCTTTGGCTCTCATATATTTGTATTTTGGTTTCAAAACAGCGCACTTCAACAAACAAGGAGAAAGACATTGAAAATATGATAAATGATGAAACCGGATTTGATGATGAAGAACAAACCATTCGCATTTCATCATTCAGGCATATTTTATCGGTTTGTCGCCGACGATTGTTAGGTATGAAATTACAATCAAAATTGAAATCAAATTCTGGCTCAGAACCTTGTAATAATGTTACAGTGGTTGATTTATAGGGATATTTTTTATAGTTTTATTGGTTAGCACACGGTGCTGGGGCGATGGCGTAATGCCCTGCGATACACGCTACAATCATTATTCTGGATTTTATTTTTAATGAAATAGGGGGAGCCCGTGTCGCCGTGGTATGAGCCCGCATTTGCGGCCGCCTCGCCATACGCGCTACGAAAAGAACTGCCGTTCTTTGTTATGGTGTCCAATTTTAAACGAGCCAACCTAGAACTGGCGGAAACGGCGCCTTGAACCCCGAACTTTACATTGTTTGGCTTGTGAATTGTTATTTCTTTACAAGATTTGGCTGGGTTCAAGGGATACACCTTTTCGGTGGAACAATTGCCGGTGTAGTATTCTTGTGGGCCGCCGGGCGCATTGGTGGGCCACGCAGGTTTGTTCCCATTCATATACTGCACCCCCGGTATTTTTGCGGTGGACAACTTTTGTTGGTAGGTTTTGCATCTTGCCTGCAAATATGCGGCACTGCTGGTAAAGTACGCCCGGCTCATTTTGGAACGCGCACTCTTAATAATGCGGGTTGCTGGGCACGACGACATCACCCTGGTTTCATACACACCGGTGTTTATTTGATAACTGTTGGCATCCGCCGGATTACCGACTTGAATGTACCCATTATTCTGAATTTTTGCGTCGGCAAGGCTTTCTTTTATTTTGGGTTCAAATATGTCTTCGGAGATATACAAGTTTTTAGTATCAGGCCCGCAATTGCAGTTTGTTCCTCTAAACACGATGCCTCCCGGCGAATTTATGAAACCGATGGTTACCTTGGTTCGGCTGGTTCCCCTTGGCTGAAGTTGCTTTCTCCACAATTTAAGAGGGCGCGGACGACCAAATGGTGCGGCGTAGTCATCGTCGGCAGTCAATGCGGGACCATTTGTCCCGGGACGAGACCAGCCCGGATATACGCTCTTGGTGGTCCCCGTCTTGGTGGAATTAATTGCCTGGCGAGTTGTAATTAGGGTTCCAGTTGTTCTAAAATTAATGGGGCGGGATACGTGTCGTTGCATATTATATTACTATTTACTATTTACTATATTACTATATATAATCTATAATATATAATATATATAATCATAATAATGAGTTATTTTTCATATTTTTATTCTAAAAATGTATTTAACATATGTATTTTTATATTTTTGGGGTTTGTGATTGCCATTGTTGATGTGAAAGGCCGAGAGATTATTAAAAAAATAGCAGGAGCAAGGCTAAGTACCGGATATAGATATAACAATATTCGTGAAGGATTAGAAAATAAAAATGATGGCGGGGGATGCCCTCAGGATTGTAAATCCGTTGAAACGATGAAAAAGCGAATGGAAGACTTGATTGATGAAGGCATGAAATTGAGGTCGCGGGTTATAGAAAATGAAAAAACCATTGAAAGTCAGGCCAAAATGATAAAGTCGCTACAAGAAAATACAAGTAAAATGGGCAAAGTGTAACGGGCAAAAGTGTAACGGGCAAAAGTGTAACGGGCAAAAGTGTAACGGGCAAAAGTGTAATGTAATGGGCAAACTAGCAAAAGTATCACATAATAAAAAGTATAAGTATAATTATAAGTAAATTATAAGTATAATTATTATTTTAAAAAATGAAATCAGCATTTGAAGTTATAACCCAGGAAGCGTATAAAACCATTAAAAGCAAAGATATTCATCCCGTTGTACGCATCAACGCGAATGTATTAGTGATTGTATTGGTTTTTATTGGGTTTGCGTCATTAGTCATTCTGGTTTCCATTTCAAATTACACTGCACGAAAGGAACAAAAAGAAGGGTTTCAAGGCGGGGTTATTGCGGATGATAACGGCAAACCCACAAATGTAGCAAGCGGCACAAGTGCGGCATGCCAAACCGATTGTGGAAAATACGTTGAAATACAAGACCGCATAAACACGCTTCAAAGAATGGTGAGCGAAGTGTCCGACCAAGAAAAGCGGCTTAAAGATCACGAAGCCAAATTAAATGAAATATCCGATAAAATGAAAAATCAAGGAAATAAGAAAAAACCCGATGTAAAGGTTGAAGATTTTTAGTTCCGAAATTTAAGTATCATATATATATAGCAATCCGGCAATCAAGGAATAATATTAATAACAACAATAAATATCAATAGTATCAATAAAGACCAATAACCAATAACCAAAATGGGCGATATGTTTAATAGTATAATGTCCGGCGCAGGAAATGCGCGGGATAGTTTTTTAGGTCCGGGATACGATTATTATAAAAGCATTAACGCGCCGTCCGAAATGGGAATGAGTGAAAATGGCAGTTTAGGAACATTGGCCAACAACATCAGCGGGTTGATTAGTTATGTGGAGGTATTGGTTAGCGGTAAAGGCAACGCTAGCAAGACGGGGCAGCCACTGGGAAACAAGTTTTTTCTTAAAACAGCGGCAAAATGTAAAGAAACCACCATTGATAAATTTAAAAGAGACCGCGCAAATAACGATAAAAAAGAAGACAAAGACGCAAAAAAGGTAGACAGGTATATTTACATAAATAATGTGCCGGACGGAACCATTCCATTTATATCGGCTGGTATGGGCGGAACGTCATTTGGTTCAATGAAGGGGCTTATTCCAGGAGCAATCGGGAATTTAGGTGCCTTAAATCCTGCACAACTGTTTGCGTCATTCAGTATGGGGTCATACCCCGATTGTGCGCCCATCACAATGGAAACGGTGAATAATGATAATCAACGAGGAACTGAAACGCGCCATGTGGCGTTGATTGAAGTGGAGGATATGAACCCGTGTTGGTTTTCAAATCGGGTTAATCCGGTGTCTGGAAAGTCGTGCCGTGAGGTATTTACCGAACAATCCACCTCTAACGCAGCCGGACAACCCCAGTCTTTTTTAAAAGATAACAATGATATGGCGTATCCGAATGAAACCCGCAGCCCGTACAGTTTTAATTTAGGAGTTTCTACCAATCAAAATGAAAGCACCGTGTTGTATTATTCACCATTTTCTTCTTCTACTTCTACTTCTGGAACCATCAACCTAGGACCTGCATCTTTTTTCAAGTCGCCCCTTCGCAGCGGCGGATTGCTTGAAAATGACAATGAAGAAAAACAAGAAAAACAAGCACACGAAGACGCAGAAACAGACGCAGAAACAAAAACCGACGGATTACTTGACCGTTTATCGGCAGTGATTCGCAGTCTTAATACAAATACAGAATCCGGCAAAAACAAATCAAAATTGCCAAATGATGTGGTCGCACAAATTTATTACGCATCAATCACCATTATTATGCTGTACATTGTGTATCGTGTGTTGTATCGCAAAAGCAGAGCATGAAGTTCAATTCGTCAAAGTAAGCATATTTTATAGGAGGGTATAAAATATACACAATACACACAATACACACACATAACTATGAACTGCTCAGACATATTTCTGGACATTCGGGATGAACAAGAATTACTGGACCGGCACTTGGTTTCAAACGACCCTTCTTTTTGTGTGATGAATATCCCATCAAGAAATGTGTTTGCGAATGTGTCTTTTTTAACCGGGATTGCGAAACAAGGTGTAAAAATACATTTGGTATGTCGCAGCGGAAATCGCACAAATGTTGTGAAACATACGTATTTCAGCGATGTACCAAACATTGTCTCGGTGGATGGCGGTATAAACAAGGTTTCGCATCCGGGGGTGTCAGTGGTGGAAGACGGACCCGGCGGGATGGGACAGCAACAATACATTCAACTCATGTTTGCGTGTATTTTGATTGTATTACTGGGATTGAGTCTATATATGTCGCTGGATTATTTCCGGGTTGTCATTGTTGCGTTGATATCATTCATACTATACCAAGTGTATAGTAAGAGTTGTCTGGTAGGCAGTCGTATTCCAATTCAAAAATATACAGTGTAAAATGTTGTGGTTGTGGTTGTTGTAAATTAGTAATTCTTCTCTGTTTTGCGTGCGTTGCGTCGGCGGTGATGCTTGCGGGTTTTCTTTGAATGATGATGCTTTCCGCCCACGGCGGATGACTTTTCATTCTCATTTTTATTATCATTTTTAATTTCTTCTCCAAACTTTACATCTTCGGCATTGATGGGGAGAGATTCATGAGAAGGCAAATCGGTTTCGGTTTTAGTTTCGGTTTGATTTTGCGGTTGGTCTTCCTCTTCATTTTCAGACTCGCTTTCAGTTTCAGATTCGCTTTCATTGTCGGTTTCTTCAATCTCTAATTTGATTGGGTGGTCGTCGTCCGCCTTTATTCCTTTTGCAGAGGCAGAAATTACTTTGGCGCTGGATGCGGCGGCCTTGGCAGCAGAGGCAGCAGCAATGGCCGCAGACGCCGCAGTTTCAGCCGCAATTGAAGCCTGGTCCAACGCACTCAACAACTCTTCTTTTATGGTGTGTTTTTCTTGCGAAGACCCTCGCGACGACTCTAATTCTTTAATTTTGGCTTTCAATGATTCATTTTCCTTTACCAAATCTTCATATTTTTGAGACAAGTCTTGAACACTATTTACAACGGATTTCAAGCCGAGACCCAGTTCTCTTGGTTTTTCTTGGGCTTGGTCTTGTGTTTGGTCTTGAACAACGGGTGACGGCGTGTTACTTGATGATTCTTCTTCTACATCCGGTTCTTGTTCGCCTTCTACCACAGGTTCTTCGTCTTCTACCGCCGGTTGTTCTCCTTCTACCACAGGTTCTTGTTCTTCTTCTACTGGGGCTTCATCATTTACACCTTCTTTTACTGCCTCAGAAGCATTGGTTATACCTTGCTTCACGCTTTCAGCAGTAGTCGCTGCGGCCTTTGAAACAGATTCTGCGGCAACAGAAGCAGCATTTGACACCCCTTGTTTTACTTGTTCGGCGGTGGATGAAACAGCCTCTTTGGCAGTAGTTGCCAAGTTTTCGCCTACACCTTTCAAAGAATCAAGTGCCTTTTGAATAGCAGATGGCTCGTTTGCTCCTTCTTCTGCTGTTGCGGCTGCTTCTGCTGACGGAGCATCGGCTTGTGCTTCGGCTTGTGCTTGTTCGTCCGTTTTGGCACCAAATAATCTGGCAAAAAAACCGGGTTCTTCTTTTTCAGGTCCGGATTCAGAACCGGTTGTTTCAGCGCCTCCCGATTGTTTGTTTTTCTTTTTTTTTTCAATCAAAGCATTCAATAAGTCTCGTTCATCATATGTCAATTTCGTGTTCTTATTATTCCTAATACTTGACATTTTGGTTATAATTGTATATATTATATAATATAATCCCAGAAAATATTACATAATAACATATTTTTTACACGGTTTTAGAAGCGAACACGCTTGTACAATTCAAGGGCAACCAACCCACCAGCAACCTGAGCCAGGATGTAAGGCAACACCTCAGCCTTGGGGAGTTTGCCGGCAGCAGCCATCATAACAGAGACGGCGGGGTTGAAGTGGCCGCCAGAAATGGGGCCTCCGACCATAATGGCGATTGCGAGAGCAGCGCCGATGGCAATGGCGTTGCCGGTGGCAACGATAACGTAAAGGAAGAAAACGGCTCCGAGGAACTCTACCAAATACTTATTGAGCATCGTAAATATTTATATATAAAGATGATATAAATATTTTTCTGTAAATGTATTTCCTAAATTTTACAAAACCACCAACCAACCAATCAATCAACCGCCCAAACAACTAAAAAGGGAAAAAAATATATATAATACAATCGTCTCTAAAACAAATTTTGGCGGCAGCGGCGCGTTTAAATACGAATTCGCATAACAACCGACTGAGCACCATTGTTTGAACCGCCAAATCCGGCATCATTATAATTCTTATTTACAGCCCGGTTTTTACGAAAACGAATGTAATCCGAGGAATCATACACATACTTTGGGTTGCACGTGGCAGAAGGAATGCCGGTAGCATCCGCACTGGGATGAACACTACCCGCAGAACCACGCCATCCGACAGTTATACTAGATTTTGCGGAGGTGACCTGGTTTGAACCACCAGACGTGTAATTCTGACGACTCAAATAATCACCCGCATTGTTCACTATACGAAACGGGGTCATTGCTGGACGGTATCCATTGTAATTATTGGTTGCCGCCTTTCCGTTCCACGCCTTTCTTAAATTAAATCGCACCGTTTCATATTCAGAACTGCCCTGCATCGTTCCGGATGAAACAGGACGAGGAGCAATACCTTTAAATCCACCACCTAAATTAGACATTATTTTTGGGTTGTTGTATATATTATTATAGAAGATTATAAATGCTTCAAATGCTTCAATTGGGGGTTTATATAAAACCATTACCATTAGTTGTAGTATTCACTGTTTGAATGATTGAATTATAAACCCCGTTTATCATATCATTTTGTGCTTCACAAGTAGATGTAGTTGTTTTTGTCTTGAAACAAAAAGAACCGATTGGGGTTTCTCCCCTTAACAGTAAAATTACCCATGTAACAGAACCTAATTCCTTCTGACATTTCATAATACTTATTGGTTCTTTGATTTCATTCAATATTTCTACATTTTGTAAAATATTGTTTTGAACTTTATTATTATTATTATTAGAAACAACACATTTGGGAACAGTATTTGAAACAACTATAAGAAAATTTGTATTATATAGTTTTACTGGATTATTGATAAATATACCATTCAAATACTTTATAATTTTATTATCATTGTCATCAATAATTTCACCACCTTTTTTATTTCTACGACGACTTATCACTTGTTTCCTTTTTTTCTGTATTTTTGGTTTTGAAGTTCTGGTTCTGGTTCTGGTTCTAGTTTTTCTAGGCATAAATGCTAAATATATAATATATAATACAACAACAAGATAACAACAAGATAACAACAAGATAATTATTCCAATGAATTCCAATGAAATTCATAATTCTATGCCATAATTCTATGCCATAATTCTATGCCATAATTCTATGCCATAATTCTATGTCATAATTCTTGGCGCAACATTCATCGTAATCAATTCTTGAAATAATAATTTACACGCATATGGAATTTGGACCAACGAAAACTCAACCCGATTGTCGCAAGTCTTGCAGTAATGTATATTCATATCATCGTTATACGCCGCAATCAATCCGCAGCGCTTACATACGTGTACTTCATATTTATCAGATGAATCATACATACGGCCTCTTGTAAAACGAATCGCTCCGTGCGCAATCATCGCATCTCGCTCCATTTCTCCAAAACGATGACCACCATCCCGGCTTCTTCCTTCCGCCGGTTGATGCGTGAAATTCACCATTGGACCAATTGACCGACTATGCTGTTTATCATTCACCATATGTTTGAGACGTTGGTAAAACACAGGCCCAATAAATATGTTTGACTGTAATTGTTCGCCAGTAAGTCCATTATACAACAATTCGTTGCCATACATTTCATACCCCAGTTTCAGTAATTCTTTACTGATGTCTTTGATGTCTAAATCGCCGAATGAAGTTCCGTCTCCAAACAATCCCAACTCCACCAGCACTTTGCCCAACAGCGTTTCTTTTAGTTGTCCGATGGTCATACGAGACGGAATTGCGTGAGGATTGATGATGATGTCAGGGCGAATGCCGTCTTTGGTAAAAGGCATGTCGTGTTCGGGAATGATGTTGCCAATTGTGCCTTTCTGCCCCATGCGCGAGGATACTTTATCACCAATCACCGGTTTTCTTAATGTGCGTATGCGAACCTTACAAAAGCAATACCCTTCGCCATTGGTATCAATATAACTTTCATCAATGTAGCACTCCTCGGTGGTGTGATGGCTGCGGCTGGCGTCTTCGTATTTAATAATTTTGGTATGGTCATTGCGGTTTTCCTTGATTGGAATCACCTTTCCGATGATGATGTCTCGGTTTTCAACCAACGTGTTTTTCGGCATTACACCTCGGTTGTTGATTTTGTCGTAATTTCCGAATTTCATTCCCTTGGTCTTGGAGGGGTCGGGACGGCACCTGATTTCTTCGTCTCCGTTAAACTTCTTGTCTTCGTCTTTTTCCGTGTGGTAGATGGTTGCGGTAAACATGCCGCGGTCCAGCGCCCCCTTATTTACCAAAACACTATCCTCTTGATTATAGCCGGTGTATGACATAATTGCGACAATCAGCGGGGCGCCAGATGGAATTTCATCCAACTTAATCATACCCATTAAGCGGGTATCTACCAATGGACGCATCGGATAGGTCAGCACATACGCCGTCTTATCCATTCGTTTTGCGTAGTTTGTTACATAGACCCCCATTGCTTGTTTCCCCATTGCGGTTTGATACGTGTTTCTAGGCGCTTGATTGTGCTCGGGATATGGAATGCACGACGCAAGAATGCCGAATATGGTGCTGGGATGAATTTCACAATGCGTGTATTTGTAAATATAGGGATTTGCGGGGTCAAGCGAGTGTTCGTATAAATGCTTGGGGCGCATCGCAATCATACTAAATGCCTGTTCTTCGGCGTCAATGTATTCAATAATGGAGTTTGGAATTCGGGCGTCAGTCAATAAATCATCCCACTTCAATGTCTTGTTTTTCAAATTCTGGATGATTTCGCGCGTGATAAATAGGTCGTTGTCTTTTACACGCAACACTGGGCGCATTAATCGCCCAGCATCATTGTAAATGCGGATTTCGGCGGCATTGTAGTCAAACACCACCGATGTATAAATGTTGATGATTCCGCGATACTTTTTTTCTTTGTATTCACGATACAATGTGGCTGGGTCATCGGTTATTCCAACCCAAATTCCATTGACAAACACCTTCACCGCATCATACATTTCCTTTGGTTGTAATGTTTCAATGCGGCGAATGTATGGGTCTATTTGTGCGTGAAGTGCGTCGGGATTGCTGTGAATTGTTATATGCGACATATAACTAATGTTTTTTACAACGCCGACGCTGCCGCCTTCTGGCGTTTCAACCGGACACAAAAACCCCCACGAAGTGTTGTGTAATTTACGCGGCGGAATTAATTTCCCGGATTTATCAATGGGCGTGTTAATACGGCGAGAATGACTGAGTGACGCGGAATACGTTAAACGATTTAACACCTGTGCAACGCCGACTTTGTTGCTATTCACGCTCTTTGTTCCGAAATCACCCGTAGAAAGTGCTCGTTTCATGCCGTTTTCAATGGTCGGCGATTTGATGATTTTATACATATTTGTGTGATTGATGATAGACATGTAATCATAGGTTGAGCGCCAAGACCCCGTATTTATTTCACGCACAACCTGATTACGCATATCTTTCACCAATTTGTTGATGTGATTACGCAGCAAATTATTCAAAAGGGCGCCGGTTAAATCAATACGCTTGTTCAAATACGAATCACGGTCGTCTTGTTTTATCATATCCAAACTCGCTTTTATAAGTTTGTTTGCCATATATCCAAGGAAATACACTCGTTGTTGGTGTGTGGTGCAATGCGGAAACAAATCATTGTGGATTACATCCAGTGCGAATTCCCGCTTTTTCTTTGAACCCGATTCTTTGTCCATGTTTATTGGCGTGAACATTACATTAGATGTCACGTGTTTCAAGGCTTCTTCTTGTGTCATAATTCCATTGGCTTCAATAATAGACGCCTGTAACGCATCCAGAATTGATTTATTCCGTTGTTCTTCAATATTCAGTGTTATGTATTCGCAAATTTCCTTGTCAGAAATCACGCCTAGGGCACGAAATACGACAAACAATGACAGCGGTTGCTTAACGCGCGGGATTTGGATGTAAATGGGGTTGCCGAAGCCATTGTTTTTGGCGGCAATCATCATATTGATTTGTTTTGGTGAAATACATTTTGTGTCTGGGATGGACTTGATTTCGGCAAGCCAGGTCCATTTGTTGTTTCCTTTGGAAACATTGAAACAATACACCTTGTTTTCGGCAGCGCGTTCTTGTCCAAGGACCGTTTTTTCGCTGCCGTTGATGATGAAATAACCGCCTGCGTCATGCGGACATTCGCCAGTTACTGTATTGTCAATATGTGAATGCTGGCTAAGCACGCAAATGGATGATTTCAACATAATCGGGAGTTTTCCAATGTGTACCTTGGGCATGGTTTTGTAGAGTGTTTGGACATTTTCCAGGTTAGGACCCGAACGGATGACGTATTTAATCATTAAATCAACGGTCATTGTAGAGGCATACGTGAAATTGCGAAGGCGCGCCTCTTGCGGGCTCATAATTTTAGTTGCGCCGTTGTTTTCGTGGATTTGGGGGCAATACATGTGGAATTTGTCAAATGTAATTTCCACTTCTAGGCGGTGTTTTTTGGCTTCCTTGTCATAGTCCTGTTCAGAATACACATTTACGGGGTTAAACATTTGAATTGTGCGCTGGATTTGATAATTTACAAAATTGTTATACGACTCAATTTGGTGACGAACCAGTTGTTTTAAATGCTGGCCTTCAAAATACGAAGACAAAATAATCCACGGTTCTTCAATATACTCACCTACGCGCTCCTTGATTGTGTCTTTGATAGATTGGTCTTCATATATCGGGTGTATTTCTGTGTCGGTTCCTGTGCCTGTGCCGGTGTTTCCGGGGTGTTCAGTTGGACACCTGGCATATCGCGGGTTTAATTCTTCATATTTTAATATCACATTTTCGTCGTTTGTGTTGTCTTCTATATGGTCTTGCTGCGAACCGAAGAATTCACCTGGCGTGATTGGTTGGTCTTTTTGCGTTGATTGTGTTGGTGTTGGTCTTGGCATTGGTCTTGGCATTGGCATTGGCATTGGCATCTGTGTTGGTGTCTGTATCTGTGTCTTACTCATTTTTTTCGGTGCCTTGGGTATTTTTATGGTTTTTGAAGAAGTTGAAATTGAGGTTTGGTTTGAAGATGCTACGGATTCCATACTGATTCGGTTTATGCCAACCAACCCAATCATTACACTATAAATCAATTTTTATTTTATGTTGTTTTTTCCTTTTTGTATTTTTTTTGTTTTGTTGAAATGATAATTGTAGTAAAAAAAACAATGATATATGTAAAAGATATATAAATACAACTTTTTAGTATCAAATAGTATTGATATGCCGAACACAAATAGAAGCGGCAAAAAACGATGGGACCGAATGAAAGATGCTAAATTATATAATCCTCATACGAGACTACAAGAAATTGTACCGATTTATGCGATATACAACGCAAATACGTGCAAAAATATGGACGAGACGGCAGTGAAAGCATCGGCAACAGTGAAAGCGACTTCGGCAACCGATAAGAATAAGAATAAAGAAACATTGCCTTTACAACAAGATGCTAGCCGCAACCAGTGTGTAGAAAAAATGATTGAAAGCATTCACAAGTATTTACAAAAAAGTAATTTGGCATATGTGTATAGAGACGATAATGTAATCATTGAAGTGAAGAAAAAACAATTGAATATAAATGCGCCAGAATTCATTCCACGGTCATCCACCAGCGAGTCAGAATCACACTCGCACTCTTGCTGTTGCGACAACGACGTAAATGACAACAAAAACACAAACCGAGATGCCGTGCCGCCCAATAAAAGACCTAGAAAGATGGTGTACAAGCCCCATAGGCGCGATACGGACAAAGCCAATGAAAATGACGACAACGACTACAATGACGGCAATTTTCGTCCATCGTCATCAAAACAAAGCGCCTCCACACGTGACGCGAACCAAGCATCCATTAAAAAACGCAAAGTCATTATTGAGGAAGACATTGCCAGTATTTACGATTTGATTTCAATGTGTAAAAAATACCCGCTTGACCCGGAATGTGAATATAACATTAACATGAAAGCAATTCACGATATCCGAGAGCCATTGGAAGATTTAGCACGAATGGTGGGAATGGAGTCATTGAAACGAAATATTGTGGACCAGATTTTGTATTTTGTTCAGAACTTACATTTACCTCGGAAATCGCATACAGAAACGCAAGAACAGGGACAAACGCAAGGGCAAACGCAAGGACAAACACACGCCCCCGACGAAAAAGACAACGACCCTCACACACATTCGCATCAACAGCCCACCATAAAACAATTTATTATTGGTTATAATCGTGGCGAAAACAGTGATGGACGGCCGCGGTTGTTTGATTTGACTGCGTTATTTACAGATGGCGCAGATGGAATCACCCGAGACAGTCAGCCCCCTCCGCCGCCACCGCCCACGTCGTCCAATTCAAAGAAAAATAAACCAGCCGGCGATTTTATGCACACGGTTATATACGGTCCGCCGGGAACGGGTAAAACCGAAGTTGCGAAAATTATGGGCCGCATATTCAGCAAACTGGGCATTTTGAAAAACCAAACCTTTAAAAAGGTGACGCGGCACGATATGATTGCGGGGTATTTGGGGCAAACCGCAATTAAAACCCGGGATGTGATTAAAGAGAGCCTGGGGGGCGTGCTTTTCATTGACGAGGCGTATTCGTTGGGAAATGCCGAAAAACGCGACAGTTTTGCCAAGGAATGTATTGACACCCTGTGTGAAGCGTTGAGCGACCATAAAGATAATTGGATGGTGATTATTGCGGGATATGAAAAGGAATTGAATGACTGTTTCTTCAATTACAATGAGGGGCTGAATTCTCGTTTTACGTGGCGGTTTAAACTGGACGGATATACACCCACCGAAATGAAGGCTATTTTTGAGAAAAAAGTGGAAGAAAATGGGTGGTCCATTCACCCCGACCATAAAATGACGGATTTGTGGTTTGAGAAACAAAAGGATTATTTTTCATTTTTTGGGCGTGATATGGAGACGCTGTTTGCGAAAACAAAAATAGCCCACAGTAGGCGCGTGTTTTGTTTGCCGGAAAGCGATAAAACCAAAATAACATTAAAAGATTTAGAAAAAGGCTTTGAATTGTATTTACAAAATGATGAAGTAAAGGAACGAAAAGAAAAGACGAAAAATGATTTCGTTCATTCACACAGTTTATATTTGTGATGTGATTCTTGATTTATGTTATTCATTATTTCCGTGATTTCAGTGATTTCCGTGTTTCATTTTTCAAATATACCCGTATAAAATGTAAAAAAAGTTTCATTACATATATTATCTATTATCTTGATAATATACGTAAGTAAGAAGTCATAATTCATTAAAACATAAAACATCATAAATTATAACCCATAAAATGTCGGAAACAAAACGTATGATTGTTATAAATAAATCAATATCAAATAAACCTGAAAAAAGCAGCGTTGGTTTAAAATCAAGACGTGTAAAACCGAATGTGGTTGTGAGACCAACCACCCTTAAAAAAGCGTTGTTAGAACGTATAAAAACACACCAACAGCGTGTTCATCAACATAAAAATAATGATGGCGGTAATTATCCGATTATTGCTCCGCCATCTATAACACCGTCGTCGTCTAATGAAAATAAAAACACGAATACTGCTTCATTTTCAAATGATTTAACCGAGTCTATTGATTTTTTAAAACAAATTGCTGAAAAACGGAAGAAAACAATGAAGAATAGGAATTTATCTCAGTCTATGCCTGTTGCGTCTATGCCTCCTACACCTATGCCTCTTGCGTCTATTCCTACACCTATGCCTCTTGCGTCTATTCCTCCTACACCTATGCCTCCTACATTTATGCCTTCTGCGTCTATGCCTCCTGCGTCTATGCCTACACCTACTATGAACCTGAATCAGGGGATGATTCCGGCCCCATTAGTAAACGTTCAAGTCGCACCCCATGCCATAGAACCAATCCGAAACTTGGATTTAAATCCCCAATTTACATCATTTGAATACGGCGCAACTGACGAACCAAAGCAATCCGCGATTCAATTTGGTGAAAACACGCAAAAAGAAATTCCTGCAAACGATGACGCCCATAACGACGAAGAAGAAGAACAGCAAGAGGAACCAGAGCCTGAACCGCCCAGTATATTTATAAAACCAGAGCCAGACCACGGATGTTTAAAAGGCGGAAAGAAGCCCACATTTCGTGAATGGGTGAAAAAGACGCTTAAAAAACCCGCCGAAGTCATAAAAGAATTTTTACAAGGGGGCGGAACTAACAACAGCAACAACGACGAAAATGAACAAGAAAACGAAAATGAAAACGAAAACGATGTAGATGAATCCGGCGTTCCAAATGACGGCAAAATTGCTGGACTGCGTATGAAAATACGAAAAACAACCACCAAAAAGTTCAGGGTAGGTAAGCACGGCAATGTAGTCGGTGTGTTGCTTAAAAATAAACACACACAGCGGCATATTCAAAAAGAACACTTGTCGTTGAAACAAAAGTCGTTGAATGAAATAAAGAAATATTTGTATGATAAGAATTTGTTGAAAATCGGTTCAAGCGCACCACCGGATGTGTTGCGACGATTATATGAAGACAGCATTTTGACGGGCGAAGTACAAAACACCGGAAAAGGCGTCGCCCTTCATAACTTTATGGCAAAAGACGATGAAAATGACAAGCATTGATAAGGTCCTCATTTTTTACTACCCCGCAAATCCCCGATAGAATACCAGCACCCGTCATCACGGTCCATGTATTTCAAATGCCCGTCACTCCATACATTCTCCGTTGAACCCACGCGGTTTTTGGCTTCATTGGTATGAGCGATGGCAAATTGATGGAGCGTTTCATATTCTACGCCGACCGACACCGCATTTTCATTTTCCCGAATGATGACATTTCTCTCGGCGTCATACACGCCAAACCAGGAGTCTTGTTCGTTATTTATGTCAAGCACGTCATGACGAAGAAGGGTTCCGTCTGGTAAATACCGTTTTTGATACTGTTTTCCAATCTTTACATTGCCTTTTTTATAAGAACTAGATTGGGCGGTGGAATTGGACATTCCGCTGATGCTTTCATTGTCGTAATCATCCAAACTCGCCATACTTTGCGTGTCTTCTTCAACCACCGAAATCACTATGTTTTCACTATGAATTGGTGGCGTGAGTATTGTCCTACCACACCCCGTTTCTTGAAGACGGGTAGTAATTGCGTCGCATTGTTCTAATTTATAATTCATCTTTTCAATGTGTTGATTCACATCACTCAAAATACGTTGAAATGATTCATCGCTTCTGTATTTTTTACCGTAATAATAAATAATATCACTATCGGCGTCTTTCAATGAACACACGGTGGCCAATGCGGGATACATCGTGTTTGGAGGTTGTTTTGGTTGTGGGTGTGGTTGTGGTTGTGGTTGGATTTGTGTTTGGGGCTGTTGTGGTCCTTGCGTATAAAAAAACGACGGACAAATAAAAGGGGTTAGTTTATAATAATACGTTTTAAACATCAATTATTGTTATGTAAATTAGATTACTTCTCTTGTTGTATCTAAGTTTGTTTTACATATTTTCTA
>SXGU01081779.1_pt1 | contig 23752 bp, 24 predicted proteins | sample 3174531 | NCBI WGS metagenome assembly SXGU01 (sample SAMN11356863, study PRJNA531348) | freshwater metagenome | isolation source: freshwater sample F1-140 | place: China: Fuxian Lake, Yuxi | collected 2017-12-25
ACGCCGGGCGGCCCGGAGAAGAGGATCACCGTGCCGGCGGCGTCGCCCTTCAGCCGGGCCACGGCCAGCTCCTCGAGTATCCGCTTCTTCACGCGCTCGATGCCGTAGTGGTCCTCGTCGAGCACCCGGCGCGCCCGGTCGAGGTCGAGGTCGTCCTCGGTGTACGTGCCCCACGGGATGTCGAGGATCCAGTCGAGGTAGGTGCGGATCACCTGATGCTCGGCCGACTGGTCGGGGATGCGCCCCAGGCGGGTCACTTCGCGCTCGGCGGCCTCGCGCACGGCATCCGGCAGCGGGGCCTCGTCAATCCGCCGCCGCAACTCATTGATCTCGGCCTCGTCGCCCTCGCCCAGCTCGTCCTGGATGGCCTTCAACTGCTGGCGGAGCACGAACTCGCGCTGCCCCTTCCCGATGTCCTCCTCCACCTCGGCCTGGATGCGCGCGCCGATCTCCAGGACCTGCATCTCGCGGGCAAGGATCACGCTGAGGGCGCGGAGCCGGGCGGCCACCTGTACCTCTTCGAGCAGCCCCTGCTTTTCCGGGACCGGCAGCCGGAGGGACGAGATGACCAGGTACGAGAGTGTGCTCGGGTCCCCCATGTGCGCGGCGGCCATCTGAAGCTCATCCGGCAGGTAGGGCACCAGGTCAACGATCCTCGCGAACGCGGTCTGCACGTTGCTGACGAGTGCCTTGACCTCGTCCGACTCCTCGACCACGTCGGGCATCGGCTCGGCGGTCGCCACGAGGAACGGGTCGGTCGCCGGGAACGCTGTGAGCCGCACGCGCTCGCCACCGTGCACCAGCACGCGCATCGAGCCGTCTGGCACCCGCAGCATCTTCTCGACGGTGGCCACCACGCCCACGTCGTAGACCTCGCCGGGCCCGGGTTCCTTCGTGTCGGCGTCGCGGGCGGTCACAAGCACGAGCCGCCGCACCTCCCGGTCCATGACGTCGTCCACCAGCCGGATGCTGCGCTGCTCACCGATCGCCAGGGGGGCGACGGCGTCGGGGAACACCACGGTGCCCTTCAGCGGCATCACCGGCAGGTCGGCCGGCCAGGTGATGCCGGGCGGGGCCTCCTCGATGTCGGCAGGGGTGACCATGACGTCCTCGGCGATCGTGTTGTCCCCGATCGCCACCGCCGGACCCGGTGCGGCCTCCGGGGCGTCACTCACAGGTCGCCCCGCACGTTCACCGGGACCGTCTCAGGCCCCCGTCGGCGCGCCAGCGGCAGTGTGATCGTGAGCATGCCGTTGTCGTAGTCGGCGGTCGCCGCGCCCACCTCCACCGGTACGCCCACACGCAGCCGCCGCTCGAACCGGCCCCACTCAATCTCGGCGTGCTGGTACACCCGGCGCTCTCCGGTGGGCCGGCGGCGCTCCCCCCGCACCACCAGCAGGTCCTCCTCCAGCTCCACGCTGATCGCCGCGGGGTCAACCCCCGCCACATCGAGCTGCACCACCACGCGCGCGGGGTCGTCGGCCAGCCATACGTCGGCCATCGGACGCATGCCCGCGGTCCGCGCCGGCCGGCCGCCGCCTGCGAGCTCGGTGAACATCCGGTCCAGCTCATGCTCCAACTGGCGGTACTGCACCAGCAGGTCATCCTCGGCACGACCCATGGCGCGAACAGTACCCCCGCGTCCGAGGGCGGCGGAACCCGCGGGTAGGGTAAGCCCCGTGAGTGATCCCCAGCCCAGCCGCCGCCTCCGATCGGGCCCGCCCGTCGGCGGGTGGGGATTCGGCGCCTCCGGAATCCCCCCCGGATTCTGGATCGGCCTGTCGGCTCTCCTGCTGGTGGTCGCCATCGTCCTCCTCGCCACTGACTACACCGGCTACGGGGCCCTGCTCGCGGTGCTCGCGCTTGCGGCGGCGGTCAACCTGATCCCGTGACGCCCGACCCGGCGGTGCTGGCCGAGGCACTCCGCGCCGCCCGCCCGGACGCCGAGCCCGCCGATCTCGACCCGGATGAGCTCGACGCGCTGGTGCGCGCGGCCGGGGCGGACCCTGACGACGCCGGCCTCATCGGGCGGGCGCTGGTGGAGTGGGAGCGCATGCTTCCCTAGGACCCGGAGGACCCGGGAACGGCTGCCCCCCGGCAGGTGAGAGGCCCAGCCGCATCCCGAGCGCCGCGGCCAGCGCCCGCTCCACACACACCCGTGCGCCATCGCCGCCCTCCGCAGCGATGGACGTGGCCGGCACGTCGGGCGCCCCGCATGCGCTCATCCGGGTGAACCACGAGAGGTCGGGATCGCCGTTGAGCGCGATCCCGTGCAATGACACTCCCCCGACGACGCGTATCCCCACGCTCCCTATCTTCCGGCCATGCACGTAGGTACCCATGCGCTCATGGTCGCTCGCGGCCTGCGGTACTCCGCATGCCCGGCAGGCCTCGGTCATGGCATCCACCAGCGCCGCGACGAAGCGCCGCACGCCGGGCCCGCGGCGGAGGTCCATGATCACGTAGCCCGTCACCTGGCCCGGTCCATGCCACGTCATCTGGCCCCCGCGGTCGGTGGCGAGGCACGTGGCGCCGAGGGCGGCAAGTGCATTGTCGTCCACCCACAGGTCGGCCCGTGTGCCGTGGCGGCCGTACGTGTAGACCGGGTCGTGCTCGAGCAGCCAGATGACCGGAGGACTCTCCCCGGTGCGTATCAGGTCGGCGAGCCGCCGCTGCTCGTCCCAGGCCTCGATGTACCCGATCCGCTCCGTGTGCGCGAGCAGCGCGGGGCGCATCACACCAGCAGGGCGGCCGGGTGCTCCAGCAGCTCGGCCACGCGCCCCAGGAAGGTGGCGGCCTCGGCGCCGTAGGCGATGCGGTGGTCCACGGACAACGAGAGCGTCATCACGTCGCGCACCACCACGTGTCCGTCCACGACCACCGGCTTCGGGACGGCCCGCCCGACGGCGACGATCGCTGCCTCGCCCGGGTTGATCACGGCGTGGAAGCGATCCACGCCGAACATCCCGAGGTTGCTGACCGAGATGATCGAGCCCTCGAGCTCGTCCGCGCGCAGGATACCCGCGCGGCCCCGCGTGGCGAGGTCGCGCACCTCGGCGGCGATGTCGGGCACGGCCTTGGTGTCGGCCCCCCGGATGACCGGGACGATCAGGCCACCCGGGACCGCCACCGCCACCCCGACGTCCACCGAGGCCGGCACCACCAGCTCGTCACCGTCGAGGCGCGACACCATGTCGGGCCGCTCCCGCGCGGCCATCGCCACGGCGCGGATGACGAAGTCGTTGACGCCCGGCCGCTTCGCCTCGGGCAGCGCCACGCGCAGGTCGGCCCGGGCGGCGGCCAGGGCCGTGGTGTCCACGTCGCGCTCGATGGTGAAGTCGGGGATGGCGAGCGCCTCGCCCATGCGATGGCGGATGGTGCGCTGGAGCCGGGTGAGCGGCGTGCGCCGGCCCGCGGGCCAGGCGGCCGTCTCCGCCGGCGGCGGGGCGGGGGGTGGTGCGGGCACGGACCGGGGCGGCGGCCCGGATCCGGACGGCGGCGTCCCGGGGCCATCCCCGGCCGCGGCCGCCCCGCCCCGCGCGGCCTCGACATCGTCCTTCACGATGCGCCCGCCCGGGCCGGTGCCGTACACGGTGGCCAGGTCGATTCCGGCACGTGCGGCGATGCTCCTCGCGAGGGGTGAGGCGGCGGGGTGCGCGTCGGCCGCCGCGAGATCGGCCGGCGTGAAGGCGCTGGCGATGGACTGTGCGGTGCCGTCGTCGGCGGTGGGGATGCCCGTGGCCGGTTCCGCCTCGGCGGTGACCTCATCACGCACGGCCGCAATCTCCGCGGTGGGCGCGTCCGGCATCTCGATGACCCCGGTCACGCCCGGGTCGCCCCCCCCGCCGATCTCGGCGATGGGCTGACCGATGGCCAGGGTGTCGCCCTCGGCCGCGACGATGCGCAGCGTGCCTGACTCCGGTGCCTCGACGGTCATGGTCGCCTTATCGGTCTCGATCTCCACGAGTGGCTCGCCCCGGATCACCTCGTCGCCATCGGCCCGCAGCCAGCGGAGCACCACACCCTCCTCCATGGTGTCCGAGAGCTTGGGCATGGTCATCGTGCTCATCGGGGCACCTCGCGGGCCATCGTGGCCATTACGGCCGCGACCACGTCGTCGGGTTGCGGGATCGCCGCCTGCTCGAGGTTGCGCGCGTACGGCATGGGTACATCGGCGGAGTTGACGCGCCCGATGGGGGCATCGAGCAGATCGAAGCAGGCCTCGTAGAGGTGGGCTGCCACGCCCGCCGCGATTCCGCACTCGGGCCACCCCTCATCCACCACGACGGCCCGCGACGTGCGGGCCACGCTCGCCGCCAGCGTGCCGAGGTCGAGTGGCCGGAACGTGCGCGGGTCCACCACCTCCACCTCGATGCCCTGCTCCGCCAGGCGCTCGGCGGCCGCGAGGGCCACCCAGACCATGCGTGAGTGGGCGATCACGGTGCAGTCGCGCCCGGGGCGCCGCACCACGGCCTGCCCGAACGGGATGAGGTCGTCGTCACCGCCCACCGGGCCCTTCTTGCCGTAGAGGCCCTCGCTCTCGAGGAAGATCACCGGGTCGTCATCGCGGATGGCGGTCTTGAGCAGCCCCTTGGCGTCCTCCGGGGTGGCCGGCACCACCACCTTGAGGCCGGGCACGTGCGTGAACATCGCCTCGAGCGAGTGGGAGTGCTGCGCCGACAGCTGGTGACCGGCACCGCCGGGCATGCGGATGACCATCGGCACCGACGCCTGACCGCCGAACATGTAGCGGATCTTCGATGCGTTGCTGATGATCTGGTCCATTGCCACCAGGGCGAAGTTCACGGTCATGATCTCGATCACCGGCCGGAGCCCTGCCATGGCCGCGCCGATGCCGAGGCCCGTGAACCCGGCCTCGGTGATGGGGGTGTCCACCACCCGCTGCTCGCCGAACTCGGCCAGCAGGCCCCGGGTCACCTTGAAGGCGCCGTCGAAGTGGCCGATGTCCTCACCCATGAGGAAGACGCTCTCGTCGCGGTGCATCTCCTCGCGTAGTGCCTGGTTCAGGGCGTCGCGGTAGGTGACCTCCGGTGGCGGCGTGGTCATGGGCTCACCAGTGCGCTGCCGCGCGGATCGTCGTTCCAGGGGTACGCGTAGACGTTGCGGGCCACCTCGGACACGGGAACCTCGGGGCTCTGCTCGGCGAATGCGGCGGCGTCGTCCACCACCTGGTCCACCTCGGCCCGCATCGCGGCGATGGCCTCAGCGTCCATGACGCCCTCGCCCAGGAGTACGCGTTCGAAGGTGATGAGCGGATCCCGCGCCCGCCAGCGGTCCTTCTCCTCGGCCGAGCGCGTCGTGTCGGGGTCGCTCATGGAGTGCCCCTTGTAGCGATACGTGAGCAGCTCGACACACGCCGCGCGGCCCTCATCGCGGGCGATCCGGGCGGCCTCGGACACCGCGGTCCGAACCGCCAGCACATCCATGCCGTCCACCTTCCATGCCTCGATGCCGTAGGCGGCGGCGCGCGGGAAGAAGTCCTCGGTCGCGGCGGCGTCCTTGGCGGAGGTCCCCATGCCGTACTGGTTGTTCACGATCAGGAAGACGATCGGCAGGTCCCAGAGCCCGGCCATGTTGAAGCACTCCGAGACCACGCCCTGATTCGCGGCGCCCTCGCCGAACATGGTGACGGCGACCTGATCGCCCCCCCGGTAGCGCGCGGCCCATGCCAGCCCCACCGCCAGCGGCACCGCGCCCCCCACGATGCCGTACCCGCCGTAGAACGACCGTGAGATGTCCATCAGGTGCATCGAGCCGCCCCGGCCCCCGCAGAGGCCCGTGGACCGGCCCAGCAGCTCGGCCATGATCGCGCGCGGGTCACTCCCGCGCGCCAGCGCCTGGCCGTGCTCACGATAGGTGGAGGTGAGCGGATCGTCGGGGCGCAGCGCGCAGACGGTGCCGACGATCGCGGCCTCCTCACCGATGGCCAGATGCAGGAACCCGCCGATGCGTCCGGCCATGTACTCGTCGGCCGCCCGCTCCTCGAAGCGCCGGATGAGCGTCATCGTGCGGAAGATCCCGCGCATCTCGTCGTCGGGGGGCAGGGGGGGTGGGGAGGTGCTCACGCGCCCTCGCCCAGGTGCCGTTCCACCACGGTGACATCGCGCCAGTCGCGACCGACCCGGCCGTGCGAACGGTGCGTGCCGACCACGCGGAAGCCCCGGCCGGTGGCCAGGGCCAGGCCGGGCTCATTGCCCTCGAGGATCATCCCCACCAGCTTCCAGTAGCCCAGTGCCGGTGCCTGTGAGATGAGGTGGTCGAGCATCTGGCCACCCACCCCCCGCCCCTGGGCATCGCGGTGGACGTACACGGTGTACTCGGCCACCCCGTCGTACCACGGGCGGTGCGAGAACGGCGCGAGTGCCGACCACGCGACCACGGCCCCGTCATCGAGGACCCACACCGGAGCGCGCCCGCCCCGGCCGTCGAGCCACTCCTCGCGCTCCGCGGCCGCGTGCGGGCCCTGGGCGAAGGTGGCTACACCCGTGGCGATGGCCTCGTCATAGATGGCCCCGATGGCACCGGCATCCCGGCCCTCGGCGCTCCGGATGAGGCGATCACGCGGCGGCATGCCCGTCAGCATAGAACGGCGTGGGACCACGCCCCGGGGGCTTACCCGGGGCCGACGCGCGCCGGGCGGTCCCCCAGCGTGAGGGTCACGGTGCGCTCGGTGCCGTCGCGCAGCACGGTGATGGTGATGCGGTCACCCACGCGACGGCTGGCCACGGCCTGACTCACATCGGCCATGTCCACCACCGCGTGCCCGTTGACGGCCACGATCAGGTCGGCACCCCGGGGCACGTCGGCATCGCCGTCGTCCGCCGGTACGAGACCGGCGTCGCGTGCCGGGCTCTCCTCCTCGGTCGTGGTCACCAGCACGCCGCGGCGTCCCACGAGGCCGAGGGCACGGGCCAGCGCCGGCGTGAGCTCGCGCCCGCTGATCCCGATCCATGCGTGGCGCGGTTGCCCTCCGGCGATGATCGACTCGGCGATGGGCTCGATGGTGTCGATGGGCACCGCGAAGCCGATGCCGACGTTGCCGCCCGTCTGGCTGGCGATCTGGGTGTTCATGCCGATCACGCGCCCGGCGAGGTCGTACAGCGGACCCCCGGAGTTGCCCTGGTTGATGGCGGCGTCCGTCTGGATGGCGTTCTGGATCGCGAAGCCATTGGGCGAGTCGATGGTCCGCTTGAGGGCCGAGACGATTCCCGTCGTCGCCGTGCGTTCCAGGCCGTACGGGTTGCCGATGGCCACCACCCCCTGGCCGACCACCAGCCCGGCGCTGTCGCCCAGGGGCGCAGGGCGCACGTCCTCCGGCGGGTCGGCCACCTCGAGCACCGCGAGGTCGGACGACTTGTCAATGCCGAGCACCTTCACCTTCGCCTCGGTGCCGTCCGCGAAGGTGACCGCGGTCTCCTTGCCGCCGTCCACCACATGGGCGTTGGTGAGGATGTGCCCCGTGCGGTCGATGAGGAAGCCCGAGCCGAAGACCCCGCCGCCCTCACCGCCCGTGACCCTCACAAGCACCACGGCGGGTGACGCGCGCCTCACGAGTTCCGATACCGAGGGCGCCCCCGGCGCCTCACCCGCCCCGGCCACGACGACGTCGCCCGGCTCCTGGATGATCGTGGTCGTGTCCGCGCCGCCGAACCCGACGGTGAGGCCCACGGCGCCCAGGGCCGCCCCGGCCCCGATGGCGGCGGGCAGGACGAGGGCCATGACACGACGCAGGGGGGAGGTGCGGCCGGGTGCGCCGCCAAGCGGGATCTCGTGGCTCATCTCCCCTTTGTACCGCGTGAGCCGCCGTGGCGGGCGAGGACCGGTACCATCGCCACATGGCCGACCGGGTACTCGTGGTGGACGACGAGCAGGCGATCCGGCGGGTCGTGGAGTACGCCCTGAAGGAGAGCGGCTTCGAGGTGGTCTCGGCCGGCCGCGGCGACGAGGCGCTCGTGATCCTCGAGAAGGAGCACGTGGACCTCGTGGTGCTCGACCTCATGCTCCCGGGCATTGACGGAATCGAGGTGTGCCGGCGCATCCGGGCCCTTCGGAACGTGCCGATCATCATGCTGTCGGCGCGCGACGACGAGGTGGACAAGGTGCTCTGCCTCGAGATGGGGGCCGACGACGACGTCACGCAGCCCTCCTCGCCCCGCGAACTGGTCTCACGGGTGAAGGCCAACCTGCGGCGTGCCCGCGTGGCACCCGTGCAGGAGGACCCGATCCGGCTCGGCGGCATCGAGGTGGACCCCGCCGCCCGCACGGTGGCCCGGGAGGGCGAGGATGTCCCCCTCACGTTCTCCGAGTTCGAGATCCTCCTCAAGCTCATGAAGTCCCCCCGCCGCGTGTTCACGCGCGAGGAGTTGATGGACCACCTCTGGGACGGCTCGTTCTTCGGTGACCTGCGGAGCGTTGACGTGCACGTGCGCCACCTGCGCCAGAAGGTCGAGCGCGATCCCGCCCACCCCGTCCTGATCCGCACGGTGCGGGGCGTCGGGTATGCGCTCGGGCGGGAGGACGGGCCGGCGGAGTGAGCCGGCCCCGGGGCAGAACCGGGCTGCAGACCTGGCTCATCGGCTCCTTCATCACCCTGGGGGTCGCCGCGAGCCTCGCGATGTTCCTCGTCCTGCTGCCCACCCTCGAGGGCAGCGTCGTCGCGGGTGCCACCGAACGCACCTCGCAGGCCACCATCGAGGTGCTCGAGGACCTCTCTGAGGTCCCGGGTGAGGGGTACGGCCTCACCGGGCCCGAGGGTGATGCCTATGTGATCCGGCTGTCGGCTGAGGTGCGCGGCGCGGCGCGGTACTACGACGTTGACACGGGTTGGCACGTTGCCGACCTCGCGACGGCGCCCGGGATGCTCGCCACGGACGAGCTCACGCCCGAGGGCGATCTCGCGGACAAGTCGGTGTCGTCCGCACCGGTGCGCGTACGCGTGGCGGAGGGCCCCGACGACCAGCGCACCGTGTTCTCGGCCGTGCGGGTGACGCAGAGCGGGGTCGTGGTGGGTATCGCCGAGGTGGCGGTGCCGGTGCCCGCGCCCACCGCCGAGATCGGCGCCCTCCAGCGGCGCGTGCTGTTCGCGGTGATCATCGTGCTCGTCGTGGCCACCCTCGCCGGGGTGGGGATGTCGCGCATTCTCGGGCGCCGTATCGCCCGGGTCGCGAACACCGCGGCCCGACTCTCCGGTGGCGACCTCTCGGCACGCGCCCCCGAGGTGGCGCCGCGTGAGGTCGCGACCCTCGCGGAGGGCCTCAACCGCATGGCCGATCGCGTGCAGGATCTCGTCGGCACGGTCACCGGGGAGCGGGATCGCGCACGCACGCTGGTGGCGGGCCTCGCCGAGGGCGTGGTGCTGATCGACCCCGACGATCAGGTGATCGTGGCCAATGACGCCGCCGTGCGCATGACCGGTCTCGCGGCGCGCGGGCAGGCGGTGCGGGCCGACCTGGACCTCGTGCTCGCCGACCTCGTGCTGCGCGCCCGTGCCGACTCCTCACCGGCGGATGACGCCGAGATCACGACCGCCGACGGCGGTTCCCTGGCCGTGGGAGCCGTGGCGCTGGCCGAGCCCGCGGGCACGGTGGTGCTGACCCTCCGCGATGTCACCCAGGAACGGGCCCTCGCGCGCACCCGCCGCGATCTGGTGGCCAACGTCTCACACGAACTGCGCACACCGGTCGCCGCCATCCGGGGGTTCCTCGAGTTGATGGAGGACGACTCCGTCCCACCGGACGCACGGCGCGAGTTCGTCGGGCTGATGAGCGCCGAGGCCGCGCGCCTGCAGCGGCTGGTGGACGAGCAGTTGCAGCTGGCCCGGCTCGACGCGGGCGCGCTGCCGATGCGGCGCGAGCAGATGGATCTGGCGGCGGTCGTGCGGGTGGCATCGCGTCCACGGGCGGTCCTGGCCGAACGCGAGGGGCTGTCCTTGAGCGTGGAGGCGGCCACCCCCGTGCCCATGGATGGCGACCCCGAGCGGCTCGAGCAGTTGCTCCTCATCCTGCTCGACAACGCGGCCCGCCACACTCCCCCCGGTGGCGTCATCACCGTCACGGCCCGTGTCGAGGGGGGTGACGCCGTGATGTCGGTGACCGACACCGGGGAGGGTATCCCGGCCGAATCCCTGGGGGGCGTCTTCGACCGCTTCTACCGGGCTGACGCCGCACGCGAGCGCACCGACCGTCAGGGGGCCGGGCTGGGTCTGGCCATCGCGCGCGGCATCGCACGCGCACATGGCGGCACGATCGCCGTGTCCTCGCGCCTGGGCGAGGGGTCGGTGTTCACGGTGCGGCTGCCCCGTGACCCCGGGCCCGGTCCGGCAGCGTGAGCGGGTGCCGGGGCCGCGGGCGGATCGCGACCCCACGCGCGCGGCCCGGCGGTCACGGTGCGGCGGCCCCGTGACCCCGGGGTAGGCTCACCGGCGTGACCGATCGAATCGCGCTCGTGACTGGCGCCGGGCGCGGCGTGGGCCGCGCCACGGCGGAACGGCTGGCCCGGGGCGGGTACCGGGTGGTGGCCGGCGTGCGCGACCTCCCCCGCGCACGCAGTGAGTACGGGGACGCACCCGGCGTCCACCTGGTGCAGCTCGACGTCACGCGACCCGACGAGGTGGAGCAGGCGGTTGCCGTCGCCACCGATCTGGCCGGCGGCGGGCCCATTGACGTGCTGGTGAACAACGCGGGCTACGCGATGATGGGTGCCCAGGAGAACGGTGACCTGCAGGTGGCGCGCGAGATGTTCGAGACCAACGTCTGGGGCGCCGCGGCCATGGTGCAGGCGGTGGCCCCGGCCATGCGCGAGGCCCGGCGGGGGACCATCGTGGCTGTGTCCTCCATCGGTGCCCGGTTGTCCAATCCCCTGGTCGGCTTCTACCACGCGTCCAAGTACGCCCTCAGCGCGCTGTGCGAGTCGCTCTCGGTGGAGATGGCCCCATTCGGCGTGCGCGTGGTCATGATCGAACCCGGCATGATCGACACCGGCTTCCCCGCCGCCACGCGCCTGACCGGTGATGTTCTGGATCCCGCGTCCCCCTATGCGCCGCTGTTCGCCGACCTGCGCGCGGGCTTCGCGGCATGGCGCGAGCGCCCCGATGCGAGCACGGCCGACTCGTGCGCGCAGGCCATCTGGGATGCGATCCACGCCGACCCGCCTCCCATCCGCGTGGTGGTGGGCGACGACGCGGCGGTGCTCGACCGGGCGGTTCGTACCTCGGCCGATGACGCGGAGTTCCAGGAGCGCCTGCGCGGGTTCCTGGGGCTCGACTGGCCCCCCGCCCCACCGGCCGGGCGCGACTGATGCGCGTGGTGGTCGCGCCCGCGCCGTTCCAGGAGGCGCTGGGCGCGGCCGAGGCGGCAGCCGCCATCGCGCTGGGCGTCCGCCTGACGGGAGCCGAGGCGGTGGAGGTGCCCGTGGCCGACGGCGGCGAGGGCACCCTCGCTGCCCTCGTGGCCGCCGCGGGCGGACGCCTGCTCCAGGCCCCGGCGCGCGATCCGCTGGCCCGGCCGATCACCGCGGAGTTCGGGTTGCTGCCCGACGGCACCGCGGTGGTGGAGATGGCGCGGGCCTCGGGGTACGAGTTGCTCACGGACCATGAGCGCGACCCCGAGGCCACGACCACCGCCGGCACGGGCGACCTCATCCGGGCTGCGCTGGACGCGGGCTGCGTGCGCATCATCATGGGTGTGGGCGGTAGCGCCACCACCGACGGCGGCCTGGGCCTCGCTATCGCCCTCGGCGCCCGGGCCCTCGACGGCAACGGCGATGATCTCGCGGGCATCGGCGCTGCACTGCTGCGCGTGCGAGCAGTGGACCTCTCGGGCCTCGACCCGCGCATTGCCAACACGCCCATCGCGGTGGCGTGCGATGTGACGAGCCCCCTCGTCGGCCCGGAGGGGTCGGCACGCGTGTTCGGGCCCCAGAAGGGCGCCACCCCCGACGCCGTGGAGCGCCTTGACGAGGGCCTCGCGAACCTTGCCGCGGTGCTCGCCGGGCAGGGGCGGCCCGACGTGGCCCACACGCCCCGCGCGGGCGCGGCCGGAGGCGCGGCCGGCGGGATGGCGGCGATGTTCGGGGCCGTGCTCACCGATGGCGGCGCGCTGGTCACCGGCGCGGCGGGCCTCGTCGCCGCCCTTGATGGCGCTGACCTGTGCATCACCGGCGAGGGCCGTCTCGATACCCAGACGCTCACCGGCAAGGCGCCTGCGGCGGTGGCCCATGTCTGCACCGGGGCCGGGGTGCCGTGCGTTGGCCTGTTCGGCCAGGTGGACGTGCCCCCCGGCAGCGCACGCCGGATGGGCCTCATCGCAGCCCTGCCCATCGGCCGGGCGGTGCGCCCGCTGGCCGACGCCCTCGCCGCCACCGCCGACGACCTGGCCGCCCAAGCGGCCGCGGTCGTCGCCCTGCGGTCCTAGGGCACCACCGTCGTGGTCGTCCTCAGCACCTGTGCGCCCATGCCCGCCTGGCGAATGGTGATGCGGACGGTGAGCACGGTGCCCACGGCGGGGATGTTCCTGCGCATCGCTGGTGTGACCGACACCCGCACGGGGCGGGCCCCGCGCGCGCCGGCGATGTTGAACGCCGTCCTGGCCGGCAGGGCGATCTTCAGCGCCTTCCTGCGGACAGCGGGGGTGCATGCGCGCGCACCGCACCGTGCGGCGGTCACGGTGACGGTCACGGTGCCCGCGCAGGACTTCCCGGGTGCGCAGGTGGCCGACATCCTGAGCATCCCGGTGCGCTTGGTGAGCGCGACCTTCTTCTTCGAGAAGGTCGCCTTGCGGGTGCGGGCAATCGTGGTGAAGGCCACTGCCCGGCGGACGATCCCCGCCGTGGACAGCAGCAGGGCGCGCGTGCCGCCGGGTGACGCTGCCGCGTGCGGGCGCTGACCCGTGAGGCCGAACGGGGGTGCCAACTCGTTCGCGATGGCGCCCCCGGCATCGAGATCCGAGACCTCCTGCACCGAGGGCAGGGTGAGGGCCGCGCTCGTCGCCCAGGTGCCACCGTTGTCCACCGAGCGCGCGAAGGTGATGGGAAGGTCGGCCGGGGGGAACTCCTGCTGCCAGGGCCAGGCCCCACTGACGTAGCTGGCGATGAGGGAGCCGTCGCGCTGGTAGTCCATCGAACTCAGCGTCCCCTCGAGGAACGCGGGGATGGCGCACGTGAAGGACGCGCCGTCGTCGGTGCTCGTGCACACCGTCATCGCGCGCCGGTTGGACAGCACCGCTGCCCCCGGGGTGGTGGGTGAGAACGCCACGGTGGGCAGATTGCTGTGGTTCACGAACGCGCTCCCGAGCCCGGCGGGCACCGACCATGATGCGCCGCCGTCGGTCGAGCGGAAGTACTTCATTTCGTACTTGGCATCCGGAGCCGCGCTGCTGGACCGCATCTGGCCGATGGCGAAAAGGACCTTGGGATCGTCAGGGGCAACCACGACCTGATGGAGCCCCCAGCACTGGGGCGCCACGCCGCCCACGGTGATGGGCGTGACGGTGGCCGTGGCGAAGTCGTCGGTGCTGCGTGCCACGGCGCACGCGGTGGCCGTGAAGTGGCCCTCCACGTAGGGCTGGCGGACCGGCATATAGCCGGCCCCACCGCCCCATGAGGGGGCCCCGGAGGCCTCCCAGTTGTCCACCGCGGCCCCGGCGGTCCACGTGGCCCCGCCGTCGCCGGACCGGATGATCTGCATTCCGAGGGTGCCCGGGGTCGCCCCGTAGGCGTCCATCCCGAACACGGCCACCCCGGTCCCGGGGTCGAACCCGGGAGGCCGGATGCTGATCCCGGAGCTCTCACGCGCGACGCCCAGGATCGCGCCGCCGGTGGTCGTCCACGACTCACCCCCATCCGTGGAACGCACGAGCAGGTTCTGGCCGGTATTCGTGGCGATGAGCGTTGACCCCCGGGCCGCCGTGCCCGCGAAGAAGGTCCACGAGGTCAGGCCGGCCCCCGCCGGCTGCGTCAAGTGCCCGTCGGCGACCCGTCCGACCCCGGCGCCGGTGGCGAGGACGATGTCGTTGCCGGTGCCTGACCAGGCGCGCTGCTGCGACATGAAGGCCGGTGCGGTGTGCTCGGTGAACGTCTGTCCGCCATCGGTGGAGATGGCCGCTGTCCCGCTGTCCGTCAGGACCGACACGGTGGTGCCGCTCACTGCAAGAACGGGCTGCCACCCTGCCGACCAGCCCATCCCGTACATGCAGGTGGTACCCCCGGCGGTCCAGGTGTCACCGGCGTTCGATGACGTCATCACCCGGTACAGCGACTGTGTGCGCGGATGCCCGAGGCCGCTTGACACGGCCGGGCATGATCCGTTCGCGGCGGGTCCGAGGATGGTGATCGAATGACCGGCCCCGGGCGCCATTGCGTAGATGGCGGTGATCTGCGTGGGCCTCGCGATGGCGGTCCAGGTGGCCCCGCCATTGGTGGAGCGCTCGAGGCGCTGGGCGTGATCGGTGATGAAGGCTGTGCCCGCACCGGAGAAGCCCACCTGCCCGGAGTCGACCGTGCCGGCGGACGCCCACGACGCACCGCTGTCGGCGCTGCGGTGAAGGGCGCCCCCATCGGTGAGCGCCAACATGCGTGAGGCGCCGGTGGGGTCGAGCGCGACCCGGACGACGCGGGGGATGGACAAGGCCCGCGCGGTGAAGGACACGCCCTGATCCGACGACGTATAGAGGGTGGAGGCTCCGTACGCGGGGTCGGAGGTTGACCCCGAGAAGGCGGCGGCGACCGCGACGACCGTGCCCTGCGACTGGTCGATCGACCCGTCGGCATCGCCGGTGCGGGTCCAGGTGGCGCCGGCGTCCGCCGTACGGAAGGTGCCGCGGTCGGTCGTGGCGAGCCACGTGGACGCGTCGAGGGCCAGAACGCCGGCGGTGCTCGGATACCACGGTCCACCCGGGGTGGCCGTGGCGACGGCCGGCGTGCAGGCGGCGATGGCGGCCGCGGCGACGAGCGCCGCGGCACGGGCGGAGGAGGAGGGCATGGCGGGACTGTAGCCAACGGTTGCTACGTTCCTCCCCGTGGCAGGCAACCTCAAAGGTCTGGTGCTCGCCGGTGGCGCCGGCACGCGCCTGCGCCCCATCACCCACACATCGGCCAAGCAACTCGTGCCCGTGGCCAACAAGCCCGTGCTGTTCTACGGGCTCGAGGCCCTGCGCGACGCCGGCATCCGCGAGGTGGGCATCATCACCGGCGACACCGGCGATGAGATCCGCGCGGCGGTGGGCGATGGCTCGGCGCTCGGGATCGAGGCCACGTTCATCGCGCAGTCGGCGCCCCTCGGCCTGGCCCACGCCGTGCTCACCGCGGCGGAGTTCCTGGGCGACGACCCATTCGTGATGTACCTGGGCGACAACCTGCTGCGTGACGGCATCACGCCGCTGGTCGAGGAGTTCCGCGCCTCCGGCCCCGACGCGATGATCCTGCTTCAGCGGGTGCCCAACCCGTCGTCGTACGGCGTGGCCGTGCTCGATGGCGATCGCGTGGTGAGCCTGGAGGAGAAGCCCGAGGAGCCGCGCAGCGACCTGGCGCTGGTGGGCGTCTACATGTTCACGCCGTCCATCATCGATGCCGCCGGGAAGATCGCGCCCTCGGCCCGGGGCGAGCTCGAGATCACTGATGCGATCCAGTACCTGATCGACCAGGGACGGCGCGTGGAGCCGCACGTGGTGACCGGCTGGTGGAAGGACACGGGCCAGGTCGAGGACATGCTGGAGGCCAACCGCCTCATCCTCGACGTCATCGAGCCCCGGGTGGATGGCGAGCTCGTGGACAGCAACATCGAGGGCCGGGTCATCATCGAGGAGGGTGCGCGCCTGGTGAGCAGCCACGTACGCGGCCCCGCCGTCATCGGCCGCGGTGCGGTGGTGGAGCATTCCTACATCGGCCCGTACTCATCCATCGCCGCGGGGTGCGTGGTGCGCCGCGCGGAGATCGAGCACTCGATCCTCCTGGAGCGCGTGCACGTGGAGGACCTCGACGCGCGCGTGGAGAGCAGCCTCATCGGCCGCGACGTCACCATCACGCGCACCGCGGCCAAGCCGCGGGCCTACCGGTTCGTACTGGGTGACTCGTCGGTGATCGGCCTCACCTGAGCGAGGGCACGTGACGGCGCTGGTCATCGGGCACCAGGGAATGCTCGGCACCGACCTGATGGCATACCTCGATGAGGCCGGGATCGACGCCGTGGGTCTGGACCTGCCGGGCCTTGACATCACCGACCAGCGCGCCACCATCCGCGCGGTCAGTGAGGCGGCGCCCGAGGTGGTGTTCCACCTCGCAGCCTGGACCGACGTGGACGGCGCGGAGGAGCACGAGGAGCAGGCGCTCCTCGTGAACGGCGAGGGCACGTGCAACGTCGCGATCGCCTGCCGCGAGGCCGGTGCCGCGCTGGTGGCGCTGAGCACTGACTACGTGTTCCCGGGCACCGGGGGGCCCTACGACGAGTACGCGGCCACCGACCCGCTGCAGGCCTACGGCCGCACCAAACGGGCGGGCGAGCGCCTTGCCCAGATGGAGTACCCCGAGGGCACCCGCATCGTGCGCACCGCCTGGCTGTACGGCGTGAATGGGAAGAACTTCGTGGACACCATGCTGATGCTGGCTACCGAACGCGATGCGGTGGATGTGGTGGCCGACCAGACCGGCTGCCCCACCTGGACCCGGGACCTGTGCCCGGCGCTGGTGCAGATCGCCGCGCGGGAGCCGGGCGTGTACCACGCCGCCGGCGGCGGCAGCACCACGTGGGCCGGTTTCGCCCGCGAGGCGTTCCGCCTCGCCGGGGTCCCGTGCGAGGTGCGCGACACCACCACCGCGGCCCTCAACCGCCCCGCGCCCCGCCCCGCGGTGAGTGTGCTCGCGGTCACCCGCGCCGGCGCCCCCCGCCTGCGCGCGTGGGAAGATGCCCTCGCCGACTACCTCATGGAGCGTGCGTGAAGATCCTCATCACCGGCGGCTGCGGATTCATCGGCTCGGAGGTCGTGCGCGTGGCCCTCGCGCACGGTCACGAGGTGATCAACCTCGACCTGCTCACCTACGCCGGCAATCCGGACAACGTCGCCGACGTGGCCGACGACCCGCGCTACTCATTCATCAAGGGTGACATCGCCGACCCGGCGATCGCCGCCACGGCGGTGGAGGGGTGCGAGGTGGTCATCAACCTGGCCGCCGAGAGCCACGTGGACCGCTCGCTGCACGACCCCGCCGCGTTCATCCGCACCGACGTCGTGGGCACCGCCACGCTCATCATGGCCTCGCGCGCGGCCGGCGTGCGCCGCTTCGTGCAGGTGAGCACCGACGAGGTCTATGGCTCCATCCCCACGGGGGCCTTCACGGAGACCGACCCCCTCCAGCCGTCGTCGCCCTACTCGGCCAGCAAGGCCGGCGGCGACCTGCAGGCGCTCGCCATCCACCACACCTTCGGGTACGACATCGTCATCACGCGCGGCAGCAACACCTACGGCCCGCGCCAGTATCCCGAGAAGCTGATCCCCCTGTTCATCACCAACGCGCTCGACGGCCTGCCGCTGCCGGTGTACGGCGACGGCCAGCAGATCCGCGACTGGATCCATGTGCGCGACCACGCCGAGGGCATCTGGCACGCGATGGAGCACGGCGCGGCGGGCGCGGTCTACAACGTGGGCGGCGGCAACGAGTGGCCCAATCTGGAGATCACCGGGCGCATCCTCGCCCACACGGGTGCCTCGCACGACCTCATCACCTACGTCGCGGACCGACCGGGCCACGACCGCCGCTACGCGCTCGATACCGCCCGGCTGCGCGGCCTGGGCTGGGCCCCCCAGGTGGCCTTCGACGAGGGCCTGGCGTCAACGGTGGAGTGGTACCGCGGGCGCCGGGACTGGTGGGAGCCCATCAAGAGCGGCGAGTACGCCGACTGGTACGCGACGAACTACGCGGGACGACGCTAGACCGCGGCCAGTACCTGGTCGTCGGTGCGTGCAGTGACGACGCTTGAGAAGGTGACGTCGTCGCGCACGCTCTCCATGACGGCGACAAGGGCACGTGCGCGCTCATTGGCGTGCGCCACCTCTGCAGTGGGCACGGACACCAGGCACGCGATGGAATGGTCATCCAGCCTCAGACTCACCACGGGCCCGAGCACCGACGGCACCATGCCGCGCACGGCCCGCTCCACTTCCGCGGCAAGGTCCATCATGGCCTCGTCATCGGTCGACGGGTCCACAGTGATCGTTGCCCTCACCTGATGCATGCTCACGGCTCGCCCCCTCATACCGCAAGACCGCGGTGCCGGAACTCGGCCCGCGTGTTCAAAGCGCCACGGTAGTCGCTCGGCGTTGACGCCACCACGACCGCGGTCTGCTCCCGGTCGCACGGCCAGCAGAACACGTGGCCCGAGGAGCGTCGCTCGCACCACCCCCCTGCCTCCCATGCTGCCGCGATCATGCGCGTCAGCCCCGTGTCCTTCACCGTCGGGCACCGCGCCGCCGGGTGTGCAGTCCGCTTCGGGTGCACGCTCAGTGGTGCTCTGCGATGTACGCGTAGGCCCGGTTGAACACCCCGCCACTCGCCGGCAGTCCGTGCACCCGCAGCACCGTGCGTATCTGCACGCGCACCTCGCGGTCCCCGGGGGTGCTCGCGTGCCAGCCCGTCCCCCGCACGGCCCGCACGATGGCGTCAATGTCCTCGGCCACGCGCTCCACGATCACCGGGGTGCCGGCGGGCGCGAACTCCTGAAGAATCGGCGTCAGCGCGCCGCGGTCCTGGTCAATCACGGCGGTCTCCTCACCGCCGGGCGTCGCCCCGTCGGTCTTCACCACCTCGCGGGCCAACTGCAGAAGGTCCTTCAGCAGTTGCACGCTCTCGCCAGCGGTGGCCACCTGGCGGCTGCGCAGGGCCTCGAGCCGTGCGGCGAGGTCGGGCAACGGGCCCCGGGGGCCGCCACGCTCCATCCGACGCCGGATGCGGTCGGCCAGGGTGGTGAGGATCTCCGCGGTGGTGAGGGTCAGAGGTTCCGGCGTCTCCATGTCGTCGTCTCCGTCGTGCGGCAGCGGCGAACGCTGCCGCAGCAGTTCAACCGTATCTGCGTCCAACGCCCCCGATTCCGGGCCGGCACCGTCGAGGCGGATTCTCACGTGCCAGCTGGTCAGCGCCGGGGTCCTTGCGCCCAGGCGCTTTTGCAGCCGGGCGTCGGGGATACCCACGGGCTCCACCGACGCGTACACCGTGGCCCGCCCCGCGGTCGTCGGCACCGGACGGCCTCGCGCTTCGGCGGGAATCGGGTCGTGCCGATGTTCCGTGCCTACCGGTAGGCTCGCCCGGTGCGCACACGACTCGTCCTTGCCCTCACCTGCCTCGCCACGGCCACGGCTGCCGCCGCGTCCGCTGCCCCCATCGGCACCATCAAGGAGTTCTCGGCCGGCATCACGCCGAAGTCGGGCCCCTTCGGCATCACCGCCGGGCCGGATGGCGCCATGTGGTTCACCGAGGTGGGGGACAACGTGAGCGCGGTCGCGCGCATCACGATGAAGGGGCGCGTCACGGAGTTCCGTACCGGCATCGACCCGAACGCACGCCCGTGGGAGATCGCCACGGGGCCGGACGGCAACCTGTGGTTCACGGAACTTGAGGTGATGCGCATCGGCCGCATCACGCCGAAGGGTGCGGTGACGGAGTTCTCGAAGGGCATCACACCGTTCCAGTCCGCGCCCTCGGGGATGGCGCTTGGCCCCGATGGCGCCATGTGGTTCACCGAACTCGGCAACAGCGCCATCGGGCGCATCACGATGGACGGCGCGGTCACCGAGTTCACCAAGGGCATCACGCAGGGCTCGGGACCATTCGACATCGCCTACGGGCCCAACGGCACCCTGTGGTTCACCGGGGCGTGGGACGGCGCCAAGGACGTGCCCGGCAACCGCATCGGCCGCAGCACCACGCTGGGTGTGGTCACGGAGTTCCACCAGGGAATCCCCACGGCCTCGAAGCCCGCCGGCATCGCGCTGGGCCCCGACCGCGCCATGTGGTTCACGCTGAACAGCGCCGACGCCATCGGGCGCATCGGCACCGCGGGCAAGGTGACCATCTACCGCAAGGGCATCACGAAGGGCTCAAAGCCCGGACTCATCGCCCTAGGGTATGACGGCAACCTGTGGTTCACCGAGACCGACGGCAACCGTATCGGCCGCATCACCCCCAAGGGGGTGGTGACCGAGTTCTCGAAGGGCCTCTCGAAGGGCGCCGGGCCCATCGGCATCGCCGCGGGCCCCGACGGCAACATGTGGTTCACCGAACTGGAGAGCGGCCGTATCGGCCGCATCATCACCGGAGCCCGGCCTCCGCGCCGGGGGTAGGCCCGCGGACCGCGATGTTATCGGAAATGATAACATCACCCAATGGCACGAGGGTCCGGAGCGCAGGGCGATCCCGTACTCGCCCAGGTGCTCGCCTCGGCGGCGCGCCTGCAGCACGCCGTGCCCGATGCCGTGCTGGTCGGGGACGCCGCGGCCGCCGTGCATGCCGGGCACCGGGATTCGTTCGATCATGACCACGTGCTGCCCGATCTGGCGCAGCGCTACGCCGAGGTGCTGGAGGCGGTCGAGGCCACCGATGGATGGGCCACGTCGGTCAGGGCATCGCGGCCGCCGATGACCATCATGGGGTCGCTCGGGGGCATCGAGGCCGGGCTGCGCCAGATGCGCCGCACGCGCCCCCTTGAGACCGTGCCGGTCGGGGTCGGGGTCGGGGTCGGGCTGGTGGTGGTGGCCCCGACACCCGACGAGATGCTCAGGGTGAAGGCCTACCTCGTCGTGCAGCGCAACCAGGTGCGCGACTACCTTGACTCGGTGGCGCTTGCGGACCACGTGGGCCACGCCCACGCGGTGGAGGTGCTGGCCGCCATTGACGACTACTACGACGATCGGTCGGGGGAGCACGGATCGGTGCTCACCGCCCTCGTGATGCGTCTGGCGCATCCGGATCCGAAGGACGTGGAGGTCACACGCCAGCTGTCCCGCTACAAGGGGCTGGACCCCCGCTGGCACAACTGGTCGGACGTGGTGCGCGAGTGCGAGGTGCTCGCCGTGGACCTGACCCGGGTGCCCGGATGACCGTGCACTTCCGCAACGTCGAGGCGTCGCCCGATGATCCGGTTGCCACCTGGCCCTTCGAGGCGCTCGCCACCGTGATCGAGCGGGGGCTCGTCGCGGACTGGGCTCCCGTGCTGAGCGAGATCCGCGCCCGGCCCCACGGGGAGGTGGCCAGAGCCGTCGAGTCCTACCTCGGGTACGCCGCCACGGACGGGGCGACCCGGCTCTTCCGGCTGGTTCTCGACGATGCACGACGAGCGGAGGACGACGCCGATCGCGCGGAGGTGGCGGCCCGGGTGCGGGGATGCATCGCGCGCTCGGGTGAGACGGCGGCGCGATTCGCACGCGGGATCGGCACGTCGCCCACCCGCCTCAGCACCTACGCCACGGGCCGCGTCGTCCCCTCGGCGGCGCTCCTGGTGCGCATGGAGCGCCGCGTGGCCGGACGCCCGTAGACGTCGGCCGGCGGTACCAGCGCCCTACTGATTGCCGAGCAGCTCCTCCTCGGGCACGTCGCGCCACACACGCGCCGGCAGGCCCGCCACCAGTTTGCCGGCGGGGATGTCCCTCGTCACCAGGGCGCCGGCGGCCACGAAGGCCTCCTCGCCGATCTCGATGCCGGGCAGGATGACCACGCCGCCGCCGATCCGCGCCGCGCGGCGGATGGTGGCGCCCTTGAGCAGGGCGTGCCGGCCCTCGGTGCGGCCCATGAAGTTGTCGTTCGTGGTGGTGACGCACGGGGCGATGAACACATCGTCCTCCAGAACGCACAGCCGCGTGATGTAGGAGTTGCTCTGGATGTTGCAGCGGTTGCCGATGACCGTCTGGGTCTCCACGCACACCGCCCGCCCGATGCCGCAGTCCTCTCCGATCTGCACGTTCTCGCGCACGAAGGCCTGGTCGCCGATGACCGTGTTGTCGCCGATGACGCTGCCGGCGAAGATGACCGCGCCCGAGCAGATGGACACGCCCGTGCCGATCACCAGCGGCGGCAGCGGCTCGCGCCGGGTGGTGGACTTGCGCGCCAGTTTGGGCTGCTTGCCCAGCACCACGTTGTCCTGGATCACGCACCCCGCGCCGATGACGGTGCCATCGTGGATGACCACGTTGGCGCCCACCTCGACGTTGTCGGGGAGGGACACGCCCTCGCCCAGCACCAGGTTCTCGCGGCTCATCGGGATGCTCCCTCCAGGGTGACCGGCCGGCCGTTCTCGGTCAGTGACTTGTCCATTGCCTCCAGCACCTCGACCGTGGCCAGGCCGGCCCAGCCGTCGGCGATGGGGGCCTCGCCCGACCGGATGCAGTCGAGGAAGTGCCGGCACACCAGGCGCAGCGGCTCGGCCCCGTCAATCTTGGGGCTGAAGATGTCGCCGGAGCGCACCTGGATGTACTCCCCGTACTCCCCGGTGCGCGGCACGGGGCCCTTGTCGTACACGGTGATCTTGCGCTCGGCCTCCATGTCGTCGAACACCACCATTCGCTCCGACCCGATCACGGTCATCCGGCGCATCTTGTGCGGGTCGAGCCATGACAGGTGCAGGTGCCCGATGACCCCGCTCGCGAAGAGGATGCGGCCGAACACGACATCCTCCACGCCCTCCTGCAGGTAGCAGGCCCCCGTGGCCGACACCTCGACGGCCGGCTCGCCCACGATGTGCAGCATCACGCTGATGTCGTGCGGGCCGAGGCTCCACAGGGCGTTTTCGTCCTTGCGCACGATGCCGAGGTTGAGCCGGTTGCCGTAGAGGTAGTGCACGTCACCCAGGTGCCCGTTGTCCACGAGGTCCTTGACCTTGGTGACCCCCGGATGCAGCACCAGGAGGTGGTCAACCATGCACGTGACGCCCGCGGCCGCCGCGGCCTCGGCCACCACCCGGGCATCGGCAGTGGTGAGGGCGAGCGGCTTCTCCACGAACACGTGCTTGCCGGCGGCGATGGCCCGGAGTGCCAGCGCCGCGTGGGTGGGTACCGGCGTCGCGATCACCACCGCGTCGGTGTCCGGGTCGGCCAGCACCTCGTCGAGGTCCGTGGTGAACCGCGTGCGGGGGAAGGCCGCGCGGTGGGCGTCGAGCAGGCCCTCGTCGAGGTCGCAGGCCCAGCGCAACTGCGAGCCCTCGATACGGTCGAAGTTGCGCGCCAGATTGGGCCCCCAGTACGACATGCCCACCACCGCCACGCGAACCGGGGTCACAGCGTCCACACGTTCTCCCCTCGCGGCACGGCATTGCGGAAGTCCACCACCAGCGGGCTGAGGTCGGCGACGCGCTGCCAGTCGATCCCGGTGTGCGCCGTCACCACCACCACGGCGTCGGCGCCGGTGAGCGCCCCGTCGTCCAGCGGCACGCCGGTCATGGCATGGTCGAGCCCGTGGCCCGGCTCGATTCCGGGCACGTGCGGGTCGTGGTACGCCACCTGCGCGCCGCGCTCGATGAGCAGTGAGATGACCTTGAGGGCCGGGCTCTCGCGCATGTCGTTGACGTCGGCCTTGTAGGCCACTCCGATCACCAGCACCCGCGCGCCCTTCAGCGCCTTGCCGTGGTCGTTGAGCGCCCGGGCGATCTTCGACACGCAGAAGTAGGGCATCTGCGAGTTGATCTTGCCCGCGAGCTCGATGAACTCGGTGTGGAAGTCGTACTCGCGTGCCTTCCAGGTGAGGTAGAAGGGGTCAATCGGGA
>SXGU01163168.1_pt1 | contig 23732 bp, 14 predicted proteins | sample 3174531 | NCBI WGS metagenome assembly SXGU01 (sample SAMN11356863, study PRJNA531348) | freshwater metagenome | isolation source: freshwater sample F1-140 | place: China: Fuxian Lake, Yuxi | collected 2017-12-25
ATCCTCTTTCCGTCAGATCGAAACAGTGTGGGCGAATCCTAGAGGCCCACCGACTCCGCGTTCACAACCAATTTGCGATCCAGTTTTCCGTCATATGCATCAAGAATGTTCTGCGCCGCTGCAATGGACATTCGCTTGGCGCATTCTTCAGTGAGTCCGGCGTGGTGGGGGGTGATAGTGATGAATGGATTGTTGAGCAAGGGATTCCCCTGTGCAGGAGGTTCTTCTGCAAGCACATCGAGTGCAGCCGCCCGTAGACGGCGTTCACGCAGAGCAACATCCAGCGCGCGTTCATCAACAATTCCCCCGCGGGCGGCATTGACGATGATGGCGGATGATTTCATGCATGCAAGTTCAGCGGCACCGATTACAGGGCCTTGTCCGCCTGGCAGGTGTACAGATACATAGTCTGCAGTGACAAGGGCGCCGGCCATATCAGGGGCGTAACTGACCTTGAGGGGGGCCATTTGTTCGGCTGTCACAAATGGATCGAATGCACTTACCGCCATGCCGAATGCGTTTGCGAGCTCGGCCACCCGGCGGCCGATACGGCCAAAGCCGAGGACGAGCAGAGCCTTGCCATCAAGTTCGGTTGAATCGAAGCGGTTGCGTTCGTTCCAATGGCCTGTCGTGGAGGCAATGTGATGGGCCATGGTTCGGCGCGCGGCTGCCAGCATCAGCATCAACGTATGTTCGGCGACAGCACGCGAATTGACGTCACCGACGATCACCAGTGGAATAGAACGGGCGTTCAGAGCGGCCACATCAACGGCATCATAGCCCACGCCGTGGCGAGAAACGACTTTGAGTTTGGGTGCGAGTGCAACTTCTGCGGCTGTCATGGGTTGGGTACGGATCAGGACAGCATCTGCATTTGGAAGAAAGGGGCGATACGCCTCTGCCGTGACCGCTTCCACCAGATCAATCGCGATATCCGGCCGCTGCCGTAGTAACGCCACCCCGGCTCCATGCACTTTACCCGCGATCAACACACGATGGGTTTCAGTAGCCATGGGATGTTTTCTCCACGCTATTCGCTGGCGCTTCGCCGATGAGTCTGCGGGCATCGGACAGGCTCTGCTGAGCAGCTCCTGCGAGCAGGCGCACGTCGTTGGATATTGTCACAAGATCGAAGCCCCAGCTGACTGCCTTTGCGGCATAGGCCGCCGTGCCATTGTGGAGTCCCGCACGGATGCCAGCCGCCTTGGCTTTCTTCAGCACCAATTGGATTGCTTCCACCAACTCAGGCTCCTGCCGGTCAAAGCCCGTAGGATATTTGCGGCCCGAGAGGCCAAGTGCGAGATCGGCCGGTCCTATGTAGACACCATCGAGACCAGGCGTTGAAACGATGTCGTCCAGATTCTTCATGGCTTCAGCCGTTTCGATCATGGCGAAAGCCAGCACCTCAGTATCAGCGTGCTGGCCATAGTCGGCGCCCGCCGCAAAGAGGGCGCGCGTGGGACCAAAGCTCCGGACGCCGTGGGGCGGGTAGCGCATATAGGAGACAAGACGTTCAGCTTCTTCACGCGTGTTGATCATGGGGCAGATGATGCCATAGGCACCCGCATCAAGGGCCTTCATAATGTCGCCGGGGTCAAGCCACGGCACGCGTATCATCGGGACGACGCCGCTTGCCCTCATCGCTTGCAGCATCCCTGTTGCAGCTTCGTAGGCCACGAAGCCGTGCTGGCAATCGATCGTCAGCGCGTCATAACCCTGTGCCGCCATGATCTCGGCCACGAAGGGAGATGAGGTTGACAGCCAGCCATTGATGGCAGGCTTTCCCTCGGCCCAAAGTGCCTTGATCCTGTTTTTGATCATCATCACACCGTCACTTGCGCCAATTTGACATTGAGGTAGTCATGGATGCCTTCGCCACCGCCCTCCCGACCCATGCCTGAGGCCTTGATGCCGCCAAATGGCGCCTCAGCCGCCGCCAGCGCAAAACTGTTGATGCCAACCATGCCGGCCTCAAGCCGCGCTACCGCTTCGCGCATGCGCTTTGCGCTTTGGGTAAAGGCGTATGCCGAAAGGCCGAGCTCAGTTGCATTGGCGCGGCCATAAACTTCTTCATCTGTGCGAAACGGGGTGATGGCCGCGACGGGGCCGAAATTTTCTTCCGCAAGTGCTAAAGCATCGTCCGGCAGATCGGCAATCACCGTGGGAGCATAGAAAAATCCCTTGTTCTTGTCAGAGGGATGTTCACCGCCCGTGACGACGCGGCCGCCGAGCTTGCGGGCGTCTGCCACTATAGCATCAACCGCTGAGATGCGCCTGGCGTTGATCAACGGGCCCATCTGGCTCGTGTCGTCGAGGCCGTGACCCAGTTTGAGAGACTTTGCCCGAGCTGCGAAACCGTCCACAAATCTTGTGTAGAGCGATTCGTGTACATAAAATCGGTCGCCAGTCACGCAGACCTGGCCTGCGTTCGCGAATTTTACGGCCACGCAAATGTCGAGAGTGGCTTCAAGGCCCGCATCATCGAACACAATCACTGGCGCGTTGCCTCCGAGTTCCATGGTGGCACGTTTGAAAGTCTGTGCCGCGTCGCGAAGCATCTGCTGGCCGACCGAAGAGGAGCCGGTGAGCGAGACCTTCCGCACGTCTTGTGATTTCATCAACACGTCATAGGTCGTTGCCGTGGAGCCAACGACAAGGCTGACAACGCCTGGCGGTACGCCTGCCTGAATGAGACAGTCCATTAGCACCGCGGCAGTTCCAGGTGTTTCGCGCGAAGGCCGTATAATGGCGCTGCAGCCTGCGGCGAGGGCAGGGGCCACCTTCCGGGCAATCAGCACAGCCGGAAAGTTCCATGCCGTGAAGGCTGCAACAACTCCAACCGGCTCATGGTGGACCTCGATGCGACCGCCTGGAGCCCGGCTTTCCACGACGCGGCCATGGATGCGGCGCGCTTCCTCGGCATACCAGCGGAACTGATCGACAGAGAGCTGCCATTCTCGGCGGGACTGGGCCAAGGGTTTGCCCGCTTCCAGCGTGATCTGCCGTGCGGCCTCCTCGGCGCGCGTCAACATCACGTCGGCACATTTGTGCAGAATCTCGGCGCGCGACCAGCCCAATGTTTTGCGCCACTCCAACAGTGCGGCATGCGCAGTGTTGATTGCCTCTTCTGTGTCCGCCGCGGACGCAGACGGGAACTGGCTGAGTACATCCTCAGTTGCGGGATCCACGACCGTAATTACATCAGGACCGCTGCCTTTGCGCCATTTGCCGTTGATCAGCTGTCCCAATCCCATATCCATCGGATTGCTCTCCCTACCTGTTCCGCACAGGAATTGCATAGTAATCAGATATGCAATTATTGTTGCATAGTATCTTATTTCGAAGTAAGCGTTTTGTGTCAAGCGTTATGAACTACCGTATTGAAAATCAAGTCAGTTGAGCCTGGGGCCTGTGCAACTTCAAGGTGGCCGTGCTAGACACGCCCAGTCACTCAAGGAGCGGTGAACCTCGAAATGAGCAAGAGAGCGCGAGTCGCCAAACTGACGGTGCCATCACACTATGAAGGCGCAATCAATCTCATAACAGCGAATTATGAGAAACTTTCAGACGGTTATAAGCAGGTCGCCAGATTCTTTACCCAAAACCCAAACATCATTGCACTGGAATCAATCAATTCGATTGCAGCAAAAGCGAAAGTTCATCCGTCAACGCTCGTCCGTTTTGCGCAAAATCTGGGTTACTCCGGGTTCAAGGAATTGCAGTCCGTTTTTCAAACACGTCTTGCCACAGCGGCCCCCGGCTTCCGGGAGCGAGTCAGTGTCCTTGATGCGGAAATCAGCCGCAATGCCGCGCACGGCAATGTTGGCTTTCTGCGCAGCATGGTGGTTCGGGACATCGCGGCACTTCAGGGGCTGCTTGAGTCCGTCTCCGAAGACAACTTGCGGAAAGCTGCAGGGCTCTGCGCCTCTGCCACATGCATTTATGTGGCAGGCCAGCTTCGCTCTGAGCCCATTGCAGAACTCATGCGCTACCTTATGACGATGCTGCAGCGTAAAGTGATCTTTATGGATTCGTCCGGCGGCTTGTCTCAGGAAATTGCGATGACGATGGGAAAGGGTGATATCCTTGTGGCCATTGCTTTCCGCCATTATGCAAAGGAAGTCGTGGCTATTGCCGAACAGGCGGTCAAGGCCAACGTGCCGGTCTTGGCCATCACCGATAGCCAGTTGTCTCCCTTGGCAAAGGGAGCAGAAGTTCTCTTCACGGTTCCTGAAGATGAGTACACGTTTTCTCGCTCGCTGGCTGCTCCAATGTGTCTCGTACAAACCATCGCCACGGCGACTGCAGCAGTGTTGCACCCAAAAAGTGGAGATGAAGTGAGAATTCCGAGCGTGACCGAAATCACTCGAGACAAGTCGGCGCGTTTCGCTGCTTCGGCCAGACCGGCAAGAGTAAGATAGGCGTGTTTCACCGTATCGCAATTATACTTGCAGAAAATAGTAGCATGCAATAAGAATTTCTAAGTTCAATTTCGGGAATAACCCTTATGTCCACACTCCGTTTGACCATGGCGCAGGCACTAGTGCGCTATCTGATGAGCCAGTATACCATTGTGGATGGCAAGGAATTGCCTCTTTTTCCAGGTATTTTTGGGATTTTTGGCCATGGCAATGTGACTTGCCTTTCCGAGGCGCTGGAAGCGGTGAAGGACACCTTCCCGACCTGGCGAGGGCAGAATGAGCAATCCATGGCGCTGGCCGCCATCGGCTTTGCCAAGGCCAAGCGCCGCCGTCAGATCATGGTGGCGACATCATCAATTGGTCCCGGTGCGACGAACATGGTGACGGCAGCGGGGGTGGCCCATTCCAACCGGTTGCCATTGCTCATTCTCTCGGGCGATACTTTTGTAAATCGCAGGCCCGATCCTGTGATGCAGCAGGTGGAGCACTTCGGAAACCCTTCCATTAACGTCAATGATGCATTCAAGGCCGTGACCCGCTACTGGGACCGCATTGTCCACCCGGAGCAACTCATCTCATCTTTGCCACAAGCCGTGGCAACCATGTTGGATCCAGCGGATTGCGGCCCGGCCTTTATCGCCCTGCCGCAAGACGTCCAGGAGCAGGCCTGCGATTACCCCGTGAAGTTCTTCGAAAGGACGGTGCATGAAATTGCACGTGCAAGGCCCGACCGCAAGCGCGTGGCGGAAGCAATCAAGTTGGTCAAGGGCGCCAAGCGCCCTCTCATTATAGCGGGCGGCGGCACGCGCTATTCGGGTGCAGAAGAGGTTGTGGCAAAATTCGCTCTGGAACATGGCATCCCCATCACTGAAACCATCGCTGGCAAGAGTACTGTGCCCCATGACCACCCGGCCTATGCCGGCCCTATCGGCATAGTTGGTTCAACCTCAGCCAATGCGCTCGGTGCCGAAGCTGATGTGATTATCGCCATTGGTACCCGCCTGATGGATTTCACAACCGGCTCGTGGACGCTCTTCAATCATGATGCCAAGTTCATTTCCATCAATGCGGCCCGCTGGGACGCAACTAAACACCGCGCACTTGCGGTGGTGGGTGACGCCAAGGAAGCCGTTGAGGAATTGGCTATTGCCCTGCAGGGTTGGAAGGCTGACGCCGCTTGGACAAAAAGGGCCACGGCCTTGATGGCGGATTGGAACACGGCACTTGATGGCTACCAAAAGCCTACAAATGCACCGGTTCCCACCTACGCGCAGGTTGTGGGTGTGGTGAACAAGAAGGCCGAGCCCCGCGACTACATGCTCACGGCTGCGGGTGGCCTTCCCGGCGAAACCATGAAGAACTGGCGCTGCAAGACCGCTAACTCCTACGATCTCGAATTCGGTTTCTCCTGCATGGGTTATGAGATTGCTGGCGGCTGGGGAGCAAAGATGGCTGACCCGACACGCGACGTCATCGTCATGGTAGGGGACGGCTCCTACATGATGATGAACTCCGACATTTACTCGAGTGTTCTCGCTGGCCACAAGCTGATCGTCATCGTTTGTGACAATGGCGGCTATGCCGTGATCAGCCGCTTGCAGCAGTTCAAGGGCACACCAGGCTTCAACAATCTGCTCAAAGACTGCAAAACCGCTATCCCTGCGTTTAGCGTAGATTTTGTCAAACATGCCGAGTCCATGGGGGCTTATGCACGCAAGGTCTCAAGCCTTGCCGAACTGGAACAGGCAATGGACTGGGCCAAGGGTAATGACCGCACGACTGTAATCTCCATCGTCTCCGATGCCTATACCTGGACGCCGGGCGATGCCCTGTGGGACGTTGGCGTGCCTCAAGTGTCGAACCGGGACGCTGTGAAGGAACAGGTCAAGTATCAAGCTGATGTGCGATCCAAGCAGCGCGTGGGTGTATAGTAGTATCGATCATGACAAAAACACTTGGCATCGGCCTTATCGGTACGGGCTTCATGGGCAAGGCCCACGCCATTGCCTATCGCACTGCTCTGTCGGCCTTTCCTGACATCCCGACGCCACGCCTCATCGCCGTGGCCGACATGAATGCCGAAGCCGCCGCAAAGGCCGCCCGTCAATATGGTTTTGAGACCTCGACCGACAACTGGAAAGAGGTGATCGCCAATCCGGCCATCGAGGTCGTGTCGATCACCACACCAAATTCCATGCATAAAGACATGGTCATGGCTGCAATCGCTGCTGGCAAGCATGTACATTGTGAAAAGCCTCTTTCGCCCACGCTGGCGGATTCTCTTGAAATGGTGAAGGCCGCCGAAGCCAAGGGCGTCAACACGCAGGTGGGCTTCAATTACATCAAGAACCCGCTACTGAAGCTGGCCCGCCAGATGGTGGAAGCTGGAGAACTTGGCGAGATCACAGGTTTCCGCGGCATCCATGCCGAAGATTATATGCACGACCCGCAAAACCCATGGACATGGCGCATCGACCCATCGGGTGGGCCGGGCGTTATTGCTGACCTCGGCTCCCACATCATCGGCATGGCGCGTTTTCTGCTGGGCGAGGTTGCTGAAGTCATCGCCGATGTGCGCACCGTCATCAAGCAGCGCCCCGCGGCGCGGGGCTCATCCGAGATGAAGGCGGTGGAAGTGGACGACGTGGCTCGCATTCTCGTCAATTTCGGCCGCGGTTGCGGCGGCACCATAGAAGCCAACTGGATTCAAACCGGCCGCAAGATGCAGCTTGGTTTTGAGCTCACGGGTGAGAAGGGCAGCCTCGTGTTCACCCAAGAGCGTTTGAACGAACTGCTCTACTACAAGGCCGGCAGCGACCCGCGCCACATGGGTTTCACCCGCATCGAAGCTGGCCCGCAACATTCACCCTATGGCGGCTTCTGCGTGGCAGGCGGTCATCAATTGGGCTTTAATGATCTCAAGACCATCGAGATGGCTGAATTTCTTGGCGCCATCGGCAAAGGCGGAAAATCCGGCCCTGATTTCCGCGAGGCCTATGAGATACAGAAGGTGGTGGAAGCCGCCATTTCATCTTCAAAATCAAGAAACTGGGCGAAGGTCTAGCCAATTCAATTCCCTATCTCGAATCTGAGACTCACCGGCGGGTATGGTGGCCTGCCGGTCCTGGAAAGCCAAGGCATTGTAGTAATAGACGACTGTCCAGTCGGGTAGTTTGGTCTTCATGGTGTGAATACGCGTCTGACGTGAGCCCCTATTACGATCCAGTTTTTGTAGAGTCTCAGCCTGATGATTGCCCGTTTGGGCGGGGGGCAACTGGCCGGAATGCGGGGCCATCAGAGGGCGCGGTGGGACCGGGCTATAGCTGGGCCGTCAACGGCCTTAGCACCCGTAGCTGAGATGGATAGAGCGCCGCCCTCCGAAGGCAGAGGCCAGGGGTTCGAATCCCTTCGGGTGCGCCATAAACCTTTGATATTTTGGCATAATTTGAGCTGTTGAGACTCGTGCATTTGACCTCGTATTTTCTGGCAACCAATTGGCAACCACGGTGTCGCTTTACGCCGTATACGCCGCCAACGAGCCTTGCTTGTAGAATGCCGTCATGTGGCATCCTCACCGCCCGTGATGTCTTGGAGGGCAACGCTGGAAGGTTCCAGCCTCTTGGCAGTTTTCCTCACTCAAAGCATGCAGGTGTGTCCGCCATCGTGTAGTGTTTTGGGCATGCGGCCAAGACTGGTGCCGCTGGCGCGACTGTTTTCGGACCCCACGCGGACCTCGTAGCGCACTTTCGGCCAACTAGCGGTATGTTGCTCGCCAGCCATCAAAGGGTATTGGGGATATGTTCGCATTGGCGCATGCTCATCAAGATTTGTTGACTTGATTACAGCTTGTTTGGACTTGTTTGGACTGACCAGATGCAAAACAACCATAACCATGAAAACGCTGGTTGGTGGGGGGAAATGGGGGACTTTCTGCAGTCCAGCCGTCAAGCTTGGTGCGGTCATCTCAATAACTTCGTTGCCCAGACCCTCATGTTGCCGGAGAGCAGCGGCCAAATTCGCGCATGGGCCGATTGTTTTACTGTATTACAACAGGTGCTGCCTCTGGTGATTGCTGCGCGTGCTGATGCTTCAAGTTGGATTTTGGTGTTTGAGTTTGTGCTTCCACGTGAGCGGGGGCGGCGACCTGACTTAGTGATCCTGGCACCAGGCGTTATCCTAGTCTTGGAGTTCAAACAACGCTCCGATGTATGCCAGGCCGATCTTGACCAGGCGTCCGCCTATGCGCGCGATATTCAACACTACCATGCCGCCTCACACAACTTGCCAGTTTTGGCAATTTTAGTGCCGACAAAGCAAACAGATACTTCACAAAAACTGGCCAACGTTATTGTATCTGGGCCAGGGGGACTCGCGAATACGCTGCTCAGCCTTGTGGCACCGCAAGGCACAACTTGCCCGGATGCAGTTGTGTGGCTTGCCGCCGACTATGCCCCACTGCCTAGCTTAACGCGTGCGGCACGAGATATTTTTGAGCATCAACCACTTCCGCAAATTCGCCGCGCGAACAGCGCCGGTATTCCCCAAGCCTTGGCCGCTCTCAATCAAATTTCTGCTGACGCGGAAAAACACCACCAACATCATCTGGCTCTGGTGACTGGTGTCCCTGGTGCGGGCAAAACACTGGTGGGGCTTCAATTCGTTTATGGCAGCAAACATATTGACCGGGCTGATGATCGATCTGCCGTATTTCTGTCCGGTAATGGACCTTTGGTGCAGGTGCTGCAGCATGCCCTGGGAAGTAATGCCTTTGTACAGGACGTGCATGGGTTTCTCCAGAGGTACGGTGGCGTCGCGAAGCGGCTACCCAATGAGCATATTTGGGTATTTGACGAAGCCCAGCGCGCTTGGGATTCAGCCAAAGTTAAAGAGAAGCGCGGTCATGACAACTCAGAACCTGAAGATTTTATACGGCTGGGGCAACGCATGCCCAAATGGGCCATGCTGATTGGCTTAATAGGTGAAGGCCAAGAGATCCACACCGGCGAAGAATCTGGACTGGCTCAATGGAACACTGCGATTGCCGCCAGCGGAGGCCAATGGACTGTTCACTGTCCCGGTCATATCGCTTCAACTTTTCCTACAATGCAGTTGATGACCAATGACGCTCTTAACCTGACCACAAGTTTGCGCTCGCACCTGGCCGGTGAGCTACACGCTTGGATCGCGGGTATGCTGCAAAATGAAGAGACCGCCAAGTCGTTGGGCGTGAAGGTTCGAGCTGCAGGCTTTGATGCTTACGTCACGCGAAACCTAGACGACGTGATCGGTTACGTGCGTGAACGCTACCAATCTGAACTCGACAAACGTTATGGATTTCTGGCCTCATCCAAAGGAAAGGCGTGCATCCAGTATGGTATAAACAATAGTTGGGACGTCACTCGCCGCTTCCGGCCAGGCGCCTGGTATAATGAACCGCCCGACAGTCCCTCCTCTTGCTGCCAACTTCGTGATGTCGCGACAGAGTTTTCCTGTCAAGGATTGGAGCTCGATTTTCCAATTGTCGCATGGAACGAGGACCTCTTGTGGCAGAACGGAGGCTGGATTACACCAGCCCAACCAAGAAGCAAAGCTCGCGACCCCCACCAACTGCGCGTGAACAGCTATAGGGTACTGCTAACTCGTGGGCGCGACGGCATGGCCATATTTGTTCCACCAGAGACAAGGTTTGATCCTACGTTTGATACGCTGCGCCGATTTGGGTTCAAGGAGCTGCCATGAAGGCAATACTGGAGTACCCCCGTGAAGTGGTCCACCAACTGGGATAGGATTGATCCGAACAGACGTCATTCCCACATGAGACCTGCGAGCATGCCCAAGCCCCCGGTCCATGCCGCTCCAGCAACCGCAAGGAAGTCTCACTGCTCCCAAACGTCGCCATCAATTTTGGTGTAAAGAGTAATGTCGCCGCACAGAGCAGGATGACAGAATGCGAACCTTTTATAGCCCGGGCAAGATACGCTCCCAGCGCATAGGCTGGTAGCGATGGTTCAGACCTATTACGTCAATTTCGACAGGATAATGTCATGGCACTTTTTGACGTAATTGGAGGCGGGAAGAGTGAGTGAATACAATGATATATATTATAATATATATATTATGTCATTATGACATACTCACCCCGGATTAAGTTGCTCCACCCTTCACCCACGCTCTGCTGCCTTCTCCTATCCTGCCGCAGCCTGTCGTAATGCCGTAATTCACCATCCAACACGCGTGATATTGATACTTATAGGTTTTATGGGGTTGAATATCGTCAAGAAGCCATTTGCCTATATCCGACGCAAATGCCGTAGTTATCTCGGAGGGCCAAACGAGCGTCCTGTCAGGCTCATAGCTCGGGAAACGGCTGAGCCGCCCACAAGAACCGCCAGTGTTGCGGCGGGGCAGGGACAGGCCACACAAGGGCTTCAGAGGGTCACCAGCGGCAATATCAATTCCGGACCGTCACAACCTGTTGGAGATCGAGGGCCGCCAGAGAGGCCCTTTGTGAGGTGCCGCGAGGTTCACGTCGGAGATCATCCCCGCGGGCTCCCGCATAAGCTCGACAGTCACTAATGGAGTCACCCATGCCGCCACACGAGCATGGCTTGAGCGCGGGGCTATCAAAGTCGCGCTGGGGCTCAATTGGGGATGCAGAAGTTGAAGACGGCAAATTTCTTGAGATTGCCGCCAGGCTCAAGCACAATGGAAAACTACGGGACAAGTGTCCACTTTGAAGGTACTCGTCTGGCGGAGCACCAATGATTGGTTCAAACAGCTGGAATCAATATTTGGTTGATATCGGACGCAATACTGTCAGCGCAAACTTTGGGACTAATAGAATATGATTGGACCGGCCAGTTTTGTAGAAGTTCGCGGCAGACCCTGGCTGGTTGAAAGGATCCAGGGCGAGGAGACCGAGCTTCAGACATTGTTTCTTTCCTGCATATCTGACGATGCTCAAGGTGAACAGCTTGAAATTCTTTGGAACGCTGAAATTGGCGCCGTAGAACTCGACACGGGCGGCTGGCGGAATGTTGGCGCAGGCCTTCCTGACCGAGCCGAAGTGCTGGCAGCCCATCTGCGTGCAATAAGGTGGCGGTCTGCCACGGCAGCTGACCGCGATCTCTTGCAGGCACCTTTTCGCGCTGGCATCCGGCTTGATGCTTATCAGCTTCTTCCCCTGCGCAAGGCGTTGCGGCTTCCGCGCGTGAATCTGTTGATCGCGGACGACGTGGGCCTGGGAAAGACCGTCGAGGCGGGTCTGGTCGCACGGGAGCTGCTGCTGCGCCGCCGGATCGATTTCATCGTCATTGCCGCGCCACCTGCGATGACGATTCAGTGGAAGGATGAACTCGAAGCCAAGTTCGGCCTTTCGTTCGAAATCATCGATCGCGAGCGGATTGGTGAAATGCGTCGCCTGCGCGGCTATTCTGTCAATCCGTGGTCGACCGGTTCTCGCTTCATTGTTTCTCACCGCCTGCTCACCGACGAAGTTTATGCCGCCGGCCTCCGTGATGCCCTTGGCGAATTTCGAGCGAGAGCGCTCTTCATCCTTGATGAAGCACACCACGCTGCTCCTGCGGCCGGGATGCGTTATGCAATATCAAGCCAGTTGACTAAGGCCGTTCGCGAGCTCGGTGAACGGTTTGAGCATCGGCTGTTCCTGACCGCCACTCCGCACAACGGCCATTCCAACAGTTTCTCGGCTTTGCTCGAGATGCTTGATCCTCAACGTTTCACCCGTGGCGTCGAAGTGCGACCGAGGGACCTCGAGCCGGTCATGGTGCGGCGCCTGAAGGCAGACTTGCGGCGCTTGGGCGAGGCGTTTCCCGAACGCATCATCGAGGCCATTCGGATTGACGGCTTACCCGAAGTAGCTCCCGAACTCGACTTGGCGCGGCAGCTTGCTGCCTATGGCGAGTTACGAATGAAGCGGATTGCCAGCTTGTCGACTCAGAAGGCGGCGCTTGCAAAGCTCGCCTTTGTCGGACTTCAGCAGCGCCTTCTGTCGTCGATCGCCGCATTTGCACGAACGCTGAAGGTTCACCGGGCGACCCTACAGCGCATGGTGGACGGTGAGGCGGCAGGTTCAGTCGCTGCAGCGGCGCTAGCATTTGTGGCCCGGCCTGCGAACGAGGACAACAGCGAGCTTGGCCTGGATGATGATCGCGCCGAGAAATCCATCGACGCTGACGAGGATGCCACCGCTGAAGCTGCCTCGGCCCTAGGTGCCGCGGACGCCGCCCAAGGCGAATTGCGCGCCGAACTTGCGGCCGTCGACGCCATGCTGGCGATTGCGGAACGAGCCGCAGCCCGGCCGGATGCCCGCGTGCGTTGGCTGACTGACTGGATCAAGGCCAATCTCCTGACCGGCCAGAGCTGGAACCGCCGGCGTCTTATCATCTTCACGGAATATGAAGACACGCGACGCTGGCTTGAGAGACGGCTCCGCGAGGCCATCGAGGGCACAGAGCCTGCCGATGACCGCATTGGCATTTTCACTGGCGCGACAGGGTCGGATCGACGTGAAGAGGTCAAGCGCGCCTTCAACACCGACCCCGATGCCGAACCCTTGCGCATTCTGATTTGCACCGATGCGGCACGTGAAGGCATCAACCTTCAAGCCTATTGCTCTGACCTCATCCACTTTGATCTCCCTTGGAACCCATCGCGGCTTGAGCAGCGGAACGGGCGTATCGATCGAAAACTCCAGCCAGCGCCGAAGGTCTTTTGCCGCTATTTTCGCTATGAGCAGCGAGAGGCTGACATCGTCCTCGAGGCGCTGGTTAGAAAGACTGAGACGATCCGCGAACAGCTCGGCTCTGTCGGTCAGGTCATCGAGGACCGGATTGCCAAAAGGCTTGCAGAAGGCGGCATCGCGCGCGGTCAAGGGGCTATCATTGCGCGTGCAATACAGGAGGAGAATGACGCCGAACGCCTGCGGCGCGCGCGCGCCGAGATGGACGATGACGAACGCATCCGGCACGAGCGTTTGCTGAAGGAGCAGACCGATCTGCAAAGCGCGCTTGAACGGTCGCGCGAACGCGTCGGTGTGGATCCCGAAGACTTGCAACGCGTGGCTGCCGCGGCGCTGTCGCGCGCTGGCTATGCCCTCAACGGCGCGCGCGGGCCGTTGGCGGGCAAGGTGGAAACCTTCAAACTCGATCCAAGCGATCCGGCCTTCACCAAGGATGCTGGATGGGACGATGCATTCGATGATCTACGTGTTCGGCCGCGCAAGCGTGGCGAGCGCCTCGGGGACTGGAGGCGCGACGCCCCCATTCGCTCGATCGCCTTTCAGCCACCGATCCTGAGCGACGGCCGCGACGCTTCGGACGTGGTGCAAGTGCATCTCGAGCACCGGCTTGTGCGGCGGCTCTTGTCGCGATTCATAAGCCAAGGCTTCCAATCCAAACTGTCGCGCCTGTCTGTGATCTATGGTTCCGGTGCTCAGCCGCGCGTGGTGTTGATGGGACGCCTTGCGGTGTTCGGCGCAGGCGCCGCGCGCCTGCATGAGGAAGTCATCCCGATCACCGCAATCTGGTCGGAGTCCAATCGCGACCGTAAGCCGCTTCGGCCGCTGGGCGAAAGCGGCGAGGAGAAGACACTGAATCAGCTTGAGGAAGCCTTGCGCGATGCTCGCGAGGCCCCCGGCGCGGCCATCGCCCGTGTTCAGGCCATGCTTGAGAAGGACATTGAGGACCTGGTTCCGACCCTGGAGAAGATCGCTGCCGAGCGATTGACCGCCGTGACGGCTCAATTGAAGAAGCGCGGCGAGGAGGAAGCGCGCTCGCTGTCCGACTTGCTAGATCAGCAGCGCTCGCGCATTGCCAAGGCGGCCAAGGACTTCGACCCAAATCAGCTAACGCTCGATCTCGTTCCGGAAGAGCGGCGCGAACGCGAAGCCGATCGGCGTCACTGGGAAGGCCGACTGACACGCCTCGAACGAGAATTGCGTGACGAGCCGGAACGCTTGCGAAGTTCCTACGAGGTTCGGGCGCATCGCCTGGAACCGGTCGGCATGGTCTATCTCTGGCCGGTTTCGGGGTGAGCGCGATGGCAATCGACATCAATCGCGATCCGGATCTCGAATGGCTCGACCATGTCCCGCCCGTCGGGCTTGTCGTCGCCCCCACGCTGCTCAAGGAGCTCGGCCTCATCCCGTCCCGGCAATCGGCGATCGAGACGGGCGAGGTTGCTGAAATCATCAGCGATGATCTGGCGACGCCCGCCTTATCCGATCCCTGGGCCTTTGTCGAAAAGGTGCTCGGCTGGGAGGCTCGCCACGTTGCAGGCATTCCCGGCGGTCCGCCGATCCCGGATGAACTGCTTGTGGCCTTGCCAGAACACGGCACCACGCTTGCCCCCACTTGGGCGGTCGCCGAGCTTGGCGAAGGCGAGCGCCGTTGGCAGCTTCTGGTGCGCATTGAAGCGCGCGGCGTCGATCCCGATGGCCGCAATGCGCTCGATGGCTGGGAGGCCACGCCTCACCAGCGTTTTGAACGCCTGCTGCGCGATACCGGCGTTTTTGCCGGACTGCTGATCTCCGAGCGCGAGGAGCGCAAGGACGGAGAAGTTCGCACCTATCCCGAATTCCGCCTGATCTATGCACCGCGCGGCGAAACCTCGGGCCACCAGAGTTTCCCGATCCGGCCCATGGCAATCGTCTCCGGCCGGCCGATGCTCGGCGGGTTGAAGCTGCTGCTTGATCGCTTCCGGCTGTTCTCCGATGGCGATGACCGGCGCTTGCCAGCCTTGTTGAAGCGAAGCCGGGATGCTCAGGCGCGTGTCTCGACGGCGCTGGCCGAGCAGGTCCTCGGCGCGCTGCATGAACTGCTCCGCGGACTTGATGCTGCCGAGCCGGCGCTGGTGCGCGAGCTCAGCACCACTCGCCCCGAGCATCTCTACGAGGGCCTTCTCACGGTCCTTATGCGCCTGGTCTTCGTGCTCTTCGCCGAAGACCGCGATCTCTTGCCCTCGCTGCCGGGCGCGCGGGCGCGGGAGGTGTACGAGACCAGCTATTCGGTGCGCGGACTCTACGCGAAGCTCACCGAGGATGCGACGCTCAACCCCGACACGATGGACGAGCGGCGTGGCGGCTGGGGCGGGCTGCTCGCTTTGTTCCGGATGATTCACAAGGGGCACCGCACCGGCTTCGTCCAGGCACGCGGCGGCAAGCTGTTCGATCCCGACGAATTCCCCTTCCTCGAGGGCCGCGCCGCAGAGGATGACGCGCCGCGCATCCTGCATGTCTCCGATGGCTGCCTGCTGCGCATTCTCGAAGGGCTGATGACCATCAAGCTGCGAGGGGCGAACCGCGAGCGCCTGAGCTATCGTACGCTCGATGTCGAGCAGATCGGCTCGGTCTATGAAACCGTGATGGGCTTCACGGTCGAAGCCGCCACGTCTCGCGTGCTGGCCATCAAGGCGGGCAAGAACAACAAAACGCCGGTGTTTGTGGCGCTCGATGAGCTGCTAGCCAAAAAGGGCAAGGACCGGATCAAGTCGCTGAAGGAGGATGCCGGGCGGACGCTCACGGCGGCGCAGGCGAAACCCGTCGAAGAGGCGAAAACCGTCGAGGATCTCGCGGCGGCGCTCGACAACATCGTCGATGAACGCGGCTCGCCCAAGAAGCGCATTGCGCCTGCTGGAACACCGATCCTGCAGCCGACCGGTGAGCGGCGGCGCACCGGCAGCCATTACACGCCGCGCTCGCTCACCGCGCCGATCGTCAAGCATGCGCTTGAGCCGGCGTTCGCGCGCCTCGGCCCGGATGCGACGCCGGAGGAGGTGCTGGACCTGAAGGTCTGCGATCCAGCCATGGGCTCGGGCGCCTTTCTGGTCGAGGCCTGCCGCGCCATTGGCGAGCGACTGGTCTCGGCCTGGGCGCGCTGGCCGGAAAAGCGGCCAAAGATCCCGGCGGACGAGGACGAAGAGCTGCACGCCCGCCGTCTGGTGGCGCAGCGCTGCCTCTATGGCGTCGACAGGAACCCGCGCGCGGTCGATCTGGCGCGGCTGTCGTTGTGGCTGGCGACGTTGGCGCGCGACCATGAATTCACCTTCCTCGATCACGCGCTGAAATGCGGCGACAGCCTGGTGGGTCTGACGACGGCGCAGATTGCGGCAGCAAACTGGGATGAAGCGAAGCCCGGCCTGCCGCTGTTCCGGCAATTGGTGAGCGACAAGGTGGCGAAGGCCATGCAGGGCCGCGCCGAAATCCAGAACGCGCCGGATGACACGATACGCGCCATTCAGGAGGCGCGGTACCGCAACCTGGAATCGGAGGTGTCGCCGATCCGCATGATGGGCGATGCGGTGGTCTCCGCCTTCTTCGCAGCCGACAAGGCCAGGGCGCGGGAGAAGGCGCGGGCCCATGTCGAGAGCCATATCGCAGGCCATCCGCCACGCTGGGACTTGCTGGAGGCCGCGACGGCAAGGCTGCACGCGGGAGAGCACGGCGTCACGCCATTTCATTGGCATATCGAGTTCCCCGAGGTCTTCGCACGTGAGAATGGCGGGTTCGACGCATTTGTAGGAAATCCACCTTTCCTCAAGGGCAGTGAGATCTCGGGCACTCTCGGAAGTTCATATCTCTCTTGGGTTCATTCATTGTTTCGTGAGGCCGGAGGACAATCGGATATCGTGGCCTTGTTTTTCAGAAGAGCCTTTTCGCACTTGAGGAAGGGGGGGGCTTTTGGATTGATCGCAACCAAGACTATTGCAAAGGGCGATACTCGGACAGCCGGTCTCGAAGCAATTTGCGATATCGGAGGCTCAATCTATCGCGCTCAAAGAAGCTTCCCATGGCCGGGCGAGGCAGCAGTTACAGTGAGCATTGTGTGGGTGATTAAGGATGAAAAATCTCCGCCGCGATTCTTAGATGGCGTTGAATCTAGTGAAATCACTAGCTTTCTTCTCCCAAATGGCCCGAACACGATGCCCCACAGGTTGGCTGCAAATTCGGGAAAGGCTTTCGAGGGATACAAATACACAGGGCAGGGATTCTTGTTCTCCGAAGATGGTCAAGACTGCGAAACATTTTTTGTTATGGAAAACATCCTCAAAAAAAGCCCGAAAAGTCGACAAATAGTTAGGCCACTGATGCGCGGGGAAACATTCTTGGAGGATCCTAGACAGAATCCCGACCGATATGTCATCGATTTTGGCAATATGAGTGAAGAAGAGGCGAGGCAGTGGCCCGAGCTATTCGAGATTGTTGAACGTAGAGTGAAACCTTACCGCAGTAAGGCCAAAAGAGACCGTGTGCGAAAGATTTGGTGGCAATTTGGCGAAGTGCGACCCGGACTAAGAAGGGCATCGACAAGCCTCGCTAAATTACTAATGAGACCAAAAATAAGCGTTCATCATTTGTTTGGCCATGTTGATGGAGAAGTAATGATTTCTGCTCCTCACGTGGCATTCGTAGATGCTAGCTACGAGTTCTTTTCGTGGGTGCATTCTCGCGTACACGAAACTTGGGTTTCCGCGTTTGGAGCAATGCTTGAAGATCGTATCTCTTATACCGCTTCGGATTGCTTTGAGACATTTCCGTTACCTTCCAGAACGGCAGCGGAAAGGTGTCGCGACATTGGATACGCGTATGAGGCTCTTCGCTCCGAGATATTGATCGCCCGCAACGAGGGCCTCACCAAGACCTACAACCGCTTTCACGCGCGCGGCAAAAACGCTGCCGACATCGACCGCCTGCGTGCACTCCACCACGAGATGGATGTCGCCGTGTTGCGTGCCTATGGCTGGGATGATCTGGCAGACTGCGCTGCGCCCGAATTCATCGAGCAGGAGGCGGACGAAGGCAAGACGCCTAAGACCCGCCTCGACTGGCCAACCGACTTCAAGGACGAAGTCCTCGCCCGCCTCCTCGCCCTCAACGCCACCCGCGCCGCTGAAGAACGCGCCGCCGGGCTGGTTGCAGCGGATGAAGGAGGCGATGAGGAGATCGAGGAAGGGGATGACGGATGAACGAGAAACGCCCACTTTCTTCCGAGGCCGCTGGCAAGATCACTGGTGCCCCCACTGGGCGGGATTTTATGCGCTGCTGCTACGTCGTCCGCAATCACCAGGACGGCACCGGAACCGTTGCGCTCGACTGGTATGAAATGTCGAATGGGCGGGACTATGGCTCATCTGACGTCTTCATGCGGGCCGAACTTCAGACGGCTCTGCAGATCGTTCGCCTGCTCAACGCCCAGCTGCCGGGGCGTGTTCACTCAAACGAGCAGCTAGCCTGGCCCGACGAGGAGGCGTAACGATTTCGCAAGATTGCCTTGCAATAGTACATTTGCAAGATTATATCGGCCTCCGGAGGTTCACCATGCCGGCCAGTTTCATCGGACCGCGAATCAAGGCGCTGCGCGAGGAGCGAAAGCTCAGCCAGGACGATCTTGCGCGCATTTTCGGTTTCAAGGATCGCCAGACGGTTTCGGCCATCGAGACCGGGGAACGCCGCGTTACCGCCGAGGAACTGGTGATCGCGGTCGAGAAGCTGGGCGCTTCGCTCGATTATTTCACCGATCCCTTCCTGCTGGCCGGCGAAGGCCGGTTCTCGTGGCGGCAGACCAATGTTGGGCTGCAGCGCCTCAACGGCTATGAGCGCAGCGCCGGGCGCTGGATCGCCGCATTCCGCGCCATCGCCCCGGAGGTCGGGCGGGAGGCGCCGCTGCTGCGCCGGGCGCTCGGCTTGCACAGGGGTTCGCGCTTCGAGGACGCCATGGAAGCGGGCGAGCGCTTCGTCGCGGAATTCGAACTCGGCGATGTTCCCGCCGCCCGTCTCGCCGAGGTAATGGAGCGTGAGCTCGGCATCCTCGTCCTCAATGTCGATGCCTTCGACGGGATCTCCGGCGCGGCCTGCCGCTTGCCCGAACTAGATGTTGCGCTGATCAACCGCCACGAGGTGGTCGGCCGCCGCCATTTCGACCTCGCGCATGAGCTCTTCCACATTTTGACCTGGGACGCGATGCCGCCCGAGCACTCGGAAGAAGCGCTCGAGACCGGCGGCAATCGGGTCGAGCAACTGGCGAACAATTTCGCCTCGGCGGTGCTGATGCCCGCTGCGATTCTCGATGGCTTCGGCGATTGGACGGCATTCCCTGAGCATGAGCTTGCTGCCCGGCTGAACGCCGCGGCGGATGAGCTTTTGGTGACAGCCTCGGCACTGAAATGGCGGCTCGTGGCGCTCGACCGGCTAAAGCCCGCTGCCGCTCGTGCCGTGCCCGATGCGGCCCTGCGCAACAATGGCCGCGATGCGGCGCAGGCAGTGACGCCGCCGCTGTTCTCGAAACCCTTCATGGAAGTGATTGCGCTTGCCGTCGATCAGGGCCGCGTTTCGGCACGGCGGGCGGCGGCGCTGGTCGATCTCACAGTCGATGAGCTCGGCGATCTCTTCACAACGCACGGGGTTTCTGCCCCGCTTGAATTGTGAGGGACCATGGCGCGCCATCGCGGCCCGGTTCTGCTCGACACCAACGCTATCCTAGAAAGCTTCCGGGTGGGCTCGTGGCGCGCGCTGAGCGGAGGCTATGCCGTGGAGACCGTTGAGGATTGCATCATCGAGACGCAGACCGGCTTCCAGCGCCGCAGCCCGGAAATGCAGATCGATGCGGCGGAGCTTAGAGCGGCGCTCAAGGCGATCCATCCGGTGATCGACGCTGAGCGTGCCGTCATCGCGGTTCGCGCGCCCGATATCGCGCTCGACGTGGGCGAGCGATCCCTGTGGGCGCATGCGCTCACCCGCAGCGATGCCTGGGTTCTGTGCGGCCCTGACAAGGCCAGCATGCGCTTTGGAGTGAGGATAGGAATGAGAGACCGCATCATCTCACTTGAGACGTTGCTCAATGATGTTGGATATGGCCGGTCGAATACACTTAGACCTGCCTACACTAATAAGTGGCTTCAAGACAATCTGAGCAATCTGACCGTCTCAGAAGTAGCGAGGCGACTATTATGAAGACGTCAGCAGAAGTTCGCGCCCAGATCGTCAACGTCTTCCGCCGTGATCTGATCGGGCCCGGCCCGCAAGATGCCGATTTGGCAACGGAGCGCCTGAACGAGAATCCCGCCCGCTGGTATCTCGCCGGTTTCATTGCCCCAGCCGAAGACCCACTCGGCCTTGATGGCGACAACAACGATGCCGATCCATCGGCTCAGGAAGAAATGGAGCTCGATGTCGAGGAACCGGATACCGCCGGCGCAAACGGCGCTGCTGCCGACAACGAGGAGCCCGAGGCGCCGGTCGCCCGAAGACGTTTCCTCCCATCTTCGATCGGCTTGACCGTTCTGCTCGATCCCGATGTCACCGAGATCGAAGCGCGGGTATCATGGGGCGACTACCGCACCGAACCGAAACTGCCGGAGGAGGCACTTCTCCCAGAGCCGAAGCCCGACGAAGTCAACGAGGACGGCAAGAAGAAGCGCATCGAGCGGCCCATGGTCGATTGGGTGCGCAGTCCGAAGAATCGCATTGTTGTCTTGCCAGTGAAGGACGGCCGCGGGAACCCTATTGTGGTGCCGGAAAGCGCAGCCGAACAGAGGCGCGGCGGTGGTCTGGTGCTCGAAACGCATTCGCGCCTGTTCAGCTACACAACGCCGGATGGCCAGACCGAGCGCGTGCGCGCCTTGACCGTGTTCCTCGTCAATCGCCGCGCCACGGTGCACCGCTTCTATTCCGATGTCAGCTACGCCTTTCAGGCGCGGCTCGAACTGGTTTCTGAAAGTGGTTTTCGCCCTCGTCGGGATCTTTCTGGCTATCACGCCCAGGATTGGGATTTGCGAATTGCTGATCTGCATTATCGCGATCTCAACGAATGGGCCGTGGGCCGCAACGCCGCTGCGGGCTGGAACGCGCCCGAGGGCAACGGCCACGGCGTCACCCGAGTCTGGACTGATCCACTGCCATCGGCCGAAGTCGAACGCGTCGCGCCGAACGAAGACGCGGCTTTGATAGCGCGCGTCTCGTTCGGGATGGAATCTCTAGCGCAATTGGCAGAAGGCGATGGCGTGGGGCTCAGATCCGTCCTGGCCGATCTGCCGGATCTCTATGGCGCCTGGGTCAATGCCGAGCGGGGAAAGCTCGGCGGACTACCCGCACGGCGCAAGGTGACCGCAGAGCGCCTAATCGCAGACATGGAAAGGGCCAGAGCCCGGATCGCAATCGGCATCGAGCTACTCGCGACAAATTTGAAGGCGCGGATTGCGTTTCGCTTCATGAACCTTGCGGTGGCGATGGCGGCGCGGCGGCGCGTTGTGGGTGCGACAGGCGATCCTATGGCCCTTCCTGAGCCACAGTGGCGGCCATTTCAGCTCGCCTTTGTGCTGCTCAATCTGGCGGGCTTAGTAGATCGCCGCCATCCGGATCGTGAGACAGCGGATCTTTTGTTCTTTCCAACAGGCGGCGGCAAGACCGAAGCCTATCTCGGCCTTGCAGCGCTCGTCATCGCCCATCGGCGGCTTGTCGGGTCTGGCGTGCTTGGCGCCGGTGTGGCGGTGATCATGCGCTATACCCTTCGCCTATTGACCCTTGACCAGCTCGCCCGCGCGGCGGGCGTCGTTTGCGCGCTCGAACTCATGCGAACCGATGCGACAAACGTCGATGAAAGGGGACACCGCCTGCTCGGTGATTGGCCAATCGAAATCGGCCTCTGGGTAGGTTCCGACGCCTCACCGAATAAATTGGGTGGCAGAGGAAATTCAGATGAAACAACGGCAGTAGGACGGGTACGACGTTACCAGAGCGGGCGCGACAAGCGTGCCCCCGCTCCTTTGAAAGCCTGCCCGTGGTGCGGAACAGAATTCAAGCCGTCTTCGTTCTCGTGCACTCCAAACATGCATGCGCCTACCAACCTTGAAATACGCTGCGTCAACACGAGTTGCGATTTCAGCCGAAACCGCCCACTCCCGGTTTTGACGGTAGACGAACCCATCTACCGGCGACTTCCGGCGTTTCTGATCGCAACAGTTGATAAGTTCGCGGCGTTGCCCTGGGTCGGCGAAACCGGCGCGTTCTTCGGGCATGTTGATAGGTTCCAAAATGACGTAGGCTTTTATGGTGCCGCCGAGCCAGGCCTCGGAAGCCCATTAGGCAATAACTGGTCGCTCGATCCGCCCGATCTCATCATTCAAGACGAGTTGCATCTCATTGCGGGACCGCTTGGAACAGTCGCCGGCCTCTATGAGGCGGCAATCGATCAACTTGCATCGCGAGGAGCTGGGGAAACACGCATTCGCCCCAAGATTGTGGCTTCGACCGCAACGGTTAGACGTGCAGCAGATCAAATTTCGGCGTTGTTCGATCGCAGGAATACAAGTATTTTTCCGCCACCCGGAATTGACCGGATCGACAGCTTTTTTGCACTCACTGTTCCATCAACAGTGAACGCAGCAAGGCTCTATCTCGGCATCGCCGCCCAAGGACGTGGCCCCAAGCTGGTCTTCTTGCGTTCCTTGACGACGCTTGTTGCGGCAGCGCAGGCGGCATATGACGCGAATATTCCCGCTGATCCAAAAGACAGAAATCCAGCAGATCCCTTTATGACAGCGCTTTGCTATTTCAACGCATTGCGCGAACTGGGCGGGGCTCGGCGGATTGTCGAGGACGAAGTGCGTGACCGCGCCGCCCGCTACGGCGCCCAACGCCGGAGGGTTGACCCGACCGACAACCCCTTCGCTGATCGCCGCATCAAGGAACCGATGGAACTTACATCGCGCGTTTCAACCGACGAAGTCGCGAAGGCGAAGCAACGGCTCGAAGCCGTATTCGGCCGCGACGGAGATACGGTCGACATCGCCCTCGCGACCAACATGATATCGGTCGGACTCGATATCACGCGCCTCGGGCTCATGGTGGTGCAAGGTCAGCCAAAGACCGCTGCGGAATACATACAGGCAACCAGTCGCGTAGGTCGCGACCACACCCGGCCCGGCATCGTGCTTGCGGTGTTGAACCTGCACAAACCGCGTGACCGAATGCATTTCGAACAGTTCGGACAATTTCACCGCACTTTTTATCGGGCTGTCGAAGCAACGAGCGTAACGCCCTGGGCGGCGCGGGCGCTCGATCGCGCGCTGGCAGCTGTGGTGGTTGCCGCTGCACGGCATGTCGACGCAATTCTCACACCGGAAGGCGCGGTCAATGAGCTCAAAAACAACGTCGGGATGTGTTTCAGCATGCAATTTTGACCCACTAGGCAGGCGAATCGGCATCCAAGAGAGACCCTACCTCCCGTGCGCAATCGTGAACGATTCAAAGGGGTTATCGATGAATGGGGCGGGTCAGCTTTGGGCGCCTATGGTGGG
>SXGU01230923.1_pt1 | contig 23729 bp, 16 predicted proteins | sample 3174531 | NCBI WGS metagenome assembly SXGU01 (sample SAMN11356863, study PRJNA531348) | freshwater metagenome | isolation source: freshwater sample F1-140 | place: China: Fuxian Lake, Yuxi | collected 2017-12-25
TCGAGCATGGCTTTGCGACGATCGCCGTAGCCTGGCGCCTTCACAGCGCACACATTGAGTACGCCGCGCAACTTATTGATGACGAGCGCGGAGAGCGCTTCGCCGGTGATGTCCTCCGCAATGATGAGGAGTGGTTTCTTGGACTCCATCACCTTCTCAAGGAAGGGGACGAGCTTCTGAAGCGAGTCAATCTTGTCTTCGTGAATGAGGACGAGCGCCTTCGAAAGCTCGCAGGTCATTTCATCGCTATTGGTGACGAAGTTCGCGCTGAGGTACCCGCGATCAAACTGCATGCCCTCGACAACATCGATCGTTGTCTCGCGCGACTTTCCCTCCTCGACGGTGATGACCCCGTCCTTGCCAACGCGCGCAAACGCTTCGGCCATGATCTTGCCAACCGTGAGATCATTGTTCGCGCTGATAGAGGCGACTGAGGCAATGCCGCCAGAGACTTTCTCAACTGGGCGCGCTGAAGCCTTGATTGCAGACGCAACGGCCTCCACGCCCTTCTTCATGCCGCGTACGAGTCCATTGGGATTGGCACCTGCTGCGATCTGTCGAGCGCCAGACTTCAGGAGCGCTTCGGCGAGCACGGTGGCCGTGGTCGTGCCGTCACCCGCGTCGTCGGATGTTTTCGAGGCTGCTTCTTTGACGAGCTTGGCGCCCATGTTCTCGACTTTGCAGCGAAGTTCGACTTCTTCTGCGACGGAGACGCCGTCTTTGGTCACTGTCGGTCCGCCCCAGCTCTTGTCGAGCACGGCGTTGCGACCGCGAGGGCCAAGGGTGCTCTTCACGGCAGCGGCGAGTTTTTCGACTCCCGAGAGGAGGGCTTTGCGAGCGTCGTTGTCGAAGGTGATTTCCTTGACGGCCATAATTCAATTCTCCAGAACGGTTCAGGCGCGCCTCATTGAGGGGGCGCCGGGTGCGAGGGCGAGCAGGGTGTTTGAAGTGGGACTGTTCTGCTTGACGAAAACTCGAATCGCCGGCCGATCAGGTCGGTGGCGGGATCGAGGGGGCTGCGAATAGACAAACCCCGTACCAGCGGTGCCCTGGTCAAAAAACGCCGTTGAATGCGCCAGAACGCGTCTTCTCGTCGCCGATCTCGGGTTGCGGGCAGCCCAGCGCGCGTCTTGCGTGACACTCGGAAGGAGAGATGGCTGGGGCTCTGCCAGAACGGCAGCGGCTAGCGTCACTCAGGATTTCGGCGTTTGAAGGAGCGAATCTAGCCTTGGCGGGGGCGACGCGAGCGCGCGCCAGATCCACCATGCATTGAGCACGAGGTAGAGCAAGCCGATTTCAAGAAGGCCGAAGGAGGTGAGGGCGACAATGCCAAGCAGGTGCTGCCAGTCCTCTGTCTGCGGCACGCCGACCTGCAAAAAAATCTTTGTGAGACTCGCGACGCCCGCAACACCGCATGCGAGCGTGAGCAATCCAACCGGTTGGCGCGCGACGGACCCACGGTAGATCTTGGACCGTTCCCCTGCGGCGCGGATGAGTGGATGCAATCCGATGAGCACCATCGTGGCGGGGATTGCCGCATAGGTTGCGAGTGGAAGCGACAGACTTGCGATACTGGGCGACAAGGCAACGAGCCATAAACAGAAACCTCCACAAATCAAGAGGCGAGAGCGCGTGACGCTGACAAACTGAATGCGATCAAAACTTCGCGCGCGCCACAGAATTGGGCCGCTCACAAGCACGCCGAGCGCTGCGCCGATACGAGCGAACGCCAGCAGCGCCGCGGCTCCCAGGTCAAGCGCGTCGCGCAAGCCCGATGAACTTCCCGCGTTCGGGAGTGCGCCGAGGGAGTCGGCCAGGAAGTACGCGACTGGTCCGACAGTCGCGCTCGTTGCAGAAAATGTGCAAACCACGATGAGCAGAAGGGCTCCGCCGAAGCGCGAACCGTACTCAATCGGCTCGAGTTGGTCCGTTTCAAGATCGATGCTTGACGCGAGCGTTTCGAGAATGTTCGTTCCGCACTCCGGGCAGCGACCATTGGCGCGGAGCCCCTCAAGGTTGTAGCGACAGCCTAGGCACGCGACCGCGCGACGCAGGATCGGCTCGGTCGACGGAGCCGGATTGCTCGAAGTGTCTGAATTGTGTGATTCGCTGCTCACAACGGGTTGCTCGGTGCTGCGCGTACTTCCATGATGCTCGGCTGTAACATGGGGCGCTTCTCGATTCGCGCAACCTCCTTAGGCAGTTTACCCCGATGTCGATTTCCGACGCCCTAGTCAAGCTCGACGCGCTTCGCCAGAGCATTGTCTCCGTCTACATGGGTAACACGCAGGTCGTGGATCGGCTTCTGGTCTGCCTGCTCGCCCGAGGGCATGTGCTGATCGAAGACGTCCCCGGCGTTGGAAAAACCGTGCTCGCCAATGCGCTCGCGCGTTCCATTCACTGCTCTTTCAGTCGCATCCAATGCACTCCCGACCTCCTTCCAAGCGATGTGACGGGGACGAGTGTTTTTCACCGCGACAAGGGGAGCTTTGAGTTCCGCAAAGGGCCGATCTTCGCCAACATCGTGCTTGCCGATGAAGTCAATCGAACCACGCCGCGGACGCAATCGGCGATGCTCGAGGCGATGAGTGACGGGACCGTGTCCGCGGAGGGACAGGTGCTTCCCTTGCCGCAACCGTTTCTTGTGGTGGCGACGCAGAATCCCTACGAGTTTGAAGGCACTTACTTCCTGCCAGAGAATCAACTCGATCGTTTTCTCATGCGGCTCTCGCTCGGGTATCCGTCACCCGACGATGAAAGTCGAATCCTGCGCAAGCAACCAGCGCGCACCGCGCTGCCGGAGTTGAAACCTGTCCTGACGCCGGAAGATGTACTTCAACTGCAACACCTCGTGGACGGCGTCAAGATGGATCAGGGATTGGTGGATTACATCATCGCGATCGCGACCGCGACACGGCAGGCGGAGGATTTGCAGGTTGGTATCTCGCCTCGAGGGGCGCTCGCGCTTTCCTCGGCGGCGAAGGCGACGGCCATTCTCGCGAATCGCGAGTATGTCGTGCCGGATGATGTGGTGCAGAATGTCATCAGTGTCTGTGCGCATCGCGTGGTGAGCCGAACCTACATGCATGCGGGAGACACGCTGACCACGCGCCGAATCATGCAGCGCGTGATTGAGAGCGTTGCGAGTCCTGTCTAAAGGGAGCAGCACGATCGCATGACGCAAGTCCAACGCAAAGCGGTGGTCCTTCTGAGCGGTGGGCTCGACAGTGCCACCGTTCTCGCGTGGATGCAGCGCGAGGGATTTGCCTGCTACGCGCTGAGTTTTCGCTACGGACAGCGGCACGCGGTGGAACTTGATCGCGCGCGTGAGCTTGCCAATCGCTCGCGGGTTGTTGAGCATCGCACGGCGGAGATTGATTTGCGCGCATTCGGCGGCAGCGCGCTCACGGCAGATATTCCCGTTCCAAAGGATCGACCTGAGAGTGAGATGCAGCACGGCGTCCCGATCACCTATGTGCCGGCGCGAAACACCATCTTTCTCGCCTTCGCGTTGGCGTATGCAGAGACGATTGGCGCCACCGACCTCGCGATAGGCGTGAACGCGATCGACTATTCGGGCTACCCCGATTGCCGCCCTGACTTCATAGCCGCATTTGCTGCGCTTGCAAATCTGGCGACGCGAAGCGGCACACAAGAGCGGGGCAAGTTCACGATCCACACGCCGCTGCAAGCACTGACAAAGGCGCAGATTGTGACGCTCGCCGTGCAGTTGGGGGTTCCAACCGAACGCACGGTCTCGTGTTACGACCCAGACAGCGACGGGTCTCCGTGCCGACATTGCGACGCGTGCATCCTGCGCGCGAGGGGATTCGCCGAGGCAGGCGTCCCTGACGAGTTCAGTGCGCGCTGATTCTGTGCTTCAATGCGCGGTCGAAGGATTCGGTTTCATTTTCTTACGGAGATCTCATGCTCTTCTTGTTCCCTCCGATCGTTGCACTGTCGATGTTTGCTCCGCCGCTTCCTGCCGCTGCGCTCGTGGACTCGGTGCAAGCGGCGCGTGACGAAGTAACGGTCAAGCCCCCAATCAATAGTGATCTCGTTCGTGCGCGTGCTGCCAAGCTTCGCGCGGATCGAGCAGCTGCGAAAGCAAGTGGTGTGGATCTCGAGACGGCAACGCCTGAGCAGAAGCAAGCGGCGACGGAGTGGTTGGACGGACTCAATGCAGCCGCAATCGAAGGGATTGATCTTCCCACGCTCGACGCCGAGACTTTTTCCAACGCACAATCATTGTTCTCCTTAGTCGGCGGTGCGGCGCAGGAGGCGTATCTGGTTGAACTCAGCGTGCGCGCGCAGCAGCCAACCGCGGACGGGTTTGGCGCTGCAGTTGTGAAGGCAGCACTCGAGTGGGGAAATGTCGAAGGGAAGTCCGATGTCGGTCTTTCGCTGCTCTCTCACCCCGCGTTCGCTGAAGGCATGAATGGGCCGGTCGCGAGCGATGTCTATTTCTTGCTTAAGAGCGTCGACGCCGAGAACGTCGCGCCTTTCGTGGCGCAGCTTGCAGGGCTCGCTTCGAACTATGGAGCCGATGCACGGAAGGAGACTTTCCCGAGTTCCATCGCGTGGCTCGAACTCATGCAGCGTCTTGTGTCCAAGGCCGACGCCGAAGCCGCGCGCGTGCGTCTTGTGGATGCCGCGAAGGCAAGGCTCTCGCAAGAGACAGAGGAACGAATGCAGAAGACCCTGGCGCGCATGGTTGCTCGACTCGATGGTGCGGCGATGCGTGGGGAACTCGTTGGTGCAACCGCGCCGAGCCTCGACTTTCTCTGGCTTGCTCGCAGCGATGACAGCACGCCCGACTGGAAACAACTCGCGGATCTCAAGGGGAAAGTCGTCGTCCTTGACTTCTGGGCTCCGTGGTGCGGCCCCTGCGTGGGCAGTTTTCCTGAGGTGAAGGCGATGCGCGCGAAGTACGCGCCCTCCGACGTTGAAATCATCGGAGTGACCAGCGTCCAAGGCAATGTCCTGCATCAGAAGCGAGCCCGTGTGGATTGCAAGGGGGATGTCGAAAAGGAGAAGGCGGAGCTGCTCACCTTCATGAAGGACATGGAGATGACATGGACGGTTGGGCTTTCAGGCAAGGACGTCTTCAATCCAGATTTCAATGTCAAGGGCAGTCCCTTTGTCGCGATCATCGACGCAGATGGCAAGGTCGCGAACGTCGGGCTGCATCCTTCCGCACACGATGCGATCGAAGCGATTGTCGACAAACTCATCGCAAAGAAGCAGGCCGCGTCGAAGTCATAACCCGTTGGCGAGTGATTTCTCAAGGGCTTCAAATCGGCGTTTCGCCACGGGCGAGCCGAAGGTTGGATCGAGCGCGCGCAATCGATGGAGGCGCGGGAGTGCCTCCTCGCGCGCATCGCCGTTCGCTGGAACGCCGTGGTTGGCGAGAAACTCGATCATGGTGAACTGCGAGAGCCACCAGATTTCGTCTCGTTGCACAGCGTCGGCTTGGAGCGGCGCGAGCGCCTTCAGGCATTCGAGCGCCCGCGCATGCTTGGTCGGTGTTCGCAGGAGCAGCAGCGCGTATGCATAGGTTCCATCGCGTCCCGCGCGATTGGCGTCGACGATTGGCGTGAGCATCGCAAGTGCTGCGTCAATCTCATTCGCCGCTGCAAACGCGCGACCCGCATCCACCCGCATCGACTCGGAAAGCTCCGAAGCGAGCGCCAGTGAATCGTTGACGAGCAGGCGGGCGAGCGGGACTGCGCGAGTCATCGCGGCCGTTCGCGCAGCATCGGTTTCGCCCATGCGCGAGCGAGCTTCCGATTCTCGCACGACGATGAGCAATGCACGCGCGACGTCATCAAGGAGAGGGCGATGGTTCTTGAGGCAAAGGACGGCGCTCTCGGGAACCTCAATGCGGTCGCCGCGTGCGACCACCGCGGCAAGCCAGACGCGCAGCGCCGAACTCCGCACACGGCGGGGAAGGGAGGACTCGGCGCAGGCGACCTCGGCGCGGTGCGCAGCATCCGCCCAACGCCCCAGCGCTGTGAGCGCTGCAGCTTCGGCCATCGCGAGCCTCGCGTGAAGCGGGCTCTGGCGAGGGAGGAGTTCCGACACTTGCGTCGCTTCGCGCACGAGGTCCTCGGCACGAGCAGCTGGAATCGCTTCGTTGCTGCGCAGGAGTTGCAGTAGTTCAAGCGCGCGGGCTTCGACTCTTCGCACGAGGGCTTCTCCTCGCGCCTCTCCTCCGAGCGCCTGAAGGAGGTCCGCGCGCCGAAGCGCAAGCGTCGCATCGTTCGCATCGAGTGCAAGGTCGATCGACTCGGCGAGCCAGCGGGTGCGGTCATCGGAACTCCCAAGGACACGCGAGACGCCTTCGAGTTGCGCGTCGAGGTTAGGGAGTGCGGCCTCGCGCGCCATTTCGATCGCGAGGTGAACTCCTTCGAACGCCCTTGGATCGTCCGGGAACGCCAGCGCGAAACGGAACAGTGCATTCGCGCTCGCGGCGGCGTCCCCTTGGCTCGCTGCGACCTGCGCAAGCATCGGCAACGCGATGCGCATGGCGGTGCGATCATCCTTCACGAGTTGCAAGGCGGCAAGCGCTTCGTCGAGATCTCCATCTCGCGCGAGTGCCGCGCCCGCGAGCGCCGATGCAAACGGCGAGGCAAGTTCTCCCCGTAAGGCTTCCGCAAAGCGCTTGGAAACGCGGGAAAGGACGGCATTTTCGAGCGCCTCACGGAACTGGGCAGGCGCTTGGTCGAGCAGCAGTTTCCATGCCTCAATGGCTCGCGAGGGGCCGGCGTTCCCACGGAGTCTCGCGCGAACGCTCGCGTTGGCGCTACAGAGCCCAAGCGCATTTGGCGTGAGGTCGCTTGTGCGAGGGAGGTCCGTTGCCGCGAGCGTGATCGCCCGCACCTGCGCGAGAAGGACTGGGTCATTCGAACGCTGGAGTCGCGTGAGGGAGTCCTCCCGAGTCGCAGTGTTTGCGAAGCGAGCGAGCGCGAGTTGCGTGCCCTCGCGCAAGGGAGAGTGAAGTTTGCCGACATCTGATGCAAGCGAGTGCAAGCGTTGTGTGAGTTCGGTGGTCGCCAGAAACTCCGCAGGCTTCAACGCATCCGCGTCAACAAGTCCGAGGCGCTGAAGTTCCGCGCCATCCTGAAGGAGCGCGAGAGCGAGTGCGTCGAGTGCCGGCGCGCGCACATCCCTGTCAAGTGCAAGGGCATCATCAGAGGATGCCGGCTCGTTCGCCGGTCGCGCGCCCTCCAAGAGCGTGACGGCGCGCTCGATAAACACGCGGGCTTCACGCGCGAGTTGCAGTGCAAGTTCGAGGTCCTTTCGCGACGGGATTCCAATCGCACACTCCGCATCGGTTGTGCCTTCCGCGAGTCGACTCAGCAATGCATCCTGCGCGATGTCAAGCAGCACGGCGCCGGCGCGGGGGTCATTGCCGAGAGCGTCCGCAAGTCGAGCCCTTTCTCCAGCGAGTTGCGTCAGCGCCTGGGCGCGGTCGGGCGATTTCTGGCGCAGCGCATCGATGTGCGCGAGGGCAAGCGCCAATCGCGCGCGTTCGGCGGTGTCGAGCGAGGTGCGCTTGCCAATCGCCTCAAGCGATGCGCGATCAAGTAGCGCGTCACTGCGCGTGATGTCACGCCAATCTCCAGTGTCGCCGTGCAGCAACGAAGCGCATGCGCCCCACGCAAAGGTGACCGCCCCAGCGAGCGAGATGACGCGCACGCGATTCATTGATTCGCAAACCCAACGCTGGTGTATCCACTCCGCACAATCGCATCGAACACAACCACCACATGCTCCCATGGCACATCGCTGTCGGGAAGAACGAGGATCGGATGATCACTTCGAAAGAGCGCGTCCGTTCGCCCCTCCATCGCGAGCGCGTCGCTCAAGAATTGTTCGAGGTCGAGTTCACTTGTGGGTTGTCGATAGGGGCCGAGCAGTCTCGGCGGGCGACCGGCGGAGAGTCGGATGCGAAGGGGGTCTTGCTCAAGCGCAATCTCCTCCGAGGTGCTTGCGCGCTCTTCAGGCGCCAGTGTCGTGCGGTACTGTTTCTCATCCACGGAGAAGTTCGTCGTGAGCAAGAAGTAGATGAGCAAGAGGAAAGTGACATCGATCATCGGTGTGATCGCGAGCTGCACACGAAACGGCGACGCGTTGCCTCGGAGTTCGCTTCGGACGCGCGCGTGTCGCATGCTCGGTTTCACTGGGCGCCCCCGAATCTCGAACTCTCACTTGTGACGACCAGATTCATGCGAGGCACAATGCCTTCGACTGGTGCGTCGGCAGCGTTGGCCGCAAGCGTTGCGGCGGTGGTGGCGGCTCGAAAACAAGGCGAAATCCACTCGTAGTGCGTCGATTGATCTGCTCGAAGATTGACCGCGAGCGCTGGATTGCCCCGGTAGAGTGCACTCAATGCTTCGGTGAGCATCACGAGCCCGTCGGGATCTGCGGGGAACTCATCGAGATCGAGGCGATAGCCGCGCGCCTTTCCATCAATCCCAGGCAGGACGCTCAAGACGACCCGCGCTTCCTCGCGGCCCTGCTCAGCCGCACCCGCGCGAACTTCGGGAAGCTCAAGCGGAGCGCGTTCCACTTCACCGATGCGCGAGACGAGCACGAAGAACACGATGAGGAGGAAACTCACATCGATCATCGGTGTGAGGTTCGCCTCAACTCGTGCTATGGGTGGAAGTGCTCTTCGGGCCATCCGTGCAGAACTCCCTCCGAGTTACGACTTCGACTCCGCATTCTCGGGTGTTGGCTTGGGTCGGAACAGCGCGAGCATTTCCTCGACGCTGCCAAGGGTTCCCTCACTCAGGGCAATCGCACGATTGCGAACGAGTGCATACACCGCCGTCGCGGGAATCGCGATGAGGAGTCCCCAGAATGTGGTGACGAGCGCCGTTCCGATGCCGCCAGCGAGCATGACAGGATCCGCGCTTCCGCCGGTCGACGCGATCACCATGAACGCAACGATCATGCCGTAGACCGTGCCGAAGAGGCCGATCATCGGCGCAACTTGTCCGAGGATGTTGAGTCGTTCGATCCTTCGGAGCCGCTCGGCGAGTAACACATCCGCCTGCTCCTCGGCCGCGCGCACCATCGCTTCGGCGCCAGCAGGCGCTTGCGTGAGTGCGGCGCGAAGTGTGCGCGCGAGATCGGATCTCTCGATAGCTGCAAGGTCAATCGCGTCTCGGTAACGACCGGACTGCAGTCGATCACGGAACTCCCCGAGGACGCGCGGTGGCATCACGAGTGCCTCTTGGTTTTCGCGCCAGAGGGTGAGCGAGAGGCTTACATTCGCTATCGACATGAGGATGAGCGCCCAGATCATTGCACTGCCGATCCACTCAATCGAGCCGTCGGCATTGCAACTCCAGAAGAAGATCGACCCGAAGCTCGGTGCCGTTACGGCGTCCTGAGCGCTCGCCGACGACGCGCAGACGAGGCATGCCGCAATGGCGAGTGGTGACGTGAGTCGGCGCGTCTGTCGCGTGCGCAAGGGAAGGTAGAGAGGGAGGTGGGGTGGGTTCATTCGAGTCCAAGGTCTTTCCGAGTGAGCGTTCGGAATCCGCCCGGCGTTCCATGTGCGCGGTTGATCGCCTCAAGGGTCTTGGCGGGATCTGCTTCGAGAAACTGCACGCATTGAATCACGGTTCGGCGCGCGCCGTCGGCGTTGCGAGGATTCATCCGTTCAAGCGCATCCAGGATCGCATCTCGATCGAGTTCGAATTGCCCCGAACCTGTGATGTTGGTGGAGAGGAGGAAGATGACATCCGGTTTCAGCGCGAGCGCCCTTTTCAAGGCATCGAGTGGGCTCGATCGACCTTGCGGTTTCACCGACCCTTGCAACCAGTGCACGCACGAGTCGCGCGATGCAGGGCTTGACGCGCGCAGTTTTCCTTGCGGTGGAAGCACGATGGTGGCGTTCTTCTGGAAGCAAAAGACGCTGAACTCCTGACCGGGATCAAGTTGCGCGATCGATCGATCCAACTCCGCGATGACGATCGGGAGCGTGGCGATCATGGAACCACTTGCGTCCACGACATAGACGATCTTCGCGGCGTTCTGCGCGGTAAGTCCCGCGAAAGTCGCAACGCCGCGGCTCGGACCTTCGAGTCCATCGCCTCCTCCTCCGCCTCGATACCGGCGCTCGACGGCTTCAAGCGCAGCGTTTCCGGCGGCACCATCGCTGAGTGCCTTCACCTTCGCGGCGAGTGCTCCGCTCACCGCGTTGCTAGGAGATTGGATGTGAGTGCTCGTTCTCGCCGCACTCGGCGCACCGATAGCAACACGCGCCTCCTCACGAAGTCCCGGATCGAGAAAGTCTGCCGCGATGACGATTGGAGACTGCCGCGGCGCTGTGAGCGTGCTGATGCCAACGACGGTCGTGAGTGCAATGACCGCGAGCATGGCGTGGATCGCGATGCTTCCGAGCGAGGTTGCGATCAATCCGTTCGTGCGCTTCGCCGTGGGAGAACCGAGTCGTCGAAGGAACGCAATGTCCGCGTCGGTGAGCGAGCGTTCGGGGTTGCGAGTGGGTGCGTGAAGACGCGTCATGAGCCGTAGGTACATCCTACGGAGTCGGGCATCGCTCGTTCATCACGCAGGCGCGCTCTTGCCGGCTTTGCCCTTCCCGCCTCGGAAGAGAAAGTGATCCATGCTCGCCGCACCTGGTCCCGTAAGGACAACGCCAAGCGCAAGTACAAGGAGGCCTAGTTGCGCGAATGCGCGATTGAGATCTGGTTCAGGGGTCCCAAAGAACCAGGTGCCATCAAGTCCAGGGACGGAGGTGAGCCAGAACTGCACGCATCCCCAGAGGAGAAGGCCCGCGGCCCAGAGCCGACTGAAGAGCCCAGCAACGAGAAGCGCTCCGCCGACAAGTTCGAACACACCCACCGCCCACGCGGCGATTTCTGGCCGGGTGACTCCGTAAGCGTCGAACGCGAGCGTCATCTCGTGCAGACAGCGACCGGTGTTCGTGCCTGGATCGATTGCGCCAATCTCTACCAATCGTGCGGTCGACGCGGGGTCGAACACGGCGATGTCCATCAGGTGATGCCATCCGGGCGGGACGAATGCGAGAAAGAGCAGCAGTCGCGCGAGTAGAGGGACGATGTTGGCGGCGGCCTTTTGGCTTGCGTTCATGGAGAACTCTCGGGCGCGCAAGCGCCGGTGGAGAGACTCTTCGGCGCTTGCCCACGACTTCGTACAATCCTGACTCTGACAAGGCCTCTGAGGTCGCTGCGGGCGTGGCGAAACTGGCAGACGCGCGGGATTTAGGTTCCCGTGGGCTAAACCCCGTGCAGGTTCAATTCCTGTCGCCCGCATCCGTTTGAGCGGGAGCGTGGAATTCTGCCGCGCAAAGCCGCGGACAAATTCCACTGCTCCCTTTGGACGCCGCCGGGCCGAGTGAATCGGCACCGGCGCATGGCGAGCTACTGCGTGGTGGATTGCGTTCGTCCAACACATCCGCCCAACCGAATGCGGATTCTGCCGGCGAGTGAGTGCACAACCACTCGCCCAGCCGAATGCCGGCGCTGCCGGCGAGGCTGTACCAAAGCGAGCGAGGAATCTGCGGCTTGGCGCGGATTCCAAGTCGCGAGCACTCAAGATTCACGCGCGAGCGCTCAAGATTCGGCGCAAAAAATCTGCCGCGGATGCTCATGGGATCCGCCCCTAAGCCGATAGGAGGAGTCCATGAACCCTGGGAACGCCCAAACTTCGCCAAGCGCTTCATCCTTGCACGGGACCGGAGCGCCATCGGACTGGTCGCCCTCGTCATGGCGCGCTCGACCAACGGTGCAGCAACCGCACTACCCTGACTCGGCAGCGCTCGCGCAGACGCTTGGTGAACTGTCCGCGCTTCCACCATTGGTGACGAGTTACGAAATCGAGGCGCTCAAAGGGGCGTTTGCGGAAGCAGCGCGTGGTGAACGGTTCATACTTTGGGGCGGTGATTGTGCGGAGAACTTCGCGGATTGCACTTCCGCAGCGATTGCCGCGAGGCTCAAGATTCTTTTGCAGATGAGTCTCGTGCTTGTTCACGGGACGCGCAAACGGATCATTCGCATCGGGCGCTTTGCAGGCCAGTACGCGAAGCCGCGCAGCGCGGCACTGGAGGCGCGCGAGGGCGTCGAGTTGCCTAGTTTTCGTGGGGACAATGTAAATCGGCCAGAGTTCACGCTTGCGGCGCGGACGCCCGATCCCACCTTGCTCCTTCGAGGATATGAACGCAGTGCGCTGACGCTGAATTTCATCCGCGCGCTTGTCGACGGGGGGTTCGCTGATCTCCATCATCCAGAAAATTGGGATCTCGATTTCGTGAAGCACTCGCCGCTTGCGAAGGAGTACCAACACATGGTGGACTCCATCGGCGAGAGTTTGCGTTTCATGGAGTCGCTCGCGGGTGGCGCGATTCTCGCCATGCAGCGCGTCGACTTCTATACGAGTCATGAGTTGCTCCTACTTGAATATGAATCAGCGCTGACGCGCCAAGTGCCGCGCCGCGAAGGCTGGTTCAATCTCTCGACGCATGTACCGTGGGTTGGACTTCGCACGAGTGATCCGGATGGCGGACATATCGAGTTCTGCAGGGGTCTTGCGAATCCGATCGGCGTCAAGATCGGTCCCGACACGCGAGCGGAAGCGCTCCTGCGCACGATTCGCACGCTCAATCCGAGTAATGAGGCGGGCCGAGTCTTGCTCGTGACTCGCTTTGGCGCCCATCAGATCGGTCATGGCCTTCCTCGCCTCGTGCGCGCCGTGACCGATGCGGGACTCGCTGTGGTTTGGGTCTGTGATCCGATGCACGGCAACACGGAAACGGTCGTCCCCACCAGTGGAAACTGGGCGGGCAGAAGCGTGAAGACGCGGAAGTTCGCGCATGTCCTCGCCGAGGTGGAGCAGGCGTTCGAGATCCATCGAAACGAGGGCACGGTGCTCGCAGGCGTGCACATTGAATTGACCGGAGAGGATGTCACGGAATGCACCGGAGGCGCGCGCGGTTTGACCGACGACGATCTCTCTCGCGCCTATCGCTCAAGCGTCGATCCTCGACTCAACTACGAGCAATCGCTCGAACTTGCCATGCTGATCTCAAGGCGACATGGTTCGGGTTCCAAACACTAGGTCGACGTCCGCAAGCCTCGCTCCAACGGATGCCGCGCATGGTTCGCGACTCAATCCGACGCACGGAGCTCGATCGCCGACGGTGGCGATTCACTCGCCCCGTCGGCGTCGAAAGGGAGCAATGGAGTTTGTCCGTGCGCTCTGGCACGGCAGAACTCCATGCTCCCGCTCAAACGGATGCGCAAGTCGCGGACGCTCAAGCAGGTACACTTCGCGCCCTATGCAGCGGCGACGCGTTGTTCTCACAGGTCTTGGACCTGCTACGGCCTTTGGTCTTGGCATCGAACCGCTTTGGGCGGCTCTCGTGGAGGGGCGCTCCGCGTTGGCGCCTATTCGCGCGTTTGACGCGAGTGGGTTTCGGGCTGCGTGCGGTGCCGAGTTGCCAGAGTCCTTCGATGTGAAGGAGTTCGTGCTGAAGAGTTACCGCAAGGCGACGAAGGTGATGGCGCGAGACATCGAGATTGCCGTCAGCGCCGCGCTCACAGCGGTGCGCGATGCGGGCCTCACAACGCGCGGTACCGATCCAGACTCCCCGCCAACCATCGAGCCCAACCGTTTCGGTTGCCAGATCGGAGCGGGGCTTATTGCCGCGGATCTAGACGAACTGACCGCAGCCCTGTGGACTTCCAAGGGCGAACAGCAGCAGTTTGATGCGCAGAAGTGGGGGCAGCAGGGGATGCAAGACCTCACGCCTCTCTGGCTGTTGAAGTACTTGCCAAACATGCTCGCCTGTCATGTGACAATCATTCACGATTGCCAAGGCCCTTCGAACACGATTACCTGCAACGAGGCGTCAAGTGGATTGAGCCTCGCCGAGAGTCAACGGGTGATCGAACGCGGCGCGGCGGACGCGTGCCTTTCGGGCGGCGCGGACAGCAAGCTGAATCCGATGGCGTATCTCCGCCAAGAATTGGCGAATCGTCTCGCGCACTGCCCGGTGGACGCAGATGCAACAACGGCCGTACGGCCGTTCGATCCCAATGCGGCAGGCTCGCTTGTCGGTGAGGGCGGTGGCATCCTCGTGCTTGAAGCACTTGACTCGGCGCTCGGTCGCGGCGCGCGGGTGCTCGCGATGCTCTCGGGGACCGGCGCATCGCAGTCGTTTTGCGAAGACACCGTCGGCCTCGTTCCTGGCGCGAATGGTGAATCACTCGCGGATGCCATCGAAGCGGCATTGCGAGACGCGCAACTCTCGGCGAATGACATCGACGCGGCGATTCCCTACGGCTGTGGCGTTTCTGCGATTGACGCGATCGAAGCGGACGCGCTTTCTCGCGTCTTCGGCACACGGGCGACCACGCTGCCGCTCGTCACCCTTGCGCCCAACATCGGCGCGACGGTTGCAGGGTTTGGCGCCATTGCGGTTGCGGTTGCGGCGAAGTGTGTCATCGAACAGCGATTGCCCGCACGGTTGAATTCGCAATGCACGCCTGGAGTGTGCGCGATCGCAGCGGCGTCACAGTCGGTGGCGTTACGACATGTATTAGTGTTCTCGCCGAGCTTGGGCGGACAAAACAGTGCCGCGATCATCTCGCGGTACGAGAGTCAGGGTGTCGCATGAGCACACGAACGGACTCGCATCGCGTCGTCGTCACCGGCATGGGGTGGATCACGCCTCTTGGCCACAGCATCGACGCGACTTGGCAACGACTCATGCGCTCCGAGAGCGGCATGGGACCGATCACTCGGTTTGACGCGCGCACTTTTCCCACGACATTTGCAGCGGAAGTGCGAGATTACGATGTTGCGAAGTTCGTCGCGGATGCGCGAGTGCATGCGACGGCCGGACTGAACTCACAATTCGCGCTCGGTGCGGCAAGTCAAGCGTGGGCGCAATCCGGGCTCGCTCGACACGCCTCGCTCAACCGAAAACGAGTTGGTCTCTACCTGGGCGCGGGTGAGGGCGTACTCGACTTCGATCAGTACGCCGCCGCGAACCTCGCGGGGTGGCAAGACGGCGCAACGAAACTTGACGCGGCGCGTTGGGCGGATGTCGCGCACAAGTGCCTTGAACAAATGCGCGAGGTGGAGCAAGAGCCGAACATGCCGCTCGCGCACCTTGCGAGAGAGTTTGGGATTCGTGGTCCCGCGCTCAATTGTCTCACGGCATGTGCGGCCAGTACCCAGGCGATTGGCGAAGCGTATTCGCTCATTCTTCGGGGCGACGCGGATGTGATGGTGAGTGGCGGCACGCACACGATGATTCATGTGCTCGGCGTGACTGGCTTCAATCGCCTCACCGCGCTTTCGACATCCAAAGGCGATCCGACGAAGGCGTCGCGACCGTTTGATGCAACGCGCGATGGATTCGTGATGGGCGAAGGCAGCGGCATGGTCGTGCTTGAACGACTGGAGCACGCGATTGCGCGCGGTGCGACGCCGCTTGCCGAAGTGGTTGGCTATGGGTCGAGCGCGGATGCATTCCGCATCACTGATATTCAGCCGGAAGGTCGCGGTGGCGCGGCCTCGATGCATCAAGCGCTCGCGCAGGCGGGTATTGATCCGCTTGCTCGCCGGAGCGACGGTCGGGCCGCGATTGACTACATCAGCGCGCACGGCACCGGCACCAAGGAAAACGATTCCATCGAGACGCGCGGCGTGAAGCGCGTGTTTGGTGAGCACGCCAAGGACATTCCGATGAGTTCCATCAAGGGCATGATGGGACACTTGATCGCTGCGGCGGGCGCGGTCGAGTTCATCACCTGTATTCTCGCGATTCGCGACGGCATGCTGCCTCCGACGATCAACTACAACACGACTGATCCAGAGCTCGACCTCGACTATGTGCCCAATGTCGCGCGCAAGGCTAAGGTCGACATCTGCCTCTCAAACAGTTTTGGATTTGGCGGCCAGAACGACACACTCGTGGTAAAGCGGTACGAGTGACCGTGGTCGCTCGGCGCGTCACGCGGCTGCTCTTCGCAATGGTATGGGGGATTCTGCTTTGCGCGCTCGTGTTGGCGTTGGTTCCGCCCTCGTCGGTTGGAGGCATGCCTCAAGATGCAGTCCGTCGTGCGGAACTTCTCGAGCGCGGCATCGCGTCGCAGATTCGATTCGTGCGAAAGGAGGAGTTGCCGTGGGCGATCTCCATCGAAGTCGACGATGTGAACGCTTGGCTTTCGACGCGACTCCCGAAATGGATCGCGCACGATCCAGCATTGAAGCAGCTTGAGGCAGCGAGCGACCTCGTGCTCTGTGCAAGTCGTCGTGGGCTATGCATTGTGAGGCCGGTCGGGCCGTTCAGCCTGAGCGTGGTGCTACGACTGGCAGTGATTGCCGACGGAGTGGCACCTCGCCTCCGGGTCGAAGGCGTGAGCGCCGCGATTGGCCGTTTGCCTTTGCCTGGAATTGGAGCCTGGCTGCTTGGGCAGACGCTTGACCCCTCCCTTGAAGCGCAAGTTGCGCAAGGTGCCGCCGTTTCGTTTGACCTCGGCGACGGTCGGCGCGTTGAGTTGATCGATGTTGAAACGACGGAGGGGAGCATTTCACTCCGCTTCAGAACTTTGAAATCGACGACCGACGCGAGCAGTCGTACAATCCTGCCACAGAAGTGAGATTGGATGGGTCAAAGAGATATGGATGACGCCACTCGAAGTTGCTCGTCTGCGCATGCCCCGCGTGTTCATCGGGTGTTCTTGCGAACGCCCTGCCCAGGCGTGGATCTCACAGCCACTTCACCGGTGGCTCTCGCGGCTCGGTTTCTGCTCCACGGCACAAGTGATCATCCGGCTCCTTCGCGTGACGCTTCCGGAGCCATCGATCTTTCGCGCACGCTTGTCGTGTTGCCTGGTGCACGCGCGCGGCGATTGTTTCTGCGCGCGCTTGCCGAAACGGCGGGAGAGCAGCCGCTTCTTCCGAGCGCAGTCACGACTCCGCGATGGGTGGAAGAGTTGCTCCTTGCTCCGGCGAGGCTGGCCGAAGGATTCCGCATGGCGTCGCCTGAAATGGAGCGGCTCGCGTGGGCGCATGCGCTCTCGAATGCGCGCGCGAGGTCATTGACGGACGGGGCTTCGGATGCCAGTCTCATTGAGCGATTCGAAGCCACCCGTGTGCCACTGCATGCACTCGGCGAACTCGAAAGCGCGTGCTTGACTCCGCAGCAGGTGATCGATGCCGCGCAAGGCCTCGGCGATATTGCGCTGGTTGAACATTGGTCGAGCGTGCAAGCGCTACTGAAGATCGTGCGTGCATGGTTGGCCGCGCGGAATCTAGTGTCCACTCGCGACGCGCGAACGATCGATGCGCTGTCGAAGGGGTCGGGGCAGTTTGATCGCGTGGTTCTCATTGGTATCACCGAAATCCAGCCAAGATTGCGCCATGCGCTCGCGTTGAGTGGCGCGACGGTGACGGCATGTATCTTCGCCCCAGAGGCACAAGCATCTCGGTTCGACGCGTTTGGCGTGCCCGATGCATCATTCGCGTGCGGGATCGACTTTGCGCACGCCGCGTTGGCGCCCTGCGAGGATGCAGATGAAATCGCAACACGCCTGCTTGCGTGGATCAGTGATTCGGCACAAGGCGCGGATTCTTGTTGCGTGGAGGACATCACCATTGGAGTTGTCGACGAGCAGTTCGCTGAGCCTGTGGCGCGCATTGCGGCATCGCATGGCATGACGCTCCATCTTCCGAAAGGGAAGCTGCTTTCTCAGACGCTGATCGGACGCGCACTCTTGGATCTTGATCATTCGCTCAGCTCGGACGCATCGCGCGCGGTGCCCGCACTCTGCGCTCTCCTGCGAGGGCCGGTGTTTGGGAAGCTCTTTGCCGACGAAGGTCGGTGGATCACCGATCCCCGGGGATACATGGGATGGAGTACGCAGCGGATTCTTGAGTACATCGAAGAGAACGAAGTCGCACAGGGAATCATGACCTTCCCGCTCGACATCATTCTGCAGATCCGCGCGCTGCAGGACCAGAACGATTCGAACGAACGAGTTCCCATGAGTGCATTTGCCCGTGTTGGCCGCATCGTGGGTCACGCTCTTCGTCAGTTGGATCTTCGAAGTGGAGAATGGGACACCGAGGATGCGGCTGCGCGGATGGTGCTTGCAGAACTGCAGCGCTTCGAACTCGGGTTTGAAGGAGGGCCGCAGAGTTGCACGCCGCTCGTTGCCCTCGCGTTGCTCAAGGAATTCTTGACGCAAACGGCGTTGCCGATGGAAGTGCGTGAGGATGCGATCGAAACCGTCGGTTGGCTCGAACTGCCGTTTGATCCAGCGACACGAGTTGCGCTCATTGGCGTGCACGCGGGAGCGCTTCCGGGTGTACCCGTGGAGACGGGACTGCTTCCCACACGACTGCGGGCGAAGCTCTCGCTTCCAAGCACGCAACATCGTCGCGCACGAGATGGATTTCTCCTCTCCCAATTGAAGGAGCGACTTGGTGGCGCGAGCAGTGACACGGATGGGGGGCGACTTCTCCTACTCTGTCCGCGCGTGGATGTCTCGGGCGATGGGTTGTTGCCGAGTCCAATGATCTTCGGAGGGAGCGATGCAGTCGTCGCGGCGCGCGCCGTTCGATTCTTCGATGACGATGCGCGAAAGTTGGAGTCGCGAGTGCAGTTCGCATCGAATGCGAACGCGCCGTTACGGAGCCCTTTCGATGCACTGCCCGAAGTTCGTGCGTATCCGCGCGATCGAGGATTGCGCGTCACTGATTTCAAGAGCTTCATCGCATGCCCTTATCGCTGGCACCTCTTGCGTGCGGAGCGACTTGAACCATTAGGCGAGGTGACTTCCGAACTCTCGATGGCGGACTTTGGTACGGCGCTGCACAAGAGTATTGAACTCGCATTCCCGCCGATGGCAGAACAGACTCGCGAGACAGTTGACGAATCGTTCGCCGCGCATCGCGCATGGACGGTTGTCCAGATCCGAAATGCGTTGCACGCTTCGCTCAAAGCGTACTTCCAAGAGAACGGAATCGACGAGTCTGGAGCGGAGATGCTCTTTCAGGGCTCGGAGATGCGCCGTCGACTCGACGCGTTTGCAGTGTGGCAACATCGATCCTTCGCCGAGGGTTTTAAGATTCTCGCGGTCGAGGCCCCGTTCAACGCTTCTCTCACCCTTGAGGATGGCTCGACGGTCGAGGTCAGCGGAAAGGTTGATCGAGTCGAGTACAACGAGGCGCAGCGCGTCGTGCGTCTGTTGGACTTCAAGTCCTTCGACAATGTGAACAAGACGGCCGATGTCGATCATGTGAAGTTCGTGAAGGGGACCAAGACCGTGGAGACTTGGTTCAACCTGCAGTTGCCGCTGTACCGCGCGCTCGGCCGCAGCACTTGGGAGCGGTTCATGCCACTTGACGATGCCGCCGAGCCGAAGATCGGGGTCGAGGTTGGGTACATCATCCTGCCTGCGGGCGGCGCCACGCTTGAGTCGATCGCATCGTGGGAAGAATCCGCTGACCAGGAGGCGCTTGCTTTGGCGAAGGAGATCGCGCACAGGATGCGGACGCTGCAACCAAGGCCAGAGCCGCTTGAAATCATCGAGGAGTTCGACAAGTACCGAACCATTTGTCGCGCAACGATCGTGCGCGCCGAGGAGTTGTTTGCGCAACAACAGCGAGAAGCAGGCGAGGCGGCGGAGAGTGATCCGGCCACGGAGGCGGAGTCATGACGCAGACGAATGGAACGGTTCCATCACCAACCTTCGCGCACACCGTGATTAGCGCCAGTGCGGGAAGTGGCAAGACCTACCAACTTTCCACACGCGCGATTGCGTTGCTCATCGCGGGAGCGCCAGTCGACAGCGTGCTCGCCACCACCTTCTCGCGCAAGGCCGCTGGCGAAATCCGTGATCGCATTCTTGGTCGAATCGCGCGCGCGGCGGTCTCCCCCGATGAATTCGAGGCACTCGCCAAGGCGATGAGCGAAACGCAGGGCACGCCAGCCACGAACCTCACAGCCGTCCACAGACTCCTGGCGCGATTGCTCGATTCGATCTTGTTGCTTCGCGTGGGGACGATTGACAGCATGTTCGCGCAGATCGTCTCCCGTTCAAGCGCGGGCGTGCTGCGGGCGAAGGCTCCCGCGGACGCGCACGAACTAGAGGGAATCGCGCACGATGCGGTGGTGCGGATGTTCCGCGACGCGCTTCAACATCCAACGGACGCGACCGAGCTTTTTGAAGCCGTGAAGGGCATTCTTGCAGGTCGACTGAGTCGAAGCATTGTGCCAGCGATCGCGACTGAATTGAAGGACTTACTTCCGATCTACCGCAGCGCTGCGGAGTCGGCTTGGCAGTGGCCGTCCGACGCTGCGTTCCCAACTCGCGTGGACATAGACTCGGTGCGAGAGCGGATCGAGGCGGCAATCGGTCAGATGCATGGATCGAGCGATCGAAGGGTGGCAGGCGTCGCGCAGAAAACTCACGATCACTACACCAAAAAAATGGAACAGTCGCTCCGACGCGCGGCGGCAGATCCGGCGGACTTTGTGAATTGGAGGTCGCTGAGTGGTTCGACGCTTCTCAAAAATGTGGCTGCCGCAACGCAGAATTCGCCCGCGAGGTACTTCAGCGCTGTCCTCCCTGATGCACTCACACAGCCGCTTGGCGAACTCGATGCGATGATGAAGTGCGCCCTCGAACGCATTTACATTGAACGGACGCGCTCAACGCGCATCCTGCTTGAGAGGTACGACGCGGCGTATCGCTCGGTGTTGCGTGAGCGGGGCCTGACGACCTTCGATTCGGTGGCGCGTGATGCGGAGGCTGTCGTTGCAGACTGGATCGCATCCAATGCCTCGGCGTCCGGGAAGGCAAAGCAACCGAATCCTTTCGGTGCAACAACCCACCTCTTGCTCGACGAGTTTCAGGACACAAGTCTCCTGCAGTGGGACGCGCTTCGCCCACTTGCGACGACGCTGGTGTGTCAACCGCCGAGCGTGGGAAACGGAGCAGGCGCGATGGGCGCAAGTTTCTTCTGCGTGGGTGATGTGAAGCAGTCGATCTACGGATGGCGCGGCGGAGAGCCGAGCCTCTTGCGAGAACTCAAGCATCGATTCGCCGATGGGGAAGACTTCTCCCGCCACTTCGAGAGGAGGACGCTCGCGACAACCTACCGGAGCCACCGCGCGATCGTCGAGTGCGTCAACGCGCTTTTCACAGACATTGCGAGTAATCCTGCGGTGGTGCAGTTTGATCGAGTCGCGGCCGCGACTTCCTGGCGCAAGAGTTTCGCGCCACACGAATCGGCCCAGCACTTGCGAGCGCTACCAGAAGGGGAAGTGCGTTTGACGCTCACCCGTACCCTGAAGGGGGGCGCGGCGATCCAGAACGAGTTGATCAAGGCGATTATCGCGAGCGCGCGCAAACTCGTGGATGCTCGTGCGGGTCGCATCGCGGTCATCGTCGCGTCGAATGCGTTTGTTGGTCGCATTGTGCAGGCATTGCGAGAGGCAGGACTTGATGCGGCAGGTCGCGGTGGGGGATCACTTGAGGATTCGACTGCGGCGAATGCAGTGCTCGATGCACTGCGATTCGCGCATGCTTCTCAGGATCTTCCCGCGCTGTTCAATGTCGTTTCGAGCCCACTCGGAGCGCTGCTTCGATTGCCGATCACGCTGCTCCCGACCCGCGCGAGGTCTCATGCACGCGAGGAGGCGTCAATCGCGTTGTGTCGCGAGATTCTCGAGGCGGGGGTTGCGCGATGGATTGATACGGTTCGCGTGCGACTTGATGCACAAGACCTCCTCTCGCAACGCGATCGACTTCGATTGACGCAACTCGCCGCGCTCGTCGAGCAACTCGAAGCATCCACCGGCCCTCGCGGTGCTCGAAGTCTCGGGGAATTGGCTTTCGCAGCGTCGACGAGTCGTGTGAATGACGAGAGCGTCGCGGGTTCCCAAGCAGCGATCGAAGTCGTGAACTTCCATCAATCGAAGGGGCTCGAATGGGACGCCGTCATCGTCTCAGAGTTGTCGGGAAAGCTCTCGCGGCCGAATACGATTGGCGTCGAGCGCGGGAGTACTGGGCGCCCATCCCGAGTTCTGCGCGGCCTCCCTGAGTCGTTGAAACTCGGTCCTGCCTATGACAGTGTCATGGATGAGACGCGTCGGGCAAACTTCGAGGAGCGGCTGTCGATGCTCTATGTTGGCGCGACTCGCGCGAAGTCCTACCTTGAGTTTGTAATGGCGCGTCCAGTTGGAGCGCCCAAGTCGAAAACGGTCGATGGCTTGTACTACAAGGCGCTCGCGAGTGTCGTGTACTCCGCGCTTGCTCCCGATCTTGATGCGAGCACGACGGAGTGCGTCACGCGCAGTTTGTTTGGGAAGCCACTCGCGAGTGGCTCGTCATTCATCGAGCGTGCTGCGTCCGATGCCGCACTAGCACCGACAGTGCTGCGAGTGGTGTGCCCGCCCTCGCGCGGTGGACGAACGCGCAAGGCGACGGCCGCGTATGCGTTGACGGAGCAGGATGATCCAGCCGAGGATCGGGGACCGGAGTACATGCGCGCGGGCTTTGACGCGCGGCATCGCGGAGTCGTTGCACATGAAGTGCTCGGAAGTATCGAGTGGCTCCGTGAGTCGAGCTCCTTCGCGCTTGAGGTTGATGCGCGCGCGCAGATCACGGAGCGCCTGGGCCGCATCCTGCCTGAACGCGACTCGAATTGGTTGGAGACGGAGATTGCGTCGGTCGAGACGCTTGTCGCAGGTTGGACAGAACTTCGTACCTTCTTGGCAATTCCGGCGGCGATCGAGGGGAGCACGAGCGTCGCGCTTCGGGAACGAGCGTTTGTGCATGTCGGGCGAGGCAGCGCGCTTGGCGCACTGCGCACTGGGTCGATCGACCGATTGGTATTGCACGGCAAGCTTGGCGCGTGGACGAGCGCGGAGGTCATCGATTACAAGACGGATCGGATCAGCGCCGAAGAAGTCGTTGCGCAGGGCGAGCATCATCGCCTGCAACTCGAGGCCTATCGAGACATCGTGGAGCAGCAATACCCGTCCGTGCGGGGGGCGGTGAGATTGACGCTGATCTTCCTCCATCCGCGCGTGATTCACTCGCTTCCTGCAGCCGCGCTCAAGGGCGCGACTTCGCCTGCGCATGGGTAGGTGGAGTCGAGAAGTTGGAGCGTGCAAGGCTGCGGCTCTCCTCTACAATCCGACCCCCATGCCCGAACTGACGCTCAACGGACGCAAGATCTCATTCAAGCCTGGGCAGTCCATTCTGCAGGCGGCGCTCGATGCGCAAGTGGAGATTCCGCATTACTGCTACCACGAGTCGCTGTCGGTTGTAGCGAACTGCCGCATCTGCCTCGCGGAAGTGTGGAGCATCAATCCGCGAACGAGCAAGCTCGAGTACCTCGGCAAGCTCGTGCCCACCTGTCAGCAGGCGGCGGCGGAAGGCATGGTGGTCTACACCGATAGCCCCAAGGCTGTCGCGAATCAGAAGGCGGTGATGGAGTACCTGCTCATCAATCACCCGGTGGATTGCGCCATCTGTGATCAGGCGGGCGAGTGCCACCTTCAAGATTACTCCTATGAGTACGGTCGCAGCGAGTCGCGCTTTGAAGAGGCGAAGATCAAGAACCCCAAGAAGGATGTTGGACCAAACATCCTGCTCTACAGCGATCGCTGCATCATGTGCACGCGCTGCGTGCGATTCACGCGAGAA
>SXGU01577026.1_pt1 | contig 23728 bp, 22 predicted proteins | sample 3174531 | NCBI WGS metagenome assembly SXGU01 (sample SAMN11356863, study PRJNA531348) | freshwater metagenome | isolation source: freshwater sample F1-140 | place: China: Fuxian Lake, Yuxi | collected 2017-12-25
AATCGAAACCGAATTCGTTGTTAGTTCCGTAAGTGATGTCCGAAGCATACGATTGGCGCCGAGCATCGCTTTCCATTTGGCTGATAATCACGCCGGTGGTCAAGCCCAGGAAGCCGTAGAGCTTACCCATCCACTCGGAGTCGCGCTTGGCCAGATAATCGTTAACGGTAACGACATGGACGCCGCGTCCCGGCAAAGCATTCAAATAAGCCGCCAAGGTCGCCATCAGGGTTTTACCCTCGCCGGTTTTCATTTCGGCGATTTTGCCGTCATGAAGAATCATGCCGCCGATCAATTGCACATCGAAATGGCGCATACCGAAGACTCTGGTCGATGCCTCCCTGACTGTCGCAAACGCTTCCGGCAGCAGATTGTCCAGTTTTTCGCCTTGCGCCAAGCGATCACGAAACTCCTGTGTTTTTGCTTTCAACGCATCATCGGATAATTTTTCGTAATCAGAAGCGAGAGCATTGATCTTCTTGACCAACGACTTTTTCTTCTTTATCAGCCTGTCGTTACGGCTCCCTATAACAAATCTAACCAACTTACCCAGCATGTTTTTTTCCGGTATGAATTTAGTAAATGATTGAATAAAACCGTGGGATTATATACTGTCTATTGTTTTAGTTACAGTCTTTATCGCCTCGATAAAAGGCCTTAGCCGTCATTACGGCAGCGTCAATTTTGATGAATTCGCCGACTAAAAGACACTATCATCATTTATTACATTGTCGCTGGAGTGTCGATTTTACCTATACCGGCAAGCGAAGCCCGCACTCCGGTTGCACCGTCATTGCAAATGATAATGCAATTAAAGTAAGCGGCAAAAACCTCGGACAATGAAACGCAGATGACGCGGATAATTATGATAAATACGGATAAGCCGTAAAAAAATCGGCGTTAATCATAACTATCGGCGTCATCTGAGTTCTATTTTTGTTGAATTCATCGTAACTTTATGTGTTTGGAGCTAAAGCTTATAGAGCCTATGGCACCTACAGAACAAAATCTGTTTGAATGGTAAATCGATGTTCAGTTAGCGGACTCAGAGCTAACGAAACCTTTCTTCCTGTGCGTACTTATTGGGCGCTTCACAATACATGACCATCGTTATCAGCTCAGCAACATTTTCAGCCTGCATCTTTTCCATAATGCTTGCCCGATGCACATCCACGGTGCGATTGCTGATATTGAGTATTTTTGCGGATTCTTTGTTGGAATGGCTTTTAACGATCAGACCCAAAACTTCTTTTTCCCGAGCGGTTAAATGATCGATGCGATCTTGGATACGGCGTTTCTTGACCCGCTCTTCCCTGAACACGATATCCTTTTTTACAGCCTCATTGATGCGCTCCAGCAATACCCCATTATCAAAAGGCTTTTCCAGAAAATCAACGGCACCGGCCCTGAAGGCTTTGGCCGAGTCGGCAATATCGGCATGACCGCTGATGAATATAATAGGAATGCTAATGTTTCGGTTCAATAACTCGTTCTGAAGATCATGTCCGCTCATTAACGGCATTCTGACATCCAACAGCAGGCATCCTGGATGCGCAGGGTCATAATCATTCAAAAAAGCTTCGGCAGAATCGAAACTCCGAACTGTTTGTCCGGTTGATTCAATTAATAAAGTTAGCGAATCGCGTATTGCGAATTCATCATCCACTAAATAAATGACAGGTGTTGAGTTATTAACGCTCATCTGATTTTCTCCGTATGGGTAAGGTGAAATAAAAAGTGGTGCCTTTTCCAACTTGGCTATTGAAATGCAATGTACCTTCATGGGCTTCGATAAGTGAACGACTGATGGATAAGCCCATGCCCATGCCATCAATTTTGGTCGTATAAAAAGGTGTCAAAATTTTTTGTTGTTGTTCTTCATTAAGTCCCGGCCCATTGTCCTTCACCCTCACTTGAATGCCGTCATTCAAGGTTAAGCAGCTATGAATGGTTATCAGGCGTTGTTGTTTGACGGGTAAATGCTGTAAGGCCTCAATGCTATTCCTGATCAGGTTGATGATGACCTGCTCAATTTGAACATGATCGACGTCGACAGGCGGTAAATGGCTTTCCAGTTCAAATATCAGCTTAATGTCATTTTGTTTAAGTTCGGCGATGCACAGACTGACCGCGTCATGGATCAAGGCATTAAGATCGGTCATTGACCGGTGTTTGGCATGAGATTTAACGAACTCCCTCATGCGATGAATGATCCGCCCCGCTCTTAAAGCCTGTTGTTGGGTTTTATGCAAAATGTCCGTCAATTTTAGTAAATCAGGCTCTTCGGAATTAATAAGATTTAAACTGACTTGGGTATAACTGGAGATAGCCGACAAAGGCTGGTTAACTTCATGGGCAATACCTGAGGCCATTTCTCCCATCAGCCCAAGACGGGTGACATGGGCAAGCTCGTCCAAGTGTTCCTTGTCCCGCTGCTCGCGATGTTTGCGCAAACTCACATCGCGCACAATATTGGTAAAATAATGCTCGTTATCGATCGAAAACTCCGCGACCGACAAATCAAGAGGCACTATCGAGCCATCTTTACGAATTCCTTCAATCTCCTGAATTTGACCGACACATAACAGGCCGCGGGTTAAGGTGTTGCAATCGTTTTGCGATGACGGCATCAGCTTGCTAATGCAGCAACCGATCAGTTCCTCCGGTTTATAGCCGAAAATAGTTTCCACGGCGGCGTTAGCGGATACGATCATATCGGACATATCGATAGTAATAATACCTTCTACCGAAGCATTAAAAATGGAATTAAGCTTAGCCTCACGCTCCACTAATTGATGCCGGGAACGACGCAGCTCTTCAACTTTCTTCATTAAACTCAGATTGCTGGCGGTCAACGCATTGGTCTGCCGGCGAATCTTTTCTTCCAACCTCTCATTAAGACTGGCTATGGTTTCTTGCGCTTGCTTGCGTTCGGTTATGTTATTAATGGTCAGGCAGATCTGTAATGCGTTTTTGTCGTTGTAAATAACTCTTGCATAGCATTCAACATAAGTTGTGGGACTGGTTTTATCGCAGGATTGCGAGGGGGCCTTCTTGCAAAGTTGGAAGTATTGACATTCCGGATGATCCGGCGTGTCGACGCTGTTGCTAATTTTATCGTTAAGAATTGGAGCGTTTTTCGGCTCTAAAAGTTTTCGCAGAAACAAGTAATAATTATCTTGATCCGAAGGATGAATAAATTTGCCGAAGCGCTGGTTGATCAGTTCTTTTTTTGAGCAGCCCAGCAAAGCGGCCGCCGCAACATTGGTTTTTTGAATAATTCCGGTTTCATTGAGCGTCAGATAACCGACAGGCGATGAATCGTAAAGTTGTGCGTAATTATCGCGAGATGCCGTCAGCTCTTGATGCGCCCGGTTTAATTCTTCATTTTGCATTTTCAGCTCTATTTGATGAACCTGAAACTCAAATAGCAGCTTTTGAACATCTTCAGTGGACATTCGTGCAATATCGGCCCCCGAATGAGAAAGCATAATTTCCGCCTGTTTTCGGATAGTTTCGCGGTGCTTATCTAACAAGGCTTCCGCTTTGCTGTTAATACTCATAGCATTCATATATTTAAGTCGTTCATAATTAATATTCAGCTCCGGGCCGCCCTCTCCCGGAATCAATACTGTTGACTTAAGCAGTGCAAAGCCCTCACGGCAATTGCTCCTGCATTGCCCTACCTCCTTGCAGTCGTCCAGAGGAAGCACACAGCCTTAAGTCAATAGTATTGTCCCCCAGAATAAGCCTGCGTTTTTTCGCAAAATTATCTTATTTGTTCACTACTTTTGACTATGCCGGACTTTACCGGCTTACTCTATAAGTATTAAGTATTGTTAAATTTGCTGAAATAGAGACAAAAAACCGAATTTATCGTTCAGCTTGACGCCCCAGTCCCCCATAAAATTCCGACCTATGGGGCATTCAGCCTTTTAGCCGACTATTAAGGAGTTCATTGATAATGACTTTTAATGTCTCAGCATTGGCGCCATACCATTCTCTTGATCAAAGAGAGTAACTGAACCGCCGCCCATAATCATCAACTTAAGCCGAAAATCCATGAAATGTAAGTAACGAGTTTGCCTTGAAAGCACAAAGCCCGCTATTGCATGAGCGTAATCAGGGATTACGCTTAGAAAAGAATAATTTCATAGCCATACCTTAAAAAGTTGAGATCGATGAAAACAACTGAACAGCCTCATCTACCTCATAATCTTAAACACTAGCTCATAATGTACGATATTAGTGTGTGGAAATACATAAGCTAAACCACTTAGGTATGTATACGAATTTTGCAGTCATTTTCTTTATTATAAGATTTAACCGGAGACCACCGCTGGAGAGTCCGGAGACTAACATGACAACTAATATAGAAAACGATGAGCGACAGTTGAATATAGCCTGGCAACATAAAATTTCCGGGACCGATATTGAACTCAAAGAAATGCAATTTATGCATGAAGAAGCTGAATATTACAAACTGCTAAAAACAAAATCAAAGAAAAATGCGCATGCGGAAGATAAAACCACCCGATTTTTTTCTGTAGAAATGTAACGGCATCAACGCTTTAAAAGCCGGTTTAAGTACTATGCGGCTCAGACCGGCTGTAGCGCCTAAAACGGCGTGTTTCCTTTAGGGTGACTGGGTCAAGCTAACCTTTTTTGGCGAGGTCTTAGTTCCCGGCGTCTTATTCCAGGGTTCGTCCTATTGCGCGACTCAGGGTTCTTCCAAAAGATCATTAGAAATTATCGTAATTAAAGATATTTTTATTATCCAAGGAGTAGAAATGCAATGTTTGAAAAACTTAAGGAAGATATTGGCATGTTTAGTTCGTTTTTTTTAATGATCCCGCAACTCACCAACAGCAAACTGGCCATCGATACCTTACGGATTAGCGAAGCCAAATACCGCAGCTTATTCGAGAATATCGATCAGGGCGTTATTTACCTGGACCAAATGGGCGTGGTAATCGCCGTCAACCAAGCCGCGGAGCAGCTTCTCGGCTTACCTCGCGACGTTATTGTCGGGCGTAAGTTTGCCGATTCCTGCTTTAAAGTGATCAAGGAAGACGGCTCCATTTTTCCCGAGGAACAACAGCCGCCAATGCTGGCCTTGCATACCGGCAAACCTGTCGAGGGCGTGATTATGGGCTTGTTTAATTCCGCGCGGCAAAATTACATTTGGCTTGTCGTTCACGCAGTCCCCGAATTCAGAATGAACGAGCGTCAGCCGCATCAGATTTTAATGACATTGACGGATATTACTCGGCAAAAGCAGTCTGAAGGCAAACTGAGCATGGCCTCGGTCATTTTTAACAATATCGGGGAAGGTATCTTTGTCACCGATAAAGATAACAAAATCGTTTCGGTTAATGGAGCCTTTACCACCCTGACCGGCTTTAGCCAACAAGATGTTTACGGCAAAAACGCGCGTTTTTTATACGCAAAGAAACATCGTTTAACAATTGACGACGACTTAAACGATCCTGGCACAGGGCTAAATAGTTGGCAGGGTGAAATCTGGCGACGCCATAAAACCAATCCCGATTTTCCTTCGTGGACAACCATTAGCGAAGTAAAAGATGCCAACGGCGAGGTGTCCCATTGTGTCCATGTATTCATGGATATTACGCATTTTAAGAAAGCTCAGGATCATCTGGGTTTTTTGGCCTACCATGACCCTTTAACTGAATTACCCAATCGGCTATTGCTGAAAGATCGCATCGACCATTCCTTACAAAACGCATTGCGGGAAGGCTCGCAGGCAGCCGTATTGTTTCTTGATCTTGATCGTTTTAAGGGCATTAACGACACTTACGGTCATGAAGTCGGCGACGGTTTATTAAGAGAAGCGGCAAAACGCATCAAAAATCTGGTCAGGAAAGAAGATACGGTTTCACGCTATGCCGGCGATGAATTCGTCGTGTTTATGGAAAATATCCCCGATGCTAAAAATCCCGCCAAGCTCGCGCAAAAGCTGATCGACACCTTTAACGCGCCCGCTTATATTAAAGGACACCGGTTAAAAATATCGACCAGTGTCGGCATCAGTTTATTTCCACAGGACGGGCAGGATACCGACACTTTGATCAAGAATGCCGATGCGGCGATGTACCGCGCCAAGAAAGAAGGCCGGAACAACTTTCAATATTACAGCATGGAACTGACCACCGAAGCGTTCGAAAAAATGTCGATGGAACGGGCATTACGCCAATCCCTGGAGCGGCATGAACTGATCTTGTATTACCAACCGCAAGTTTGCCTTAAAACCGGAAAATTGGTGGGCGTCGAGTCTTTAGTGCGCTGGATGCATCCGACCGAGGGTTTAATACCCCCCAAACAATTTATTCCCATAGCCGAGGAAAGCGGCTTTATTGTCGCGTTGGGCGAATGGGTATTAAAAAATGCGTGCATGCAAATGTGCCGTTGGTTGGATGAGGGCTTAAAGATCAATAAAATGGTCGTCAATGTTTCCGCTATCCAATTCTTGCGCTCCGATTTCGTTGCTACGGTTGAGCGGGTATTACATTCGACCGGACTGGCCCCTTGCTACCTTGAACTGGAGCTTACCGGCAGCAGTTTTACCGACCATTCCGATCAAACCATCAAAGCGCTTAATCAGTTAGTTGCAGCGGGCATAGATTTGACTATCGATGATTTTGGCATCGGCTGTTTTTCGTTTAATAATTTAAAACGCATTTCGGTCAAAAAACTAAAAATTAACAGTTCGTTTGTTGTCGATGTATTGAATAACGCTAATGATGAAGACATTGCCCGTGCGGTGATCGCCTTAGGCCATGGCTTACATTTACAAGTTATCGCGATGGGCATTGAATCGAACGCCCAGCAAAACCGGCTCAGAGATTTAGGTTGCGACGAAGGACAAGGTTATTTATACAGTTCGCCGGTTTTACCTTGGTCGACTGTATTCCGATCATTAATGGCCAAATAAGGCCGCCACGGCACGGCCTAATCTGTCCTTCTTACATTAGCCGTTAACAACTGTGCCGCCATTGGGATGAAGAACTTGCCCGGACAAATACGAAGCATCGTCCGAAGCTAAAAAGACAAAGCAACTGGCCACTTCTTCCGGCTGCCCAACCCGGCCCATCGGTACGTCCCGGCCAAACGATGCAACCTGCTCCGCCGGAAACGTTGACGGAATCAAGGGTGTCCAGATCGGTCCGGGAGCAACACCGTTAACCCTGATTTTTTGTTTGGCCAAAGCCAGGGATAAGGACCGGGTAAAACCGACAATAGCGCCCTTGGTAGACGAATAATCGAGTAACTTGGGACTGCCTTTGTAAGTCGTCACCGAAGCCGTATTAATAATGGTGCTTCCGGGCTGAAGGTGTTTAAGCGCCGCTTTGGTTAAATAAAACATCGAAAAAATATTGGTGCGAAAAGTCCTTTCCAACTGCTCTTTGCTTATATCTTCAATACTTTCTTGGGGATGCTGTTCTGCCGCATTATTAATCAAGCTATCCAGCCGACCTAATTCAGTCACAGTTTGCTCAACCGCGTCGCGGCAAAAATCCTCTTCCCCAATATCTCCGGCAATCAGCAGACATTGTTGACCGTACTCATTGACCAAGCGCTTGGTTTCTTCGGCATCTTCATGCTCATCAAGATAAATAACAGCCGAATCGGCGCCCTCCTTGGCAAAAGCCACCGCGACAGCGCGGCCGATACCGGAGTCGCCGCCGGTAATTAACGCAACTTTACCTTTAAGCTTGCCAGCGCCCTGATAATTGGGATCATCGGATTGGGGCCGAGGATTCATATCGGCTTCCAGCCCCGGCTGACGGTCTTGATGTTGGGCTGGAAAAGGGGGTTGGGGATGTTCTCTATCGGCCATAACGCCTCCTTTACGAAAATAAGGGATGTTGCGCACCTCGAAAAAGGTGCGATTCACTGAAACTGAATTCACCACGAAAAACACGAAAAACACGAAAAAAATAAAACAGAGGGCAAAAACGCGGGAACGCCGATACTATCGCTCCCCGCTCCAGCATCACTGCCCTAAGGAAATACCACAAAAATTGTGAACCGACGTAGCCGTAGGGCGTGCCGTGCGCGCCTTTTCCGATGGTTGAGACATCTTGCTGTCCCGTTGGCGCGCACGGCACGCCCTACTCGAGTAAGCTGTGTTTGTTAGCTTTTTTCTTAACTTAATAGCAATCGCTCCGGCATTGAAACGCAATGAGAGACGCTGCTGCGTCCCGTACCTTCGGCAACGATGTCGGTTTATTCATTTGGGACTTTATAATCATCTGTAGCATCGGCATTCCATATAGGCAAATTACCTAGGGCTTTAGCACAACCTTGATGCAATGATCTTCTTTTTCTTTAAAAATACGGTATCCCTTGGCGGCGTCATCAAGATTCATTTCATGGGTAATCACGAAAGACGGATCGATTTCGCCTTTTTCAATTTTTTCAAAAAGAATCGGCATATATTTCTGCACATGAGTCTGACCGGTTTTGATGGTCAGGCCTTTATTCATCGCAGCGCCAATCGGGATTTTATCGCCGAAACCGACATAAACGCCCGGTACCGAAATAGTTCCGCCTTTACGGCAACTTTTAATGGCTTGACGTAACACATGGGGACGATCGGTACCCAGCAAAGTCGCTGTTTTAACCGCATCGAGAATACCGTCCAAGGTGCCGCCGGCATGCGCTTCGCAACCGACCGCATCAATGCAACGATCAGGCCCGCGCCCGCCGGTCATTTCCATTAATTGATCGTAAACGTCCACGTCATCGAAATTAATGGTTTCCGCCCTACCCTGCCGACTCGCCATGTCAAGACGATCAAGCACATTGTCGATAGCGATCACGCGACCGGCATTAAACATCCAGGCGCTTTGGACAGCAAACTGCGCAACCGGGCCGCAGCCCCACACCGCAACGGTATCGCCGGGTTCAATGGCGCAGTTTTCCGCGGCCATGTAACCGGTAGGAAAAATATCCGAAAGAAATAAAACTTTTTCGTCAGGCATGTCGTTAGGAATTTTAAAAGGCCCGACATCGGCAAACGGAACCCGTAAATATTCAGCCTGAGCGCCGGCGAAACCGCCCAGCATATGGGAATAACCGAATATTCCGGCGGTCGCATGTCCCATCGCTTTACGCGCTAAATTGGCGCCGGGATTGGAGTTATCGCAGAGGGAATACATTTCTTTTTTGCAAAAAAAACATTCTCCGCAAGCGATAACGAAAGGCACCACGACCCGGTCGCCGATCTTTAATTTTTTAACGTCGCTGCCAATCTCGACCACCTCGCCCATCGGTTCATGCCCCAAAATATCGCCCTTTTCCATCGTCGGCATGAAGCCGTCTAAAAGATGCAAATCGGACCCGCATATGCCGCTGGACGTAACTTTAATGATCGCATCGTGCTTATTGATGATTTTAGGATCCGGCACTGTCGTAACCCGAACATCATTAGTGCCGTACCAACATAAAGCTCTCATATCATTCTCCTCAATTAGGCTGGATAACTATCGCTGAGTATTTATCAGGGTGGGCCTCGTTATCATGCGCAGCAAAAATAACGCACTGTGACCGACGATCTTTTCGACAAGATACCGGTTTAAAATAAATTTCTCTGTACGCCAACGTACTCAAAAACTTTAACTTTCTAACAAACCGGAATTAAATAACTCATGCATTGGCTATGTATGCAGCCCTGGGGCGATTTTTCCCCTTAGAGTCATTTCGCGTTGCCCTAATTCGGAATAATCGGGAAAGCTTCACTTGCCGCCAAATTGAAGCCTAAGAACAATCGATAAATGCCCTCATCCATCGGAGATAAAACATGCCTTATAAAAACTTGAACGATTTACCCCAAAACGTGCGAGCACATTTGCCGGAACATGCCCTGGAGATTTACCGGTCGGCTTTCAACAATGCTTGGCATGAATACGCCCGGGATGAAGAACGGGCTCATCGGGTGGCCTGGGCTGCGGTAAAGAAAAAGTATGAGAAGGATGAGGCCGGTGGACAGTGGAAAGCTATCGATAAAGTTTAAGATAGTTGGACGCACAACTCCATTTTCCGGTACGGGCTCGGCGTATTCAAAATATTGGCTTTAGCTTATGTGCCTTACCGCACCGACTGCGTTCGTCTTGTCTTGTATTGTTTGTCGGCGAGCGGGAACAAAGCTGATTCATGCTCGGATTATCAGGCTTCAACGGTCTGGCTATGATCGTAAAGAGCCCCTTCTAATATCAAGCGGATAGGAGATAAACATGAATTTTGAAGAACGCGACACCTACGGTATGTACAAAGACAGTGACGAACAGGGACCGGGACCGCGCCTGATGGGCGCCGATACCCTCCTTGGCAACGACGTTTATAATGAAAACGAACAAGACTTGGGCGACATCAAGGAAATCATGCTGGACATGAGCACAGGCCAAGTGGCTTATGCGGTACTGTCTTTCGGCGGTTTCCTCGGCATGGGAGAAAGGCTTTTTGCGGTGCCGTGGGACGTATTAAGACTGGATACGGCGAACAAGCGCTTCATTTTAAACATAGACAAAGAACGTCTTGAAAGCGCACCGGGGTTCGATAAGGATCACTGGCCCGACATGGCCGACCAGTCTTGGCGCGATAAAATCAGCGCTTTCTATCAAAGCCAGGCGCCAATGGGACAACAACCTCCGCCAAGCCAGGCTCACCAACCTCATCAAACTCATCAAAACATGTGATCCGGAACTCATCCACCGGAAAGAACGATGCGGTAGCAAGGACTCGGCCGCTTCACGCCGGCGGATAAGAGTATTTGGATGCCACACAGTCAATGCATTCCGGCCTTGCCGTCGAGTAGGCGAATTGAGGCAAGGTAGCATGGGAGTAAGACCATCGCTGTTTTTGTACCCGGTAGCGGACAACAGGAGGTCCGGCCGGGATTCTCCTCTTTAAAAACTTAAAAACTCACCACAAAGACGCGAAGATATAAAACTGCGTATTCTTCGGGTCTTCGTGATGAATAATTTTTTAAAACACATCCTATCGTTGATGAGCCGCTACCGAATTTCAGTAACCAATGTGCGGCACCGCACCGACCCAACCCGATTTTACCGATAACCTCATCATCAACTCGTTATGCAGAGTTTTATTTATGAATTCGATAAATACCCTGAAGTTCAACAGGCTTAGTTCTTGCAAGCGCGCAGTGGACAACACCTGCCATTAAGTTAAGAAAAAAGCTAACAAACATAGGTTAATCGCGTAGGACGGGAACAATAGAAGCCCATTTCCAGACTTTGCATCGCTCTATTAATTCCGGGCTCTATATAACCGAAGCTTTCACGGATTTTCAAGTATTTATCTTAATTTAACCGTCCAGCAAAGGAGATCATTATGCAAATCACAAAACTATGTGTAAACAACCTGACCCGTGGAAAAGTCGCCATGCCGAAACTATTAAGCTTAATCGCCTTCATGTTGACCGCCGGCTTAATGCTGACAACCGGCAGCGTCAGGGCCGAACCAAGTACTTCGACGATGATTGCGGCCAATACCGAACTCGAAAACACCGAACGCAATGTTCGCGACAGTAGCGGCGCCACTCTCACCCCTGAAGATCAAAAAGAAACTCGGCGCGATGTCAAAATCACCAAAGCCATCCGCAAAGCCATCATCAAGCAAAAATCGCTGTCAGTCGATGCGCACAACGCCAAGATCATCACCCGCAACGGCGTGGTAACGCTACGCGGCCCGGTCGAAAATGCGGATGAAAAAGCCAAGTTGCAAGCGATCGCCGAAGCAATACGCGGCGTGAAACAGATCGATAACCAACTCGAAGCCAAAAACCCTTAAGCGCTAACAGCAGATAAATCATGAAAAAGGCTGTTTGTTGTATCGCCCCGGATGTCGGACAGGCAGAGCATTTACGCTTAGAGTCCGGCAAATGCTGAGCTGTGGTTAAATCGGCTATCGAGTTCATGAACCCTAAACGCCGTCAATATCATGCGGCTCAAATAGAGAGGAAAACGTCATGGAAAATACAAGCTCGGAAGAAACCAGAAATGAAACCGAAGAAAATCCAAATACAGGCCTGGACATAGAAGAGAACATCAAAGAAACCATAGACAACGTATCGCAATCGGCGCATGAAACAGTCGACAAGATTGCCCATGTGAGCTATCAAACTGCGGAAGTGCTTGGCGAAAAAGGAAAACAACTGAAAACGGCGGAGGAAGAACTGGTAGAAAGTTATCGCACTTATATCCGAGAAAATCCGATAAGGTCGGTCGGCATCGCCGTAGCGGCCGGTTTTATTTTAAGCCGTCTGTTATAAAGAACTCAGCTTTCAATCACCGTGCGTCGTCAAATGACGACGGGCTCAAATCAAGAGGAAAACATTATGGACACATTAGAAAAAGCCAGTGACTACGCCCATGAAGCCGCCGATAAAATCGCCGAAGCCACCAGTCAAGCTGCGGAAGCGTTAGGCGAAAAAGGCGAGCAATTTAGAAAAGCCGAGCAAAAACTGATGAAGCAATGTTGCAGCTATACCCGAGATCATCCTGTGTTATCGCTGAGCATCGCGGTAGCGGCCGGTTTTATTTTGAGCCGTCTGCTGAGCGACCGTTAGACAGTTAAGTGCGAACCTGACTCCGTGAGGCTTTAAAAGAGAGGAAAATATCATGAGCACCCTCAACCAAGCATCCGATTACATCCATGACGCCGCCGATTATCTGCATAACGCCGCCGATTACATGCATGAAAATGCCGATAAAATCGCCCATGCCACCGGTTATGCGGCGGGCGCATTAAGCAAAAAAGGTGCGCGGCTGTCAAAGGCCGAGCAAAAATTGATGAAACATTGCTCCAGCTATGCCAAAGATCATCCGATGAAGTCATTGGCCATCGCGGCGGCGGTCGGCTTTATGTTGAATCGTCTGCTGAAAAATCATTAAACCAGTCGCCGATGCCGTCACTCTCGAGCGGTTTAGCTATCCGGTTATGCCCGCAAAAGCGCTGGTTTTTAGGTTGAACCACAGTTGATCCATCGAACGCCACCAAAACAAGCTAGAGGAAATAAGATGCTTATGCAACGCTCGCCACGCCGGAAATCGATTTCGACTGTGCCGGATGATGCGCAGTCGTTATGGTATGAGTTGCATGGCAAGCCTCGCGCCGTTCAAAACCGCCGTGCTAAAAGCACAACGGATCGGCGAGAGCTTGGCGTACACGGTTATCACGTGAATGAAGTTTGCCGTCTTGCCGGCCGGCGCGTTGGCACGCGCTGCCGCCGTGCCGGAACTGAGCGAATAGGAGAATTTGACGAGTAAAGTCATTTTTTCCGCTTGTTGCTCGATTGCCGCTCCAGGCGGCGCAATGCTAGCTCCTTCATTCCTGGAACCGTACTTGATACGTCTTTTTGGATCTGTTGGATTTCCTAACAGGCTCATCGCCCTCCCCTCCCGCCTCACTGCTTTCGTGGTCCTAAGATCGTGCATTCGCTGTACGCTTTTTTCAGTTTAGCCTCGCGGCTCCCCCCCTGATCACCATAATCCGCGCATTTCACTGTATTTGCTCACCGTTTTCGAGAAAAACGAAAAATCAAACGTCACAAAGTTAGAACGTAACGAACTTGCCAAGCTGGTTAAAGAACCTCAAGCTGTGTTGCGGGCTTTGGGATAGTGAGTAACTTGTCGGCGTGGTATGCTCCGCATAAACAACAGAAGATTAAATCATGCACTTTGAATGGAACGAGCATAAAAACCAACAACTTCAAGGAAACCGAGGCGTTTGTTTTGAGGACGTGTTAGTTGCCCTTGACGAAAAAAGACTGTTGGATATTTTGCCGCACCATAATCTTGAGAAATATCCCAAGCAAAAACTGTTCATCGTCGAAATAAGGAATTATGTTTACTATGTGCCTTTTATAGAAGATAACGCCATAATTTTTCTAAAAAATATTATCCCAAGCCGTAAATACCAAAAGAAATACCAGAGAGGTTAACAACTATGGCAACGCAATTATCGGCAGAAGAACAAGCAATTATCGACTATGTCGAAAACGGCGACGCAACCAGTATTGATGATTTGGACTCTGAAATAAACCGCTACACACAAATTGCCCAAGCCCAAATAAGCAAGAAGAAAACTATCAGCATCCAGTTATTGGAAAGCGATATAGAGCGCATCAAAGCCAAGTCCGTCAGCCAGGGATTACCGTATCAGACGCTGATTAGTTCATTAGTGCATCAATATGCTACGGGGAAAATAACGCTTGGAAATTAGATTTGTTGGGCTTCGCCACACATTTAAGTGCTCAATACAACCCATTGATAAAAAATGTTAAACATTACGGTCAGGGCGAATGCCCCGACCGGCACCTGTTAACTTTCAATAGCATAGTTCTTAAGTTGGCGCGTATGGGTTGCAAACCCCGTCCCGCTTGAGGGCTCTAAAGGCCGTAGTAAGGCGGATTACCCAGTACTCGGAGGCGCCATGCACAGATCAAAACCGACCGTTGCGTTATTTCTTTTGCTGTTTATTTCCGTGGCAAATGCCGAAGATATGGCCTATCTGCTCAACTCCACGCCAACCGAAAGAGCGGCCTCGCAAACTCGTTTCATGCAAACAAAGCTCCACCTCTCTCAAGATGAGCTTATCAAGATTCAGGCAATCAATCAGGCCTACGCGGAGAAAATAGAACCCGTGTTGAAAGGATCAAGCTTTAGTTTAGTTAAAATGCACGACATTAAAGCTATCTTGGAACAGAAAGATAATACCTTGCGTAAGGTCCTGACCCCCGAACAATTCGAGATCTACATCAATGCCAAAGACGAATTAAAGCAGGCCCTGGAACAGGACCTGAAGCATTAGTCCCGGATTCTATGCGCCATTGAGCCGTTAATCCATACTTTACGGCTGTGATCCAAGCGGGACGCGATACAAGCCGCATCCCGCTTGAGATCGTATTGAACGGGGTATTGATAGGCAGCGCGTATTTTTAAATACCGAAAGAAACGCGCAGGAAACCGGCTACCGGCTATTGAATGGGGATTTGTTTTACCGTATTGGCAAGATCGTAAAAATCGTACATTTGTTGCATCGCATCAAACACAGTGGGTTCGGATTTTTCGGGTGAGCCGCCTGTGACTGGAGGCGCCGGGTCATACTGAAGGTCCAGCATAACAGCTTGAGTAAAATCTTTGCCGTCGTTAAGGTCATTCGGAAAAACTTTCTGGACAATGGCAAGGGCCATATCATAACCGGCGGTGACACCATTTGCGGTGACCAGTTTGCCATCGAAGACATAACGGGAGTTGGATTGCGGTATTGCCCCGAAATGAGTAAGAAGCTCATCCGCCCGATACCAATTACTGGTGGCATTTTTCCCTTGCAACAGACCGGCAGCGCCCAATATCCATGAGCCGGTGCAAACGCTGGTTGTGTAAATCGAATTTTTGTCGATAGCCTTGATCCAATTAAGCACCTCGGTATTATTGGCCATCTGGATGGTTTCGAAGGCACCGCCAGGCACAACCAGTACTTCAAGATTTTTAGTGTCGGCGATTGTCCTGTCGGCGCTGATTTTTAGGCCGCTGTTAAAGGTGATGGAGTTTTTGTATTTCCCGGCTGCGTTTTTACTGGCGGAAATAAGGAGCGGTTTCAATCCCGCCGAACTGAACACTTGATAAGGCCCTAATGCATCAGTGGCGTTACCGCCATCATAAACCATAATGCCTATGCCTCCGGATCGATAGGTTTTACCGTCAGCACGATAGGTAGGTTTAATATTGGGCTCCGGCACCAAGGACATAAGGTGATGAACATCCAGATGTTCAGCTGTTGCTGCAAAAGACACGAGCGACAGGGTTAAATAGGATAAAGCGCGAAAAAACATTTTATTACCTCGAGTTAGGATTAATGGCTGGAAAACGGATAGTGATCGTTTGTTTTGAGCGCCCAACGTTATTTGAAGAAACAACCCAAAAATTGAGCAAACGAAACTATAAAGGCAACAATAATGCCACTTTAAATGAAACCCGCTATATCCCTGGCAATGTAAGCCATAACCCGATGCTTATTTTTGATAAAGCAGGCTGAGGTGTGTTATTTGCCGGGAATAAACAAGGCAAATAACGCACTTTCTTTGGCGTCGGTGTTTGAATATCGATTTGGCGCGAATCGACACGCAAAAAAAATGCGGTCAATGGCATTGACCGCATAAAAACCCTTAAACCCTTTAGGAGGTCGTAATAAGTAAGAGTGCGGTCATTCTAACCGGCTATTTTCGTTTGGAAAATATGGCATATTGTCGCGCGACATGTTGTCGCAGTCGGTTGCGCTTGCAAGAGAATTTGCTTATGTATTCGGCTGCGTTGTCCCGCTAAATAAATAATATGTACTTGTTGGAGTATTTGGCCGATAAATTTCGGCAACAATTCAAAATACCAGTGCAACTGATGATAGATACATTGCAGTAAAAAAAGAATTTCAACCACCGTTAGTATTTTGGATATAGATAAAAAGAAGCCGAAGATGTGTTATATGACCTATTTGCCAATGTGAAATGCCCCAGTCAATCATGCTGTAATTTGTTGTAGCCCTTTATATACGCCGACTTTAGAAGCTTTTATTAACGCAAACTAATTGGTTAAGCATTAACTATGCCATTTGTAGCGACATATTGCCGCGCGGCAATATGCCACATTTTCAAGACTCTCTTTAATCACTAGAATGCACCCGACTCTTGTATTTCGCTCCCCTACCTAGAGAAATCGAGAGTCCGTTATATCCTTTCAGTTTAATGCGGTCGGCAGCCCGACCGCATCTTTTTTAGCCGGCGGTGGAATCATGAAACGGAACTATCAAACCGATGCATCCTATTACATTAATGATCAAGATTTGATCAGGCAAATTGCTTTCCATGAGGCCGGTCACGCTGCCGCCATTTATCTTTACAATAAACAAAAACAACTGCCCCCGGTGTATTTTCAAATCACCATCAAAGCGCCGGAGCGCCGAATAAACGCACTGTCAAGCACCTGCTCATTGGCCTATGACTACTTTGCAGCCGTCGTAGAAGGGGGACGCCTGATTCATACGCTCCCGGTTGTGCTGATTGAAAATGCTCAGCATGATTTAGCCGCCGAACAAGAAGCCTATCAGACCGCTTTTGAAGCGGATATGGTCAATTTATTGATCGGACCGCTAGCGGAAGCAAAGCATGTGGCTAGCCGTGACGACGAGCTGTTTAATGCGCAACTGGTTAATATAAACTCCCTGCATAATTACGGCGGCACTTCCGACCTTAACAAAGTGTATGAATATCTGGACACCTTTATCGCAAACCGAAGTCAACATAAAGAAAAAATGGCGGAGCTGTTTAGCAAAGCCTTTCAGTTCATAAACTCGCCTATCCATTGGCAGGCCATTGAACGTCTGGCCGATTACATCCTTAATAACCAGGCCAATATAATCGGCTGCGAGGAAGCGATAGCTGTGATGGACAAAAAACAGGTTTTTTTAAGAGACCGCGCGATTTAAAACGGTTTTTGCGTTTTTTTATGCTGAGAATTCTTTTTCAATAAACGCTATGGCTTGCGGCAAGCCCTCATTAAAAACAGCTCAACTAAGCACCCCGGCCAAGCAGGCATAGTTATGCGCGCTTCGACACATCCTATAAAAACCCAAGGCCTGTTATCCGGAGAACGTGCGTTTTGAATACAACGGCTATTAATATCGTCGGAATACCCTTGGTAAATTGTAATGCCCGCTTCTTTTGGCTCAACCTGTCAATTGCCGGGATTTATCTGTTAATCGCCAAGTCGGGAATGCTGTTTGCAAATCACCATGACATGGTTATCTTGTGGCGGCCTGCCGGCGGTTTTGCCTTGGCAACGCTACTGTTGGGCGGTCATCGATTTATTCCGGGGATTTTTTTAGGGGCGTTGGTTACCGGCATTAGTTTTGATAATCCTTTCTTCATCGCTATTGCTATCGCGCTGGGCAATACCTTAGAGGCTATATGCGGCCGGTGGCTGCTGACGCGCTGGATAAATTTTAATGCCGAGTTGGAGCGTTTGCGTGATTTCCTGTTTCTGGCATTTGTTGTGGCGCCGTTGATTGCCTTGATCGGCGTTGTTTTCGATACCGTCACCTTGATGATGGCGGGCATGATAGAGGTCAGCTTGTGGGGAGCCATGGCGGGTCATTGGTGGATGGCTGAACTGCTTGGCATTGTTCTGTTTACGCCCCTGATTCTGACATGGCGACAGCCGACCGATAACTGGTTAAAACCACAGCGTTTGGCAGAAGTTATACTGATTCTAGGCCTGACGTTTCTGACCGGGCAAGTGATTTTTCTTGGCTGGCTTCAGGATTTCGTGGGCCGATATCCCAATGGTTTTATGATGTTCCTGCTGCTATCCGTGGTAGCGATTCGTTTGGGGCTTCGCGGCGTATCGATTGCGTTAATGATGACCGCGGCTCAAGCCTTGATGAGCGCAAATCATGGAATCGGTTACTTTGGCGATAATATTGCTCAAACGCAAGCCATTAACTTCTGCGCCGGTTTTTGCATTTATATGTTGATTCTTTCCGTGGTCGGGACCTCTTTGGCGGCTTATATTAACGAGAAAGACCGGCTACTGAAGGCTTTATGCGAAAGCGAAAGCCGTTTTCGTACCTTGGCCAACAATACCTCCGCATTGGTCTGGATGTCCGGAACGGATGCGCTGTACACATACTTCAACACGGTTTGGTTAGACTTCATTGGCGCTACATTGGAACAGGAATTGGCCCGAGGCTGGGCCGAAGCTGTTCATCCGGAGGATTATTCTTTATTTATAACGACTTATGAACGCGCTTTCGATAGCCGCCAGGACTTTAATATGGAATATCGGCTTCGCCGACACGATGGCGAATACCGTTGGATACTCAATCATGGCGTCCCGCGTTATGACGATAAAGGCGTGTTTCTGGGTTATATCGGCTCTTGTATCGATATCACCCAGAAAAAATCGGCAGCGGATGAAATTGAGCGGCTGGCTTTCTATGATCCGCTTACCGGTTTGCCCAATCGGCGATTGCTTCAGGACCGGTTAAAACTGGCCTTGGCGGCAAGTCATCGCAGCGGCCGACAAGGTGCGTTACTGTTTATCGACATGGATAATTTCAAGACACTTAACGACACCCTAGGCCATGACTTCGGTGACTTGCTGCTGCAACAGGTTGCGCAACGTCTTGAATCCTGTCTGCGCGAAGGCGATACCGTAGCCCGTTTAGGCGGCGATGAATTCGTGGTGATGCTCGAAGACTTGAGCGAACACGCTATTGAGGCCGCCGCACAGACTGAAATGATCGGCGATAAAATCCTAACCATCCTCAACCTGCCTTACCGGCTGATAGTCCACAATCACCACAGCACACCCAGCATTGGCGCCACCTTGTTCAGCGCTCACCCGCAATCCGTGGATGAACTGCTGAAACAAGCGGACATTGCCATGTACCAAGCCAAAGCTTCCGGCCGTAATGCATTACGCTTTTTCGATCCGCAAATGCAGATCGGCATCGATGCACGCGTAGCGCTGGAAGCGGACTTGCGCAAAGCCTTGGCGAAAAATCAATTTAGCCTCCATTACCAGCCGCAGGTTTACCACAACGATTCGGTCATCGGCGCCGAAGTATTGCTCCGTTTGAATCATCCGCAACGCGGCTTGATCTTCCCGGCCGATTTTATTGCGCTGGCGGAAGAAACCGGCTTGATCTTAGCCATTGGCAAATGGGTTCTGGAAACGGTTTGCGCGCAAATCAAAATCTGGGAAGGTAACGAGCAGACCCGGCATTTACAGCTTGCCGTCAATGTCAGCGCAAAACAGTTCCGTCAGCCTGACTTCGTCGATCAAATCAGCGGGATACTACAGCATAGCGGCATCAATCCTGAAAGGCTCAAACTGGAGCTCACCGAAACAGTGGTGGTAGATAATATCGAAGACACCATCCTCAAAATGAAGGCGCTCAGGGCAATCGGCGTGCACTTTTCCATGGACGACTTCGGTACCGGCTATTCATCGCTAGCCTATCTGACCCAACTGCCGCTCGATCAACTCAAAATCGATCAGTCATTTATCCGCAACATCAGCGTAAAACCTTCGGATTCGGTGATTGTGCAAACCATCATCGGCATGGCGAAAAATCTGGGCATGGAAGTCATCGCCGAGGGCGTGGAAACGGAAGTGAAACGCGCCTTCCTGGAGCGGCATGGCTGTCCGGCTTACCAGGGCTATCTGTTCAGTAAGGCGGTACCGGTCGAGCAGTTTGAATTATTACTGAAATCGATATAGTTACTTAGAGAAATATGCACAACATTAAATTATTTGAGTCCGATACCCACCGTTTTATTTTACTCAACGAGAGCGAGCCGGGCGAAGAAGACGGCATACGTTCCAACCAGTATCTGATCACCCATCACGATGCCGGAGTGTTGCTTGATCCGGGCGGTTTCGGGGTGATGCCCAGAGTACTGGCGGAAATGTTGCGCTACCTGGGGCCGGAGCAAATTAAAGCTATTTTTCTATCGCATCAAGACCCTGACATCGTCGGCGGCCTATCGACCTGGTTGGAACTGTGCCGCTCGCCCGTGTATGTTTCCAGCATCTGGATACGGTTTTTGCCCCATTACGGCTTAAAAGGCATGGCGCGCTTTATCGGGGTGCCCAACGAAGGAGTTATAAGTCGATATAGCGCCCTCTCGGCAATTGCTCCTGCATTGCTCTACTTACCTACATCCCTGTAGGCATCCTGCAGGAGAGGGTTGGGGCGAGGAGAATAAAAAACAGGGAAAAAAGCCTTATTTGCCCCTCATCCTAACCTAATCATGCTGGACCGGACTGTCCCGGAGGAAGAAGGGACTGTACATCATTAACTTAATGGCAGTAACGCTCCGGCGCGGGAATTCATCCGGCAACGCTCCGGCGTCACATTCTCAGCGCCCGTTTTTATACACAAGTCTGCTCAAGACGGGATGTAGAACGGAAACGCCGGTCCTGCGCTAAAGCGCGGACCGGTTCCGGCCTACATCGAGATGTGTGTAACGATGAGCGCCGGAGCGTGGGAACGATAGCGGTGAGGAATTTATTAGCGCGAGTTACCTAACGGGAGTGCAAGCAAACCTAGCCCGCACTCCGGCTATCGGCAACCTGACTCGGTTAGTTCCTGCACATTCCTAAACAAGCGTGCTTTAAAATGAAAATTAATAATTTCAAAACGAATGATATCGTTCGTAAGGAGAAGCTTAAATGAGAGTAAACAAGCCGATAACAAATAAAGAAGTTATCCTGAAAAAAGGCACTATCCTGGTGTCAAGAACGGATTTACTGGGGCGCATTACCTACGTCAATGACGCATTTGTTGAAATCAGCGGCTTTACCCGTGAAGAACTGATAGGCCAGGATCATAATATTGTCCGTCACCCGGACATGCCGTCGGCGACATATGAAGATTTATGGATGAGCTTAAAACAACAGAGACCCTGGCAAGGATTGGTGAAAAACCGTTGTAAAAACGGCGATTATTATTGGATCGAAGCGAATGCAATGCCGTTATTTAAACATGGAAAAGTCCATGAATACATTTCCGTTCGGCACCCTCCGGAACGGGATCGGATCACCGCCGCCGAACGCTTATATAAGGACTTGAGCGCGGGCAAAGTCAAACTGAGGCCAAGCGGTTGGGCGGCGATCTTTAAAGGGTTAAACGAAGCGCCAATAAAAATACGCAACGCTTTTGTGCTGGCAGGCTTATGGGCGCCCCTCCTTTACTTGATGTATCGATTGTTGCTGACACAGGAATACGACTTGCTGGCGGCGATTGGTGTATTAGCCATAACAACTTTAGCAGTCAATATATCCATGATTCGAGCCATGACTCAAACACTGGAAGCCGCAATCACTATATGCTACCGGCTAAGCAGCGGAAGCTTCGGAAATAAGGTGGACTTGAATCGAAACGATCAGTGGGGCGATTTTTTGCGCAGCTTGTATTGCATGGAAATTAAATTGGGCGCCGATTTAGCCGAGGTCAAGCAAGAAGCGGCAATATCCAAACGCATTACTCAAGCGCTGGATAATGTGCAAAACGGCGTTATGGTAAGCAATAAGAACCTTGAAATTATTTACATGAACAACAGCGTTCGGAAAATGTTCAAGACGGCAGAGCCCGACATTCGCAAACAATTACCTGATTTCACTGTCGATAGACTCATGCATTCGAGTATTGACTTGTATCACAAGGCCCCGTCTTCTCAACGCGGAATATTGGAAAACCTACCCGCATCCTGCAAATCGGAGCTGGTGATTGCCGACCGGTATTTTACGGTTATCATCGGCCCTGTTAACGATGATAACGGCGAACGCATTGGTTATGTTGCTGAATGGAACGACAGAACCCCGGATGTTTTGATCGAAGAAGAGATCAAGCATTTGGTGCAGGATGTTAAAACTGGCGATCTAAGCACTCGCATTAACCTAAGCGATAAGCACGGATTTGCCAAAGTATTGTCGTCCGGGATCAATGAATTAACGGATGTTATTGAAAGCGTATTCAGTGACGTAAACAAGGTGATGGAAAGCATGGCGCAAGGTAATTTAACCACCGCCATTACTAACGACTATCAAGGCGTCTATGCCGAATGCAAAAATAATATCAACAGCACCATAGCGATATTAAGTGAATTTATCGTTCAAATCAGGGATGCGGCTGATTTTATAGAAGAATCGTCGCAGGAAATGGCCGCCGGCAATAACAATCTATCCTTGCATGTCGAACAGCAGGCGGCCAGTCTCCAAGAAACCGCTGCCAATATGGAACAGCTTGCCGGCACAGTAAGAAATAATGCCGATAATACGCAACAGGCCAATCACGTAGTTAATTCAACTATGTCACATGCGCAACAAGGCGGCGATATTGTAAAGTCGGCCATAGCTTCAATGCAGGATATTAATGAAAGCAGCAATCAGCTTGCCGAGATTATTTCCGTGATTGATGAAATCGCCTTCCAGACTAATTTGTTGGCGTTAAATGCTTCTGTCGAAGCCGCAAGAGCCGGAGAAAACGGTCGGGGATTTTCGGTGGTTGCCACAGAAGTCCGTAACTTGGCCCAACGCAGTGCAATTGCCGCGCAACAAAGTAATGACCTGATTCAGAACAGCGTGCAAAAAGTCCGTACCGGAACCGCATTTGTCAATGAAACAGGCGCCGCGTTAACTGAAATTGTCGAGAGTGTTGCGAGGGTAGGTGAAATTGTTTCTCAAATTGCAGGCGCAAGTACCGAACAGACAGCGGGTATCGATCAAGTCAATCAGGCGGTTGCCCAAATGGATGACATTACCCAGCAAAACGCTGCATTAGCCGAACAAGCGGCAGCGGGTAGCGTCGCCATGAGCGAGCAGTCAACAAACATGACCGCGTTACTCAGCTTTTTTAAAGTAACCTGAATTCGGGATAAGCATCGCTCAAAGCAACGGAAGAAAATTAAATGCGAATTAAGACCTAACGCATAAATAATTCTAAAAAACAGTGACCCATCCACTTAAACCGGCACAGATAACATCGTAAGCGCTCAACCAAGCCACCTGTGCTAACGAGTCCAGAACCGTTATTCTCAAAATTTTTGAAGAGGATAATGCATGACCTTAACGGCCCATTGGATACAGCACCTGAACAACTGGAAAAACAGCGGTATGACGCA
>SXGU01202426.1_pt1 | contig 23723 bp, 21 predicted proteins | sample 3174531 | NCBI WGS metagenome assembly SXGU01 (sample SAMN11356863, study PRJNA531348) | freshwater metagenome | isolation source: freshwater sample F1-140 | place: China: Fuxian Lake, Yuxi | collected 2017-12-25
CAGTTTTTTTGTGGTGACCAGAGGAAAGCCTTCCTGGAGATTAAAGCGCATTTGGTAGGCAAAAATGGACAATGTCCCCGTGCCTGTGCGATCGCTTTTTTCTACGCCATGTTGCAAAATGTGCTCAAGGAGCTGTAGATATGTTTTCATTTCGTTTAGCCCACCATAGTAATAATCCAACAATTAGCATGGGTATGGATAGTATTTGACCCATGGTTAACCAATTAAAGGCCATAAATCCCAACTGTGCATCCGGCTCGCGAAAGCACTCTACAATTAGGCGACACACGGCATAACCCATCAAAAAAAACCCTGTAACACAACCAGCAGGCCGTGGTTTGGCAGCATACCACCATACAAGGATAAATAATCCTATCCCCTCTAAACCTAATTCATACAGTTGTGATGGGTGCCGTGGTTCTGCATCAGCTTGAGGGAAAACCATGGCCCAAGGTACATCCGTGACACGTCCCCATAATTCACCATTAATAAAATTACCCGCTCGGCCTGCCGCAAGACCAAGTGGCACGATAGGAGCAATAAAATCAGCCACCTCCCAAAATGGTTTTTTTACCTTGCGGGTAAAATATAAAAGGGCCGCAGCCACACCCAGCAAACCTCCATGAAATGACATACCCCCTTCCCAGAGTTTGAAGATGAGGAGGGGATGACTCATCCATTGTTGTGTGTTGTAAAATAGCATGTACCCCAGGCGACCACCAATGATGACGCCAAGTGCTGCAAAAAAAATCAAATCGCTGATTTGCTCAGATGTCCAACGGAGGTGATAGTGCTTTACACGCCAATGCGCAAGAACCCAAGCCATACTAAACCCCAGCAAATACATCAAGCCATACCAGTGCACATGAAGCGGGCCTACAGAAAAAGCCACCGGATCGATGTGTGGAAAAACGAGCATATACCTTCCCTCCTCAGATGAGTATTAAGCCTTCCCTGCCCGTATTAAACTACCTAATCCCTCATCTTCCAGCGCTTTTTGCAAATGCAGACGAATTTCGGCGGGGTGCTCAAGCTCAAGCACCTCGGCGAAAATCTTACGGGCATTGGTAATGGACATGTTACGAACTACCCATTTTATCCGAGGAAGGCACGAGGAGTTCATGCTCAGGGTATCAAAGCCCATGGCTAATAATAAAATAACGGCCAATGGATCGCTTGCCATTTCTCCACAAATACTCACCTCAACGCCCGCCGCATGCCCACCCTCAACAATTTTAGCTAAAGTACGCAACATCGCTGGGTGCAATGCATCATAAATACCCGCCACCCGCGCATTATTCCTGTCGACAGCCAACAAATATTGGGTTAAGTCATTGCTTCCAACAGAAAGAAAATCAACACGCTTTGCCAGTTCACGAGCCATATAAACAGCAGCAGGTACCTCAATCATGACGCCCAATTGTGGTTTTTCAATCCGGCAACCTTCTTCCAAGAGCTCTACATACGCTTTATCGATCAAATAAGCGGCTTCATCTACCTCACTTAGCGACGTGATCATCGGTAGCATGATACGTAAATTATTTAGCTCCTCATTGGCGCGCATCATGGCGCGTACCTGTAATAAAAACACGTCGGGGTGATCGAGCGTGACTCGTATGCCTCGCCAACCAAGATAGGGGTTGTCCTCTTCGACTGGAAAATAAGGCAGCACCTTATCCCCACCAATATCCAAGGTGCGCATAGTCACCCAGCGTGGCGCAAACGCTTTGAGAATTTGCCGATAAATAATGCATTGCTCATCCTCTGACGGGAAGCGGTCACGACTCATGAAAGGTATTTCAGAACGATAAAGCCCAACGCCTTCAGCACCCACGCTCATCGATAAACCAGCATCCATGGCAAGACCGGTATTCACTTGCAGTGACACGCGGTAATTGTCGGTCGTTTCTGCAGGTTTATCTCGTAAGCTCTCTAAGCTTTGGTTAAGTTTATCTTCCTCTTGTATCAACTGCTTATATTCAGCAAGCAAAGCTTTCGATGGTGAAATAAACACATGACCATAATACCCATCAACAATCATGGCGCGACGTGATAGTTGCTCTATCTTCAGTCCCCGGACACCCATAACAGCAGGCACACCCAAGGCGCGTGCTAAAATGGCCACATGCGAATTGTTGGCGCCTTTTGCGGAAACGATCCCCGCCAATTGACCTTCGGGTACCTCAGCAAGAGCCGCCGCCGTAATTTCATCCCCAACTAAAACCGTACGACGGGGATACTCAATGTCCTCTTGTTGTGATGATTGCAACTCAGCCAGTACCCGTCGACCTATATCACGAATATCGCTAGCGCGCTCTCGTAAGTAATCATCCTTCATGTTTTCAAACTGGTGTATGTGCTTTTTGATAACCGTAGCGAGGGCGGCTTGTGCGCTCAATTGCTCATGACGGATCTCGTGCACAACCTCGGCACCTAAGCTGTCTTTATCAAGAATGCGCAAATACACATCAAATAAGGCCAGTTCGTCTTCATCAACACTCGATTTCATGCGCCGGCCTAACCGATGCATAGTGTCACGCGTAGCTTGTAGCGCATCATAGAAGGTAGCGATCTCTGACTCAATGTCTTGGACGGTATGACGAGGAACCGCATCAATATCTGCTGGTGGATAGACAACTACGGCTGTACCGATTGCAACGCCAGGTACACTGCCAATACCTGTTAAAGCAATTTGTAAGCTATCTGCACTGGCTAATCCGCTTGATGTTGGCTGTGTCAATTGTGCGAGCTCGCCTGTAGCCTCAGCATGCGCAATAATGCCGCCCAATTGTGCTGCCAGCGTAATTAAAAAAGCCTCCTCTGCATCATCAAAACAACGCTCTTCAATTTGCTGTACCGTTAACACACCATATAGCTTACGATGTTGAATAATAGGTACACCCAAAAACGCGTTCAGATGGTCTTCGCCTAACAATGAATTTGGGTAAAAATCAGGATGAGAGGGGGCGTTATTAATGTTAATCGGCTCTTCTCGTCGACCAACGAGACCGATTAAACCACGGTCTATAGCAATGCGCACGTTTGATTCAGCCTGTTTGTTTAGGCCGTCCGTCGCAATTAATACGTATTCCGCATATTTATTATCAATAAGGTAAACAGAAACAGCCTCGGCAGCAACAGCTGCGCGTACACGTTGCACCAATATCGCTAAGGCATCTGTTAAATGGTTCGCTGTCGTAACATCTTGGACGATACGCTTTAATATTTTTAGCATTTAGAGTGTACTGTGCTAGCGACCATGTTGACCTCGTTTACGACGTGCACCAAATGGGGTGCGCCGTTTTTTAAGAAAGTGCTCTAACTCCTTTAAAGCCTGCATATAAACTTGTTTTTTAAAAAAAATGACCTGCTCTTGTGGTTCGTAGTAATCTATCCAGCGCCAACTATCAAACTCAGGCGAGTCACTTAAGTCAAGGCGAAGCTTTTGCTCACTGGCAATAAGCTTTAAAAGATACCATTTTTGTTTTTGACCAATGACAAGCGGCTCACTCCCATGGCGCAAATATTGTTTAGGTAGACGATATTTAAGCCAGCGCTTGGTCACCCCCAATATTTCAATGTCCGTGCGTTCTAAACCCACCTCTTCACGCAATTCGCGAAACATCGCGTCAACGGCCGTTTCGCCGGCGGCAAGCCCACCCTGAGGAAACTGCCATGCGTCATGGCCTTGGCGTCTTCCCCAAAATACTCGACCGGATTCATTTGTCAAAATGATCCCTACATTCAGCCGGTACCCGGCTCGATCAATTACCATGTTATCGCTGCTTACACATTAACCCTTAATGTATTGATTTTTCCACAGAAGGTAAGACCTTGGCAAATAAAACTGCATTAAACTCAAGTCTGTTGATCTGGACCTTGGCCATTTTTATAAAAGTGACCAATAACTCGTCTTTGGGAGCGATAGTGAATCCAGATCAGAACTCCAATTGAAAATCGGTCTGGATTCACTATCGTTCGCAAAGACAGCACTTTTGCAGCCATTTTTAAAACTGTCCAAAACCCAGTTGGTAAATATTGATTCTCTGTTGTTTTTTGTAGCAAGAATGAGAAGCATGTATTACGATCAGTTGATGAAAAAAAATATCCTCATTATTAATACGGGTGGCACAATTAGTAGTGTCAAGACTGATCATGGCTATGAACCCATGCTGGGTTATGTCATGTCTGCATTGGCAAAAATCCCTGCCTTAGCGCACCCCGAAATGCCTCATTATGTCATTAAAGAATATCAACCATTGCTCGACTCATCGAATATGACGGTCAGCCAATGGAACCGCATTGCGGCCGATATCGACCACGAATATGCAAACTTTGATGGGTTTGTTATTTTTCACGGCACAGATACCATGGCCTACACGGCATCAGCGCTGTCATTTATGTTGGAGAATTTGGACAAAGCCGTTATCCTCACCGGGTCGCAAATCCCTTTATCTGAGGTGCGTAATGATGCGGTTGATAATATCATTACCTCCCTTTGGCTTTGTGCGCACCAACCAATAAAAGAGGTTTGTATTTACTTTAACCAACGCTTGCTGCGTGGTAATCGTGCCCAAAAAGTCAGCGCACAAGAGTTCAATGCCTTTGACTCACCTAACTTTCCGCACCTTGCAACGATTGGTATCGATATAGAACTCAATAAAAACCTACTGCTAAAACCCGCAAAAGATCCTTTTCACTTACAAACCATCAGCCCACATTTTATTGCGAACTTTAGGCTATTCCCAGGATTTGCTTCCGATGTACTTGAATACATTTTGCAGCAACCATTGCGTGGCTTAGTGCTTGAAACGTACGGTGCCGGTAATGCGCAAAATAATGATCCGCGTTTTTTAATGTTATTAGAGGATGCCTGTCGACGAGGTGTTGTGATCGTTAACTGCAGCCAATGCCAACATGGTCGAGTAGAGATGAATCAATATGCAACTGGTTATACATTAAAACAAGCGGGTCTCATCAGTGGTCATGATATGACGCCAGAGGCAGCTCATTGCAAGCTATTGTATCTACTGAGCAAATACCCTGATGTAGCGAAGACAAAGACACTGATGGAAACAGCATTATGTGGTGAACTGAGTGATTGACGATGCCCTCCTGTTCGCTACCTATGTGTGACATAGGTAGCGAACAGGAGACGAGAGTCATAAGGCTGGATTTACACCATCACCTGCGATATTGTCTACGGCGGCCCCACGTTTTTTTTGTTGTTTTCCTTGGTGTCTTTGAAAGAGCCCAGGCGCCTGTCCAACAGTGCTTGCTGATTTTTTTTGGGTTGCCTCATGGGGTCTCTCGGCTGTTGGCCTTTGAGCTGGGGAAAGGTCATTGCCTGTCGCCTCCTCCCCAAACTCAGGCTCTGTGCGAGCAACGACAGCCTCACTGCCATCGACAAGCGCCAGATGTGCTGAATCCCCCCTGTCTGCGAATACGGCATCTCCCACTGGCACGCCAATTGGTGGGTTATCTGCCTCCGACATCAGGGTTAAATCCTCCCCGCTGTCTGCTGATACAACGAGTGTTGGAGCACCCCTGCTATCGGCTACTACACGGGGTGAGTCAACCCTACTGCTCGCCTGCCTTACCAAAGCTAAGTCATCTCTGGTTAACGATGATTGCAAAGAAGTCAAGCTCCCCTCGTCTTTTGTTCGCGTCACTGAGAGTTGAGACTCAGCTCGCTCCGCTCTTCGCGTCGATGGGGGGGTTAGAGGTTGTGGTGGCGCGGCATGACTCATGGCAGGACTATTGGCTGGCGTTGTAATTTCTCTAATGGCATTCTGCAAGCACTCCTCTAGAAAGCCATCGTCAGGTTGTAAAAAAGTGATTCCTGGGATAGGAACTGACGTGTGTCTTGCACATAAGGCTACGTTGGCATGATGTAGTGATTCAATGCTTAATAAAACAAGCCGTTGATTTGCTTGTTTGTAGCGTGGATGCTCCACATCAAATGCGGCTACATCAGCTATGCACTCATTGATGGCATCAACAACCAATTTTTCCTGCTCTACAGCAAACCCCATTTTGGGTGATACTTTAGGATGCAATGCGAGTTGCCCCCAAAGGCCAAGATCATGGCGATCGGCTATTTTCTGTGCACAATAAAGTGCTGCATAATAACGAAAACGATTAAGTGGGGCGTCATCATGAGGAATCTCCAGTAATTGTAGCGCATGCAATTTATTGAAAACGAGTTGCACTAATGCCTCTAAGCTCTCGAGCCCGCGCTCCGTATCGCCTCGTGTATGACCGTTTCTAAGGCTTGCTTCTGCCACCTCATTTAAACACATCGTAATTAATTCTTTGAGATTTTTTAATGTTGCCGAATCATCGTCACCATCTGTTAGGCTTTTAATCTGTGGCAATAGTCTGTCGATTAAAAGACGCTTCTCTGCGGAAAGCTTCGTATTTCGGCCATGCCCAACCATGCTACGTGCATAGTTTATCGTCGATAGATCAGCGAGTCTCGATGCCTCACTGATAGCGGTGGCCTTGTCTATTATTATTTTTTTTGCAACTTCAAGAAAAATTCTCATGGCACTACTCCTTTGTCTGTATTTTTTTTATCATATCAACAAATATAATATTCGCAATATAAATACAGACTGTTTATAGTAATCTCAAAACAAATCGTATGGTTATTAATACTCCCATACCTTCTTCACGTTATCACAGAATGTAGCTATTATTGTTGCGAAAAAAGAGGAAACCAATACGTCATGTCACTACATATCGTCATCTTGGCAGCAGGCCAAGGCAAGCGCATGTACTCAAAGACGCCTAAGGTGCTACACAAGCTAGGCGGTCAGCCGATGTTGGCACGAGTAGTGAATACGGCGCGTGGTTTAAACCCAGATGGCATACACGTCATTATTGGCCACGGGGGCGAGCGTATTCGAGAGGCGCTACCCACACTGCCGGTAAATTGGATAGTACAAGCCACGCAACTAGGAACTGGGCATGCCGTGTTACAAGCACTACCTCATATTCCGCCGGCAAGCCTTGTGTTGGTGTTGTATGCAGATGTGCCTTTAATTCAAGTCGAGACATTACGCATGTTGATTAGTCGCTGTAAGCCACCAGCAGAACATGCTGTGCCATTGGCTTTGTTACTGGCATCTGTTGACGATCCAACAGGGCTTGGTCGAATCGTTCGTGACACACAAGGACACATTGATGCGATCATTGAAGAGAAAGATGCGACTATCGAGCAACAAAAAATCAATGAAATATACACCGGCATTTGTTGCGCGACATCTACAGATCTTGCCCGTTGGCTACCAAAGTTGAATCGCAATAATGCTCAGGGCGAATATTATTTAACTGAAATTATTGCCATGGCTGTTGCCGAGAGCTTGCCCATTAACTCGTTACAGGTGAGTGATTGTATTGAAACTCAAGGCGTCAATAATCGTTTGCAGCTGCAGGAATTAGAGCGTGTGTGGCAACGGCGTATTGCTTCACAATTGATGTTAGCGGGAGTAACACTTGCTGATGCTGCCCGCATCGATGTGCGCGGGGATTTGCAGTGTGGCATGGATGTATTCATCGATGTGAATACTATCTTTGCAGGCAAGGTCACGATTGGTGATGGAAGCTCGATCGGTGCCAATTGCAGTTTAAAGGACGTCACCATCGGTGCTCATTGTGAAATACTCGCTAATAGTGTACTTGAACATTGTCATATAGGCGATGACTGCCACGTCGGCCCTTTTGCGCGGTTAAGACCCGGTACACAATTAGCGACAGGCTGTAAAATAGGTAATTTTGTTGAAACAAAGAATGCGGTCTTTGGATGCGACAGCAAGGCAAGCCATTTGAGTTATTTGGGCGATGTGACCATTGGAAAAAAAGTTAACATCGGAGCAGGCACGATCACCTGTAATTACGATGGCGCCAATAAGCATCAAACGATCATCGAAGATGGTGTTTTTATTGGCTCAGACACACAATTAATAGCACCAGTCACGGTGGGAGAAAACGCCACCATCGGTGCAGGGAGTACTATCCGTAAAAATGTACCGGCAGGTGAGCTAACGCTGACTGAAGCAAAACAAAAAACGATATACGGATGGACGCGGCCTAAAAAAGAGCGCCGCTAATTAGGGTTTGGCGTTTTATCAACTGGAGGACGCTTAGCGAGAAGATATCGAATGAGATCCTCTACGGTTCGGGGTTTAGCTGCGGCTTTTGCAGCACCTGGTAGAGATTGAAACCCGTCACTAGGGTGCTCTTCCCTTACTATCGTTATTAATCGCTCTCTCAACTGACCTTGGCATAACATAGCCAGATCGTGTTGACAATCACGACCACGCAGTTGCTCGATGTCGAGCCCATATGTCTTGATGATCCTAGCTAGATCGGTGTGGTCTTCAATGGTATCCATCAGTGTTAGGCGCAAGCCAAGGGCCGCTGTCAGTTTGTCCACCTTACTTAATCCTTTAAACAATCCTTGAAACCAATAGCCAGGCTCTTTGGCACATTGCTCGATATAACGATCCAACTCAAGCACAACCGCTTGTGATATTCTTTGATCTGCAGGGGCTGGTAGGGGTTTTATTTCAGCTTCTGGAGCAGGCGGCGTCTCCTTTTTTGGCATAGCGGCACCGATATATTCGAGCGTGGCACTACACTCACTAAGCTGTTGCAAGAGGTCATCACAACATTGTGCAAGCGCTCTGAACTGATCCGCCAGTAACCCTTCTTTCTCTGAGATTAAGTGCAGAGCTGCCGCTCGGTAAAGCGTTAAACTAGAGCATATTTTTTTAGCGTCAATGCCCCCTCCCATCAGTGTGATAATCGGTACCCCTTCACGTAGCTTTGTCTGTACAAGCGTCACCATGGCAAGGTAGTGCTCAAACAACAAGGGGGCTTCAAGATAATCACATGCTTCAGCTAGATCAGAGATCCCAAAATAAATAGCATTCTTACTCATCCCCAATGCCCGCAACTGCGGGAAGATAAACCATATCCAATGGCTCACCTTCTGTCCTGCTTGAATTTCTGCATAGGCCTTATCGTAAAGAGAGCAACTCTCCTGACCTTTCCACTGCTGAGCACGATGAAATCGCTTCAACTCTTTTTTAGCCACAATTGATTACCCCTGACAAATTGATTTTTTTACGCGTTTTCATGTATAACTTTCATGTATAACAATAAGTGATCCCGCCCCGCAAAAACGGACACTTTGCTAAGCAACTTTTTTAACTTCAAATAATTCCGGTGATTTATGACCGATCATCGAATGAAGTCGTTTCCGATTGTAATATATTTCGATATACTCAAACACATGATTTTTAGCAATGGCACGTGTTGCAAACTTTTCCCCATGAATAGCTTCTACTTTAAAACTATGATTCCAGCTTTCCATAGCCGCGTTGTCATAACAATCCCCGCGCTTACTCATACTGCAAACAATCCCATAGAGCCTTAGAAGTTTTTGATACTCATGCGAGCAATATTGACTGCCCCTGTCTGAGTGAAGAATAAGACCTCTGGGAGGCTTTCGACTCCATACAGCCATGTTCAGAGCATCAATCACTAATTGTTTAGTCATTCGTTCAGACAGGGCCCATCCAACGACCTTGCGTGAATATAAATCCATAACAACCGCAAGATATAGCCATCCCTCCTCTGTCCACACAGAAGTGATGTCGCTCACCCACTTTTTATTAACCCCAGTTATGGGTTTTAATTAATTAAAATCATTGAGTTATATAATTATTGAATTGAAAAAAGAAGCTGGCTTGGTTTAGTATCGCAAATTTTCCCGTCGAAAGGATTGCATGAGTTATGTGAATATGATTTTAACGGGAACAGATCAAGCCATGGCAAAAAACGTGAAACGTTTTGATGGATCGGAAAGTTGGGTCGGCCGTCATATCATTTCGGGTTTTTTCGAGAAGCTGACCCCCTTTTCAGAGAGTCAGCACGAAGACGTTGCAGATCCAACTGACGGTCATACACTAATCCTTAACTAGCAACCTGCAAGTCGTACTAACTACAGCAAATCGGGGCCGCAGAATGGCTATCAACCTCAGCGTCCCTGTTCTCATCTTGATGAGACTCAGAGGCCCGCAACGTTGCTGTATTGTTGTTGGGTGGTGATAGTTGCTTAAAATATCCGTGCATGCATTCATAACCCACATAAACAGCAGCGAGTATCAGTGCTGCCTGCCAGCACACAGCAAAAACGGTCACGATTAACAACGGTATGATTATATTTTTAGCCATGGCAAGAATAAAATCATTTCGTGCCGCTATCATCTCTGCCCGTGCGATAGCTGTATCTTTATTCTCAAGCTCTTTCTGCTGTAAGATGCGTGATTTTTCATGGAGCTTTCCATAAATATCGGCAGTAAGATACATCGCAACAGCGATAGTGCACACAAAATAACAAACGGTAACTGCCGCGGGCGTTGCCAATAACAATGCTGCTGTAAACCCACCCATTAATAAAGCCGCTGCCGCTACATTAAATAAAAATGTAGCACTAGACGTTTGCCAACTTAGCTCAAGTTCACTCAATTGCTCATCTAACATCTTGCAGCGCGCTTGGTATATCTTCATTTCTTCGATGCTAATAGATGCCGCGTTCATCAGTGTTTCATAGTTTCTCTTCTCATTGAGATACTCTGCTTTTTTAAACAAATACTCTTTTTCGGCAAGGTGACGGCGATAAATAAGCAGTGACACGTCAAACACGAGAAACCCTGCAGTCACCCAGTTCGCTACAGGACCTGAAATGTTGAAAATACTCGCATAATTCGTTAATAAATTGACTGTTCCCCAAACAACATCATTGAGCATCGTGCAATGGCGTGCATACAACTCTTGATAAAATCGCGCACTCATACTTAACGCTCGCTCTTCTTCAGAAGGCAAAAACGTATGTCTAAGCAATAGACCCGCGTTGATGATAAACCGCGCCGCAAAAAGACCAACACTCAACAGATTAAACACAGGCCCAGGCGCATTCAAAGTAGAAACCATGCCATCGATATTAGACTTCGTACCCAAAAACTGATCTAGCTTTTCCAACCATTTCAATTCATTTGCCAATAACACGGTTTGCTTAACCGTGAACCGGCAAAAATTAAAATGAATACGATGAATATTGGTAAAGGCTAACCAATCACGAATTTTAGCAATGTGTTTTGGAGTACTCGCGAGCACACCAAGATCTGTCGCAATTTTCTTTTGTAGAGAGTCGACTTCTTCGGCGGGAAAGCTCCCATGCTCACAACGATGCAGTAATTTTTCACTCTCTTGGCGATACTCTTGTGCTTTGTTCTTTTTGTCATAGGCCGCATAATAATTTTGCAACATGATGCAGCAATAATAGCAATAAAGCCAAAAATCCTGCCGATCAGTCCCCTGCTTTTTAAGACAAGCAAACAGTTGGTTAAATTCTTGCTCTATAAGTAAACGATTATCAGCTAAAAAGCGATAGTCTTTTTCATTTGCACGACCCTTTGCATCATCAGCCGTGTGAACATCTGAAAAAAAACTTTGCTTGTCTTTTGAAAAGGACTTATATCGAGCAGAATAAACCATAATTTTACCCAAAAATTAAAAAACGAACAAAGAGTTAAAAATAACACCCTACCATTCTGATCCATTTGGCACAAGTATTTTTGTATTTATTTTTTTCACTTACGCCACTCAACAACTGTATTCCGCCGTTCAAGTTTTGCAAAAAATCCAAGGCAGTTCGTAAAATTTATGACTATTTACCAATACAAAAACTCGAAAAAATTTTGCCCAGAAGATCATCGGAGGTAAACTCTCCCGTGATTTCACAAAGTGCGAGATGAGCAAGTCGCAGATCTTCCGCAAGTAACTCGCCAGCGCGATGTGTGGCTAATTGATGCTTTCCTGTTAACAGCAGCTTTTTTGCTGTATCCAAAGCCTCTAGATGCCGTCTTCTCGCTAAAAACTGGCCCTCTGCTGCCTGGTATCCAACCACATCTTTAATTTTTTGCTTTAATAGTGCCAGCCCATCGCCTGACTTAGCGGAAAGATAGATTGTATTGTTTTCACTTTTGGCATGCTGACCCAAGTGATCAATCTTGTTGAGTACGCGGATAACTGGCACGTCCGGCGGAAGCTCTCTGTGAATCGCCTCACTTAACTGACCCAACTCTTCGCAGGGATCACATGCATCGATAACCATCAGTAAGCAATCAGCACGTCTAACCTCTTGCCATGCTCGCTTGATTCCCTCTTTTTCAACCAGATCATCACTCTCACGTAAACCTGCTGTATCAATTAAATGCAGTGGAATATCATCCAGCAAAATATGCTCACGCATCACATCGCGTGTTGTGCCTGCAACGGCCGTGACAATCGCTACATCACGACCAGCCAAACAATTAATAAGAGTCGACTTACCTGCATTGGGGCGGCCTGCGATAACCACCGACAACCCCTCACGTAACATAGCGCCTTGACACGCACTGGAACGGATAGCCCCCAAGTCATGCAATAACTGAGTGAGCATGAGCAAGACCTTGCCATCATTCAGAAAGTCGATTTCTTCCTCTGGAAAATCAATTGCTGCCTCAACATATAAGCGCAAATGAATGAGCCGCTCATTCAGCTCGTTAATTTTTTTTGAAAAATCCCCTTGTAAAGAACGCATCGCCATCCGTGCCGCCGTTTGCGAACTGGCATGAATAAGATCGGCGATTGCTTCGGCTTGCGTTAAATCCATTTTGTCATTAAGAAAAGCTCGCTCTGTAAACTCACCTGGACGCGCCATACGCGCACCTAACAATGCACACTCATGGAGTAACCTATCTAAAACGATAGGTGCCCCATGGCACTGTAATTCAATAACATCCTCTCCAGTAAATGAATGTGGTGCCTTAAAATAGAGCACGATGCCTTGATCAACGAGCTCGCCATCAATGCCATAAAATGCACAAAAATGACCCGTCCGTGGCTTGATTTCTTTTTTATGGATTAATTGAAGAGCGATAGGATATGCAATAGGGCCTGATAGTCGGATAATGCCTACCCCACCTCGACCTGGTGGGGTAGCAATAGCCGCAATCGTTTCAACGTTCATTTATTTTGCAGTAGCCAATTTTGAAGGCTTATCTTCACTGTATTTACGAGTGATATACCATTGTTGCAATATCGATAAGGAGTTGTTCACTATCCAATAGAGCACAAGACCTGCTGGGAAGTTCCAAAAAAGCCCTGTAAATAAAATGGGTAGAAACATCATTACTTTTGCCTGCATTGGATCAGGTGGAGCAGGATTTAATTTTTGTTGAATAAGCATGGTCGCCCCCATGATCACCGGCAAAATATGGTAAACATCAGGCATGGCTAAATCCTTTATCCAAAAAATAAAGGGGGCCTGTCGTAATTCGACACTTTCTAGCAATACCCAATAGAGGGCAATAAACACCGGGATTTGGATGACTATCGGCAAGCAACCACCGAGGGGATTCACTTTTTCTTGTCGATAAAGCTCCATCGTTGCCTGGCTAATTTTTGCCTTATCATCACCATAGCGCTCACGCAATGCGGCCAGTTTGGGCTGCAACTTCCGCATACCTGCCATGGATTTATAGCTCGTTGCCGATAATCGGAAAAATGCCAATTTTATCAACATGGTCACCAGTACAATTGACCATCCCCAATTGCCAACGATAGAGTAAATAGCTTTCATCAATGAAAATAATAGAGAGGAAAGAAACCACAACCAACCATAATCGACAGTTAAGTCAAGCCCAGGTGAAATCGCCTTTAGATCACTTGTTATTTCTGGCCCCAAATACAATCTTGAACGGATCTCTTCATTTTGTTTTGGTTCAAGAGTAATCGGCTGGCTAACTGCCCCTATCGTATAATCACCATCAACAGCACGGGTATAAAAATTATTTTTACTGTCCGCCAGAGGAACCCATGCCGTCAGGAAATAATGCTGTTGCATGGCAATCCACCCACCCTGCGCACTCACGTCAAGATTGGCTTTGGTCATCGCTGTAAAATTCACTTTTTGGTAGCGGTGCTCTCCTGGTTTGGAATACGATGCCCCTGTATACGATCCCACATGAAACATGCTGGATTTATCTTCTTTTGGTGACGTACGTAGTAGTTGCGTATTCATATAGCCTTTCCAAGAGACATCCCCCTCATTGGTCAACACATAACGAACATCAATCAGGTAGCTACCTTTTGTAAATACAAACTCTTTCTTGACTAACAAACCATCTGCATTGTTACCCGTTAGACTCACAACCAACTGGTTTTGTCCGACCGGTAGTTGGTACTGTTGCTGCTCACTGCGATAGTTGCCATCAGCATTTTCTACGGTGTTGCCACTGACCACAAACAAATTACTGTTAGCGACGTAGCGCTCACCTATTGTATTTTGTAATAACGTAAACGGCTTGTCTTTTTCCTCAACACTGACTGGATAATCCAAGAGTTTCGCGTTGATAATATCTCCGTGTAGTAAATCAATCGAAAGATCCAGTACATCCGTTTTTACATGAATAGACTTAGACTGTGCTGCTACCACGTCATGCTTAACCTGCGCCGTCGTTTTTTTATCGATAGATTCACTGGTTGGCAGATGCGGCAATAGGCCTCCATCAGTTGACTTCATGACGCTAGTCTCTTGTAGCGGCAGTATCTTAGGGTAATCCGTTTGCCAGTTAGTCCATAAGGTATAAACAACTAGCGCTAACGCTGCATATAAAATAACTCGTCGACTATCCATTAATGCTTCTCTTTTTTAGGTAATATAGGATCGTAACCGCCATCAGTCCATGGGTGGCATCGTAGTATACGGCGACAAATCAGCCATACCCCTTTACCAACACCATAATGCTCAATCGCTAACAAGGCATACTGTGAACAACTAGGGTAAAAACGACAACATGGTCTTAAGATTGGGCTAAGCAGATATTGGTATAGCCTGATAGGTAGGCAAATCACTTTCCGCATAATGTGTCCCACGTACTTCTCAACTTGGCGATAATTATTGAATTATTCTCACGGGCCACACCATATCGGGCTAAAATTACAATATCTATTGCTGGTAAACTATGGGTGCGAAATGACTCTCTCAGCATACGTTTGACCCGATTTCGATCATGTGCTTTAGCAATCATTTTTTTTGACAGCGCTAAACCAAGCCGAGCATGACCTACTGTATTATCCTTGTACAAAACAATAAAATTGGACGTTACCAACTTTTTTGCTTTCGCAAACACGTGATCATAATCGCTTTTTTTTAATAATCGGCGGTTTTTGTCAAAGCAGTACACTGACTTAAGCAGATAAACGTTTTCGGCCTTTAGCACGGCGGCGCTTAAGAACTAATCGACCAGCACGAGTTGCCATACGCTCACGAAAACCATGATCACGCTTGCGTTTTAAGTTACTGGGTTGAAAGGTACGTTTCATAATGAACCTGCAATATTTTTTTAGAGCTGGCAATGATAGAAAACTTTGTACCCGCTGTCAAATATGAAGCACCTTTTGTGAAAAAATAATCGCTTAGTCCTTTTCGTCCGTAAATGAATTTAATGTTATTGCCCCGGCGTTATTATAATTAGTTAATTAGTTAATTAATTAGTTATTTATTATAAGGACCACATTTCCTGTGGTTAGTCGTATTAACATATTATTTATTATTAACTTATGTTTTTTTTTACTTGTTAAAAACCTCTGATTTCTCTGAATATATGCTTGCTAAATACGCGAATAACCTAAACATCCCTCTGTTTATCCACTCAGTTTATTCCTACAAATTATCTAGTTACCAACAACTTAACGACCCTTTAATCTAGAAAAATCGTAACATATATGGACTCATCCTATTTGGGAAGGGTTTTCCCTGTTTAACAACTTAAAGATAAAGATTGCGTTCATATATGTTACGAAAAACCTACATAAATTTACTTTGAGAAATAGGGAGCTGATTTCAGCGGTTTTTACCATAGCCCCATTATTATAAATTAATACTTTAATATCTTATTCTTATTATTATGCAGATAATTTCTGTTGGTTTTGTTTTAAAAACAAATAAAATCATAGTGTTACATGTATTTTAACACTGTTAATAACCACTGATCTTAAGCTATAATTACTTCTGAATAACAAGCTACTCGATTATATTAGTGTACTTATCCCCGGTTATTACTTACGTTTTACATACTTTTTACAACACGTTATGTCGTCATTTTATGGATCTTGATGGACATTAGCTTCCTTTCTTAATGGGTAAGTACTTTATTAAATATAGGCAGTCTGTGTGTTGTTTGATATACTTTCTCAAGACGTTCGCGGCTATTTTTTCACCAACCGTTGTTTGACGCCTGTTCGGTGTTTTCCAAAGCAAGGAAATACATCACTGGAATGAGCTTTTACTTGTTGATCATGTTTTAAAATCTGGCAAATGAAGATGCCAGATGCCCCGCGTGGCGTCGATGACCAAACCGTCAAGAATAAAAAACGTGATCGTCGAGTTTTGGGCTAATAGATCTTATTTTTGTGTTTTTCTTGCTTGCAGGACACGTTCAATGGCACTATTTAATGTGGTGACTGTTAGAATACGCTCAGTCATCAATCGAGGTTTTTGGCATCTGATCGATTAGCCTGTTTTACCTGTTAAAAATGATGCCCCACGATTAAATGGTGAGGTTTTAAACAATGGTTTAATGCTAGTCGTTACATACCTCAAATGATCATCATGCGAAGAATACCTCGTGCGAGTTTTTTCTTTGTTTTAAGCACATCGAATTTTTAGGAGTAGGCTGTGTCCGCAACGGTTTGGCTGAAATGCTTGGGTCTTTTACAAGAAGAGTATCCCGCGCAGCAATTCAATACATGGTTACGACCTTTACAGGCTGAAGCGCAAGATACGACGTTAGTCTTGCTTGCTCCCAATCGCTTTGTTGTTGACTGGGTAAAGAAGCATTTTTATACGCGTATCAAGGAGTTAGTCGGCCAGATCAGCGCTGATGCGATTAAATTAGTCAGTATTGAAATTGGTAGTAAAATTTCACAGCCTGTTGTTGCTGAGAGTCAGACAACGACGGTTTTACCAACGGTCGTAAATACTAAGACGACATCTAAAAAAACGGCAGATCACTATAAAAATAGTTATTTAAATAAAAAATTTATATTTGATAGTTTTGTTGAGGGAAACTCGAATCAATTGGCTCGAGCGGCCTCATGGCAAGTGGCTGAGCGCCCCGGTGACGCCTATAATCCGCTCTTTATTTATGGGGGAGTGGGACTGGGCAAAACGCATTTGATGCACGCGATTGGTAATGCGATTTTAAAAAGCAATCCTGAGGCAAAGGTGCTTTATTTGCATTCAGAACGTTTTGTTGCTGATATGGTGAAAGCATTACAGACCAATGCTATTAATGAATTTAAGCGCTTTTATCGATCCTTGAATGCCTTACTCATTGACGATATTCAGTTTTTTGCGGGAAAAGATCGATCTCAAGAAGAGTTTTTTCATACATTCAATGCATTACTAGAAGGTCAGCAGCAAATTATTTTAACGAGTGATCGTTATCCGAAAGAAATTGAGGGAGTGGAGGAGCGTCTTAAGTCTCGTTTTGGCTGGGGACTAACTGTAGCTGTAGAGCCTCCTGAGTTGGAAACTCGCGTCGCTATTTTGATCAGTAAGGCCGAGCTGTCAAATATCGAGTTACCTTATGAGGTTGCTTTTTTCATTGCGAAACGTATCCGCTCCAATGTGCGTGAATTAGAGGGGGCGCTTAGGCGTGTCATCGCTAATGCGCACTTTACCGGGAAGTCTATTACGATAGAGTTCGTCAATGAAGCGCTACGTGATTTATTGGCTTTGCAGGACAAGTTGGTCACAATTGAAAATATTCAAAAAACAGTTGCTGAATATTATAAAGTAAAAGTAGCTGATTTATTATCTAAGCGCCGTAGCCGGTCGATTGCCCGCCCCCGACAAATGGCCATGGCTTTAGCTAAAGAGTTAACTAATCATAGCTTGCCTGAAATTGGTGACCATTTTGGTGGCCGAGATCATACGACTGTCATCCATGCATGCCGCAAGGTCAAGGAACTTGTGCTTGAAGCAAGTGATTTTGCCGAAGACTACAAAAATTTGATGCGTACATTATCTTCTTGAGATGACCCATGTTTGAATTGACCATTAGTAAACAGCAGCTTCTGACACCCCTATTGACTGTTGCTGGGGCCGTTGATAAAAAACAATCGTTGGCCATTTTATCCAATATTTTATTAAAGCTCACGGATAGTCAGCTATTGCTCACTGCAACCGACTTGGAAATAGAAATTACAGGTTCTGTTACCTTAGACTCACATGAGGGAGTGGGTTTGATTACCGTTCCTGCTAAAAAAATGATCGATATTATCCGCTCTCTGGATGATGATGCTATACCGAGTATTTCGTTTGATGCGGGTGTTGTAACTATCAAGGTAGGCCGTAGTAAATTTAAATTAGCTACCTTACCTGCTGATGATTACCCCAATAGTGATGAGGAAGTAAATGAAGTCGAATTTTCGATTGTAACAACTGAGTTAGCTCACTTGTTACAATCCACTTATTTTGCGATGTCGCAGCAAGATGTTCGGGTTTTTTTTAATAGTTTGCTTCTCGAGCTTGATTCACAAACCATTACTGCTGTGGCGACCGACGGTCATCGTATGGCTATTTGTAGACTACCTTGCCAATTAAATAATCAACATCATCGCTTGCTGATACCGCGAAAAGGTGTACAAGAAATATTGCGTTTACTAAGTACTATCTCTGATGAGCGGGTGATGATATCAGCTGGTAAAAGTCATTTTAAATTGATTTCAAGCCAATACACGTTTTTAACCAAGTTGATTGAGTCGCGCTTTCCACCTTACTTAAAAGCTATCCCCTTATCGCAAGATAAGCAGGTGATCATTGAACGTGATTTGTTAAAACGCGCCTTGTCGCGCATTATTATTTTAGCGCACGAAAAGTCACGGGCGGTATTATTGCATATCCAGCCCGGTCAACTGACGTTGATCGCCAATAACCAAGAGCAAGAAGAGGCTATTGAAACCTTACCAGCTGAAACACAAGGCGACGAGTTAAAAATAGGTATTAATGCTAGCTATTTGCTCGATGTCCTTAATCATGTTGAGGAGGGATTGCTGCAGTTATCGCTGGCTACTACTGATAGCAGTATTTTGGTGGAGTCTTTAAAAGATGAGCATTATTCCTATATCATCATGCCCATGAAGATATGAGTATTAGCGAGCTAACTATTCATTGTTTACGTAATATTTTTTCAGCGCGACTTCGCCTTCACCCACACTACAACCTCTTTTATGGACCCAATGGTAGCGGTAAAACCTCTTTCCTTGAGGCGATTTATCTTTTAAGTACCGGCCACTCATTTCGTACTCGTGAAATATCGCCTCTTGTCACTCACGGTAAGCCATCACTGACTGTTTTTGCGCGTACCTCAGCTGACGAGACGATTAGTATACAAAAATCACTGTCTGGACCAACGCAGGTTAAACTGAATGGACAGTCGTGTTTCAGTAGTAGTGAGCTTGCACATGTCTTACCTTGCCAAGTGTTTTATCCGGATATTTTTCAGATTATTGATGCTGGCCCCGCCGTGCGACGCACACTCCTTGACTGGGGATTGTTTCACGTGGAACATTCATATCATGCCGTTTGGAAGGACTACCGACTGGTACTCAAGCAGCGAAACGCACTACTACGACAAAAAGCGAGCCAACAGCAATTCTATCCTTGGGATAGGCAGCTAGTGGATTTGGCGGATGCGTTGGACAGGATGAGGGCTCGCTATTTTAGTCAGTGGTCAGCGAGATTTTTGCCTATTTTAGAAAAGTTGACCGATGTACCTTGTGGTATTCGTTATTATAAAGGATGGGATAGAAAAGACTCCGGAAAATCGTTGGCAGATTGTCTTCGCGAGCAGTTCACGAATGATATGCATCGTCAATACACGCACGTGGGTGCTCACCATGCAGATATTTTTTTTGACCTGTCGTCAAAAAAGGCGAAGTTATTGCTTTCCCGCGGTCAACAAAAAATAGTGCTGATTGCGCTAAAGCTTGCGCAGGCCAGTTTGGTAGAAAAGGAATGTGTTTTTTTATTTGATGATATTGCAGCGGAGCTGGATTCGCAACACTTGACCCGTCTTATCAAGTATCTACATAACCTCAAGGGCCAGGTTTTTATTACAACGATGGATGACGCCGCATTATGTCGCTTACAGAGTATTCTGGATTTAAAGGTACATACACTGGAAGATGGTGTATTTTCTTGATTATTGCAGGGATCCTCGTTTGCGCGCTATGGGCAATAGCTGTTGGCGCTGCTCAGAAAACAGCGCCGCTTTCAGCTAGTAACTCATTGTACTTGTCTGTTTTTCCTCATTGTCAAATACAACACACTCCGAGGAAACCATCGTCTCAACTGATTTAAGAAACCCATAGGTATTTCGATCACGAGCACCTAGGGATGCAATGCTTTTGATAACAGGACCTGGATCGATTTTTGCGGTCTTTGGGCTTGAAAAAAAGGTGATTTGATGACTCGTCGTAAGGTTTTGGGTTGCTACTTTCGCCGCAGGAGCAATATACAGAATGTTACCATTCTCAAACGTTATTTTTGACGTCTTTGAGGTGTCTGATAAAGCAGAGACTAAATCGAATAGGTTGTTTATCTTTAACCCATTCGCCTCGGTGACCCGATGACTTGTGCAGGCCGATCCCCTAATGACGGGAAAACTCTCATAGCCGTCAGTTTCTTCAGAGGGAATAATATTTTGTAAAATAACGATCTCAGATGCATCTTTTTTATGCAGATGGGATAGTTGAGTAAAAAATGGAGGTACATTGGGCGGTGTTGTCGCCGATGACTGCTGATAAAATGCCGATTTGTAGGCTGACGTAAGCCGTATAAAAACATAAGCCCCCTTAGTTCCAGACGGCTGTATATGGTATTTTAATGGTTCTTGATAGTTGGGGCCAAGTAGACTCTGCTCTAACTGTTTATTTAGGCGAGCTTGAACGACACATGTTTCAAGTGTTGTCGTGTCTGCCCTCGCCCGTTGAATCATGATATTAAGCGTGTCGAGGTAATTTTTTTGCAAGACAATAAAATCAAATCCAATGGGATTTTCTAGGCTATCAATCTGCACATGGCCATTTGATTGTATAGGAGTGTCATCGATTTTTTGAATGATATCCCCCTCCTGTAACAGACCATAAGCGCAAGAATCTGAAGAAACAGCTGTTACACGAATACCAGTCAACTCCTCACCAAGAGGTGTTTCATTTAGGCCTAAAGCGTCTCGCAAGGGTTTATTTTTTAAGGATTGCCAGCTGAAACTCAGGGTGGGCGCTGTAACAAAATCAATAAACCCTTTTTCTTGCAAAGGACTAAATTTTATATACCGCTCAATGGTGTTGATTACGGTGCAAGCAGGAATAAAATACCCTGTATTTTGTAGAGATGAAATTCCCTGAGCTACAATGCCAATGCATTTTTCTGATCCATCCATCATGCATGTAATTGGACCTCCGCTATTGCCAGGATTAATGGGAGCACTCGTTTGTACTGTAATAGCAGTGGCTTTAGAAAGAGCTATCGATGATAACTCAACACGAGATATATTTCCTTTAGTAAACGAAAGGCCCTTGCCACCAGCTGGATAACCATAGGCATAGACCTCTGTTCCTTGTTTTTGAAAGTGAGGGACTAGCTCTAAGGGCTGCATTTCCTTTATCAGTAAATCTTCAGCTTCTTGTGTTGTTGTGGTGATAATGGCTAGATCCATGATGGGATCAACCCAACATTTTTCAACAGGGATCTCGGTTGAGTTTCTGTTTAATTTTATTTTGAGGTACGTTGAGTCCATCACAGCATGTGCATTGGTAATCAGATACATTTTTCCTGCATAGGCGACAACAGTAACCGTCGCAGAGGACGTGGTGGATCCACCAATTGCCCAGGGGGTTCGATAATTAGGAAGCTCTTTATTGGCATCAAGCCTTAAGGTGGAGTTATTTAGCATTAAATTCTCTCTACATGGGTTGAGGTTATCGTGAATTATTTTTGAGATTGATAATAATACAGTTAGGTATAATTGATAGCAAATAGAAAATTAAGTGTCGTTCTGGGTGGAAAGAAAAGATGCAAACGGTGACTAAGCGCTCGTCAAAGTGCAATGGCTGCAAGTTAGAGTGTCTTGTACGAGACTTTAAACCAACCGATCAAGGAACCTCCTTAACAAAATGACAGCATGAAAATACAATCAAGACATCGTTACTAAAGGTCTTTAGTCTGCTTCACTGGGAGCTGAGGCCGAGCCAATTGGTTTGACTTCAAAATAGGCGTATAGTAGCTTTAATCTTCAACACATGAGAGGCTCCCACAATGATCCAACTTCTTTTTTCAGGATAAACGATCCGTTGTCATAGAGTGTAGATACATAGGGGTAATACATGATAAAAAGCATTGTTGTTACCGCATCAGTTGGTGCTGCTTTAGCGACCAGCGCATATGCTGGCGTAATGGAGCCTCTACAAGAGGGATCGGATGTCTGGGTGCCGGTGGTTAGCCTTAGTGCGGGGCCTGCATGGGCAAGTAGCCATAATACAGAGACCATCTTTTTAACACCGTTAATAGAAAATACACTTGTTGCCACAAAGAAAAGCACTGAGCTGGCTAATATTGAGCTCTTTTTAGGCTGGCAGGACACCCTTTCATCGCCTACTTCTTTGGCAAGGGGGCGTCGCTTTGGTCGTAGCCAGCCATGTTACATTAGGCGGTGACATTCGGGAGGATGTTGATGAGGATCCTGATCCTAGCCCCGATGTGAATAACATCAAGTATTCATACCAAGTGAGTCATGCCCATGCTGCGGTAAAAACTAAGTTGCTGTTGAATCATTGGCGCCTTCTTCAGCCTTATGTTAGTGGCAGTTTAGGCCTGGCCTTTAATCGAGCCAGCAATTTTATTAGCACATCAACGTTTCCTGAGGAATCGATAAATCCTGGATTTCAACCCCAGGACAGCACCGCACTGACCTATACGGTTGGTGTTGGTGTACAAACAACATGGACCGATCATTGGCATGTACACGTAGGGTACGAGTTTGCTGATTGGGGTAAAAGTAGTCTTGCGCGCGCACCTTGGCAAACAGAAAGCAGTGGTTTGAGTCTAAGTCACCTTTACACCAATGCGCTACTGTTTGGAGTAACATACACGGCGTAAAGATCCCAAAGATTGATGGCCTATTTTCTAGGGTTATGAGGATCATCAGTCGCCACAAACGGTTATGTAGTAGTATTAATGCTGGCCTGGTTAGATGGAAAAACATAAAATTTAAACGCTATAAAAAGGAATGCTGCAACGATAATCATGCCCAGGGCTTGTGCGAGCTGATGAGGGTACCCCAATAAGTCAGCAATAATCTCTAATGCCATTAAATTGAGCACGTAGCCAATGAGCTGCGTGAAGAAGTATTTGCCGCTCGCATTAAGAAAATGTTGGTTGTTAGCGAATACCCATCGCCAATTGCAGACGAAACAAATAGCCATGTTAAAAAAATAAAGTAGTGACATCACTAGCTTAGGCGCTGCTCCAAAATGAGTAAACAATAGATAAAGAGAGAAGCAGAGTACACTGGCAACAAAACCCACGATACTGAATCGAA
>SXGU01349088.1_pt1 | contig 23722 bp, 29 predicted proteins | sample 3174531 | NCBI WGS metagenome assembly SXGU01 (sample SAMN11356863, study PRJNA531348) | freshwater metagenome | isolation source: freshwater sample F1-140 | place: China: Fuxian Lake, Yuxi | collected 2017-12-25
GCTATCCGGTATGGGGCTATCAGGGGGCGTTGAATGTGCTGGTCTGGATTCTGGACAAGATATTCGATGAACTCGACAAGAACACGAATATCCCGTCCAAAACGGATTACAGTTTCGACATCATCCGTTAAATCGCCATGCCATGGATAACATCCCGGGACGGGGTGTTATCCCTCCTTCCCGTTGTGTGTCAAAGGCTTTCTTATGACAGAAAAAACCCGCGAACTGACTGTTAAGGTTCGTCCCCGGTATCTGGGCGAGGAGTACGAGCAGGAAGGTAAGAACTATCATGTCTTCGCTTACACCGTCAGCATGGCCAATACGGGAAGAATAGCGATACGTCTTCTGGGACGACGCTGGGTCATTACTGATGGCCATGGAAAGGTCATCGAAGTGGTGGGTGAAGGCGTTGTAGGTGAACACCCTTACCTGCGTCCCGGTGATGCGTTTCAGTACACCAGCTCGGCCCGCATCGAAACGCCGGTCGGCACCATGCAGGGCAGCTATCAGATGGTCGGTGATGACGGCGTTCCCTTTGAAGCACCGATTCCCCTGTTCCGTCTGGCGGCTTCCGCTAAATTGCACTGAATATCGTTGTGGATCATTCATCAGCCCTATTCCAAATTGAATCAAATCCAACAGGAGACTTTCAATGAGCAACAAAATTGGTATCTTTTTTGGCTCGGATACCGGTAATACCCGTCGTGTCGCCAAATCCATCGCCAAAAAACTGGGCGATGCCGCCGATAGCCCTGTCGATGTCAAAAAAGCCAGCGTCGACGATCTTCTCCAGTACCAGGCCCTGATCCTGGGTACACCAACCCTGGGGGATGGTGAATTGCCCGGACTGGGTTCCGGTGCCGGCGAAGAGAGTTGGGAAGAGTTTTTGCCGCAACTCAAGGGTAAGGATCTGAGCGGCAAGGTGATTGCGTTGTTCGGTCTGGGCGATCAGGAAGCCTATGGCCATGAATTTGTCGATGCCCTGATTTTCCTGTACCAATGGGCCATCGAAGGCGGTGCAAAAGTGGTTGGTTTCTGGCCTGTTACGGATTACCACTTTGAAAAATCCAATGCCATCGTCGATGGCCAGTTCGTCGGTTTGGTCATCGACCATGAAAACCAAAGCGATATGACCGATGACCGTCTCAATACCTGGCTTGAGCAGATAAAACCATTGCTCATGAGTGCCTGATGACAGGCCAGAAGCAGGACCGGTCATCAGGCTTGCAGGGCTTGTCCGCTTCAAGCCTTTACGAAATCCTGCTGGATTATGCGGCTTCACCGGATCCCGTGGTGGAGGTGGTGATAGGCCCGGTCTGGACTCTCTGCCAAACCGGTGCAGGAATCGGTCTGGCCATGAGCCCCCAAGTGCCGGTGCGTACCTTGAACTGGCCCGGCACCTTGTGCGGTCGTCCGGTCAGGGAACTGGCCGAATGGCTCCTGCAGTGGGAGCCTTTTGCCGCAACGGTGGCCATGGCAGCCACCAATGCCGCACTCGCCGAGTTGGCTCAGGCTCCGATTGCAATCGATATCGAACCCGGCACGCGGCTTCCCCCCAATCTGGCGGTTTTTGAACATTTCCTGCCCCAGGTCACAGGCAGAAACGTAGTGGTCGTAGGACGTTACCCCGGCGTGGAATCACTGGCCGGGTACTGCCGGTTACATGTGCTGGAACGTCAGGTTCAAGGTGAGGATTACCCGGATCCGGCAGCCGAATTCCTGCTACCCGAAGCCGATTGGGTATTCATCACGGCTACCTCGATTACCAACAAAACATTTCCCCGTCTGGCCGACCTGGCGCGTCATGCCAAAACAGTACTCATGGGGCCGACACTCCCCTGGTTGCCTGAACTGGCCGACCATGGCATTGATTACCTTGCCGGCATCAAGGTACTGGATGCTCCCCGACTGAGGCGCGTCGTGGCAGAGGGCGGCGGCGTACGCATTTTCGATCATGCGGTAGGTTACCAACTGGTCGAGTTAACCCTGCAAAACCAGATAGACTGGTTACGACACCGCATCGCCCGTGTATTTGCACAAAAGGAACAGTTGACCTGGCAAATGGAGCATTGGTATGAGCGAAACCTGACCCGGTTTCCGGGTTACGCCCACCTCGACAGTGCCAACCGGAGGCTGTCCCGTCTGGATACGGCATTCAAGCAACGGGTTCCCTGAAAAGCAAAATCAGAACTTGCGCAGTTCGATATTGTATTTCTGCAGGGCATAGTTGAGTTGACGGGTCGTCATGCCCAGTAATCGGGCCGCTTTGGCCTGTACCCAGCCACATTCATCCATGGCCCAGATCAGGCGTTCACGGGGAGCTTTGGGTTCCGGTGACAGTCTGGCAATATCAGGCTGATGGGCTTCGGATTCCACCGAAACGCCCGTGTTGCTCAACGGGGAGACAGGTCCTGCCACCTGGGCTATCGGCTTTAGTGCCATCGAAAAACACAGGTTTTTCTGGCAGGGAATATTGATATCCCGAATGATTTTGGTCTTGGTCATGGCCGCAGTGCGCTCCACACAGTTTTCCAGTTCCCGCACATTTCCCGGCCAGTAACACTCGGAAAATATCTGCATGGCCTCGGGCGATAAGCACAAGTGCCGCTGATTGGCTTCATTGAAACGATTCAGGAAATGATCGACCAATAGTTGTATGTCTTCACGGCGTTCCCGTAGCGGGGGTAACAACAGGGTAATGACGTTGATGCGATAGTAAAGGTCAGCCCTGAACTCGCCTTTCAGCACGGCTTCTTCCAGATTGCGGTTGGTGGCCGTGATCAAACGCACGTCCACCTTGATGGCCTTGTTACCGCCTACCCGTTCAAATTCCCTTTCCTGCAGTACCCTCAGCAATTTCACCTGAAATGCCGGGGATATATCGCCGATTTCATCCAGAAACAGGGTACCGCCGTGGGCGGCCTCAAAACGCCCCTTGCGTTCCTGGGTCGCTCCGGTATAAGCCCCTTTTTCATGTCCGAACAATTCGGATTCGAGCAATGTTTCAGATAATGCACCGCAGTTGACCCGGACGAAAGGCCCTTCCCGCCGGGGACTCAAGTGATGTATGGCGTGTGCAATCACTTCCTTGCCGGTGCCGGTTTCACCCCGGATCAGCACGGTGGAATTCACGCTGGCTGCCCGTTCCACATCGACAAAGACTTCCCGCATACTTTCGCTTTGACCGATGATGCCAACCAGACCTTCTGGTTCCTGCTCCCGTTTCACCGCTTTTTGCAAACGGTATTCCGCCACCATGCGTTGTTCCCGTTCGTTGACCACCAATTGATGCAAGCGCACTGCCTGACCTACCAGGTTGGCCACCATCTTGAGCAGTTGCACATCCTGATCGATGCGTCCCTGATGACTGGCCATGTCCCGGTCGATACTGAGGACACCGATGGTTTTCCCTTCTGCCTTGATGGGTACGGCTACGAAAGTGATTTGTCGACCATCTTGCAGATTGCGGGAACCGGTTCGGTTCAGAAACGAAGGCTCATCAGCCACGTTGTGAATGATGATGGGCAATCCTGTCCGGATCACCTTGCCAATGATGCCCTCACCCTTGCGAAAATGTCCCCGGGCGACCTCCTCGGAGGATAACTCCATGGCCGCAACGACATGAACCTCGCCATTGTCCTGCACCAGGCTGATCATGCTGCGATTCATCTGCATGTAAGAAGACAGGATATTCAGCACCTCGCGAATCGTTTTGCCCATATCGAGGGAAGAACTCAAAATCTTGCCGATCTCGTAAATGGTGATGAGCTCGAGATTACGTGGTTTTTCCACGTTCTCTTTATGGTTATCAGTGGGCATGGAAACCTCGATGGTCAGTATGGTTTGTGCTGGCTCGCGCTTTCATGGCCAGCAAGCCCGGGCCGGTTGCAAAAATCATTAAAAAGCTAAAACCATGCCATATATGTTGATTTGAGACGGGAAGCCGAATCAGTCGGTGATACGCTCCGGATTGAGAGGTTTGTTGGCACTTTGTGAGAAAACTCACAAAGCCTGATCGGCCCATTTTGCACCCGGACTGTGCCATCCAGCCATTTCAGTCAATGGCACTGTCCTTGCTGAAAGCCAAATACACGCATTTGGTTTTATCGCATCCGGAGACGCACCCCCATGAAACTACCGATCTATCTCGATTATTCGGCAACGACACCGGTGGATCCGAGGGTCGCCGAAAAAATGATTCCTTTCCTGACGGAAGATTTCGGCAATCCGGCCAGTCGCTCGCACCGCTTTGGCTGGACTGCCGAGAAGGCCGTGGAGGCTGCCCGGGAAGCCGTTGCCAGTCTGGTTAACGCAGACCCCAGGGAGATCATCTGGACATCCGGTGCGACCGAGTCCAATAACCTGGCCATCAAGGGCGCGGCGGCCTTCTACTCCAGCAAGGGCAAACATTTGATTACGGTCAAGACGGAACACAAAGCCGTACTGGATACCCTGCGGGAACTGGAAACCCAGGGTTATGAAGTCACTTATCTCGATCCCTTGCCCAGCGGCCTGCTCGATATCGAGGCTTTTACAGCGGCCATACGGCCTGATACCTGTCTGGCTTCAGTCATGCACGTCAACAACGAGATTGGCGTGATTCAGGATATTGAAAAACTGGGGACGCTCTGTCGGGAGCGGGGTGTCATTTTTCATGTCGACGCGGCCCAGTCTACCGGCAAAGTCTCCATAGACCTGCGAACCCTGCCGGTCGATTTGATGTCATTTTCGGCCCACAAGACTTACGGCCCCAAAGGCATTGGCGCGCTTTTCGTCAGCCGTCAACCCCGGGTCAGGCTCAAGGCCATGATACATGGTGGTGGTCATGAACGCGGTATGCGCTCTGGCACCCTGGCCCCCCACCAGATCGTGGGCATGGGCGAAGCCTTCCGGTTGGCACAACTGGAGATGGCCGAAGAAAATGCCCGCATCCGGTGGCTCAGGGACAAACTGCTAACGGCCATCAGGGACATCGAAGAGGTCTACATCAATGGCGACCTCGAACAGCGGGTGGCGCATAACCTCAATGTCAGTTTCAACTATGTGGAAGGAGAATCCCTGATGATGGCCCTGAAAGATCTGGCCGTTTCCAGTGGTTCGGCCTGTACTTCCGCCAGTCTGGAGCCCTCCTACGTATTGAGAGCGCTGGGGCGCAGCGACGAATTGGCGCACAGTTCCATTCGTTTCACCCTGGGTCGTTATACGACTGAAGCCGATGTGGACTACGCCATCAGCCTTATCAAGGAGAAAGTGGATCACCTGCGTAATCTTTCTCCCCTGTGGGAGATGTTCAAGGATGGTATTGACCTTAACTCAGTGCAGTGGGCGGCTGCTCATTGATACTTGCCCCCTTTAATTTATTCCGGAGACGATCATGGCTTACAACGAAACGGTCATCGACCACTATGAAAACCCCCGTAACGTCGGGTCCTTCGATAAACAGGAAGCCGGTGTAGGCACTGGCGTAGTCGGTGCCCCGGCTTGCGGGGATGTCATGAAACTGCAAATCAAGGTCAGCCCGGACGGGGTCATCGAAGACGCTAAATTCAAGACTTATGGCTGTGGTTCGGCCATCGCATCCAGTTCGCTGGTGACGGAATGGGTCAAGGGCAAAACGGTGGAACAGGCACTGGCCATCAAAAATACGGAAATCGCTGAGGCTTTGGCGTTACCGCCGGTAAAAATCCACTGTTCCGTACTGGCCGAGGATGCCATCAAGGCTGCGGTCAGCGATTACCGCACCCGCAGTGAGGTGAGTTCGACCGGTTACGAACTCTGCCATCCGCTGGCCGCCTGAAACTTCACACGGGAATATCAACATGGTCGCCATCAACGCGCTTAATCCGGTCACCACTGACAATCCACCGCCGCCGTTACTGATCTTTACCTCCAGGGCCGCAGGCAAAGTCAGCGAACTCATCGCCGAAGAGGGTAATCCCGAGCTGAAACTCAGGGTTTATGTATCCGGTGGGGGATGTTCAGGTTTTCAGTATGGTTTCGCTTTTGAGGAAACCATTGAAGCCAGTGATGCCACCCTGATCACCGATGGGGTTACCCTGATGGTGGATCCCACCAGCCTTCAGTATCTGCAAGGCGCAGAAATCGACTACCAGGAAGGTCTGGAAGGTTCCCGCTTCATCATACGCAATCCCAATGCGAGTGCTTCATGCAGCTGTGGCAGTTCCTTTTCAGTGAGCGAAGGATCAGCCTGTTCCTCACAACAGACGCACTGAAGGGGGGGTCTCATGTCGATTATCCTGACCGAGAAAGCCGCCCAACAGGTTCGCAAGCACCTGGATTTTCGCGGGAACGGCTATGGAATACGACTGGCTGTCAAAACTTCGGGTTGCTCTGGTCTGGCTTATGCGATGGAGTTTGTAGATCAACCTGAACCGGAAGATTTAACCTTTGACAGTTTTGGGGTGACCGTACTGATCGACCCTAAAAGCCTGGCCTATCTCGAAGGCACGGAGCTGGACTGGGTCAGGGAGGGCTTTTCCGAAGGCTTCAAATTCAACAATCCCAACGTCAAGAACCAGTGCGGCTGTGGGGAAAGTTTTAATGTTTAGAGACGGTCCGCAATAACTGACCGAATTTCTCAACATCCTTAGCCCACACGCAGGGCGGATGGCGTTTGCGTTTTCCGCCCTGCCGATTCCGGCCACTTCTCAGACTGAATCCTGAAATGTCCCTGTCAAAAAACCGTAACCACTTCGAGTTGTTTCAACTGCCGGTCGAATACCGGGTGGATGTATCCCGGCTCGATCAACGCTTCAGGGAACTGCAGGCCTGTGTGCATCCGGATAAGGTTGCGCACCAGGGAGAGACTGAAAAACGACTGGCCCTGCAATGGTCTACCCGGGTCAATGAAGCGTTTCAGATACTGCGTAACCCGCTCGACAGGGCGCGTTACATGGTCAGCTTGCAGGGCATCGATTGTGATGAGGAAAGCCGAACCACCATGCCACCCGAATTTCTGCTCGAACAGATCGAATGGCGCAGCGAATTACAGGAAGCCCGCACCCTCAGGGATATGGATCGAATGGGACAACTGGAACACCGTTTGGGGCAAGAAATGAAAATCCTCCGTGACTTATTGTCATCCCTGCTGGATGGCACCCCCAATTACCCGGCTGCGGCGGAAGTTATCCGGCAACTGGCCTTTTTAGACAAACTGGATCGGGACATGAACCAGGCCCTGGCTGAACTGGAGGACGACTGAAGTGTTACTGCAAATCACTGAACCGGGAGCCAAACCAACGCCGCCTCAACTCAAACGCGCCGTAGGCATTGATTTGGGGACTACGCATTCCCTGGTAGCCACCCTCGATAAGGGACAGATCATGGTATTACCGGATCATGATGACCAGGTCTTGTTGCCCTCGGTCGTGCATTATGCCCCGACCGGCAGCATAGCCGTCGGTGAACGGGCAAGGCGTTACCAACACGAAGACCCCGAAAATACTTTTGTATCCGTCAAGCGTTTCATGGGACGGGGCAGCGAGGAAGTGGCCGCGCAAGCCGCGCTAACCTATCGACTCGTGCAAGGTGAGGGCATGGTGCGCTTCACTACCCGTGCCGGTGTAGTCAGTCCGGTAGACGTATCGGCTGAAATCCTCAAGGTATTGCGGCATCGGGCCGAGCAAGCCCTGGGAGGCCCCCTCGACGGTGCAGTCATTACGGTGCCGGCCTATTTTGATGAAGCGCAACGACAAGCCACCAAGGATGCGGCCAGGATTGCCGGGCTCGAGGTTTACCGCCTGCTCAACGAACCGACAGCCGCTGCGGTAGCTTATGGGCTGGATCAGGCGGCGGAAGGCCTCTATGCCATATATGATCTTGGCGGGGGAACCTTCGATATTTCCATACTCAGGCTGACCCGTGGCGTATTTGAAGTGCTGGCCACCAACGGAGATCCGGCACTGGGTGGGGATGACTTCGACCAGGCCATCGCAACCTGGCTGCTGGAAGGGCGTGAGAGTACCCAGGCCATCACGGCGGGTGACATGCGATCCATCCTGGTGGCCTCCCGTGCTGCCAAGGAAACCCTGTCCGATGCCACTGAAACCGAATGCACGGTTGAATTGAGTGATGGCTCCAGACTGGTTCGCACCCTCACGCGCAATACTTTCGAAACCCTGACCGCCGAGCGGGTTCGACAAACGTTATCACCGGTCAAAAAGGCCCTGCGGGATGCTCGTTTGAAAATCGGGGACATGCAAGGCGTGGTGCTGGTGGGCGGGGCGACCCGTATGCCCTGCATTCGTCAGGCTGTCACTGATTTCTTTCAACAAACCCCGCTGACTCATCTGGATCCCGACCGGGTGGTTGCCATGGGGGCCGCCCTGCAAGCCAATGCTCTGGCTGGAAACCGGGGTGAACAGGACTGGTTGCTGCTGGATGTCATTCCCTTGTCACTCGGACTGGAAACCATGGGGGGGCTGGTCGAAAAGATTATTCCCCGCAATGCCACATTACCGATTGCCCGGGCGCAGGAGTTTACTACCTGGAAAGATGGCCAGACCGCGATGAGTCTTCACGTCGTCCAGGGAGAACGGGAACTGGTGAGTGAATGCCGCTCCCTGGCCCGGTTTGAATTATGGGGTATTCCCCCCATGGTGGCCGGGGCTGCCCGTGTGCGGGTCAGCTTTCAGGTGGATGCCGATGGTCTGTTGAGCGTGTCGGCTTCCGAGCAAACCAGTGGGGTTCAGGCCAGAATCGAAGTCAAGCCATCCTATGGTCTGGCGGATGGTGATATCACCCGCATGATTGAATCGTCTTATCGCCATGCCCGCGAAGACATGGCCGCCCGGCGTCTGCAGGAACAGAAGGTAGAAGCAAGCCGTCTGCTGGCTGCCATCGAGGCTGCCCTGCTCACCGATGGTCATTTGTTGACACCGGCAGAAACCGAACCCCTCACCCAGGGTATGAAAAACCTGACCGAACTGATGAACGGCCCAGACTGGGAAGCCATCAAACAGGCCATCGAGACCCTCAACGAAGCCAGTATCGAATTTGCCGCCCGGCGCATGGATCAAAGTATCCAGCAGGCATTGACCGGACAAAAACTCGAAGCCCTGGAGGTTTGAACCATGCCATCGATTACCCTGCTACCTCATGCCGAACTTTGCCCGCAGGGCATCACGATTTCGGCCCGGAAGGGACAATCCCTCTGCGAAGCACTCCTCGCCGCCGCCATTGAAATAGAACATGCCTGTGAATTTTCCTGTGCCTGTTCGACCTGCCACGTCATCGTGCGTGAAGGTTATGACTCACTCAACAAACCCCGGGACAGCGAGGAAGACATGCTGGACTCGGCCTGGGGTCTGACGCTGCACTCCCGACTGGCCTGTCAAGCCAAAGTGGGTGAAACCGATTTAACAGTGGAAATTCCGGTTTATAGCCGCAATCTGGCCCGGGAGCGACACTGACATGAACCGTCTCATCATCAACGACACCACCCTGCGCGACGGCGAACAAACCGCTGGCGTAGCCTTTACCGCTGATGAAAAACTCGCCATTGCCCAAGCTCTGGCGGCAGCCGGGATACCTGAAATGGAGGTGGGCGTACCCGCCATGGGGCATGAGGAGCGGGAAACCATTGAGGCCATCGTCCAGCTTCGCTTGCCGACTCGACTCATGGTGTGGGGGCGCATGTGTGAGGCCGATCTGCGGGCTGCCAGCCAGTGTCAGGCCGACTGGATCAACCTGTCCATACCGGTTTCCGATATCCAGTTGCGTCACAAGCTGAACCGTGACCGGGCCTGGGCTTTGGCCACGGTGGATCGTTTTGTCCGCAAGGCCTGCGACACCGGCATGCGGGTGTCCGTCGGCGGTGAGGACTCATCCCGGGCTGATCCCGATTTTCTGTTACGTTTGCTGGAAACGGCCTGTCGGGCCGGCGCATCCCGCTTCCGTTTTGCCGACACCCTGGGGCTGCTCCATCCCGTGCAAGCGCGTGAGTCTGTCCGGAAATTGACTGCGGCGGTTGATCTGCCGATCGAAATGCATGCCCACAACGATTTTGGTCTGGCTACAGCCAATACCCTGTTGGCCGTGGAAGCGGGTGTACAGTCGGTCAATACTACGGTCAATGGACTGGGCGAGCGGGCCGGTAATGCGGCACTCGAAGAAACCGTCATGGCTCTGCACCATTTGTATGGGCATGATACCGGTATTGATGTCAGCCAGTTCAAAACCATTTCTGCCCTGGTATCCCGGGCATCGGGTCGACCGGTAGCACCCGACAAAAGTATTGTCGGCGAAGCCGTGTTTACCCATGAAGCCGGTATCCATGTCGATGGTTTACTCAAGAACGTTCAGAACTATCAGGGAGTCGATCCCCGCACACTGGGGCGGGAACACCGCATGGTGCTCGGCAAGCATTCGGGTTCCAGTGCGGTGGTTCAATGTTACCGTGAGATGGGCATAGACCTCAGCGAAAGCCAGGTCACCCGTTTACTGGAGCGGATACGGCTCCATGCCCACCAGACCAAACGTACTCCCAATCGTGATGAGCTCGGCCGTTTTTACAGGGATGTCATGGGGGCTGTCCGCTACACGAGACCTGCCCCGATGATACGCGGTACCCGTATCACGGTCTCCTGACCGGAAACCGCTTTTCAATCCCTTACCCTTCCGGAGTATCGTTGTCATGAATCCATTACTCAAAAGTCTGCAAGGCTTCTCGGCCGCCGAGGAGTTTCTTGACTTCTTCGGTGTGGCTTATCAAGCCGATGTCGTTCACGTTAACCGCCTGCATATCCTCAAGCGTTTCAACCAGTATTTGTCCAGAACCCCCATCCCGGAGGATATGGATGAAAAATCCGCCTGGGCGCAGTGCAAGGCCTATTTGACTCAGGCGCACGATGATTTCGTCCATTCCAGCGCAACACAGGAAAAAGTATTCAAGGTTTTTCAGGATCAGGAAGGAAAGAGCATTTCCCTGAGCAGCATGAAAGCCAGTTTGACCGCCCGTAACCCGGGAACCTGACCGTTTTTCCATCGTAACCGGAGAGCTATTCATGTCCAGACCTCAAAAACATGTCTTTGTTTGTGCTCAGTCCCGCCCACCGGGTCATCCCCGCGGATCCTGCGGGCAATCCGGGGCCGCCCCGGTATTTCAGGCATTCCTGCAACAATTTGAACAAGGTCAGTTATACGGCCGCTATGCCCTGACCCACTCGGGTTGTCTGGGGACCTGCAGCGAAGGTCCAGCGGTTCTCATCTACCCCGAGGGCGTGCTTTATGCCAGGGTCTCAGCGGATGATGTGGCCGAAATCATTGCCGAACACCTGCTGAACGACCGGCCTGTCACTCGTCTGCTGGCTCCGGAAGCCGTTTGGGGTTAAGGATGTACTATGCCGGACAGGTACTGGCTGTAATCGCTGATTTACTGGAAGCGGCCATGCAGTCTTCCGGCGATGTCATGACAGTCCAGCCCATTTCTATCTGTTCTCCCTGAAGGCGTTGGCGTTCATCCGCCTACGCCAGGGAGATACTCAAACAGCCAATGCCATCCTGGACAAGATACGTGAACTCGATGAACACGATACCGTGGGTAGTTCCGTCATCGACTCCCTGGTTGCGGCACTTTAATACGAGGTAATAGCATGTCCCTTCTGACCATAATGCCCTCCGGTAAAACCGTTCAAGTCGAGGAAGGCACCCGTTTACTGGACGCCATCATGGCGGCCGGTGAGGAATTGATGCACAAATGCGGTGGCAACGCGGAATGTGGCAGTTGCCATGTATTCATTCAGGTCGGCAAGAAAGGAGTATCGAGAACCCAGTCAGCCGAACATTCACGACTGGATGCCATGGTGGGTGTGGGCTCCAAGTCGCGCCTGGCCTGTCAATGTAGCATTCTGGGTACTGAAGATGTCACCGTTGAGCTACTGGGATTCGCCTCGGGATTCTGACAATGCCGCTCTATGACTAACGCTGCAAACGAGCTCTATCCATGACGACTCTCATCAAAACCACGCTCGACGGGCGTAAGCTCGAAGTGATCGGTGTAACCCTCTGTCTGGCTGGCATCAGGGAAGCCGATGAGCTGGTTCCGGTTGAACAGCACCCTAACCGGGTAGCTATTCTGGCAGCGGTTCCCGGAGCCACTCATGTTGCCGGACGGCTTCCCCTGACGGCTGAAGAAGCCACAATGGCCCGGTTAGCCCTTGCGGCTGGCCGCGAAGCGGAAGGCAATACCCCCAAGGCTCTTGCGGAACGTATCCGCATGACCCAGAGAAATGCCCTGCTCTTCAGGGAATGAGTCGATGTTCTGCCGGAAGTCACCGTGCCCGTAGCACTGTGACTTCCCGGTTCAGTTCATCGAGTTTGACTTCCAGGCAATCCATGCGCTGTTGCAGTTTAAGTATGATGACTTCCCGGTCTTCCTTTGGCGAAATGCTGACCTTGCAGGCCATTGAGGCCTGGCTGAGGGTATGCATTGCCGGTTTGTCATGTGCTGCATTGCCGTGAGCGTGGGACGTATCACGCGCCCACCCTCCCGGGGCAAGGCATACACCAAGACTCCATAACAGGCATGACAAAATGGGGGCTTTGTTTTTATTCTGCATGACTGAACCAACCTACCAGGAACGGATGATGTCGTATGGACTGATATTCTGAGGCGGAACATCCAGATAGCCCACCGAGAAATTGGGTTGCACCTGCCGAATGGTCAATGTGGCCTTGGGTTCTTCCAGCCCACCCAGCACCCGGTTGTCGTAATAAACCTGATTGGGTATGGCATTCGAGCCGTGATACACGATAAAACTGTCGCCCACCCGCACATTGGATTGTGTGCCGGCGTTCATGTAGATATTTCCCTCACTGATCTTCACCACCCGCTCGGCCAGTGGTAAACAACGGAGTTTTTCCGTGATGTCGTCGGCCTGCTTCAGTAATATTCGCTGCAGGGCCTGGCCATAGGAGGAGCGTTTGAACTTTTCCGATGTAATGCTGACCCCGGACCCAAAATACACGTCAGAACCTTTTACCGTATCCTCGTAGCTGTTTTGATCCAGTACCGCGCCTGACAGGCCATCGTACAGATAGGAATCCATTCTGAGATGGCGGGTCAGGGGAGGCATGTCGAAAAGCTCGTAGAAAATATTCCAGGGGCCACGCTCGGACGTGATCAGATACTCCATATCACTGATTACGCCTGCTACGACAAACTGTACATCCAGAGCCTCTGCCATCTGCCTCAAAGGGGCCGTATCACCATAGCGGTTCAGTGCCGGAGCCAGGGCAGGTGTTTCGTAGATGTTTTTGTCTGTTGCAGGGCGGATCAGGAATTGCCGACTCTCCTCCAGTGTCCGGCTGAGTTCCTGGGGATAGGCCAGCCTTATGTCCCTGAGATCGGTGACATGCTGGGCGTGCAGGGCCGGAAAGGCGGCCACGGCTATTTTCTTGCGGTATCCCAAAGGGTCACAGGCCCGTTTCTTTTTGGCATCGACCCGGGCCTTGACCCGATACATATCCCCCTGACGACCTTCCTCCAGCACCGTAGTTTGCCCATAGTGCCCCGCCGTATTCGTCTGCATGCTGGAAAAACCAGCACTCTCATGACCCTCGATGCGGATCCCCTGTTGTTCCATGGCCTTGCGTTCTGCATCCTGAATGGCCAGACTCCTCGATACCCCTACGCTGCCATCCTGCACGATTTCACCTTTGCCATCGATCACGATGGGCTCCGCCGCCTGTCCCAGTCCGGCCACCAGCAAACCGGATAGCAACAGTCGCCGGTATTTCAACACGCACCGGCAAGGCATCGCTTTGAGGCCCGGGTAGACCGGTATTTTATTGAGTGCCATCGGCTAACGACTCATGTAGAAGTAGCGATCCTGAGGTTCACACCCCGCCTCACTGCCATTACCCGGGCAGCCTGATTCACTGCTGTTGCCCATGCCACCGGTTCCACCGTATGACTGACGGGCGTTGTAGTAGCAGTAATCGAAAAAAGCCTGGTCCACTTTTACCTCCATGATGGCTTCATAGGTGAAGTCATCGTTGCCTACCGGCAACAGACTGACTTCCCGGGCTCCCCGGATAAAGCCATTAACATAACTCTTGACGACATCACTCTTGACGACCGTATCGGCCACGGTGGTATTGCCGACAAGCTTGAGGCCGTAAACGTGCTCGGTGATGAGGCGATAGGCATCGAGGCGAGCTGCTCGCTGCGCCATCAATTTCATCTGACTGACGGTCAGTCCACTGTCAGGCCGTACCGTTCCATGACCGGTTACCCGGATAAAGGCGGGCTGAATCGGCAACAAGGGGGCCGGTTCCCATTGAGTAACGCGGGTCGGCGGTTGATGGGTACAGGCAGACAGTAAAGACAGGATGCCTGCGAGAACCAAACCTGTTTTTCGCAACATGATCAATATCCCCCGAATATCAATGTGACTGAAAATGGAAAAGGCCTCAACCCAATAATCCTGCAATGAGTGCCTCATGCTGACAAACCTGTCTGGCCTGTTTATGTCGATTGCCCAACACGATGGCACGCAAGGCATCCAGTGCCTGGTCAAAATGGTCATTGACGACCAGGTAATCATATTCGGCATAGTGTGAACTTTCCGAAATGGCAGACTGCATTCGCCGGGCAATCACTTCAGGTTGATCCTGTCCCCTGCCGGTCAGGCGATCCGCCAATGCCTGGCGGGAAGGCGGCAAGATGAAAATCGATTGACAGGCAGGCATCGCCAGTCGAACCTGCCGGGCTCCCTGCCAATCGATTTCCAGCAGCACATCGTCTCCCCGGGCCAAGGCCTCTTCCACGCTGGAACGGGCTGTACCATAAAAATGGTCAAAAACCTGTGCATATTCCAGAAAAGCCTCCTGGTGGATCATCTCGTGAAAGCGGGACAGGGAAACGAAAAAATATTCGCGCCCTTCGAGTTCACCCGGACGTTCAGCCCGGGTGGTATGGGAAACCGAAACCACCATATCGGCCAGGCAACCTCCGAGTGCCCGAACCAGACTGGTCTTGCCTGCTCCGGAAGGAGCCGAAACGACATACAAGGTACCCTGATACATGACTTTTTGATCGTTGTTTTTCTTTTCAGAACCGAGATTTCGGCAATTTGCCATCAACTTTTCAGGCCATGGAGGCATAATAACGCTCCGAATCCTGAGACTGGCCTGACATAAGGCTTTATTTGGGACGCCATAAATTGTTTTACTCCGTATCAATCCGATTTTGCATGCGACCTGTTTACCCTGATAGCCACCGCCCACTCCTGATTGTAACGACACTGCTGCTGTTAGTCACATTGCCTGATCAGGCGTTGGCCACCCAGAAGAAGCACCAGGCACGTTCCCAAACACACCGGGTCATCCGGCCCGCGGGTAAAACGCTGTCAAAACATCATGACCAAAAGCGGCACCGGCCTGCGCCGCAGCACGTAACACATCCCCCACCACGAACCGAACTGGACGATGACAACCGGATCAGCGAACTGAGAAACTGGCTGAATCAACGCAACGCCGAGCGTGACCACCGACTGGAACCCAACCAGTACGACAATGATCTGCTATTGAGTGAACCCAATCCACCAAAAACCGAGTCCCTCAAGAGGAGACCACTGGATCTTTCCTATACGCCGCCGGATGAGGAGACACCGACTGATCGGGACAGCGTACTGCGAATAGGGCGCGGGCCTGACGGACGTATATATCATCGCTATGTGCTGCGAGACACTGAGGCAGACACGATGCCAGCGGCGATGCCGCCAGATGCTGTTTCCAGTCCCATTCTGGAACGCAGAAAGGGATTCGGGGCAAACAACCCTTCACAGCGCAACAGGGAATCCAGGAAAAATACCGTCGCCCGAAAAAAACAGCAACGATCTCACGCTCAAATCGCCAACAAGTCCACCCGAAAAACCAACCCCGGAAAAAAGTCCAGGCATCGTTAGAACCCATGAAATTACAGCAACTCCGCTACATTTGGGAAGTATCGCAGCACGATCTGAATGTCTCCGTTACTGCCGATAAGCTCTATACCTCCCAACCCGGCATCAGCAAGCAAATCAGAATGCTCGAAGATGAATTGGGTGTCTCGATATTTGCCCGCAACGGCAAGCACTTTACCGGGGTCACCGAGGCCGGGCAACGCATCATCACGCTGGCTGGTGAAGTCCTTGGAAAAACCCGGGACATCAAAAATGTGGCACTGGAATATCGAAACGACCAGATCGGCTCATTAAGCATAGCCACCACACATACCCAGGCCCGGTACGCCTTGCCCCCGGTTATTCAGGGTTTCATGCTGCGCTACCCCAATGTCAAGCTGAACATCCAGCAGGGCACACCGACACAGATTGCCGATATGGCCTCCCGTGGTTTGGTCGATCTGGCGATTGCGACCGAATCGCTGGAGTTATTCGATAATTTGATCATGCTGCCCTGCTATCGCTGGAACCGGTGTGTGCTGGTACGGCAGGATCATCCCCTGACCCGGTTAACGCCCCTCAGCTTGAAGGCACTGGCCGAATACCCCCTGGTCACTTACGTATTCGGCTTTACCGGACGGTCACAACTGGACAAGGCCTTCGAGTTAGCCGGTCTGCATCCCCGACTGGCACTCACGGCCGTCGATGCCGATGTCATCAAAACCTCTGTACGCCTGGGACTGGGTGTCGGCATCGTCGCCCACATGGCTTACGACCCGGTAATTGACCAAGACCTTGTCGCCCTCGAAGCCAGTCACCTGTTCGAGTCCAGCACTACGCGGATCGGTTTTAGACGGGATATGTTCCTGCGGGGATACGTCTACGATTTCATCACGTCATTTGCTCCACACCTCACCCGTGAGCGGGTGGAAAGAGTATCGGGCATACACGATAAACACGAATTGGAGGCACTGTTCAACGAGATGGAATTACCGGTACGCTGAGGGACTATGACGACTGTTCAACCCCATCCGCCAGATTGCCGGCGTGCAAACCGCATTCTTTCTTGTCTGCCGTTTCCCACCACCAACGTCCCTCCCGTTCATGCTGGTAGGGTAACACCGGGCGGGTACAGGGCTCGCAGCCGATGCTGACATACCCTTTACCATGCAGTGGATTGTAAGGTACATCAAAGGCCCGAATGTAATCCCAGACCTGACTGGCCGACCAGTTGGCCAGCGGATTGAATTTCAGCAAAGGGCGGTCTGGCGCGGAAAAGGCAGCATCCCGTTCTACTTCCGGTAAATGGGTTCGGGTTGTATTCTGATCCTTGCGCTGGCCGGTGATCCACGCACTCAGGGTCAGCAGCTTGCGCCGGAGTGGCTCAACCTTGCGGATACCACAACATTCCTGATGCCCGTCCCGGTAGAAACTGAACAACCCCTTTTCCGCCACCAGGGTTTCCAGGGTTTCGTGGCGGGGCATCAGGATGTCCAGTTGTATGGGGTAACGCTGGCGTACCGTATCGAGAAAATGATAAGTCTCTGGATGCAATCTACCGGTATCCAGCGTAAAGACATGAATGCCTTCGGGCTTGATCTTGCAGGCCATGTCGATCAACACCACATCTTCTGCACCACTGAAAGACAAGGCAATGGCATCGTGGCAGGCAAAGGCTGCCTTCAATATGGTTCTGGGTGTTTGACCGGCCAGTTCGGTCTGGAGACGTGACAGTTCGGAATCGGTGAAGTCCATGGGATACAATCAACCTGTTGAGCAATGAAAAAGGGGCGATAAGTTAGCACGGAGTTGGCGTTCAAGGAACAGCCTGCATCTGTCGATCCCCGCCAGAGCGATCCGCTTCGGGTATATGCGTGACGTCAAGGTGTCTTTTCTATGGCCTGCCTTTCTGCAGGACTTGCCAAAAATAAAGTATCCCAAATGAGAATTTCTGACAGGTAGCCCTATTTGCCTTTGGCGGAAATGACATTGCCCTGCTCATCAAAGGCAATGATTTTGTGGGCAACCAGATCACTGATGACTTCATCCTTGCCAAATCTTCTGCCACATTCATAACAGTACCAGCCAAACCCGCAACTGGCTCCCATGAATACCACTGTAAAAATGAAAGTAAACAAATCGATCTGCATGTTCAAAATCCTCGGGAAAATAAACGGCTATCCAATCAAATCCGGTATCATAGCTCAATCGTCCGGGAGTGTAAGCTTTACGAGCATTTGCGGCAGTCTGGCAGGGCTTGATTCAGGCAACGGGTCGGAAAGAACGCCCTGCGTAAATCGCGCCCGGGCATCGCAGCTTCCAATAGGGCTAAATGTCGCCATGACGGGAATTGCCGAGAACACTGTCCGCCTGTTCCACTGACAGTGATTCGACCTGTTTCAGTTTTCTGTCGATGGCCCGGGTTCGCACCTCGGCATCGTCGATCGTGTTACGCGCTTCATCGAGTTTCTTTTTGGTTTTCGCCAATACATCTCCAAACTTGCCAAACTCGGTTTTTACGGCCCCCAGTACTTGCCAGACTTCACTCGATCTCTTTTGTATCGCCAGGGTTCTGAACCCCATCTGCAAACTGTTCAGGATGGCTGTCAGCGTAGTCGGGCCGGTCACCGTTACCCTGCATTCCCTTTGCAGGAAATCGCACAAACCCGGTCGCCTGATCACCTCGGCGTATAACCCCTCTATGGGGAGAAAAAGTAAACCAAAATCCGTGGTATGGGGTGGTTCGATATATTTGTCCCGTATGGATTTTGCTTCTTCGCGTATCCGACTTTCCAGGGCTTTGGCCGCCGCCTCCTGCCGCACGACATCACCGGCCTCCTGTGCATCGAGCAGGGACTGATAATCTTCCAGCGGAAACTTGGCATCGATCGGCAACCAGACCACACTATCCGTGACCTCGCGTCCCGGTAAACGAATGGCAAACTCAACCCTTTCATTGCTTTTCGGTCGTGTTTGTACATTTTTGCCGTATTGCTCCGGGGCCAACACCTGATCCAGCAAATGGCCGAGTTGAACCTCTCCCCAGGTACCCCTGACCTTGACGTTGGTCAGTACCCGTTTGAGATCGCCGACACCGGAAGCCAGGGTTTGCATTTCTCCCAACCCCTTGTGTACCTGTTCCAGTCGATCACTGACCTGCCTGAAGGATTCTCCCAGTCGTTGCTCCAGGGTATTGTGCAGTTTTTCATCGACGGTCAGTCGCATTTGTTCGAGTTTATGCCCATTATCTGCCTGAATGGCAGAGAGTTTACTCTCCAGGGTTTGTCTCAGGGTTTCCATTCCCTCGGTGTTGCCACGAGTCAAATGGTTTAACTGCGTCGTGATTTGATCGCCAAATAATTTCAGGCTGTCGGATTGCTCCAGGCGACCCTGTCTTGCATCAACCTGAACCTGATTGAGTTTTTCATCCACCTGTTGTCGCAGTTGCTCGTGACGACTGTCCATGGCATTCCTGTTTTGCTCCAGTCTCCCGCTTAATGAGGCATCGAGGCTCTGGAGCGTCGCATTGAGTTCCAGACGGTTTTGCGCCATGTCCGAGCCAAATTTCAGTTCGAGTCTTTGAGTATCGTCCTGTCCGGTCTCGATGAGCCGCTGCAAATGGTCGATACGGGCCTGCAAGCGCAACACCAGTGTGCAAAATAGCATTAAAAAAAGCACGGCCAGACCGAGCAAGCCGATTTGTAGGGTCTGTTCCAAAGGCATGGTCATCAAGGGGTTATCGTTTAATCCGCACGCGGAAAGAGGAAACCGGGCGGAATCAGGGATTGCGGGGCGGCGCGTGCTATTGCATCAGGGCTACCGATTTGACCTGCGCCCATAGCGTTTGTCCCGGGCTAATGCCGAGTTCATGGGCTGCACGTTTGGTCAGACGGGCCACCAGGCGGGACTCGCCCACCTGAACCCGTACCAATGCCAGACCGGGATGTTCATCATCGGCCATGGCATCGACCCTGCCAGGCAACACATTCTGAATACTGCTCAGGCCAGGATGCTCACGGGCCAGACTCACATCACGAGCCAGTATCCGTACCCTGACCCGGCTGCCGACCGCAACCCCCGGATCCCGGGTCCAGAGACTGCCGCCCGGAAAATCCACCCGGGCCAGGTGCCAGGTCTTGTCGACGATCCCTATGTTGGCATCGAGCACCGCCCCCACATCCTCACCGAGCCGGATGGGCAGGTCGAGTTGGGCCAGCGTTTCGATCAGGGGGCCATTGACCAACACCCTGCCTGCTTCCATGGCCACCAGATGATCCGCCAGCCGTGCCACTTCATCCGGAGAATGGCTGACATACAACAGGGGAATGTCGAGTTCCCGGTGCAAGCGTTCCAGATAGGGCAGGATTTCCTGCTTGCGCTTGAGGTCCAGTGCGGCCAGTGGCTCGTCCATGAGCAATATGCGGGGACTAATCGCCAGTGCCCGGGCTATACCTACCCGTTGACGCTCCCCACCGGACAGTCGATGGGGTCGGCGATCCAGCAGGTGACCGATACCCAGTAATTCCACGGCCTGATTCAGGTTTGTCCGCTGTATCACACCAACCCGTCTCATGCCGTAATGCAGATTATCGAGCACACTCAGATGCGGGAACAGGCCAACCTCCTGAAACACGTAACCCAAAGGTCGCCGGTGAGGGGGCAACCAATAGCCAGCCTCCTGCCAAACCTGACCATTGACGCCAAGGAAACCATCCCTGGTCCGCTCCAACCCGGCTATACAACGTAGCAGGGTGGTCTTGCCCGAACCGGAATGCCCAAATAGTGCCGTTACGCCACGGCCAGGCAAGGTCAGGTTTACATTGAGCGTAAAACCAGGCCAGTCGACCTGGAAACGGGCTCGAATCGCTCCCTCTGTCTCAGTTTTTTTGGGCTCCGGGGCGAAAGACATGAGCAGCCAGCAATACCAGAAAGGAAAAGATCAGCATCACTGCGGCCAGCCGATGGGCTTCAGCATATTCCATGGCCTCCACATGATCGTAAATCTGTACGGAGGCGACACGGGTCACGCCCGGCAGGTTGCCTCCTATCATCAATATCACGCCGAATTCACCCACGGTATGGGCAAAGGTCATGATACAAGCCGTCAGGAAGCCCGGCTGGGCCATGGGAACAGCGACGGTGAAAAAAGCATCCAGGGGGGAAGCACGCAGGGTCGCTGCCACTTCCAAAGGCCAATCCCCGATGGCTTCGAAGGCCGTTTGCAGCGGTTGCACCATGAAAGGCAGCGAATAAAGTACGGAGGCCACCACCAGTCCCGAGAAAGTGAAGGGCAAAATCCCGATCCCCAGTGCCTGGCTGAGTTGTCCCATCCACCCGGAGGGTCCCATCACCAGTAGCAGGTAGAAACCCAGTACCGAGGGAGGCAGTACCAACGGCAAGGCCACTACCGCCCCAACCGGACCTTTCCACCAGGTTTTGCTGCGGGCCAGCCACCAGGCGAGGGGGGTACCGATGAATAGCAGGATCAAGGTCACGAGCGATGCCAGTCTGATGGTCAACCAGAGGGCTGCAAGGTCGCCATCAGTCAGCAGCATGTTACTTGCTTGCGGCAGGTGTCGAACTTGCTTCGCCTGGCAGCACAAAACCGTACCGCCTCATCACGGTACGGATGGAAGGACTGCTCATGTAATCGGCGAAACGTTTGGCCAACGGGTTGCCTTCAGCCCGTTTGGTCATGATGAAGCCCTGTTCCAGCGGCTGATGTAGTTGTGGCGGGATCAACCAGTAGCCCCCCTTTCCGGCTAATTCGGGGTTGCTTGCGAGGGAGAGTGCAATGATGCCTGCCTGGGCACTGCCGGACTGCACGAACTGGGCAGCCTGAACGACGGTTTCGCCATAAACCAGTCTGGACTCGAGTTTTTCCCACAAGCCAGAGGCCCTGAGTGCTTCCTCCGCCCGCTTGCCGTAGGGGGCGTGTTTGGGATTGGCGATGGCAATGCGGCTTATCTTGGGATCCGCGAGACTGTTCAGGGTCATTTTCGTCGCGTCGAGGCTCGTACTCCAGAGGACGATACGACCTACGGCGTAGGGTATCACTTCCGAACCCGCCATTCCCCTGGCCGCCAGTTCACGGGGAAAACCAATGTCGGCAGAAAAAAACAGGTCGTAAGGGGCACCCTGCTGGATTTGGGTGTGGAAATTTCCCGAAGAACCATAAACCACATCCACTGCATCGCCTGGATGGCTTTGCCTGAAATCAATGACAATTTCGTCCATGGCGAACTTGAGGTCGGACGCTGCTGCAACCGTGATTTTGTCAGCGAGGGCAGGCCAGGTAAGCAAGAGGCTGCAGATAAACAGGAAGTGGCTGGAAAATTTCATACGCGGATATCAAGCGGTTTCAATAACCAAGAGCCGGGGGAACCTCCCCCTCTACGGGAGAGGTTCGCTGAATGAATGACCGGTCATAACCCGGATCCCGGCATCAAATGGCCTGCTCGCCTGTTTCACCGGTACGGATACGGATGGCCTGTTCCAGGTTGGCCACAAAAATCTTGCCATCCCCGATCTTGCCGGTATTGGCCGCTTTGATGATGGCCTCTATGGCCTGATCCAGCATGGTGTCGGTAACGGCGACTTCCAGTTTTACCTTGGGTAGAAAATCAACCACATACTCGGCCCCTCTATAGAGTTCAGTATGTCCTTTCTGACGACCAAATCCCTTGACTTCGGTAACGGTGATACCACTGATACCCATCTCTGACAAAGCCTCACGCACATCGTCCAGTTTGAACGGTTTGATGATGGCAGTAATCAACTTCATAGCTGTCTCCGGTGGAATTGAAAATTTTGTTAGGCTGTGTCCTTATGATGCTGGATGATATCCGCGACAACGGTTGGATCGGCCAGCGTCGATATATCACCCAGTTGACTGATATCATTGGCGGCTATCTTCCTGAGGATACGACGCATGATTTTACCGGAACGGGTCTTGGGTAGTGCGGGTGCCCATTGAATGATGTCCGGTGTGGCGATGGCTCCGATTTCCTGTCTGACCTGTTGTATAAGCTCCTGCTCCAGTGCCGCACTGGGTGTCGCATCAGCCACCAGTGTCACATAAGCATAAATCCCCTGCCCTTTTATGTCATGGGGATACCCCACTACAGCCGCCTCGGCCACCAGATCATGTAACACCAGGGCACTCTCGATTTCAGCAGTCCCCATGCGATGCCCCGAAACGTTCAACACATCATCTACCCGCCCACTGATCCAGTAATAACCGTCTTCATCCCGGCGGGCACCATCACCGGTGAAATACCTGCCGGGATAGGTTGAGAAATAGGTTTCTACAAACCGTGCGTGGCTACCGTAAAGTGTCCGGGCTTGTCCCGGCCAGGAACGGGTCAGGGTGAGTACGCCTTCTGCCGCCCCCTCCAGTTCGATGCCATTGGCATCGACCAGAGCCGGTACGATACCAAAAAATGGCAGTGTGGCCGATCCGGGTTTGAGGCGGGTGGCCCCTGGCAAAGGGGAGATGAGTATGCCACCCGTCTCGGTTTGCCACCAGGTATCGACGATGGGACAACGTTCCTGACCGACCTCACGATAATACCACTCCCAGGCTTCAGGATTGATGGGCTCTCCGACCGAACCCAGAACCCTGAGACTGGCCCGGCTGCTGGTGGTTAGCCACTGATCGCCCTGGGCCATCAGGGCCCGTATCGCCGTAGGTGCCGTGTAAAAAATATTGACCCGATGCTTGTCGATGATCTGCCAGAAACGATCCGGTGCCGGGTAAGTGGGAACGCCCTCGAACATCAGGGTGGTCGCACCATTGCACCGGGGACCGTAGAGCA